>Ga0335077_10011297_pt1 | contig 11150 bp, 9 predicted proteins | sample Lox_Sample_31_FD_207151 | JGI IMG/M metagenome (GOLD analysis project Ga0335077, IMG submission 207151) | Soil microbial communities from Loxahatchee National Wildlife Refuge, Florida, United States - Lox_Sample_3.1 | ecosystem: Environmental > Terrestrial > Soil > Wetlands | place: USA: Florida...
TATGGCGAGGGGAGCTTGGAGCTTGCCGTGCCTCTCACGAGCGAGTCGGTCTTCTACATGGGCTCGGTATCCAAGCAGTTCACTGCGGCGAGTATTGTCATCCTCGAGCACCGCGGGCTTCTGTCCTTCGATGATGACGTGCACAAGTACATCCCGGAGCTCCCTGATTATGGGCACCCGATTACGCTCAGGCAGATGCTGCATCACACGAGCGGATTCCGGGACTACCTGGGTCTCCTGACGCTCTCGGGCCGCGACGTCGCCGACGTCTATACGTTTCCCGAGCTGCTGGACCTCGTGACGCGACAGAAAGGTTTGAACTTCACGCCCGGAGATAAGTACTCGTACAGCAACACGAACTATCTCCTCCTGGCCGAGGTCGTGCATCGCGTCAGCAAGGAGCCCCTATCAGAATTCGCGCAGAAGAACATCTTTCAGCCGCTTCACATGACTCATACACGCTTCTTCGACGCCCGTACCGAAGTCGTGCCCGGCCGGGTAGCGGCCTATGAGCCGGGCCCCAAAGGGAATTTCCTCGTCGACTGGTCTACCAATTTCGACAAAGTCGGCGATGGTGGCTTAATGAGCAGCGTCGATGATCTGCTCCGTTGGGATCAGAATTTCTATGACGACAAGCTCGCCGATGGCTCCGTAATGAAGGAACTGCAGGTACGTGGGCGCCTGAATAGCGGGAAGGAGATCGACTATGCACTCGGCCTGCAAGTAAGCGATTACCGCGGCCTGCCTACCGTCGAGCACGGCGGAAACCTGTTTGGGTATAACACCGAGCTACTTCGCTTCCCGAAGCAGCGCTTCACAGTCATCTGCCTGTGCAACGTAGCGAGTGCCAACGCCGAAGGGCTTGCGCGCCGTGTTGCGGATCTCTATCTCGCTAGTGATTTCACCAGTGAGACTGGTCCGCCAGTCGCCACCGGCGTTGCAGCAACGCGAAGCGCGTTCGACCCAGCACCATACGCTGGAAGCTATGAGGACGCCTCACATGATGGTGTCCGGACCTTCGTGGCAAGGAACGGGCGGTTAGGCTTACAGCAGGGGACCTCTGTTATACCGATGATACCGGTGTCCCTTGGGCGCTTCACTCTGTCGCTGAACTCACCTGATGATGTCAACGTGGCGTTTGGGGCACGAGGCACGAAGATGCAAGCGATCTTCACGGAAGCGGGCGAAGACGAGCGCGTCCTGACTCGCGTCGACACGACTCGGCTAAGCGCAGAAGACCTGTTGCAATATGCCGGCAACTACACGAGTACCGAGCTCCATACCGAATACAGATTCACGGTCGAGCAAAGGCAACTCGTACTGCACAACGGATGGTCTCCCCCTTTGCCCCTGAGCCCGCTCGCGCGAGATGAGTTCAATGCCGAAGACTTCCTGACATTGGTATTTACGAGAGACCCGGGTGGAAAGATCAGTGGTTTCGAGGTCTTCAAGCAGCGGGCTAAAGGCATCATCTTCACGCGGAGGTAGGTCGACAGGGTGTGGGTCCCGCAGGCGGCGGCATCGGGACCGATCTCTCGGATCCACCCCATGGGTCCGGCCGGCGGGCGACAACGATCGACTCTGTATTCACGGCACTTCTCCCGGTTAAGAAACCCGGAGAAGCTTGCTGTCCGTGCTACAGAAAGGACGAAACGCCGTCGATGTGCCCAAAGCCGTCGGGCATTCGTGACAGTCCGCATTGAGGAAGCGAGAATTAGCGCGATTGCGGTGTGCGGAGGCCGTTGTATGAAGCACGTTCGAAACCCGGTGCCGCGGGATCCCTGGATCGCGTTAGCGACGCTGTTCGGTGTCCTCGCGCTGGCCTTTGCTGTGGTCGTCGCGCGGGCAGATGATCTTCCCAAGTCTCGCGCCGATGCGATCGATATGGAGGCGAAGGACGCCCTGCCGGCCAGCAATTTCTACAATTCGCCCAGCCCGCTCGCACCGGCGCCTCCTGGTACCTTGATCCGGTCGGAAGTCTTTTCCGGTTATGACCTTCCGCCGGGTGCACACGCCATACGCATCCTCTATCGCTCCAAGGCGCGAGACGGACGCGACGTCTCGGCGTCAGGCGTCGTGCTAATTCCACGCGGAAATCCTCCACCAGGCGGCTGGCCGGTCATCGCGTGGGCACACGGCACGAGCGGCGTCGCGCGCCAGTGCGCACCGTCGCTGATGAAAGATTTGGAATACGGCAGTGAAGGGCTGATGCCAATGGTCGCCGCGGGGTTCGCCGTAGTGGCGACGGATTACGCAGGCCTCGGCACGCCTGGTCCGCATGAATACGACAATAAGATCGCTCAAGCGAACGACGTTGTGTACTCGATGCCGGCAGCTCACGCGGCCGTTCCATCTCTAGGGACACGCTGGGTCGCGATCGGGCACTCACAGGGTGGTTCGGCGGTCTGGGGGGTGGCCGAGCTTGAGGCGACACTCGCGGATGCGACCTACGCCGGGGCAATCTCGGTGGCCGGCGATATGGATTTCGAGTGGTTCGAGGAGCACGACGCCAAATCCTTGAAGACGATCTCGGCCATGTACTGGCCGCTCACGGCATTCGGCATCAAAGCGACCTATCCTGCTTTCGATCCCGCGCGTCTTCTGTCCGCGCCATTTCTCGAGCGTTACTCCGACGTGACCCGAAACGGATGCTGGGACTACGCCTACGCCGTCGCCGACGAGGTCGGCAACCAACCGGCGGTGCGCCCGGGCTGGCAGCAGATACCCGAGCTGCGCCGCTACAACGCGGATAACCACAGCGGCGACCGCCCGATCCGAGGCCCGTTGCTCGTGCTCGCGGGTGATGATGACCAGTCGGTCAACTTTACGAATATACAGAGGGGCGTTGCCCGTGCTTGCAGGAACGGCCTCGCCATCGAATTCGTGCATCGCGCCGGTCTCGACCATGATCCCCTCATGGAGAAAACTATCGACCTTCAGCTCGCGTGGACGCGTGACCGGCTTGCCAACAAGCCGTGGCACTCGAACGCCTGCCCGAAGTAGGTACTGGTTTTGATCGACGCTTCCGCGCCTGGAGTCACGGGAACTCCGGATAGGCGCTGTCGACCCGGAGCGGCCTGTTGCGAACGTCCGCTCCAGGGAAACTCCAATTTAGGCCCCGAGCAAAAATCCGCGTGTCGGCAGTTCGATTATGCGGCTTGTAGGCTCCCTTACCTCGGGTGATGCCAGTCAGGCCGTGCCTACCCGAGACCCGGATGGACAGCCAAAGATTATTAGGCTATGAAATCAGCCTTTTGAAGAATGCGATGGACAGCGTTGGATTCGTACCTAGCCCTGCTAAGGGTGTAAGGGTCAAAAGCCCTTCGAGGGTTCGAATCCCTCTCTCTCCGCTACCCTGATCACATCCGTGGTCAGAGCAATTTCGTAAGATTTCCACAACATGGATAGCGAGTCCGCAGGGCGGAGATTCAAGCCGCGCATGACCGACACCGACTGGCTGGTGCTGCGCGGCATGCGGTCGGCGATCGAGAAGCTCGCCTCGCGAATCGCCGCGGTGGGCCAGAGAGCGATCGACTTCGGCTGCGGCTCGCAGCCTTACCGTCCAGTCTTCGACTCGCGCGGGGTAACCTACACGGGTGCGGACTTCGCCGATGCCGAGGTGCGGATCGACAGGAACGGACGCATTGACCTTCCCGAGGCCAGCGCGGATCTCGTTCTGTCCTTTCAGGTGCTCGAGCACGTGCGTGACGTCGATCAGTACCTCAGCGAAGCCTCGCGTATCCTGCGGCGCGACGGCTGGCTCATCCTTTCGACCCACGGTACCTGGCTCTACCACCCGCATCCGGAAGATCATCGCCGCTGGACGCGTGAGGGACTGCTGGCGGAGTTGAAGCGTCACGGATTCGAGACGACCGAGTGCGTTCCGGTACTCGGGCCGCTCGCCTGGACCACGGTGGTGCGCCTGACATGCGCGTATCAGGCGTGTCGGCGGATTCCGCTGCTCGGCGCCCCGGTTGGCGCACTGCTGGCTCTCATCATGAACGCGCGCGGACTTCTCGAAGAGCAGATTACGCCCGAGTGGGTGCGGCGCGACAATGCTTGCGTGTACGTGACGCTGTCCCGGGCGACAGGACGCGCCTCATGAGGCTGACGCGCTTCACCCTCGTCGGGGCGCTGTGCGCGGTGCTCGCCAACGTCGCGATCATACTGCTGGTTCGCGCCGGGCTCGGCACATTTGCAGCTACCGTCCTCGCCTTCGTGCCAGTCCTGCTCGTCGGCTACGCGCTGCATGCGGCCTTTACCTTCCGCAGACAGCCCTCGCGGATGTCGCTTGGACGTTACACGCTGGCAATGGCGACAAATTTCCCAATAACGATCGGAGCGCTGTATGTGCTGTGCGATCTGCTCAAGATTCCCGTGACGATCGCCGCACCGGCCACGACGCTGGTGATATTCCTCTGGAACTACCTCGCGAGTGGGTGGGCATTTGCTGCGGCGGTGCCGCCCGATCGCAATGAGGGTGTCCAGGGAAATTAAAGGCCGCCTGATGGAGGAAATCACCATCGATGCCGTCCGCCGGTGCCTGTCCGCGCACCTGCCGCTCTACGCCTGGCGCACGCCCGTCTACCAGCACGTCGTACTCAATGAACTGCAGCGTCTGTGGAATCCTTCGCACCGCAGTGCGCTCGATGTCGGTGGTGGAACCGGCGTGATGGCGCAGGCGGTGAAGAACCTGTTTGGAGTGGAGCGTGTTGCTTCCGTCGACGTGGAGAATCGGTTCCTTGCCTCGTTGAGCGTCGAGACCCGACTTTACGACGGGACCCGGCTACCGTTTGCCGACGGGTCGTTCGACTGTGTACTGCTCTTCAACGTGCTGCATCACGTGCCCGTGAGCGGGCGCGCGGCACTGCTGCAGGAGTGTCGACGGGTCGCCGGCAGCGGTCCCTTCTACATCAAGGATCACGTCTCATCCGGGACCGTCGACGACCTGCGCCTCGCGACCCTCGATGTTCTCGGTAACCTGCCGTTTTCCGGAATGTTGCGTGCCTGGTATCTGCGAGAATCGGAATGGGACGATCTGGCCGCGCAGACTGGCCATCAGAGGAGCGCCACGCTGGGCGGGCTCTATCGCCACGGTCTTGCCGCAGTCCTGTTTCCCAACCGGCTGGAGGTCAGCATGCGGTGGTCTCCAGTGTGAAGGGCACGGACGGCCCCGGGCGCCCGCGACTCCTCATGGTGTCGCACTACTTCGAGGAGCGCCGCGGTGGAATAGAGATCGTCGCGGCGGCGCTCGCGCGCGAGCTCACCGCCGCGGGCTTCGAGGTGACATGGCTTGCGGTCGGCAGCAAAACAGGCACTGAAGAGGACGCTTGGCGCAGGCGCGGCCTGGCGGCTTCGGGCATCGCGGAAGCGCTGCTCAAGATCCCTTATCCGATCCTTTCCCCGTCGTCCTGGCGGGTAATATCAGAGGAGGCTGAGCGCAGCGACGTGGTTCTGGCTCACGATGCCCTCTACCTGACGAGTGTCGCCGCGCGGTGTGCAGCGCGCGCGCATCGCAAGCCGTTCGTCGTGGTGCAACACATTGGGTTCGTGCCATATCGCAGCCGCGCGCTTCGCGCTCTCATGCAGCTTGCCAACCGGATGCTCGCGGCGCCGCTGCTGCGCAGCGCTGATCAGGTGGTGTTCATCAGCCATCTGGCCGCACGTTATTTCGGCGTAGGCGGCTGGCGCCGCCCACCGCTGCTGATCTTCAACGGGGTGGACACCAGGGTGTTCTCGCCGGCGCAGGATGCCGCGGCCGTGAGCCGGGCCCGCGCCGCGCTCGCCCTGCCGGCGGACACGCCGGTGGCATTGTTCGTGGGTCGATTCGTCGAGAAAAAGGGTCTCAAGGTGCTCGAGCACCTGGCGCGCGCACGCACCGACGTCGCTTTCGCGTTCGCCGGGCAGGGCCCGCTCGACCCGACGAGCTGGGGCCTGACGAACGTGCACACATACCGGTCGCTCTCCGGGAGCTCGCTCGCGATGCTCTACCAGGCGAGCGACCTGCTGGTGCTACCGAGCGTGGGCGAGGGATTTCCGCTCGTGGTGCAGGAAGCGCTGGCCTGCGGGCTTGCCGTCCTCTGCGGCGCCGACACCGCGGAGGCCGATCCGCGCGCCGCGCCCTTTCTTGAGGGTGTCAGGGTCGATCTGCGGCATCCTGACACGACGGCACGGACTTTCTCCGCCGCGATGACGCGCCTGCTCGGGCAGCCAGCGACTGACACTGGTCGGCGGAAGCGCTTCGACTTTGCGAGAACGAGCTACTCGTGGCGGGTGAGCGGGGAGGCCTACGCGCAGCTGCTGCGGCGTCTGCAGACGCCGCCCTGAGGCCCTCAAGCCGGCGGCTTTGGCTCGATGACGCGGGCGAAGAAGTGGCCGTTCCGGCGTTCGCATTCGAGTCTCGGCGGAATGGTCAGCCACTCGCTCTTCCGGCCTAGCAGGATCGGGTCGTCGCCATGTGCCGGGTCGAAGAAACGCACAAAATCGCCGCTGATTCGTGCCTGCAGATCAGTGTTTATGTAGAGTCGCTGCCACACCGTGCCGATGTGCTCGGTCAGCACGCCGCGCGGCTGGAACAGCTGCGGGCAGGCCTCCTCAATACGGTCGAACACGCGATCGGCGATATGCTGCTCCGCGAGCTCCGCGGTGTGGTCGGTGTCGTCGGCGACGATGTGGCAGCTCACGAGGTTTCGCACGGGTTGGGCTGGTCGTGACAGGTTCGCGCTGCCGAAGGAGATCTCCAGATCGGGTGGCACGCCCACGACGGTGATCGTCTGGCAATCAGCATCATCGACGCGCAGGCTGAAGCGCGCCAGGGCCTGATCGACATGAGACCTTGACGGCTCACGCCGCTCTGAATCCGCGTACAGTCGCTGCCCGGCGACCAGTACGCGCAGCCGAGGCTGGTAGCGGCGAATGAGCTCATCAACCCGCGCTCCGCCCGGGCCGTTTGGGCCGAGGGCGAAGCCGCCGGAGAAATCGATGAGCCCGGACTCCTTGGCAAGGTAGGGTGCGATGAAGGAGTTCGACTGGATTCCGATAACCAGGTAAAGGCTCGGTTGCGACGCGAGCTTCTCGGGTATGTAGATGTCGAGCCACTGCCCTCCCCACGGGCGGGGATCCCAGCGGTACTCCGCTCCCATGCAGACTTCCACGAGCTGCACGGCGAAGATGCTGGCGAATACGTAAAATTTGACTCTTGGCCACGCGGCCAGCAGACGGTACAGCAGCACGGCGATGAGGACCGCTGCAACGCTGCCCATCGGGAGCAGGTAGCGGCCGTTACCCGAGGTTTTCAGCCAAAGCGCCCAGTCGAGCAGCAAGGCGCAGGCGAGCGCCGCCAACACCCGGGCACCCGGATCCGCTCGCCACACGGTCGCAACCATCGGCTGCTGCCGTGCAAGGCGTTTCCGTGACCATCGCACCAACAGCACGATGCCGAGTACCGCCAGCACGGCGTAGCGTACGTCGGGCATCCTCGCTTCCTGGTAGACCATCGCGACGGGGTTGATCATCGCGAAGGGGCGCCAGAGCGCCTCGGTCAGCGAGGCCGGCATGAAACGCACCGACGCCCAGGCCTCGGCAGGGAAGCCAGGAGAAGGAAACAGATTGTTGAACAACGGGAACAGCGGGTTGCCGAACAAGCGGTAGACGTGCCACGCCCACGGAGCGGCGGCAACTATGAAGCCGACGGTGCCCGATGCGACGTAGCCAAGCCCGCAGCGCAACCGATACGGCCACGTTCCTCGCACCCACAGGAGCAGGGCGGTACCGGCGACCGCATGGACTGCGTTGGTGGGCTTGAGCGCAGTGGCCGCACCGAGAAGAAGCCCCGCGCAGATGACCCATGCGGTGCGCGGCGCGCGCACCGCGCGCGCCAATATGAGCCACGCGGCCAGATCCAGCGTAGCGGTGGTGATGTCGGCGAAGCTCGAACCGATCTGTAGGATCAGGATGGGATCCAGGAAGGCGAGCGCGACTGCGCATCCGCCGACGGCCAGTCGGGCGCGCCGGTCGTCTTCGGGTACCACGCAGAGCGCAAGCTCGTACGTCAGCCAAAGAATGGTGCTGTGCGCCGCGGCGAGTATCGAGGCAATTGCAAGTGCCGGCAGGCCGCTTGCAACCAGAGCGTAGAAGGGCACGTAAGCGTAGGGATTCAGATATCCGGCGGCGCCCGCAGCGAAGTAGTCCTGTGCGAAGCGATCGTGGATGGCGCTGAATCCAGCGTACAGGTGGTAGTGCAGCGTGTCCCAGAGCACATCTCTGCCGAGCAGATAGCTGCTCGTAAGCGCCAGCAGGGTGCCCGCGGCGTATATCACCAGCCGATCAGAGACACGCTTTACGCCGCCGCGCGGCGTCCGTTCAACCACGCCGTTTGGGCCCTCGGCGGCCGGGCTCACGAGTTGCTCGCGCTCGCAGGGCGGATATCGATGAAACCGAGCACGAAAGACGCAAAAATGATCTCGGCGCCGGCCAGCATCAACGTCACCGAGGGGATCGCCACGCGCATTATTCTCACCGGATCCAGTGCGCCAAGGTGCGCCTGGGCCCAGTCGATCACCGAGTAGCCGGCGAGTCCGAGCCCCGCGAGCGCGAGGGTGAAGCCGAGCGCGATCCCGCGCTCGAGGGTGAATGCGCGCAGGAAGCGCGCCAGCGCCGGGGTCATCGGCAGGGCGTCCTTGAGCACGCCGATCGTGCGCGCAACCAAAGAAAACAACACCAGCTGCACCCCGAGGACCGTGGCACCGGCGGCATAAAGCATGGTGTGAATATCGAATCCCACGCCATGCACCACTATCGGACCGCGCAGAATCGCGAGTTCCGCAGCGGCGCCGGCGGCGATCAGGCACAGGCCGGGGTACAGCATTAGCCATCGCGGGCTCATCATCAGGAGAAAGCGCAGGTGCCGCCAGCCGTCGCGCCAGGTGCGCAAGTGCGGCCGGCGTGACCGTCCGTCCGGCGAGAGTACGGTCGGCACCTCCGCGATGCGCCATCCTGCCAGCGTCGCCTTGACGATCATTTCGCTGGCAAACTCCATGCCCGGCGCGCGCAGGCCCAGATTGAGCACGGCCGCGCGCTCGACGCCGCGCAGGCCGCAGTGGAAGTCACCGATCCGCGAAGAAAAGAATAACCGTCCTACGAAGCTCAGCACCGGATTACCGAGGTAGCGGTGCAACAGAGGCATCGCGCCGGGCCGGATGCCGCCCCAGAAGCGGTGACCGATAACCAACGTATTTCCGGCGCGCAGCGACTCGACGAAACCGTCGAGCTGCGAGAAGTCGTAGCTGTCGTCGGCATCGGCCATGATGACGTAGCGGCCTGCGGCGGCCTCGATGCCGCCCAGCAAAGCGCGACCGTATCCCTGGTGCGCGATGCGCACCACGCGGGCACCTGCTTCCCTGGCGAGCTCAATCGAGCCGTCGGTGGAACCATTATCGGCGACCACCACTTCGCCCTCGATGCCCGTTCGCTCGATGAACCCGCGAGCTTTGCGCACGCAGGTCGCGACGGTTTCTGCCTCGTTGAGACAAGGCATGAGGATGGTCAATTCGAGTGCGCGCGCCGCGGCGCGGCTGCTCTCAGTCCCTCGCCGCACGGGGTCAGGCAACGCTACGCGCGAAGCACGCAAGGATGATTCCATGGTGGGTGACTGGGCACCGGCCGCACGAGGCCAATATTCTCATTATGTCGGAGCCCTACTCCCGGCAGGTGTGATCCGCTCGGCAGATTGGTCCAGGCCGCGCCGGGCGTCGAGCTGTAATCCTAAGCGGGTTTGCGCAAGACGCAGAGCGAGTCACGCCGGAGCACGCCGAGGTCGCGCGCGACAACTTCCCACCCTTCATCGACTGCGATCTTGCATGTCTGTTCGGCGCTGTTACGCGGCCACCATATAGCATCATCTGGCAGGCTCTTGAAGCGAGCCGGTACGCCCCAGCGCAGACCCCAGCCGAGCTGATCGAGCTTGTGCCAGTCGCCGATCTCGTGTGCGGCATGCGCGCCGGGCTTCATCTTCGGCAGCACGTTGCGCAGGATCTCGCGGATGTGCTCCGCGTTGTTGTGGCAGAGCACTCCGAACGACCAAAAGAAGTCAAAGATGGCGGTGGGAACTCCGGCGAAGGAGTTGTCGGAGACCTGGTGACAGACGAGCCGGCCGCCGCCGGGCTCCGCGCGGATCCAGCCACGCACGTCCTGAAAGTCGACAGTGTGGACTTCGCCCTGCGGCACGTGCTTAAGGATTGCGCGCGTCCAGGAGCCGCTGCCGGGGCCCAACTCGAGAACCTTCGAATCCGGCGCGATATAGGGCAACACCGCGCGCATGAAGACATTGCGGTAGGAGGCGCCTATCCGTACCTCTTCGAGAAGGCGACGCGGGCCCGGGATCCGCGAGAGGACGTTGCCGCTGTTGTAGCCTCCGGGAAAGAGCTTTCTCAGCGCGTCGAGCGTCGGCATCGATGCATGATCGCACGGGACTGCGACGGGTGCACCGGCGCGCCTTCCCGGCATGCCGGCGCAGCTACCGCCCCTCGAGCACCGCCGCTAGAATCGCCATGCGGTTCCGCGACGAGGGAGACCTACCGTGATGCACGTTCTGTGGATGTTCATCGTCGGCATCGTCGTGGGCGCGATCGCGAAGTGGTTCGTGCCCGGCGCAGGGCACCTGGGTCTCGTCCTGACGGGCGTGCTCGGCATCGTCGGCTCGTTCGTCGGCGGCTTCATCGCACGGCTGTTCAGCAAGCCGCCCCCCGGCGCGCCGATACACCCGGCGGGGATATTGCTCTCGATCGTCGGCGCCGTGATCGTGCTGTGGGCATGGACTCACCTGGCTCACTGAGATTCACCTGACACGCGGGGGCCTGCCGCGCAGCCCCCAGCTATCTGGCGCGCGGGCAGTCAGGCGCGCGCCTCAAGGGGTTGTCGAGCAGGGATTTAGCGGTGTGGTAGGATGCGCGCCCCCGATAGGGCAGGGGTCTGCGGACCACCTCGGCACACGGTTTCAAATCGGCGCGCCCGTAGCTCAGTTGGATAGAGTACCTGGCTACGAACCAGGGGGTCGGGAGTTCGAATCTCTCCGGGCGCGCCATTAAATCAACGAGTTACGTGTGAATCGCCTTTAGGCCCAAAGTGCATGTGAGCAGCATGTGAGCAGCATC
>Ga0335077_10011298_pt1 | contig 11150 bp, 11 predicted proteins | sample Lox_Sample_31_FD_207151 | JGI IMG/M metagenome (GOLD analysis project Ga0335077, IMG submission 207151) | Soil microbial communities from Loxahatchee National Wildlife Refuge, Florida, United States - Lox_Sample_3.1 | ecosystem: Environmental > Terrestrial > Soil > Wetlands | place: USA...
ACGGACCGCCCACGGTACGGCCTCCAACCCGGTCGCTTTCCGTCCTCCATGGGTGTAGACCTTCCAGGTGCTCTGCGATCGTTTGGCGTCGATCGCGACCACGATGCATTGGCTTCCGAACCGTTCTACGGCGGTCTTCACAAAAGCGGGATCCTCCACGGCGGCTGTATTGATCGAAACCTTGTCGGCCCCCGCGAGTAAAAGACCGCGAATGTCCTGCAGGGTTCGGATTCCCCCTCCAACCGTCAGAGGCATGAATACCTCGGCGGCCGTCCGTTCCACGACCTCCAGCAGGATTTTCCGCTCTTCATGGGAAGCGGTGATGTCCAAATAACAAAGCTCATCGGCCCCTTCTTTATCGTAGTACCGCGCAATCTCGACCGGGTCGCCCGCATCGCGGAGATTCACGAACCCGACGCCTTTCACGACCCGCCCGTCCTTCACGTCCAGGCAGGGGATGATCCTCTTGGCCAGCATCAGTGCGCCCCCTGGGCCCTTGAGATCGCCTCGCTCAATTTGAATGCGCCGGTATATAAAGCTTTCCCGATGATGACGCCGGCTACGCCGGAGGACTCCAATGCGAGCAGCGCGTCGATATCCTCCAGGGATGAGACCCCACCGGAAGCGATGACCGGGATTTCTCCTGAGCGCGCGAGTTCCTGAACCGTTTCAAGATTCGGTCCCTGTAACATGCCATCCCGTTGAACGTCAGTAAATATGATCGAAACGATTCTAAGTCCAGTCAACTTTTTAGCAAAATCGATTACGGACTCTCCGGTGGGTTGTGTCCATCCCTGCACCACGATCTTCCCATCCCGTGCGTCCAGCCCCACCGATATTCCAATCGGAAATAGGTCGCAGGCTGATTTCAAAAACTGAAAAGACAGCAGTGCCTTAGTTCCCAGGACAAGCCTTGAGGCTTCTTTTTGCCTGTAATATTCAATGTCGGCCAATGTCCTTATGCCTCCCGCGACCTGGATGGGAATATCAACGGACTGAATCATCTTCACAATGAGTTCGTGATTTATGGGCCTTCCCTTGAAGGCCCCGTCCAGATCCACGACATGAATTAATTCCGCGCCTTCCGATTCCCATCGTTGCGTCACCGCGACCGGGTCGTCCGAATAGATCGACTCCGTCCCGAGACGCCCCTGTTGGAGGCGGATGCATTTTCCATCTTTGATATCGATTGCCGGAATGATCAACATCAGTTCGATTTCCGCCGGGCCCAGGGAGAGGCCTCCATCAGCTGTTCTACTGCGTCTTCGGACAGTTCGGAGGCCGTCAGCCATCGCCACCCGCGACTGAAGAAAAGACGGTAAGCCGAGATGTCGGCGAACAGGGATTTTTGCGTTTCGTTATAACTGGCCGTCCAGAGAAGATGACCGTCCTCGGCATGAATGAGTTGTACCGTAATCCCGACCGAGGCCGGTCTACTGATGGCATAGGCGGTGCCGTCCCGTTCCATATAGGTCGACACGGTTCCAAAAAGCACCGTCGATGTCTTTAAAATCTTTCCGATCTGCTCGGCCCTTTGGAGATCAGAGACCGGCGCGGTTTCACCGCCCGGCGAAAGAGGGGCCTGTCCCGTCCATCGGACGACGTTGACATGGCGTTCGATCAATTTGCTGTAAAACTGGTCCGTGATAATCTGGGCCCCGTCGTCTTCGACACGTCCCGATCGAATCTCGCCCGTCTTCGAAGGTTCCACAATGAACGGGATGAGGCCGACATCCTGTACGGAATGCTTTTCGAGTTCGGCCGGCAGCGAGCTTTGGATGTATTTAGGCCCGCAGCCGAACAACCCCACAAAAAGAAAAATGAGAATCGTCCATTTTATCGGCATTGGGCAAAATTCCGAAGGAGCCTCAAACCGACCGACTGGCTCTTTTCCGGGTGAAATTGACAGGCGAAGACGTTGTCGACGGCGATGCTCGAGGCAAAGCGTTGTCCGTATTCTGTCATCGTGGCAATGACGGCCGGGTTTTCGGGTACTCCATAATAAGAATGGACAAAATAGACCATTGCGTCCTCCGGAATCCCTTGAAGCGATGGCGTTGGTTTTTGAATTTCCAGCGTGTTCCATCCCATGTGCGGGATTTTCAGCCCGTCGTCCGGGAATCGGACGACGCGGCCCCGGATCCAGCCCAGTCCTTTGTGAAGACCGAACTCCTCGCTTTCGGTAAACAGGAGTTGCAGGCCCAAACAGATCCCGAGAAACGGTTTTCCGCTCGATAGGGCCCGATGGACGGGATCGATCAGGCCCATCTCTTCGAGGTTGCGCATGCAGTCCGGAAAGGCGCCCACGCCGGGGAGGACAACGTGGCTCGCGTCCGCAATCTGTCGGGGGTCGCGCGTGACGTTGACCGCAAAACCCAAGCGTTCGAAGGCCTTCGAGACGCTTCGGAGATTGCCCATGCCATAATCGATAACCGCGATCATGTTGATATTTACAGTTTGCCTTTTGTGGACGGAACGCCGCGCGTACGCGGATCCATCTGCACCGCAAGATCCAGGGCCCGTCCGAAGGCCTTGAAGATCGCCTCGAGCACATGGTGAGGATTCTTGCCATAGGGGACATTGATATGGAGCGTGGTTCCGCTATGAACGACGAACGCTTTGAAGAATTCTTCAATAAGCTCCACATCGAAGTCGCGGATCATCTTCTTTTTCGGCAACGGCACCTCGTAGATCAGGTACGGACGTCCGGAAAGATCGAGATCCACCCGGGCGATCGCTTCATCCATGGGCACGGAAAATGAACCGTACCGTTTGATGCCCTGCTTCTTCTGGAGCGCCTTTGAAACGGTCTCTCCCAAAACGATTCCGATATCCTCCACCGTGTGATGAAAATCGACCTCGGTGTCACCTCGGGCCATGACCGTGAGATCGAGCCGACCGTGTTTGGCCATCAGGGTGAGCATGTGATCCAGAAACGGCATCGTGGTATGAATGCGGCTCTGGCCTGTGCCGTCCAGATCCAGCCGGACCTTCACTTGGGTCTCGGTGGTCTTCCTCTGAACTTCCGCATGACGTCTCTTCATTGCGTGCGAACCTCCACGGCCCGGGCATGGGCCCGAAGCCCTTCCATCTCCGCGATCCGAACGGCCGCATCCTTGACCCGGGACAGGCCTTCCCGACTGAACGCAAGGAGGCTGGTTTTCTTCACGAAGTCGTCCACCGACAGGGGCGATGAGAAGCGGGCCGTTCCGCCTGTCGGCAAGACATGGTTTGGCCCCGCGACATAATCGCCCAGGGATTCGGTCGTGTAGTGACCCAGAAAGACGGCCCCCGCATGTTTGACCATCGGCAACAGGCGGTCCGGTTGGTCCACGGCCAATTCGAGATGCTCCGGGGCGATCGCGTTCGCGATGGCTACGGCTTGCGACAAATCGTTCACTCGAAAAATTTTCCCCGAGCGGCGGAGCGATTGGGCAATGATCTTTTTTCGCGGCAGACGCTCGATTTGTTCTTTCATCTGAATCCGGACTTTTCGGATCAGCGAGTCGCTGGAGGTGATCAGGATCGAGATCGCAAGCTCGTCATGTTCGGCCTGGGACAGCAGATCCGCCGCGACGAAGGAGGGATCGGCCGTGTCGTCCGCAATCACGACGATCTCACTGGGTCCGGCAATCATATCGATGTCCACGAGTCCGAAGACCAGCCGTTTGGCCGTGGCGACGTAAATGTTCCCCGGTCCGACGATCTTGTCCACCCGGGCGATGGTCTTGGTCCCGTAAGCCATCGCACCGATCGCTTGCGCGCCGCCGACGGTGTAGATCTCATCGACGCCGGCCAGATCGGCCGCCACGAGCAGGTGAGGGTTCATTTCGCCTCGCGGGATCGGCGTGCACATCACGATTTCCGGCACGCCGGCCACCTTGGCCGGAATGGCATTCATCAGGACGGAAGAGGGATAGGCCGCTTTCCCGCCGGGGACGTAAATTCCGGCTCGGTCCAGCGGGCGCACCAATTGTCCAAGCGTGATCTGCTGCTCTTCATAGTTCCAGCTCTTTGGTTTTTGTCGTTCGTGAAACGAACGGATCCGGTCGGCGGCAAACCGAAGCGACTCCACGGCCGTGGGTGACACCTGACGATAAGCCTCCTTGATCCGGTCCGGGCGGATTCGAAGCCGGTTGGCCGTAAGACGGACCTGATCGAATTCGCGCGAGTAGCGGAGGACGGCGGCGTCTCCATGCCGTCGAACCGCCTCCAGGACCGCCCGGACCGTCTTCTCGACCCCCGCCGGCGCCGAAGCGGTCCGCCGCAGACGGGTTAGCCAGGTCCGGATCGGTGTTTTTGCGTTGAGCCGGATCAGCTTCATGCGGTCGTCTCGCCGATCGTTTTCTCCAATCGTTGGATCAGATCCGTGATCGTCTTTGTTTTTGTTTTAAGGCTGGCCCGGTTCACGATCAACCGGGCGGTCGACTCCGCGATGACCGCCTGCTCTTCGAGATGGTTTTCGCGCAGGGTCGTCCCGGTGGTGATCAGATCCACGATCTGTTCCGACAGTCCCACCAACGGAGCCAGCTCGATCGCCCCCGACAACCGGATGATCTCGACCGGCAATCCCTTTTCATTGAAATACCGCTCGGTGATCTTGGGGTATTTCGTCGCGATCTTCAATTTTCCCGAAGACCAGCTGGGCGTCACGGACGCCGTTCGGGGTCCGGCCACCACGATTCGGCAGGCCCCGAACCGAAGATCCAGCGGTTCGTACACATCGGGTTCCTGCTCCAGCAGGATGTCTTTGCCCGCAATGCCCATGTCGGCGGCGCCGTATTCGACGTAGGTGGGCACGTCCACGGCACGCACGATCACCATGCGGATCCGGCGCGGCGTGTCTTCAAACAAGAGTTTGCGGCTGTCGGCCCTCAGCCCCCGTGGAAGGAGTCCGTTCTTCCTGAAAAGGGCAATGGACGGATTGAGCAGACGTCCTTTCGGCAACGCAATGGTAACGGTGTCTTTCATGGTGTTTTGATCCGGGTGATTTCGCCCCCGAGGTTTGAAAATTTCTGTTCGATTCGTTCGTACCCGCGGTCCAGATGATAGACGCGGGAGATCTCGGTCTCGCCCTCCGCGGCCAGTCCCGCAAGAACCAAGGAGGCGCTGGCCCGAAGGTCCGAGGCCATCACCGGGGCCCCGCTCAAGTGGCGGGTTCCTTTGATGATCGCATTATTCCCCTGGACATTGATATCGGCCCCCATGCGGCGGAGCTCGGCCACGTGGGTGAATCGGTTCTCGAATACCGTCTCGGTGATCACACTCAGTCCGTCGGAGAGCGCCATCAGGGCCATAATCTGGGCCTGCATATCCGTCGGGAAACCCGGATAGGGGAGTGTCTTGACGTCCACCGCGCCGATCCGTCCCTTTACGGCGGCTCGGACGCCGTCCGTCTGCTCGTGAATCTGGACGCCGGCCTCTCGCAGTTTTTGTAAAACCGCGTCCAGATGACGGGGATTGCAGCCGCGGACGAAAATATCTCCTCCCGTGATGGCGGCGGCCGTCAGGTAGGTTCCGGCCTCGATTCGGTCCGCCATGATGCGGTACGTGCAGGAGTCGTTCAACGAATCGATTCCGTCGATCGTGATGACGTCCGTGCCGGCCCCTTGGATCTTCGCGCCGCACCGGATCAGGAAATGGGCCAGATCGACCACCTCCGGCTCACGCGCCGCATTCTCGATTACCGTGACGCCGTCGGCCAGCGCGGCGGCCATCATGAGATTCTCCGTGCCCGTGACCGAGGCCAGATCCAGATAGATCCGGGCGCCCTTGAGACGTCGGGTCTTGACCGTGACGTAACCGTGCTCGATCTGAATCTCGGCCCCCATTTTTTCCAACCCCATCAAATGGAGGTTGATCGGCCGGGCGCCGATCGCGCAGCCTCCCGGGAGTGACACCCGGGCCTCGCCGAAGCGCGCGGCCAGCGGACCCAAGACCAGGACCGAGGCGCGCATCGTTTTGACCAGCTCATAAGGCGCTTCGTGACGGGCCAGCGCCGGCATCCGGACTGTCCACCCCCCCTGGCCGTCGTCGTCGATCACGGCGCCGAGATGATTCAACAGGCGTTTGATCGTGGCCACGTCCATCAGCTTCGGAATATTCTGGATGCGGTGTTCTCCGCGGCTCAGAAGGGTCGCCGCGAGAATGGGCAGCGCGGCATTCTTGGCCCCACTGACCTCCGCCTCGCCTTTGAGCGGTTTACCCCCTTTAATTAAGATTTTATCCATGAAGGCGTTTCACGGTTTTGTGAGTACAACGACCCGATCGATGCCCGCCAAATCCTTTTTTAACCGGTCAGTCCTCCAGCCGGTTTGCTCGGCCATGTCGCGGACGGGGATCGCCTGCCGGATCCCGACTTCAAGCAAGAGGCGACCGCCCGTACCAACAAACTCCAGGGCGCCGGGCAAGATCCGACGGTAGTAATCCAATCCATCGCATCCGCCGTCCAGTGCGAGCCGGGGTTCATGGAACCGCACCTCCGGCTGCAGTCGGTCCAGGTCCTCGGCCGGCACATAAGGAGGATTGGCCGTCATCACATCGACCCGATGGTGTAAGCCCATCGAGGCCAACGGCTCGAGCAGGTCGCCTTCCAGAAATTCGATCCGGTCGCTCATCCCATGCCGTAAGGCGTTCGAGCGCGCGACGTCCAATGCCGCGGGCGAACGATCGGTCGCAAGGATTCGAAAAGTCGGATAGAGCGTGGCCAGTGTGACGGCCAGACAGCCCGAGCCGGTGCAGAGATCCACCAGCATGATCGGCGGTGCCGGTCGGCCAAACCGCTCCAGAACGGCCTCGATCAACAGCTCCGTCTCGGGCCGTGGGATCAACGTATCCGTCGTGACCCGGAATTCCAGCCCCCAGAATTCCTGTGTGCCGAGGATGTACTGGAGCGGTTCACGGCTCGCGCGTCTCCGGATCAAACCGGTAAACGCTTCTTGTTGATCGGGATCGAGAGCGAGGTCATCCGCCCGGTAAAGGTCCAGGCGGGGCCGGTTCATAATATGGGCGATCAGCGTTTCGGCTTCCCGCCGGCCGTCCGGAATTCCGGCTTCGGTCAGTATGCGCGTCGCGGTTTGAAGCCAGTCCTGAAGCCCTCGCGTGGCAGCCATGTTCATATTCGTCTGTTCTCATCCCGTGGGTAAAATCAGGAGGCCATGACGGTGTTGAGCCGGTCGGCCTGGTCGGCCGCGATCAGGGCGTCAAACATCTCGTCCAGATCCCCTTCCAGAACCTGTGTCAGGCGGTGCAACGTCAACCCGATCCGGTGATCGGTGACCCGGTTTTGGGGAAAGTTGTACGTGCGTATTTTCTCGCTCCGATCCCCCGTGCCCACCTGGGATTTCCGCGCCTTGGCCATTTCGGCCTCCTGCCGGTTCTGTTCGACTTCCAAGAGCCGCGCGCGTAGCACGCGCATCGCCTTGGTTCTGTTCTTGAGTTGGGATCGTTCGTCCTGACAGCTCACGACCGTGCCGGTGGGGACGTGTGTAATCCGGACGGCCGAATGGGTGGTGTTGACGCCCTGACCTCCGGGCCCGGAGGCGCAAAACGTATCGATCCGGAGATCGCTTGGATCGATCGTGATGTCCACTTCCTCCGCTTCAGGAAGCACCGCCACGGTGACGGCCGAGGTATGGATGCGGCCCCCGGCCTCGGTGACAGGGACCCGCTGGACGCGATGGACGCCGCTTTCAAATTTCAAATGGCGGTAGGCGCCTTTTCCTTCGATGGCCGCGATAACCTCTTTTAACCCCCCGATTCCGGTCGGACTGGAGCTCATGATCTCGACATGCCACCGATGATTTTCGGCATACCGCGTATACATCCGAAACAGTTCGGCCGCAAAGAGGGCGGCCTCGTCGCCGCCCGTGCCGGCCCGAATCTCCAGGATGGTGTTTTTGTCATCTCGGGGATCTCTGGGCAACAAAAGACGCTTGAGCTGCTGTTCCAGCCGGTCCTTGCGTGTTGACAGTTCCTGGCGCTCTTGCTCCGCCATCTCCCTCAGGCCGGCTTCCGCCCGGGCGTCCCGAAGCATTTCTTCCGTGGCCTCGATCTCTTTGAGAACGGTCTTGAACTGACGATATTGCTCCATGACCTCCTCGAGATCGGCGCGCTCCTTGGCCAGACGTTGAAATTGGGCCTGATCCGCGATAACTTTAGGATCGCTCAGGGCCTGAGTCAATCCGTCGAATTTATCCTGGATCATCTCAAGTTTTTGGATAAAAACCTGATTGTTCATCGTCATCATCATGGATAGCTTATTGCTTCTTGTACTTTTTCCGGAACCGTTCGACCCGGCCTTCCGTGTCGATCAGCTTCTGTGTTCCTGTGAAAAAAGGATGGCAGGCGGAACAGATCTCCACATGGATGTCGCTCCGAGTCGAGCGGGTTTTAATGACGTTTCCACAAGCACAGATGATGTCGGTCGGTTGATACGTCGGATGAATCCCTTCTTTCATTTGACCCTCCTTGATCGTTTCGATTATAGGGGCTTGCGTCGCCCCCTCCACCGGCAAAGCCGGATGGAACCTCCCCCTCTCGCTCGCCTTGCTCGCTGGGCATCTACGTTACTCGTACGGGGACTGAATTGAACATGGCATTATAACATTTTTAATTTCTTGTGAAAAGAGCCTGTTTGAAAATTCCTTGACCACCTGCGTGCCGCGACACATCGGCTGCAAGACGCCGAGTGCAGGCTCGCAGCAGACATGGAAGCGAAAAGGGCGTTTTCCGTTCGTTTCGAGGCGGCGGGCCGAGGAGGCTACTTATTCATGGATTCGAGGAACTCTTTGTTCGTCTTGGTGTTCTTGATTTTATCGATCAGGAATTCCATGCTTTCTACCGTTGAGAGGGGGCTTAAAACCTTCCGCAGAATCCACATCTTGTTCAAATCGTCCTTGTCCACCAGCAGTTCTTCTTTGCGCGTTCCGGACTGATTGATGTCGATCGAGGGGAACACGCGTTTATCGGCCAGCTTCCGGTCGAGATGGACCTCCATATTTCCCGTCCCCTTGAATTCTTCAAAGATGACGTCGTCCATCCGGCTGCCGGTGTCGACGAGGGCCGTCGCCATGATCGTCAGGCTGCCTCCGTTTTCGATGTTTCGCGCCGAGCCGAAGAAGCGTTTGGGGCGCTGGAGGGCGTTCGCGTCCAAGCCGCCCGACAAAACCTTGCCGCTGGGCGGAATGATGGAGTTGTAGGCCCGGGCCAGGCGGGTGATGCTGTCCAGCAGGATCACGACGTCGCGTTTGTGTTCGACCAAACGCTTGGCTTTCTCCAAAACCATCTCCGCAACCTGCGCGTGGCGCTGCGCGGGTTCGTCGAAGGTGGAACTCACCACCTCGGCCTTCACCTGCCGCTGCCAATCCGTGACTTCTTCGGGCCGCTCATCGATCAGCAGGACGATCAGGGTGATTTCGGGGTGATTGGAGAGAACGGCCTTCGCGATATTCTGAAGCAGGACCGTTTTGCCGGTGCGAGGGGAGGCGACGATCAATCCGCGTTGCCCTTTTCCGATCGGCGTGATCAACTCCATGACCCGTGTCGACAACTCCAGGGGATCGTGTTCCAGACGAATCTTCTCTTCCGGGTAGAGCGGGGTGAGGTTGTCGAAAAGGATCTTATCCCGCGCCGTTTCCGGATCTTCGAAGTTGACCTTTTCCACTTTCAAGAGGGCGAAATACCGCTCGCCCTCCTTGGGCGGACGGATCTGTCCGGAGACGATGTCGCCGGTGCGGAGGTTGAAGCGGCGGATCTGAGAGGGAGAGATGTAGATGTCGTCGGGTCCGGGCAGATAATTGTAGTCCGGCGCGCGCAGAAAACCGAAGCCGTCCGGAAGCGTTTCCAGGACGCCTTCTCCGTAAATGACGCCGTTCTTGTCGGCTTGGGCTTGAAGAATCGCGAAGATCAGCTCCTGTTTTCTCAGATTGCTGGCTCCGTCGATCTTCAGGTCCTTTGCGACGTCGTTTAATTCGGCGATGTTTTTTTCCTTTAATTCTTGAAGATTCATCCGGTTCTCCTTGACATTGTCCATCGTATGCGCTCTCGGTCATAGCCCGGCTTGCGTCAAGCAAGACTCGGGGCAAGTTTGGATATCGCTTTTTAATTTATTGAATAGTTAAGTGCCAACAGTCTCTTCATCCACTCGGCTGAGAAAGAAGCAGTTTTTCAAATTGGGTGAGAAAAGTAATATTTTGGTGGAATGTTCACCGGGATCGACTCAAGGCGCTGCAATTTACGCTGCATGTCTTAACAAAGGATGTGGTGTCTGGATTTCGTTCCCTGTTGAAGAATCGGCTTCTTGCGGCGTGAACACTAATACTATACCCATTGTGATGGATTTTGTCAACCCCTTATTTATAGGGGCTTGTGTCGCCTATCGGGGCTTGCGTCGCCCCCATAATTTGTGGGGGCCCGGGCGGCTGAACATAAGGCCGGTCCTCCGATGCCCCCACACCCCGCGCTCGGACGGGCAAAGCCCGATCCTCGCTTAGTCCTCCCTCTCCCGCTTGTGGCGGATCACTTGGCACCTACTTTAAATCTTTTGCGCATCGAAAGCCGGCGTCCGGGAAAGCCCCTTCGGGACTGATATAAAAACGATAGGAGGTTCGATAGAAATACGGAATCGCATAATGTCCCATCCCGCCCCAGCTGCTGCCCCGGATGACCTTGAATTTCTCGCCGAAGGTTTCGCTGGTGTAGTCGGATCCGGCGTAGGGTTGATACCAGTCCGAGGTCCATTCCCAGACGTTGCCGGCCATGTCGTAGACGCCATACGGACTTTTGCCGGCTTCAAAATGGCCGACGGGAGTCAGGTCGCCGATTCCGGTATCCCCCGTATTGGCCTTGGTGGCGTCAAACTCGTTCCCCCAAGGATAGTCCCGTCCGTCCGTGCCGCGGGCCGCCTTTTCCCATTGGGCTTCCGTCGGAAGCCGTTTTCCGGCCCATTGGCAAAAACGCTCTGCATCGTACCAGTTGACATAGGTCACGGGATAATTTTCGCGGCCCGAGGGGATCTTGCCGGCTGGCCAGTTCTCAGGCGGCCGGGAGCCCGTGGCGTCCACGAACGGCTTGTAGGCGGCGTTGGTCACTTCATACTTGTCCATGAAGTAACTCGGGAGATTGACCTTGTGTTGGGGATGCTCATCCAG
>Ga0335077_10011299_pt1 | contig 11150 bp, 7 predicted proteins | sample Lox_Sample_31_FD_207151 | JGI IMG/M metagenome (GOLD analysis project Ga0335077, IMG submission 207151) | Soil microbial communities from Loxahatchee National Wildlife Refuge, Florida, United States - Lox_Sample_3.1 | ecosystem: Environmental > Terrestrial > Soil > Wetlands | place: USA: Florida...
AATAAGGGAAGAAGACTTCCTGCCCCCGCTTTTGGAGCCACTGCTTGCGCGTGCCCTAGGCCCGCTGGCGTGAAGCAGCATCGCGCGGATCATCGAGGCAATGGATGGCAACCCAAGAGATCAACAACCGCATACTGGAATTTCCGAAGCCGGAGACGAGATCCGACGACGAAGAGGTCGCCGAATGGATTGAGGCTTTCGACCAGGTGGTCGCAGAGGAAGGCTCCGGCCGGGGGTGCGAGCTGATCGAAGCCTTAACCGAGCATGCCCGGGCTGCCGGTGTGGAAGTTCCCATCCAACTGAATACTCCTTACATCAACACCATTCCCTCGGAAGAGGAAGTCCCGTATCCCGGCGATCGCCAACTCGAGCGGCGTATGAAAAGCCTGACCCGCTGGAACGCCATGGCGATGGTGCATCGCCAGAACAAGAAGGACCCGGGAATCGGTGGCCACATCTCGACCTATTCATCCCTGGCAACATTACTCGAGGTCGGATTCAATCATTTCTTCCACGCCCGCTACGGCGATCAACCCGGTGATTTCGTTTACTTTCAGGGACACGCTGCACCCGGCGTGTACGCAAGGGCTTACCTGCTGGGGCGCATCAGCGAGGAGCAAGTACGGAATTACCGCCATGAGTTGCGTGGTCTTCCCTCGCTCTCTTCGTATCCCCATCCCTGGCTTATGCCCGACCTCTGGAGGTTCCCAACGGTTTCCATGGGCCTGGGCCCGCTAAACGCCATCTACCAGGCGCGCTTCATGCGCTATCTGGAGAACCGTCACTTAATCCCGGTGACGGCGCGAAAAGTCTGGGCGTTTGTTGGCGATGGAGAAAGCGACGAGCCTGAATCCATGGGATCTCTCACTCTGGCCTCACGTGAGAAGCTCGACAACCTGATCTTCGTGGTGAACTGTAATCTTCAGCGCCTCGACGGGCCGGTACGCGGCAACGGCAAGATCATCCAGGAACTGGAGGCAGCCTTCCGCGGCGCAGGCTGGAATGTAATCAAAGTCATATGGGGCAGCGATTGGGACCGGCTGCTGGCGCGTGACAGGTCGGGTCTGCTGGTGAAGCGGATGGGAGACGTGGTAGATGGTGAGTCCCAGACCTACAAGGTGAAGGGCGGAGCCTACATTCGCCGGGAGTTCTTCGGCAAGTACCCCGAGTTGCTGGAGATGGTTTCCGACATGAGTGACGATGAGCTGCATCGGCTTACTCGCGGGGGACACGATCCGCAGAAGGTTTACAACGCCTACAAGCGCGCGGTGGAGCACCAGGGCTCACCTACCGTGATCCTTGCACATACCGTGAAGGGCTATGGGCTCGGTTCAGCGGAGGCGCGCAATGCTACACACCAGGAGAAAAAGCTGACCGACCAGGCGCTGACCGCCTTTCGCTCGCGCTTTGACATCCCAGTTCCCGAGATGGCGGCAAAAGAAGGTCGTCTGTATCGTCCGCCCGACGATAGTCCCGAAATCGTATACGCCAAGAAGCGTCGCGAGGAACTGGGCGGTTTCCTGCTGGTGCGGGAGGTCCCTCCACCCAGCCTTGAAGCGCCGCCGTTGGCGGAATTTGTCGATTCTCTGGCCGGGTCCAAAGGCCGCGCCGTCTCCACGACTATGGGCTTCGTCAGTATGCTGCGGCAACTGATGAAGGATCCGAAGATCGGAAAGCTCATCGTGCCCATCATTCCGGACGAGGGGCGCACCTTCGGCATGGAGTCCATCATTCGGCAAGTCGGCATCTATGCCAGCCAGGGCCAGCTCTACAAACCGCACGATCAGGACATGCTCCTCTACTACCGTGAGGAGAAGGACGGTCAGATACTGGAAGAGGGAATCACCGAGGCCGGGTCCATGGCTTCCTTCACGGCTGCTGGAACTGCGTATTCCAACTACCGGGTGCCCACGATTCCGTTCTTCACCTATTACTCGATGTTCGGATTTCAGCGCATCGGCGACATGGTGTGGGCCTTCGCCGATTCTCGCGGCAAAGGATTCATGATGGGTGGTACCGCGGGCCGGACCACACTTTCTGGTGAGGGTCTGCAGCACCTGGACGGTCACAGTCATGTGCTGGCCAGCGTGGTTCCTACCTGTCACAGCTATGATCCCGCGTACGTTTACGAGATCGCGGTCATCGTACAGGACGGCATTCGCCGCATGTATCAGGAGATGGAAGACCGTTTCTACTACATCACCATCTACAACGAAGATTACGCCATGCCGGAGATGCCGCCGGGCTGTGAAGAAGGAATCTTGCGCGGCATTTACAGATACAGGTCAGCCCCGTCCGGCAAAGCGACTGTGCAGCTCTTCGGTAGCGGACCAATCCTTAACGAGGCGTTGCGAGCACAGGAAATCCTGTCTGAAAAGTATGGCGTGCAAGCGGATGTCTGGAGCGCAACCAGCTACAACGAGCTGCGGCGTGATGCGCTGGCCATCGACCGCTGGAACCGCCTCCATCCCGGCGAATCCGAAAAGCGACCCTACATTTTGACGGCGCTGGAGGGAGCGGAAGGACCCATCGTCGCGGCCACCGATTACATGAAGGTTGTGCCTGATCAACTGGCGCCGTGGCTGGGCCGACGATTGGTGACTTTAGGCACTGATGGCTTCGGACGCAGCGACAACCGGGAGTATCTGCGCCGGCATTTCGAGGTCAATGCAGAGTCGATTGCGGCTGCGGCAGTTTCGCGACTGGCGCGGGATGGTAAGTTCGACATGCAGCGCGCGCAGAAGGTCTTCGGAGAGCTGGGCATCGACAGCGAAAAGATCGACCCAGCTATTGTTTAGTTTTCAGGGCAGAGGTCTAGAAGGAGAATGCCAGTCCGCCACGTACGCTGCGGGCCGACTGCATCAAATACACGGTCTTGCCATCGGGACCGATCACCGGAACATAGCCCTGCGCCAGCAGGTTACGCAAGTCAACGATGGCTTCCATGTTAAGTGGCATACCGTGTATGCGTGGCAAAGGCTGCCGTACGAAGAGGTTGAAGTAGGGATCAGCCTGCCCCGCTGATGCATTGAACAAATCAACCGGGGTCAGAGTATTGTCGCCGCTCGTCCAGCGATAAGAGGCTATCCAGCGCGTCTTACAGTGTGGAAGTCCGCCGTTCAGTTTTAGGGCCGCCGTGTGCCGCCAGGCGTGCTGCAGCTCGCTGCGTACCGCGTTCCAGCCGACGTAAGGCTGCTCCAGGTCCAGGACGCCGCCATAGGCGTAATCGGCTGTTGCCGTAATACCGTTGGAGAACCGATGTTGCAGTACCACCCGTATACCCTGGGCCTGAAGCAGACCGCCATTGAAGCTGAACGTGCCGGAATAGACGTCAGGCAAAATGTTATCCGTGCCAGTACCGATATCGCCGGTTCCAAGCAAGGCAGGATCCTTGACGCGGTCGTTGAAGTACGCCACCTGCACTTTGTTATCGCCGAGTCGCTCCGACAACGAAACCTCGTGGTGATGGGCGTTCTCCAGCAGGGGCAAGCCATTCACCATGGTCATGCGTGGGGCGCTCTCGCTCAGATCAGCCGGTGCAGTGTCGAAGCCTTTGCTGGCCCGTGTGTTGGGTTCCTCGGTGGTGTACCGGTATTCCAAAATGACGTCGGGAGTAAGGTGAAAGTCGGCAACGGCGGCAGGACGAAATGCGTTGACCTCCCTGCCTAGGAACTGAATGGCCGAAGCATCGGTGGCGATCTGGACGTCGAGCACTTCACCGAGCGAGAAGCCGTCCACGTAAAACATGGACAGCGCCTGCAAAGCCCCGCCATGCGGCACCGCGTCGGGCGTCGAGAAACGACGCACAGTAAAGGCAACCGCAGGGCTCCAACCGTCTTCACTCCGCCGGCGGTAAGTGGCCCTGACTACGCCATCCGGCACCCCTCCACCCGGATAGCCTAAGTCGCCCGCCAAGCCGATCACCGCAGTATGAAAAATCGAATGCTCGACGTTGAAGGCTGTTCCGAGATCGGAAGCGCTGCCGTACCCCTCATTGGAGCCGCCTGCCATAAACGCCAGCGTGCCTTTGGTGAAGCGGTCCCGCCCTGCTGACTCGACAATGACCGGCGCTCCCTCCTCAAAGCGGAGAATCGGGCGATTGGCGGTGGAACGCAGCGTCCACTTCCAACTGTCGTCTTCGTCCGCGCTGCGTTTTAACTCGGGCACCATGCGAATGGCTTCGAACAGCGTATTAAGCGTGATGTTGAGGACTTTGCTGGCCCCAGCGGCCAGAGCCACGTCTTCACGGAGGGCTGGCAGGAAAGCAGGAGCCGAGACGCGCACGTCGTAGCTGCCCGCTGGCAAACCAGTGATTCGGAAAAAGCCCTTGGTGTCCGTGAACGCGACCAAGTGTTGCCCGGCATTGCCGGCGACGTCAACAGTGGCGCCCATCTGTGCCACGCCAGCGGAGTCTTTCACGTATCCGGATATCGAGCCTGGCGACACCCCGGCCGCGGCACTAATGCACAACGAGATCCCTACCGCTAAAGATGCCAGTATTCGGGTCATCGTTTGACCTCCCGGCAGAGGCTCCCTGCACCAAAACCCTGCGGTCCGAGCCTGTTCCCACCGGCCACAGATTTACCAGGCCTACTCAACGGCAAACTTTACCGAAGGCGCGATCTGCTGCTTGGAGACGTTGTCGGCCACCTTCACTGTCAACTTGTAAACTCCCGGTTGAAAGCTGGTAAGGGCCAAACTCTTCTCCAGAGTAATCTGGTCGCCCGCCACGGGCATCGTGTCGGTGGACTCCGAGGCGTGCAACACAGGTTGGTTGTTGGTAACGTTCACGATTTCGTATTCGATGTTGGCCGACGACTTCTTGGTTTTGTCGTCTGCCTGAAGATTATAGACCTGCATCCAAAGGTTCATGCGTTGGCTGCGCTTGAAACTGGCAGGTTTCTCGGGTATGTCGGTACCCACGTGCGGATATGCAAACTTGGTCTCGCCGATAACAAAACTTCCAGACCCGACGCTCTTGCTGGGCACCTTTTCCATGTGGTCGGCCAGGATCAAAGAGGAAGAAGCCAGCTTATCTTCGGTGAATTCGGGCACCAGGACCCCGTGGCTCCACGTTCCGACTCGATCGCCGTTTACGTCCTTTACCACGATATCGAATCTGTAGCGGCCGGGCCGCAGCGGGATAGCCTTCCAATAGAGTGAGGAGTGCTCCACCGTCTTTTCCATCAGGTCGTTGGGCACATCCACCTGCACGGTGTCCTCAAAGGTCTGAGCAACCTTGCCGGTGAGTCCCGTTACGCGGCCGAAGATATTGACCGTCCCGCGCTGGATGCCCTCCTTGCCGACAAAGGTGATGTCCTTGTTCTTCACTTGCAAAGTCACCGGAACCAGCACCGTGTCACCGGTAACCTTGACGAAATCTGTCATCACCTCGAACGGCATCAGGTTCACATTGATCTTGTGGCTGACGACTTCCTCAAGGTCTTTGAATTTGACCTTCGGCGCAGTATTGACTTTGGCCAGCAGTTCCATCTTGCTGAACGTGTCCGAGCCTTGCATGCCCTGAGCCACCCCCGGGTTGGGGGCACCCGTACCGGCAGCCGTGATGCGCTGGGTCTTCTGCGACAAGCCCTGTTGTTCGTAGAGCGTGAGTCCGGCGCCGGGAACGTATAACAACGCGTCTTTTTCGTTGGGATCAATCGTCAGGTGATAGTCGCCACAACTGCAGGTATCAACGAATTCCAGCGTGACTTCCTGCCCCACGCCTTCGAGGTAACGATAGCGCCAGTCCTCAAAGGGATAAGTGGAAGTCGTGCCGCCACCCTCTTCCATAGGACGATCATAGGTGCCGCCCGAAGGGTGCGCCTGTATTTCGTCCGGAGGGCCCCAGACAATGTAAATGCGGCCGCGATCCGTTCGCCAGCCGGGGATCCCGGACGCGAAGTGCTCGTTGGCGTAGGCAATACGCCGGTAGTGCTCTTCCTTGTACTCATTCTCCGGCGTGTCCGGCGTGGGGTCCCGCCGCAGCCAGAACTGCTCGATAAACGCGTCACGCTCTTCGTCGTTTGATAATTGCTTGAACGTGGAGAGCTCTTCCGGGGTAATGATCCAGCGAACGTCCTCGTTGAGCCACTTCTTGTAAGTGGAGCTCAACTCCTGCTTCAGTGCTTTGGAACTGGCTTTCTTCTGCTTGTCGGTCAGCGGCCGCTTTAAGGGATCGGCCTGTTGCTGATTGCCATTCTGCCCCTGCGCAGAAGCATCGGTCGTCTTGGAAGGACCTCCGGGACTCGCAACCTTGTCTTCTGCGGAAGTGGCTGAGCCCGGCGTCGTAGGGGGCGCGGGTGTCTGGGCAGCGGCAGGACTCGAGCCCTGGTTGCCGGATGGGATCGAATTTTGGGCCGCAGCAAATACGCCAGCCACGCTGGTGACCAGCAACGTCAAAAAAAATACACGAAAGCCGCGCAACTTCATGTGCAACCAACAACTCCTGAAGCAAATGCAGGGACTATCAAATTGTATGTTTTCGAACTCCTGAACGCAAGGTTGCAGAGCCAGATTTGCCAACCCCAGTCGCGGCACTTTTTCACCACCTGAACAACGGAAATCAAGGCACCCTCTTGACGGGAGCCAAAGATGTCCCTCTCTGTTCCAAACCCCATGCCGGGCAAAAGTCGCTGCCAATTTACGTAGCAAACCGGGACGCTTCACCCTCGGGGGTGCGGCGGGTTGTCCGCGTGGGTTCAGGCCTCAGTCGGGCTGCCAAATCCAATGCCGGAAAGGCTATAATCGGGACATCGGGAGAGTTTGGGAAGCTGCTCCAAAGCGGGTGTGCTGCCATCCGCGACGCGGTGAACGGGCTAGCGAAGACGTCAAAGGTTAGCTGCTCTCCTCGGGAACCTTAGACCGTCTCACTTCGTACCACACGGCTGAGTAGAACTGCGCCCTGAGTTGCGGTTTCCCCATTGAGGATCGATGAAGAAGTGGAAAAAAGTCGCGCTCATCGTTGGCGGCGTGGTGGTTTTGCTGGCCATCGTAGGCTTCACCGTTGGGCAAAGCCGCAAGGGGGTGGTCACGGTACAGACCGGAAAGGTGGTGCGCGAAGACATCACGTCGGTTGTGACCGCTTCGGGGGAGATCAAGCCCAAGGTGCAGGTGAATATCGGCTCCAACGCCTTCGCCAAGATCACCCACCTGTACGTAAAAGAAGGCGACCGGGTCAAGAAGGGGCAGATGCTGGCCACGCTGGACAACGTTCAACCTGCGGCCGATGTTTCCGCTAATGACTCCGCACTGAACGCGGCGCGCACCGATGCAGTTGCGGCGGGGCAGGCGGTCAACACCGCCAGTGACGATTTGAAGTCGTCTGAGGCGTCCTACGAGCATGCCAAGCTGGACTACGATCGCGCCAAGAGCCTCTACGACTCGCAGTTAATCGCCAAGTCCGACTATGACGCCAAGAAAGCTGCGTTCGATACCGCGGTGGCGCAGTTGGGAATGGCCAAATCGAAGCTGGCGCAGGCCAAAGCCCAACAGGATTCGGCCAGAGGGCGAGTCAGCCAGAACGCCGCCAATCTCCGCCACGCGACCGACGTCCTCAGCAAGACCGAATACGTGGCGCCGTTCGACGGGGTCATCACGAATGTTCCCGTGCGCGAAGGTGAGACCGTCGTTCCCGGCATTCAAAACTCACCGGGCAGCACGCTCATGACGATCGCCGACACCTCCACGCTCACTGCCGAGGTAAAGGTGGACGAAACGGATATCGTCAACGTGCAGTTAGGGCAGGCGGCCGAGGTGTCGATTGACGCGATTCCGAAGGAGAAATTCAAGGGCATTGTGACCGAGATTGGCCGCAACGCGGTGTTACGCTCTACCGGGGTGTCCACGGCTCAGACCACCTCCAGCGGTCAGGAAGCGAAAGACTTCAAGGTAGTTGTGGCATTGCAGGATCCTCCGCCAAACCTCCTGCCGGGACTGTCGGCGACGGCCCGGATCACGACGGCGGCGCGCAACACGGCATTGGCAATTCCGATCCAGGCACTGACCATCCGTCAGCGCGGCGACCTGGCGACAGACAAGAAGGCCAAAGGCAAGACCGTCCAAGCCGCGGCCCTGCCTGAAGGAAATGCGAAGGAAGAGTTACAGGGAGTATTCGTCATTTCGAACAAAAAGGAAGCCGTCTTCGTACCTGTGACCACGGGCATCAGTGGGACGACGGACATTGAAGTGACCAAGGGGCTGAAGGAAGGAGACGAGATCGTCACCGGAAGCTATAAGGTGCTTCGAACCCTCCGCAATGGCGCCAGCGTAAAGATTGACAATGCCGCCCCGAAGAAAGAAGAGTCGGAGTCGTAGCTGACGATCAAGTAACCGCAGGGCAGGAAAGGCAGGCAGTCCGTACTCATGACGAACCCGGACCAGCTACCTGAGGAGAAGAAGATGGCGACACAATTGGCGAGCCTACCCGAGCTACAGGTGGAGGCCGTTCCCGACAACTGCATCATCAGCACCGATGACCTGTGGAAGACCTATGATATGGGATCGGAGCAGCAGGTTCATGCCTTGCGTGGGGTTAGCATTCGCATCCAGCGCAACGAATATGTTGCCATCATGGGACCCTCCGGCTCAGGCAAGTCAACGTTGATGAACCTCATCGGCTGCCTCGACACGCCCAGCAAGGGCAACTACTGGCTGAACGGGCAACTGGTCAGCGAACTTGACGACGACGAACTGGCGCGCATTCGCAATAAGGAGATCGGGTTCGTCTTCCAAACGTTCAACCTGCTGGCGCGTGCCACTTCGCTGCACAACGTGGAGTTGCCGCTCATCTATGCCGGCATCCCGGCCGAAGAGCGCATTGAGCGGGCCAAGGGCGCACTCACCGCAGTCGGCATGGGCGACCGCATGAACCACAAACCCAACGAGCTGTCGGGTGGCCAACGCCAGCGCGTGGCCATCGCTCGCGCCCTGGTTAACAACCCGTCCATCATTCTTGCCGACGAGCCCACCGGCAACCTGGACTCGCAGACCGGCTTGGAAATCATGGCGCTCCTCGACAAACTCCACGGACAGGGCAACACCATCGTCCTCGTCACCCACGAGCACGATATTGCCGAGTACGCTCACCGGGTCATCCACATCCGCGACGGACAGGTCTTCAGCGATCAGAAGACCGCGAGAGCGTAAGTGGGCCCTTATCGAAATTAAGCGCCTGCCTTGTCTCACACCCTTTCCTCCGCGCGAGTGGTGTAGTCTGCCGATGGGTTAGTTTCTTCCGAGGTGCTGCATGTCCCTGCCAGCATTGTGTCGTCCTTTGCTGATCCTTGCGTTCGTCGCGGGAGTGTCCAGCCTGCTTGCAGGTCAAAGCACAATCCCTTTGCCGGTCGGACGCGGCGAGCAAGATAACAAGACGCTGGACGTCCGTGAGTTGGTTTCCAAGTATTGCCGGCTGGACTACGAGGGTGCGCGGTTGAACGATGAAGGCTGGGCGAAGGTCGAACCTCTGGTGTCGTGGAAGAGGAACCCAGACTATGCCGAAATCAATGTTATCGCCCGCTACACGGTCGATTCTGAGCCCACGGAAAGTCACGGCAAGTACAGCGTCACCGTCCATTACCGGTTGCTGGGAACCTACGATCTGTTGGGCGGTTACATACCAGAGCCGCCTAATACTCAGCAGAATGTGCAATACACCGTGACTGATACGAAGGGCGACTTTCGCATAACCGACATGGAGAACAGCCTGCCGCATCCCTCGCGAGCTGTCATGCTCAAGTGGCTCAATGAAAAGCAAAACGCAACGCAGGATGAAGTAGCGAAGAAACGCTATCAGGAGGCGCTACGCCAGTTGCAGGCGCAACCGGCGTCACCGTTCGCGAAGTAGTTTTCTACTGCTGCGCTGCGCCTGCGTTACTCGCCGCCGTGTGCACCGGAACTGCCACTGGTTTCACCGCGAAGAAGTCGTGATCATACAAGTTGCGGTATAAGTGACCGGCAAGTTCGGCAGCTTTAGGTCCGAAGGTCGGGCGACCGCCTTCGAGGAAGATTACGGTCACGATCCGCCCATACTCGGTGTTGGCATACGAACCGAACCAACCGAACCGCGTGCCGTTTTTCGAGCACGTACCAGTCTTGCCCAGAATCGGCTCTTCGATAAAGCTGGTGCGAAGCGCTCGCGCGGTTCCGTATTCCACCGCTCCTGACATGCCGTCTGAAATCTCCGGAATCAGCGGTCCGATGTCCAGCTTGCGTTTCACTTTGGGCGTGAAGTTGGTTATATCTTCCGGCGTCGTGGGGTGCTGCAGGTAATACAATGTCCCACCATTAGCGATAGCGCCCATCAGCGCAGCCAACTGCAGCGGCGTTAGCGAAATGCTTTCTCCGAAGGAACACATCTTACCGACACCGCCGAGCTTGGCGTCCAGTTCGGTTGCCGGGAAGATGCCAGTATGCTCGCCTTCGATGTTCCAGCCGGCCATCTCACCTAATCCGAATTGGCGCGCGTAGTAGCTCACCCGCTCAAAGCCCAGCTTGCGTCCCACGGCCTCAAAATAGGCGTTATTCGAGTGCGCCAGCGCTTCGGTCATGTCCATGCGCCAGTACTTGCCCAGCGGAACCACCGTGTCCTTGGTGACGACATTCTCGCTCAGCGCAGCCAGGGCCACGGCAACCTTGATAGTTGAGCACGGTTGCGCTCCGGCCGAGAGAGCCAGCTTCTGGTTCACCATGGCCAGAACGCGGCCACTGTCGGGATCCATCGCAACGATGGTTCCGTTCATGTTGCCCAGTGCTTCCACTGCTGCCGCCCGCACGATCGGGTCTTCTCCTGCTGTGATGTCGCCTTCCACCTGATTTTCGGCGAACGAACTCGCATGGAAGCGTTCGTAGGAATGGCGGCGCTTCGATACCCTGTAGCTGGAAGCGTTGCGGCTGGCGGCCGTCCTGGTGCTGTGCTTCGCGGCGGCCATCTGCTTTTGCGCGGCGCTTGTCTCCGTGATCTTGTGCTGCTTGGGATGCGTTTTATGGGTGGTGGCGATGGTGGCGGCAGAGGCGCCCGAACCATGCAGGAGCGCCAACATAATAATCAAAGACGTAGTGGCCAAACGCTTTAGCATGTAAACCCTTGAACCCGAATTCTCTTTCGGAGGACCCGATCGGGTTCTCCGCCTTGCCACTTCCCTTGCTAAGTC
>Ga0335077_10011302_pt1 | contig 11148 bp, 10 predicted proteins | sample Lox_Sample_31_FD_207151 | JGI IMG/M metagenome (GOLD analysis project Ga0335077, IMG submission 207151) | Soil microbial communities from Loxahatchee National Wildlife Refuge, Florida, United States - Lox_Sample_3.1 | ecosystem: Environmental > Terrestrial > Soil > Wetlands | place: USA...
AAACGGCCGCGCGACCGTTGAATTCGCCCTTGTCGAGCTTGACGATCCATGCCAGGTCGGCTTCAAGCGGACTGATCGAGGCGTCGATCTCATGCCCGTAAAGCGCCATCTTGGCCTCAAGCCGCAATGTGTTGCGGGCGCCGAGGCCGCAGGGCTTGATGCCGAACTCCGCGCCCGCATCCATCACCAGTTTCCAGATGCGCTCGGCTTCGGCGGGCGGCACGTAGGTCTCGAAGCCGTCCTCGCCGGTGTATCCGGTATGGGCGATGCGCGCCGCCGTGCCGGCAACTTCGCCGTCGGTGAACCAATAGTATTTGATCGCGGAGAGATCGACCGGCGTCAGCTTTTGCAGCGTCGCTCGAGCCTTTGGGCCTTGAATCGCGAGTTGCGCGTAACGGGGGCCCGCGTTCTCCACCGTGGCCTCGAAGCGGTTCAGCGACCGGATGTGTTCGAAGTCCTTGTCCTGGTTGGAGGCGTTGACGCAGAGGAAGTAGTGGTCGTCGCCGACCTTGTGCACCAGGATGTCGTCGACGAACCCGCCGTGCTCGTAGAGCAGGCCCGAATAGTGCGCCTGGCCGGTCTTCAGCCTGGCGACGGCATTGGTCGTGACGAAGTCGGCGAGTTTGCCGGCTTCGGGCCCGCGCAGCTCGATCTCGCCCATGTGGCTGACATCGAACAGGCCAACCGAATTGCGCACCGCATTGTGCTCGTCGATGATGCCGCTGTACTGGACCGGCATATCCCAGCCGCCGAAATCGACCATCTTGGCGCCGAGGCTTCGATGAACGGAGTTGAGCGGCGTGACACGAAGAGCGGGCGCTGCGGACATGAAAATTCAGGCTAACAGCACCCAATTGGGGTGTCAATTCAATCGCTGCCAGCTTCTACGCGCCCATGGCGATGACGGGCTTACTGATCTGCGCGGGAAAGAAGCGCGGGGCGTGATAGGGCTGGAAGCGATAGCCGATGCCGAAAATGGTCTCGATGTACTGGTCCGCGTAGGCGCCGAGTTTCTTGCGCAGCCGGCGGACGTGCACGTCGAGCGTGCGTGTGCGGATCTCGGCCCCATAACCCCAGACCTGCATGAGCAGCGCGTCACGCGGAATAATCTCGCCGGCGTGCTGAACCAGCAAGGAGAGCAGGTCGTACTCCTTGCGGGTCAACGTCATGCGCTGGCTGTCGAGCGCAGCTGCCTGCTGGTCGAAATCCAAGGTCAGGTGCTCGTCCCGATAGGGCATGACCTGATGCGAATTCCCTGAAAGCATTCCCGTTTCCCTCCTTGATTGCTGTGTCTATAGTGATGCTACGGGTATGCCAAAAATAGGTAATCTGCAATATGTAAAAACTTTGTAAAAAGCCCCGGAAGAGGCTTGCTTATTCGATGACGTATGGTCCCGGATTGGCCACGCGGAGTTCTTTCTCGTGCAGGTCGAAGGCTCTTACGGTATAGTTCACCGCGCGTACATCATCCGCCATTTCAGCGTGATAGGTGCCTTCGGCGCCGGGATCCGCGGTGTCCTCGTGGACCACTGTTTTCTGGCTGGTGACGACCTCTTTTTCCGGCGACCGGAAATCGAAAACGATGACCAAGCCCTTGAGGGGTTTCTCCGCAGTGACCTTGGTCTTTCCATCAACGCTGATTCTGCTGGTTCCGCGGACAGCCCGCGTCTCGACAACCTGGACATCGGGCGGCTTCTTCTGCTTCTGAGCGGAGCCGCTCCCAACCAGCGAGAGAGCCAGGAGAACGGCGGGCAGGATTCTCATTGGGAGCAGTGTAGCATGCAATAATTATCGGGGCTGGGCGCGCCGGGAGGCCCGCCCAGAGGGGGACTGCATGAAAGAAGTCAAGGTTAGCCGCCGGGCTGTGATGCTGAGCGCGGCCGGCCTGCCGCTGGCGAGCCAGTTGGCGGGACAAGCGACGCCAAAGACCGTTGTGATCTCCAGCGCCAACCGCTTCAACGGAGGCATCAACTGCTGCGCCAAGGCGTTTGAACTCATTCAAAGCGGCGGCGACACGCTGGATGCTGTGATCGCGGGAGTCAACATCGTCGAACTCGACCCGCGCGACAACAGCGTCGGGTACGGCGGACTGCCGAACGAGGAAGGCGTGGTGGAACTGGACGCGAGCTGCATGCACGGGCCTACCCGGCGGGGCGGGGCGGTGGGTGCCCTGCGCAATATCAAGACGCCATCGAACGTGGCCAAGGCCGTGATGGAGCAGACCGATCACATGTTCCTAGTCGGCGAAGGGGCGCTCAAGTTCGCGCGGGCGATGGGCTTCAAAGAGGAGAACCTGTTGACCGAGGAATCGCGGATCCAGTGGCTGGTCTGGAAGAAGTCGCTGCGGGATGGGAACAACCACACCAACTGGGGACCGGGTCTGGATGCGCCGCCGGCAAAGAAGAAGGCAGCCCTGGATCCGGAACAACTCAAGAAGGAGTTTCCGCACGCGGCGGAAGAACTGCTCGCCGAAGCCGCGCGGAACGCCATTGACCCGCCGCACGGAACGATCAATTGCATCGCCCTGAACACTCGAGGCGAAATGTCGGCCGTCACCACAACCAGCGGCATGGCGTGGAAGATTCCCGGACGAGTGGGCGACTCCCCGATTATCGGCGGCGGCTTGTGGCTGGATCAGGACGTGGGTGGGGCGGGATCGACGGGCCGCGGGGAGGAGAACATCCGCGCCTGCGGGGCGCATACAATCGTGGAGAACATGCGCCACGGCATGCCTCCCAGGGAAGCGGCCCTCGACGCGCTGAAGCGTGTGGCGCGGAATTTCGACAATGACATGGAGCGGCTGGCGAAGGTGGACCTGCAGTTCTACGCGCTGCGGAAGGATGGAGAATACGCCGGGGCGTCGCTCTGGGGGCCTCGTCCAGGCAGCGCCGTGGCGCAATTCGCCGTCTGCACGGGCGCGGGGGGGAGCCATCACGAGAACTGCGCCTACCTGCTCGAACGCAAGTAGTTCGTGGAGAAAACCCACGTTTATAGCGGGTTCGGCCTCGCTGCCGGGAAAAACACCCAGGCGAAGTTGTGCTAACGAACCGCCCTCAGATAAAATGAAACAAATTCACCAGTTCTGCATCACGTACATGTGATCCGAAGTGAGGGATTTGTTCTTCGAGGGATAAGACCGGGCTGCTGTTTCTCCTGATGCCAAATCAATCATGTTTGCAGTTGGGCCAGGGGCTCTGATCGACCATGTCCCAAATTTTTCGCCATAGCACGAACACGTTCTCGCGCATTACTATCTTCGGCGCGGTGTTCTTTCTGGGATTCGTGGCGTGGGTGGTGACGGAGCTATCGCAGTCCAGTTACGCGACGCGGGCCGAGCAGGCGCGCGAACAGCCAGTGCCGTTCAGCCACGCGCACCATGTCGGCGGCATGGGGTTGGATTGCCGCTACTGCCACACCTCGGTTGAGAATTCGAGCTTCGCCGGCATTCCTCCCACGAAGACCTGCATGAACTGCCATTCGCAGATCTGGCTGTCGAGTCCCACGCTCGAGCCGGTCCGGGCCAGCTACCGCACCAACGAATCGATTGCGTGGACGCGGGTGTACGATCTCCCAGACTTCGTGTACTTCAACCACAGTATTCACGTCAATAAGGGAGTCGGGTGCGAGAGCTGTCACGGACGCGTAGACCGCATGCCGCTGACCTGGCAGCAGGCTTCGCTGCAGATGGAGTGGTGCCTGGATTGCCACCGCGCGCCGGAGAAGGTCTTGCGCCCCCGCGAGTTCATCACCACCATGGGATACCAGCCCGCCGGCGAACAGGAAGAGATCGGATTGCGATTGAAGAGGGAATACAACGTGAAGGACGCGCGCGCGCTGACCAGTTGTAATACTTGCCATCGATGAGGGATTTGCCAGAGCTAGACATCATCGCGGTCCGGGATCGCCTTGCCGCCGCCCGCGGAAAGGACTATTGGCGCAGCCTGGACGATCTCGCCGGCACGCCGGAGTTCCAGGAGTTGCTGGAGCGCGAGTTTCCGAGGCAGGCAATAGGGTGGAGCGAAGACGAGGATCCCGGCGAAGGGCGCCGGAATTTTCTCAAGCTAATGGCTGCGTCGCTGGCGCTGGGTGGGCTTGCCGCCTGCACGCGACAGCCCACCGAGCACATCATGCCCTACGTGCGGCAGCCGGAAGAGCTGATTCCAGGCCGTCCTTTGTTCTTTGCCACCGCGACCACACTGAACGGCGTGGCGACGGGCGTTCTGGCGGAGAGCCACGAGGGCCGTCCCACGAAGCTGGAAGGCAATCCGGAGCACCCGGCGTCGCTGGGGGCGCTGGACGCGATGGGCCAAGCCGCGGTGCTGCAGCTTTACGACCCCGACCGCTCGCAGGCCTTGACTTTCAACGGGGAAATCCGCGCCTGGGGCGCGTTCGCCGGAATGTTGCGAGACCAGCTGGCTCAGCAAAGGGCAAGAAACGGTTCGGGCATCCGCATTTTGACCGAAACCGTGACTTCGCCTACGATGGCGGCGCAGATTCGCGCCGTGCAGCAGCTGTATCCGGAAGCTAAGTGGCACCAGTGGGACCCGGCGGGACCGCACACCGCTCGCGCGGGCGCGCTTCAGGCATTCGGGCAGCCCGTCAACACCTACTACGATTTTTCGAAAGCCGATATCGTCGTCTCCCTCGACGCGGATTTTCTGGCTTCCGGCCCGGCCAGCCTGCGTTATGCGCGCCAATTCGCGCGCCGGCGCCGCGTCGGCGAAGGCCAGGAAACGATGAACCGGCTGTACGTTGTGGAGCCGTTCCCAACGCCGACGGGCGCGAAGGCCGATCACCGGCTGGCGCTGCGCGCGGGCGACGTCGAAGAATTCGCCTGGGGACTCGCGGTCTCGCTGGGCATCGCGCAAGGCCCCAAGGAAGGCGAGAACCACGACATTTACAAGTGGCTGGGAGGGATCGCGCGCGACCTGGAACGCCACAAGGGTGCGAGCGTGGTGGTGGCCGGCGAGTATCAGCCGCCGGTGGTTCACGCGCTGGCGCACGTAATCAACGCCAAGCTGGAGAACATCGGAAAGACCGTGTTTTACACCGATCCAGTCGAAGCCGATCCGTCGGACCAGGTGGCTTCGCTTCAGGACCTGGTGAAGGATCTGGATGCCGGTGCAGTGGATCTCCTGCTCATTTTCGGCGGGAATCCGGCGTTCAACGCACCGGTCGAGGTCGGCATGCGCGATCGTCTCAAGAAGGCGAGGCTCCGCGTCCGGCTTGGGATACACAGCGACGAGACGAGCGACGTTTGCCAGTGGCAGGTGCCGGAAGCGCATTTCCTGGAGACCTGGGGCGATGCGCGGGCATTTGACGGAACGGTGACCATACAGCAGCCGCTGATACAGCCGCTGTATGGCGGGCGGTCGGCGATTGAGATTCTGCAATTGTTGACGACCGAGCCCGAGAAGCGCGCGTACCAGATCGTCAAGAGTTATTGGTCGGACCAGCACAAGGCCGCGGACTTCGAAACCTGGTGGCGCCGGTCGGTGCATGACGGCGTCATCGCCAACAGCGCCTTACCTACCAAGACGCCCGCGGTGCACAGCGACGCGGTTACCGCCCGCGCCGGAGCGCGGCATCTGGGCGGCAAATTCGAAGTGATCTTCCGGCCGGATCCGGCCATTTACGACGGGCGCTTCGCGAACAACGGCTGGCTCCAGGAATTGCCCAAACCGATTACGAAACTGACGTGGGACAATGCTGCCTTCGTGAGTCCCGCGACCGCCGCGCAGCGGCTTGGCGGCGCACAGAACGGCGACATGCTCCAGCTCACCTACCAAGGCCGCACGCTGGTTGCGCCGGTGCTGATCCAGCCGGGCCACGCGAACGGCACGATCACCCTGCACCTGGGTTATGGGCGCACGCACGCCGGGCGCGCCGGGACCGGCGTGGGCTTCAACCCTTACGGTCTGCGGACCGCGCCGGCGCTGTGGCAGGACCTGGGCATGGAGGCGGTGAAGACTTCCGGCAAGTACGTATTCGCTACCGAGCAGGACTACCACGCGCTGGAGACGCCCGATCGCAGACACATCATTCACAAAGGCGATCTGGCGGACTTCAAGAAGAATCCGGAGAGCGTTCACGAGGGCGCGGAAACTCCGTCGCACGGGCTGACCATGTATCCCGACTGGAAATACGAGGGCTACGCATGGGGCATGGCGATCGACCTGAACGCCTGCACCGGTTGCGGAGCTTGCGTTACTGCATGCCAGGCGGAGAACAACATCGCTGTGGTCGGCAAGGACCAGATACGCCGCGGGCGCACGATGCACTGGCTTCGAGTGGATTCCTACTACCAGGGCGAGCCGAACGATCCGGCGATCTACAACCAGCCGGTACCGTGCATGCAGTGCGAGAATGCCCCGTGCGAGCTGGTCTGCCCGGTGCAGGCGACCGCACACAGCTCCGAGGGCCTCAACGACATGGTCTACAACCGCTGCGTGGGCACGAGGTACTGCGCCAACAACTGCCCGTACAAGGTGCGGCGGTTCAACTTCTACCTGTTCAGCGATTTCGATACGCCGAGCCTGAAACTGCTTCGCAATCCCGATGTCAGCGTGCGCAGCCGCGGCGTGATGGAAAAATGCACCTATTGCGTGCAGCGCATTAACGAAGCCAAGATCGATTCCGAAAAGGAAGAGCGGCAGGTGCACGACGGCGAGATTCTGACCGCATGCCAGCAGACCTGCGCGGCAGAAGCCATCGTATTCGGCAACATCAACGACAGAAACAGCCGGGTTGCGAAGCTGAAAGCCGACGAGCGCAACTACTCGCTGCTAGCGGATTTGAACACGCGGCCGCGGACTACTTACCTGGCCACGCTGCGTAATCCCAACCAGGACCTGGAGTCTTAGCCATGCCCGACGAGCCACAAGTAATCGACAAGCCGGCTCCCAAGGAGATCATCGCTCCGGGCTACACGTTCGGCACGATCACGGACCAGATCGCGACAGTCGTCCTGACGAAGAAGACGCCTATCTTCTGGTTTGCGGCATTCGCGGTGGGCACCGGGCTGCTGCTCCTGTTCCTGCTGGCGGTGGCGATCCTTTTCACGAAGGGCCTGGGGATCTGGGGTCTGCGCTCGCCGACATTTTGGGCCTGGGACATTACGAATTTCGTCTGGTGGGTCGGCATCGGTCATGCGGGAACACTGATCTCCGCCATTCTCCTGCTGCTCAACCAGCGGTGGCGGAACTCGATCAACCGCTTCGCGGAGGCGATGACGATTTTCGCCGTGGCCTGCGCGGGTATGTTTCCGATTCTGCACCTGGGCCGGCCCTGGCTGATGTACTGGCTGTTCCCGTATCCCAACACGATGGGCATCGAGCCGAATTTCCGCAGTCCGCTGGTGTGGGACGTGTTCGCGGTTTCGACTTACGCCACGGTCTCGCTGCTTTTCTGGTTTGTCGGCCTGCTGCCTGACCTGGCGACCCTGCGCGACCGCTCCAACAACCGGTTTCTGAAGTTCGCTTACGGCATTCTGGCGATGGGTTGGCGCGGGTCCGCGAAGCACTGGAGTATCTACGAAACCGCGTCTCTGCTGCTGGCGGGGCTGGCGACGCCGCTGGTGCTTTCGGTGCACACGGTGGTGAGCTTCGACTTCACGATCGGCATCGTGCCCGGCTGGCACAGCACGTTCTTCCCGCCCTATTTCGTGGCGGGTGCGATCTATTCCGGTTTTGCGATGGTGCTGGCGCTGGCCATCCCCCTGCGCGCCGTCTACGGACTGCAGGGACTGATTACGGATACGCACCTGGACTACTGCGGCAAGGTGATGATGGCGACCGGGCTGATCGTCGGGTACTCGTACATCATGGAGGCGTTCAGCGCCTGGTACAGCGGAAACGTGTTCGAGCAGGCGATGTTGATGAACCGGATGACGGGGCCGTACAAATACCACTACTGGGTGCTGGTAGCGTGCAACGTGATCGCGCCCAATGCTCTCTGGTTCGGCAAGATCCGCAAGAACCCGGTGCTGCTGTTCGCGTGGTCGCTGATCGTGCTGGTGGGCATGTGGCTGGAGCGCTTCGTGATCATCGTCAGCAGCCTGGCGCAGGACAACCTGCCGGGCTCATGGCGGCTTTTCGAAGCGACCCGTTGGGATTGGGCCACTTACCTGGGCTCGATCGGCCTGTTCCTGTTCCTGTTCTTCCTGTTCATCAGGCTGCTGCCCATGATCTCGATTTTTGAAGTGCGCACGCTGCTTCCACAGGCCAAGGTGGAAGAGGAGGCGCGCGGATGAACAAGCCGATTTACGGAGTAATTGCGGAGTTCGACAGCCCATCGGCGCTGGTCGCGGCGGCGCGCGCCGCGCGGGAAAAGGGGTATCGCAAGCTGGACGCGTACTCGCCGTTCCCGATCGAAGAGCTCAGCGACGCTTTGCACCTGCATCACAACAAGCTGCCTCTGATCGTATTGATCGGCGGCATTGTCGGCGGAACCCTCGGGTACCTGATGCAGTATTGGATCGCGGTGGATTATTATCCGATCAACGTCGGAGGGCGGCCGCTGCACAGCTGGCCCTCTTTCATCATCATCACGTTCGAAATGACGATCCTGCTGGCCGCCTTGTCGGCAGTGCTTGGGCTGTTGGGGTTGTGCGGTTTGCCGATGCCCTATCACCCGACGTTTAACGTGCCCCGGTTTGCGCTGGCGAGCCGGAACCGGTTTTTTTTGTGCGTCGAGGCGACCGACCCGCTATTCGATCACGATCGCACGTGCGAATTCCTCGAGACGCTCGAGCCGAGAGAGGTATCCGAAGTTGCGCATTAGGGAAGGAGCCAGAAGCCAGGAGCCAGGAGCAGGGATGCGCGCGCATCGACTGTGGGGCGGGCTGGCGGTGTTTCTGGCGGCTGCCGCACTCAGCGGGTGCAGGCAGGATATGCACGATCAGCCGAAGTTCATTCCGCTGCGGCCGAGTAGCTTTTTCGAGGACGGGCGGTCGGCGCGTCCAATTCCAGAAGGCACCGTGGCGCGCGGTCATCTCAACGACGATACGGTTTTGTATACGGGTAAGGGGCCGGATGGGAAGCCGGTGAACGAGTTTCCGTTCCCGGTGACGAAGGACGTGATTCTTCGCGGACGGCAGAGGTTCAATATTTACTGCACGCCGTGCCACGATCGCACCGGCAACGGCAACGGCATGGTGGTGCAGCGTGGATACCGGCATCCACCGACGTATCACAGCGACCGGCTGCGGCAAGTTCCGAATGGATATATTTTCGACGTGATTACTAATGGGTTCGGGGCCATGCCGGACTACGCGGCGCAGATCGCACCGCGGGATCGGTGGGCGATCGTCAGCTACGTTCGCGCCCTGCAACTGAGCCAGCAGGCCTCCATCAACGACGTGCCCGCGGACGCTCGCGGGCAGCTCCCGGGCGGAGGCCCGAAATGACGGCGCAGGTGGTGGATTTCCGCATTACGCCGGAGCTGCGAAGCGACTTACAGCGGTGGCGCTGGCGGGCGGCGGTGGTGGGCGGTATCGGCGCCGCGCTCTCCGCGATCGGTTTTTTCGTCGACCACGATCAGTTCTACCGCTCGTACCTCTGGTCTTATCTATACGTGGTCGCGCTCACGGTCGGCCCGCTGGCCTGGCTGATGCTGCAATACATCACGGGCGGCGCGTGGGGGCTGGTAGTCCGGCGCGCCTGTGAGGCGGCCGCGCGCACTCTGCCACTGACGGCGCTGATGTTTCTGCCCATCGTGATCGGCATCAACAATCTCTACCCCTGGCCCCACAAGACGCTGGTGGACGCGGACGAACTCCTGCGCCACAAAGCGCCGTACCTGAACACGCCTTTCTTTCTGGTGCGCGCCGCGATCTACTTCGCGGGCTGGATGCTGCTCTCATGGTGGCTGAACCGGTGCTCGGCGGTCGAAGACGAGCACGGGCACGAGGCGGTCCATGGCAAGATGTCGCGCGCGGCGGCACCGGGCATCTTGTTCTGGGGCTTCAGCGTCACCTTTATGTCGATCGACTGGGTGATGTCGGCCGACCCGAAGTGGTTCTCGACCATGTACGGGCTGCTGTTCATTGCGAGCCAGGGCCTGACGTCGATGGCGTTCCTGATCACGGTGATGGTCGTGCTCTCGTACCGCCGTCCGATGTCGGAAGTACTGACGCCGCGGCACCTGCACGATCTCGGAAAATTCATGCTGGCGCTTGTCATGGTCTGGGCATACTTTTCGTTTTCCCAATTCCTGATTATCTGGGCCGGCAATCTGCCGGAGGAGATCCCGTGGTATCTCATCCGGATGAACAACGGATGGGGATTTGTGGGGCTGCTGCTGGTGGTGGGCCACTTCGCGCTGCCGTTTGCACTTTTGCTCTCACGCGACCTGAAGCGCAATTTCAAATTCCTGCGAGGGATCGCGGTGTTCGTTCTCTGCATGCGCTGCGTCGATCTCTACTGGATCGTGATGCCGACGTTCCGCAAGCAGGGGTTCGGCCTGAGTTGGTTGGACGTCACGATGCCTCTTGGCCTGCTCGGCCTGTGGCTGGCATACTTCCTGACGCAGTTGGAAAGACGGCCGCTGATGCCGCTCAACGCTCCGCACCTGGAGGAGGTCCTGGAACATGGAAGAGACTAGGCTACACGGTCCACATGACGGCCCGGGCCACGAGACTACCGACATCAACGTTTGGGCGGTCGGCAAATTTGCGTTTGCCCTGGTGGGAGTGACGGTGCTGAGCCTGGCGCTGCTTTTCGGATTGATGAAGTACTTCCAGTCGCGGGAGACGACGGAAGTGGTGCAGACGGTGGATCCCGCCGCGGTCTTTCCTCAGCCGCAACTGCAAAAGACGCCGATTCCGGATCTCCGTCAATTCCACGCCGAAGAGGACAAGATTCTGGGTAGCTACGGCTGGGTGGATCAACCGAAGGGCGTTGTGCGCATTCCGATCGATCGTGCGATCGACGTGCTGGCCCAGCGCGGGCTGCCGTCGCGGCAAGGCGGTGCCAAATGAAGCTTGCGCTCCTCGTCGCTGCCGCCGCGGCCACTCTGCACGCACAGCAATTGCTCGGCCCGCCGCGGCAATCCGCGCTGCAGGATACAAACTTGAAACCCGCTCTTCCGGGCGCATTGCAGGGCGTGGGAATCGATCAGAAGCTCGATCAGCAGATCCCGCTGGACCTG
>Ga0335077_10011303_pt1 | contig 11146 bp, 10 predicted proteins | sample Lox_Sample_31_FD_207151 | JGI IMG/M metagenome (GOLD analysis project Ga0335077, IMG submission 207151) | Soil microbial communities from Loxahatchee National Wildlife Refuge, Florida, United States - Lox_Sample_3.1 | ecosystem: Environmental > Terrestrial > Soil > Wetlands | place: USA...
CGAGCTCTGGCGACGGGGCGAGCGGATCCTGGCCGGCCACACCGGCGGCTTCCCCGGCTTCCTGTCGATGCTCGTCTACTCGCGGCCCGATCGGATCGGCGCCGTGCTGCTGACGAACTCGGGCAATTGGGACGAGCTCGGCGACACCGGCCTGCGACTGGTCGAGGTTGCGCTCGACGAGCTTGCGTCCGCCGCCGATCCGTGGACGCCGGAGGAGCCCCCGCCGTCCGAGATCGGGCCGCTGCTCGGGCGCTGGTGGTCGGAAGGCTCCGAGTCGATTTTCAGCTGGCGGGCGGCGCGGCTCGAGGCGCGGCTCGCAGCGGCGCCGGATCGGGAGCCCTCGGTGTTCGAGCCCGAGGGAAACGACCGCTTCCGGACGCGCTCCGGGCCGGAGCGGGGGGAGGTGCTGCGGGTGGTCCGCGGAGCGGACGGCCGGATCGAGAAGCTCTACTGGGCGACGTATCCGTTCACCCGCGAGCCGAAGACCTTCGGAGCCGGGCGCGCCGGCGATTCCGCCTGAGCTTCCCTTAGTACGGTTCGCCCGGCCTCCTCCCCGAGGCGATCGTATCGGGGAAGGTCGCACGTGTCTGTCACGGGAATGACTTGAAAGCGTGACTTTCCGTCCACCGGCACCCAGCGGCTCCCAGGGAGGGCCAGGCGGGCGAGCGGCGGCTCAGCGGTCGCCGGCGATGAAGAACCCGACCGCCGCCAGGATGTAGAGGCCGATCAGCAGCAGGCCTTCCCGGCGGGTCGCGCGGCCGTTGCGCACGACGAGCGCGACCACCACGGCTGAGGCGCCCATCGTCCCGAGCTCGATCGGCCGGAAGCTCAGCGCCAGCGCCGGCTTGACGATCCACGAGAGCAGCGCCACCGCGGGGGTCACGAGCAGCGCCACCTGCGCGGCGGACGAGACCGCGATCTCGCTTGCGAGCCGCAGGTTCCCGCGGCGCGCGATCACGATCGCGCCGCCGTGCTCGGCCGCGTTGCCGACGATCGCGACGATCACCGTGGCGGTGAAGAACTGGGACAGGCCGACCGCCTGCGAGAACGCGTCGAGTGAGTGGATCAGGGTCTCGCTGACGAACGCTGTGACCACTGTCGCCACCGCGAGCGCGGCGAGGGCCCAGGGCAGCGACCAGCCGTCCGACCTCTCGGCTCCGCTCTCGGCGTGCAGCCGCGCGTGCCGGCGCAGGCCCCGCGTCGTGCCGACCAGGTAGAGCAGCAGCAGCACGGACGCGACCGCCAGGGTCGCGACCGCCAGGGAATGTCGATTGGGGTTGCCCGTCCAGCCCGGCACCGACGGAATCACGAAGAGCAGCACGGCGACGAGCACGAGTGCCAGCTGGCTCAGCAGCGAGCGGCGGTCGAGCGACCGGCCGCCCTCCGCCCCCGCGGCGAGGGCCACCCCGAGCACGAGGAGCAGGTTCGAAACGATGCTTCCGGTCAGCGACCCGCGGACAACGTCCGGCAGCCCGTCTGCGACGGCGAACAGGGCGATGATCAACTCCGGCGCGTTGCCGAAGCTCGCGTTCAGAAAGCCGCCGATGCCCGGTCCGGTGTGCTCCCCGGCCTGCTCGGTCGCCTCGCCGATCAGCCACGCCAGCGGCACGAGGGACGCAGCCGCGAAAACGAACAGCGTGACGTCGCCGACATGGAGGACGTAGCGGAGGACGAAGGTGACGGGGGCCAGGACGAGCGACGCCCAGAGGAGCTTCCTGCCCACGCGGCTACCCTAGTCGCCTTGGCAGCTACCCAGATGTGTCGACCGGTCATTTCCCACGGAGCGCGGGCAGAGCCCGCGCTCCTGAAGTCGGCATCGCGAGCGATGCCTCGGCGCGTGGGCAACTACCTAGATATGTCGACTGGTCAGTTCAGGCGGCAGCGATCGTGCTGAAGGCGGTTCTCTTCGATTGGGGCGACACGCTGATCCAGTTCGCCTACGACCCCGAGCTCGTGGCTGCCGGCCACCGGGCGGGGCTCGAAGCGATCGGTCAGGGCAACCTGACGAGCCTGGACGAGCTGACCGCCCACTTCCGCGAGGAGTACGAGCCGCTCTTCTGGGCGCCGGGAGCGGTCGAGGAGATCGAGTACCCCGGCCTCGTCCGCGGGCTCCTCGCCGAGTTCGGGATCGAGGTCGACGACGAGGAGCTAGGCCGCTTCCTCGAGGCCGAGCACAGCGCCTGGGACCCGGCCCGCCTGCTGGCCGCGAACACGCACGCTCTGCTCGACTCGCTCCGAGACCGGGGGCTCAAGACGGGCCTGGTCTCCAACGCCTTCGACCCGGGCTGGCTGCTGCACCGGGACCTCGAGCAGATGGGCCTCGCCGAGCGGCTCGACGCCGCCGTCTTCTCGTCGGAGGTCGGTCTGCGCAAACCGCACCCCGAGATCTTCGAGCGCGCCCTCGTCCAGCTCGGCGTCGAGCCGGAGGCGGCGCTGTTCGTCGGCGACCGGCTCTACGAGGACATCCGCGGCGCTGCCGAGCTCGGCATGACGACCGTGCAGGCCCTCTGGTTCCGGGCCGACGAGCACCCGGACGGCGCCGAGCCCGACCACCAGGCGTTCACGCAGCTCGACGTGCTCAACATCGCCCGCCGTCTCGCCGCCTAGGCACCGCACTACCCCCGAAACGGCGGCTTGTCAAGTCTTGCGCAGCGCGCATTGTTGCGCCCACAATCCGGGTATGCGCATGAGCGAGCAGGCGGCGGCCCGCCCGAGCAAGCTCCCGCTTCGGCCTCAGGATGAGGTCGAGTGCCGCCGCTGCGAAGTGCACTGCGACAAGGTCGTCTACCCGGGCGCGTGCGCCGAGCGGGGCTGCCCGTTCCTCTACTCCTACGAGGAGTTCGGCCGCACCTACGTCGGGTGCATGCAGAACGTGTTCCAGGTCGACATCGACTTCGACCTGCTCCGCGCCGCCGAGGCCAGGCGCGGCGGGTTCGGCGCGGTGAAGGTGATGTCGGCGCCGCTGCCGCTCTGCCAGGTCGAGGTCGAGTCGTGCTACGAGAGCCGGACCGACGAGCTCGGCTGCGTCAACCCCGAGTTCCACGAGCTGCCGGTCGGCGAGCCTTCGTTCAGGGTGTTCGCGCGGATCGCTTCCTCGTAGCCCGAGAGTAGAGCTCCCGCAGCTTCTTCATCTGCTCGGCGTCGGGGCCGTGGCCCGATCCCGGTACCTCGAGCAGCGCCGGCTGGCCCTCGAGCTTCGGGTGCCCGAGGAAAACGCCGAGCTTCTCGCCCATCAGGCCGTCGCCGATGTTGTCGTGGCGGTCGCGGTTCGAGCCGAGCGGTGCCTTCGAGTCGTTCACGTGCAGGCAGCGGAGCCGGTCGAGGCCGATCCGCTCGTCGAGCTCGTCCAGCAGCCGGTCGAGCTCGGACGGGTCGGTGACGTCGTAGCCCGAGGCGTAGAGATGGCAGGAGTCGAGGCAGATCCCGAGCCGCTCGTGCCGGTCGAGCGCGTCCGAGATCGCGGCGAGCTCGTCGAGCGAGCGGCCGATCGTGCCGCCCGCGCCGGCGGTGTTCTCCATGCACAGCCAGGTCGTCTCGTTGCAGCGCTCGAGCGCCTGGGCGAGTGCCGGCACGACCCGCTCGAGCCCGGCCTCGAAGCCCGAGCCGAGGTGCGAGCCGACGTGGAAGACGACCGCGTCGGCCTCGATCGCGCAGGCCGTGTCCACGGTCGAGCTCAGCGCGTCGACGCTCTTCTCGTAGAAATCGTCCTTCGGGCTCGCGAGGTTGATCAGGTAGATCGCATGGACGGCGACCGCGCCGATCCCCAGCTCCTCGCGCCGCACGCGGAACGCCTCGAGGTCGGCCGGGTCGTGGTCCGGGAAGCGCCAGGCGCGCGGGCTCTGGACGAAGAGCTGGACGGCGTCCATGCCGTGCTCGTGGGCGTTGTCGAGCGCCTTCTTGATCCCACCCGAGCAGTGGCCGCCGAGCAGCACGCCTCGGACGCTAGCTCAGCCAGGCGCGGAGCCGCCTGGCCTCGTCGTCGAGCTCGCGCCGGGCATGGCGGGGCAGCGGCGCGAACGGCTCGGTCACGACCTTGCCGCGCTCGACGCGCCAGACGCCAGCCACGCGGCCGTCGACCGTGAAGGTCGGCTGCACGTCCGCGTTCTTGCGGATGACGACCGTCCGGTACTCCTCCGGCAACACGCGCGCTCGGTCGAGCAGGACGTTGTCGAACTTCGGCAGGAAGCGGACCGGAGCCGGCGTGTCGGCGGCCGGCAGCGGGGCACGGGGGAGGTCGAACAGCTCGCGGCCCACGTCGTCGCGCAGGATGCGGAGGCCATGGAGGCCGTCGGCGAAGTCTCCGACCTTGAGGCCCGACCAGCCGGCGATCTCGGCGCGCGTGGCAGGCCCGAAGGCGGCGAGGTAGCGGCGGATGAGCTCCGCCCGCGCTGCCCGGCCGTCCACGTTCTCGCACTCGACGGAGAGGAACGTGATGCCCTGGGTCGGCGCTCCCCACCGGCTCGACTCCGGCGAATGGCCGATCCGGGCCTCGAGCCGGATCGCGTACCAGACGCCGTTCGTCCCGTCCGAGACGACGCCGTGCTCCTGCTCGAGCCACTCGAAGACCTCCGCGCGCGTTCGCGGCTCTGACGTGAATTGCCGGAGCTCGACGGCGAGCCGCGTTGCGATCTCCTCGGCCTCGGGCGTCACCCATCCGGGCGAGCGGATCTCCAATGCCGAGCCGAACAGGCCGTAGTCGGCAGTCGACACCAGGTGGACGGTGCCGCGCATCAGCACGCCCCGCGCGACCGCGCGGCGCCTCAGCGCCCGCTCGAGGGCATCTCGGCGGAAGCCTTCGAGCCGCGTCCAGAGACCGACGTACGGCGTCGAGCCGAGCTGCGCCTGCAGACCGGCCACCCGCTCCACCGTCTTCACGACTGGAAGCCGCGCCCGCCGCAGCAGCAGCTGACGGGCGAGGGTGGCGCGGTTCAGGTCACGGCGGGTGAGGACTCGCTCGGCCACCGAACTGACGATCCTCAGTCCGGGAGCATCGACGAGAGGTCCCAGACACGTGGCTCGGGGTCGTGCAACCGCAACAGCACGCCCGGCCTGGAGCGGCGCTCGGCGGCAAAACGCTTGCCGGCTCGAACGCCGAGGTATCGGCCTGCGATCGCCTCCCGCGCCTCCGTCACGTCCCCTTCGACGATGTCCGGAACGCCGCGCGCCTCGAGAAGCGTCCGGAGCCTTCTCCAATCGCTGCTCACCCCACTACGCTAACGGCGTGAGCGTCCGCGTCCGCTTCGCTCACCGGCTGATGCTTCTCGTGCCGGTCCTTGTGGTCGCGACTGCGTGCTCACACGGTGGGAGGCCGCCGATAGCCGGCCTATGCGCGAAGTCGCGTGCCGTAGCTCTCGGGAAGGCGCCGCACGAGGACCTGCGCGGCGACGTCGACGGCGATGGCGCACCCGATCGCATCGCGCTCGTCCGCTTGCGCGGAGGCCGCGCTCGCTGCGGCGCCTTCCTGGTCGTACGGACCGAAAGCAGCACCCTCGCGCGACCACTCGCCACAGATGTCGGACCGCCGGTGCCCGTACTAAATGGTCTCGCGAGGATCGGCTCGGCGTCGAGGCTGCGGATCGTGATCACCACCGTAGAGGGCGCGTCGACCGCGTTCGCGCACGTCTTTGCAGTTGACGGCAGCCGCATCCTCGAGCTGCCGATCCGCGGGCCGGATGCCGGCGGTTTTGCATACTGGGGCAGCGTCACCCACTACGGCGGCGTGGATTGCGTCAAGGATCGTCCGGGGCTGATCCTCGAGGAGACGTTCAGCTCGCTCGCCTCGTCCCGGCAGCAGCTCTACCGCAACTACTACCGCCTGCAGGGCGGTCGCTTCGAGCTTGCCCGGAAAGAGGTCATCAAACGGATCACTCGTGCGCTTCGACGAAGTTCACGAGGAGAAGAGCCCTTCCCGAGCTGCATGCGCGTACGGGCCGCTTCCTAGTCACCACTACGATGCGGCGATGAGCGTCCGCGTCCGCTTTGCGCCCAGCCCGACCGGTTACCTGCACGTCGGCGGCGCGCGCACGGCGCTCTTCAACTGGCTCTTCGCGCGGCACGAGGGCGGCGAGTTCCGGCTCCGGATCGAGAACACCGACACGAGCCGCGAGGTCGCCGAGGCGGTCGACCAGATCCAGGAGACGCTGCGCTGGCTCGGCCTCGACCTCGACGGCGAGATCACCTTCCAGCTCGACCGGATGGAGAAGGCGCAGGAGGTGGCGCGGCAGTTCGTGAACGAGGGCAAGGCGTACGAGGACGAGGGCGCGATTCGCTTCCGGATGCCCGACGAGGGCCTCACCGTCTGGGACGACGTCGTGCTCGGGCGGATCGAGTATCCGAACGAGAAGCTCGAGGACCTCGTGCTCGTCCGCTCCGACGGCCGGCCGACCTACAACTTCGTCTCGCCGCTCGAAGATGTGCTCGACGGGATCACGCACGTGATCCGCGGGCAGGACCACGTCTCGAACACGCCGAAGCAGCTGCAGATCCTCGAGGCGCTCGGCGCAGAGCTCCCCGCGTACGCGCACGTGCCGCTGCTGAACGGGCCCGACGGGCGCAAGCTCTCGAAGCGCCACGGCGCGATCACGGTCGAGGACTTCCGCGCCGAGGGTTACATCCCGGAGGCCTTCGTCAACTTCATGGCGCTGCTCGGCTGGAGCTACGACGACCACACCGAGATCATGAGCCGCGAGGAGCTGGTCGACCGCTTCACGCTCGAGCGCGTCGGCAAGAGCGCGGCCGTCTTCGACTACGACAAGCTCAAGCACCTGAACGGCGTCTACCTGCGCGCGCTGCCGCCGGACGAGTACGCCGATCGGCTCGTCGCCTACCTCCGCGAGCGCGGCTACGAGTGGGACGAGGAGCTCGTCCGCCGGGCGACACCGCTCGTCCAGGAGAAGATCGCGACGCTCGGCGAGTTCCCGGCCTTCGCCGGCTTTCTGTTCGCGCGCCCGGTGCCGGACGCCACGGCCGACGGTGCGGTGCTGCCGGCAGCGGCCGAGGCGCTGGAGCAGGTCGAGCCGTTCGACGCATCCAGCATCGAGGCCGCGCTGCGCGAGCTGGCCGGGCGGCTCGGGCTCAGGCCGCGCGACGCGTTTCAGCCGATCCGTCTCGCCGTGACCGGGTCGACGGTGTCGCCCGGGCTGTTCGAGAGCCTCGAGCTGCTCGGCAAGGAGGAGTCGCTCGTGCGGATCGGCGGCGCGGGGTTCGGCTCGGGTAGATTCCCGCAGCCGTGAGCGTTGCCGCCGTCCTTCGCCCCGCTGACTACGAGTCGCGCCTGCAGCGCTACCTGTTCGAGCGCTCGGAGGAGGGCCGCGCGGTCCGCGTCGGCGAGAAGGAGGTCTCCGAGCGCGCCGAGATCGTCGCCCGCTACTCCGACCTGTTCACGCGCGCACAGCTCGAGGCGCTGCGCGAGGCCGAGGAGGTCGCGGCCGCCGGCGCCGAGCGCGAGCGGCTCTACCGCCTGCGCAAGACCTGCGAGGCCGGGCTGATCGCCGCCGAGCTGGCGGCGCGGGAGGACGCGCTCGAGAACGCCGTGCTCGCGGCGCGCGTCGAGTTCCAGGGCGAGGAGCTGCCGCTCCGGAGCGCGCAGGCCAGGCTCGCGGTGCTCGCCTCCTACGCCGACCGTGACGAGCTTGGTGTGCTGGCAGGGGACGCCTCGGCAATCTTCAACGACGAGCGCCTGGACGTCCTGCGCGCCGGGGAGACGCTCGAGGCCGAGATCAGCGGCATCGACGACCCGGTCGAGCGGATCGAGGAGGAGAAGGGGATCTCGCTCAGCGAGCTGGAGCGCGCCCTCGATCAGGCGAGCACAGCGGCGAGCGACGTCTACGCGCGCCTGCGCGAGAGCTGGTTCGAGCGCGTGCTCGGCCCCGAGCGCGAGCCCGTGCCGAACGCGTACCACGTCGCCTACCTGCGCCGGCTCTCGCCGCTCGAGAGCATCTACACGAAGGAGCGCGCCGTCCCGGTCTGCATGGAGACGCTGGCCGAGCTCGGCTTCGACCTCGAGGCGGAGCCGAACATCAAGCTCGACCTCGACGACCGGCCGCAGAAGTCGCCGCGCGCCTGCGTCATCCCCTCCGACCCGCCGCAGGTCGTGCACCTGATCACCCGGGCGCAGGGCGGGCTCCACGACTACCAGGCGTTCCTGCACGAGGCCGGCCACGCGCTCCACTACGCGGGCTGCGACCCAGCGCTGCCCTACACCTTCCGCAACATCTCGCGCGACCACGCGCTGACCGAGATCTACTCGTACATCGTCGAGGCGATCTCCCGCCAGCCGGAGTGGCACGCGCGGCACTTCGGGCTCTCTGACGAGGAGGCGGCGACGAATGCCGACGCGACGATCTTCATGGAGGCGCTGCTCTTCCGGCGCTACGTCGCCAAGTTCCAGTTCGAGCTCGACTTCTGGGGCCGTCTGGCCGAGGACGGCGGCACGCGCGACGGCTACGCGGAGCGGCTGACCGAGGCGACCGGCGTCCGCTACCGGGCCGACGGCTACCTGGCCGACATGGACGCCGGCTTCTACTCGGCCGACTACCTGCGCGCCTGGATCCGCGCGGCTCAGCTCCGCTCGTACCTCGAGGGCGAGGTCGGGCCGGCGTGGTGGCGCAGCCCGGAGACCGGCGACCGGCTGCGGGCGCTCTTCGCAGAGGGGACGAAGCCCTCGAGCGAGGAGATCGCCGGCCGGATCGGCTTCGACCCGCTGGACACCAGCCCGCTGCTAGCCGAGCTGGGCGCGTGACCGGCGTCTCTGCACCCGCCTGAGCACGACGCCCGCGGCGATCGCCAGCGCGAGGAGGCCCGAGAGCATTCCCGCGATCCAGACCCCGACCTGGCCCCCGAGGTTGTTCGTCGCGAGGATCCAGCCGCCGAAGGGCGCAGCCGCGGCCACCGCCCACCAGCGCCCGACCGAGTAGCCGACGGCGAATCCGACGAGAGGGATCACGAACTCCACGCCCCTCCATCGGCAGGCCGCCTGGTTGTTCTTAGGGTCCTCTTGAAGCCCGCAGGTAGCATCGGACCCGGAAGTGCCCTCGCTCAGCTCCGAAGAAGCGGCGCCGCTCCATGCAGTGGGCGTCTCGCACCACAACGCTCCGCTCGAGGTGCGGGAGCGGCTCTTCCTCGCGGAGGGCGATGCGATCGCGCTGGCGAAGGAGCTCAGGGCGGTCGTGCTCTCGACCTGTAACCGGACCGAGATCTACTCGCTCGGAGGCGATCCTGCGGAAGCGCGGAACGAGCTCGAGCGGCTCTCGGGCCTCGACCTCGGCGGCGTGCTCGAGAGCTGGGAGGGCGACGAGGCGGTCGAGCACCTCTTCCGCGTGGCGGCCGGCCTCGACTCGCTCGTCCCCGGCGAGGCGCAGATCCTCGGCCAGGTGCGCCTGGCCTACGAGTCGGCGCTGACCGCAGGCGCGACCGGGGCGGTCCTGAACCGGCTCTTCGAGGATGCGCTGCACGCGGGCAAGCGCGTCCGCACCGAGGCGAAGCTCGCGGAGATGCCTGAGTCCGTCGCTGCCTCGGCGGTCGACCTCGCCGAGACGGCGCTCGGCGGGCTCGACGGCAAGCGGGCGCTGCTGTTCGGCGCCGGCCGGATGAGCGAGCTCTCGGCCCGTGACCTACGAGGGCGCGGGGCGGAGGTGGTTGTCTCCAGCCGCACGCTCGAGAGCGCGAAGGAGCTGGCGGAACGGGTCGGCGGCCGCGCGGCGCCGTTCGACGCGGTGGCGGTCGAGCTGACCGGCGCCGATCTCGTCATCTCGGCGACCCGCTGCCCGTATCCGATCCTGCACGCCGAGGCGGTGCAGCCGCGGGAGCGGCCGCTCGTCCTCGTCGACATCGCCGTCCCGCGCGACCTCGACCCCGAGATTGGCAAGGTCGAGGGCTGCACACTCTTCGACATCGACGCGCTCGGCGAGGGCCTGGTCGGCCGCGAGGAGGACGTGCGCGAGGCCGAGCAGATCGTCGCCGAGGAAGCGGCGCGCTTCGCCGAGTGGCGGCGCTCGCGCGGTGCGGCTCCGGCGATCGCCGCGCTGCGGCGGCACGCGGAGGAGATCCGCGCCGAGGAGCTGGCCCGGGCGGGGAACCGGCTCGGCGAGCTCTCCGAGCACGACCGCAAGGTGGTCGAGACGCTGACCGCGCAGATCGTGAACAAGCTCCTGCACGCGCCGACGATGCGCGCGAAGGAGGCCGGCTCCGAGCCGCTGCGCGAGCTCTTCGCCCTCCGTGACGACGGCGACTGAGCTCTACGCCCGGGCGCTGAGGCTGATCCCGGGCGGGGTCAACTCGCCGGTGCGCGCCATGAAGGCGGTCGGGCTCGATGCGCCGATCTTCGCGGCGCGCGGCGAGGGCGCTTACCTCGAAGACGCCGACGGCCGGCGCTACGTCGACTGGGTGCTCTCGTGGGGGCCGCTGATCTTCGGGCACGCCGACCCGGAGACGGTCGAGGCTGTGGTGGAGGCGGCGCGGCGCGGGACGACCTTCGGGACGGCGACCGAGGCGGAGGTCGAGCTGGCCGCCGAGATCGTCGGCGCCGTGCCGTCGGTCGAGATGGTGCGGCTCGTCTCGTCGGGGACTGAGGCGGCGATGACCGCGCTGCGGCTCGCGCGTGCCGCGACCGGCCGCGAGCCGTTCGTCCGCTTCCGCGGCGGCTACCACGGGCACGCCGACCCGTTCCTCTCCGAGGCGGGCTCGGGCGTGCGGACGCTCGGGATCGACGTTCGCGGCGAGGGGCGGGTCGTCGACTACAACGACCTGAACGCGGTGGAGCGCGAGATCGAGGGCGCGGCCTGCGTCTTCGTCGAGCCGGTCGCCGGGAACATGGGCGTCGTCCCCCCGGCGCCGGGATTCCTCGAAGGCCTTCGCCGGCTCTGCGACGAGAGCGGCGCGCTACTCGTCTTCGACGAGGTGATCACCGGCTTCCGCGTGGCGCGCGGCGGCGCGCAGGAGCGCTGCGGCGTGCTGCCCGACCTGACCGTGCTCGGCAAGATCGTCGGCGGCGGCCTGCCGCTGGCGGCCTTCGGCGGGTGTACCGAGCTGATGGAGCGGCTCGCACCGGCCGGCGACGTCTACCAGGCGGGCACGCTCTCCGGGAACCCGCTGGCGACGGCGGCCGGCCTCTCGGTCCTGCGCCGCCTGACGCCGGAGGTCTACGAAG
>Ga0335077_10011305_pt1 | contig 11144 bp, 10 predicted proteins | sample Lox_Sample_31_FD_207151 | JGI IMG/M metagenome (GOLD analysis project Ga0335077, IMG submission 207151) | Soil microbial communities from Loxahatchee National Wildlife Refuge, Florida, United States - Lox_Sample_3.1 | ecosystem: Environmental > Terrestrial > Soil > Wetlands | place: USA...
TAGTATCGTACAGCTTACGGGCACTGTGGACAGACCGAATCGGGAGCGAAGGCAACAAATGCGACGTTACGCGATTGCATTCATGGCATGCGCTCTCTTGTCGATTGTGTCTGGTCACAGTGCGGTACCCCGAGCGAGCCGTGTTCAGGTCGTTATGCTGGGTACGGGAACCACCACTGCCGGACCCTGAACGCTCAGGACCAAGCATCGCTGTTGTGGTCGACAACCATGCGTATTTGCTCGACGCTGGCGCGGGCATCGTACGTCGGGCTGCCGCAGCGACACAGTAAAAGGGCATCACAGGTCTGGAACCGAGAACACTGCGCGTCGCCTTCCTGACGCATCTCCATTCCGACCACACCCTCGGCCTGCCTGATCTCATTCTCACGCCTTGGACGATGGGCCGCACCGAACCCCTTGAGCTTTGGGGTCCTAAAGGTACGCGCGCCATGGTCGAGCACATTCTCGCCGCCTACCAGGAAGACATCGCAATCCGTAGCACCAGCCTTGAGGGCTCGAATGCAACCGGCTACAGAGTGAACGTCCATGAGATCGAGCCCGGCGACGTCTATAGGGACGGTGTCGTCACCGTGAAACCGTTCCTGGTAAAGCACGGCGACTGGAAGCAGGCCCTCGGCTATCGGATCGAAGCACCGGGACGCGTCATCGTGTATTCCGGCGATACCCGCCCCACTGAGAGCATCGTCGAGAATTGCCAAGGCTGCGACTATCTGATCTCCGAGGCCTACACCCTCGCCAGTTTTGATCTCGTCTCCCCGCATTGGCAGATGTACCGCCGCACCTACCATACGTTCACGCGCGAGCTAGGCGACATCGCCACCCGCGCCAAGCCCCGCCTGCTCATACTTACCCATCGTGGCAACGCCGGCTGCGACCAGTCGCACGCCGTGGGCTGCCTCGAGTCCGGAAGTGAAGAACAGATGCTGAGGGAGATGAAGCAGTACTACTCTGGGAACTTGGTTGCAGCACACGACCTGGATGTGTACTAGGGGAAGCATGTGCCCTGCAGCTATCTACTTCCGCAGTTGGCCGCAAGCGGCAGTTCCGTCCGCAGGCGCTCGAATGACCGCAAACTGGAAGGCAATTCGACAGAGCTGATTTCCGGTTTTGGCCGACTGGTGACGGATTATCTGTCAGATATTGGGGTTCAAGAAAAAGGCCGCGACTCGCGCGGCCTTCTCTCCGTCAGTGCCAGGAGCTCATCGGCCATAGCTCGAAGAGCCCGATAAGGGCGATCGACCGGATTCGCCGGTGTTCCACGGCATATCAGGACCGCGGACCAACCACAGCTGCTGCTGTTCCCATTGGGTCTCTGTCAAACAGGTTGCTATATGCGAGGCAACATGCGTGTCCGTGGCCCCGGTCGCGCAGAACAGCGTCTGACCTTTGTCGTTGTTGATTACTTGGTAGCCTGACTTTTCGGCTGCCGCGACGTTGGCGGCGTGTCTGCGAGCTGCTGCCTCTTTCGTCGGAGACTGCGTAGCACACGCGCCCACGGTCACGGCGATGATCATCATCATTAGCAATCGCATGGCGAGCCCTCCAAAAGGCACAGCCCAGCACAGTGATCCGCTCCACAGCCGTCAATCGCAAATGCGGGGTACCACCACTCGCGCCTTCCAGTCTCGGCTGGGCGGCAACGGTGCTGATGGGCCTGATGGTCGGCGCGATGCTCCTGACGCTATAGGTTCACCGCGCAATTGCCGAAGACGCCGCGCGGGAATGACCGCTTCCGGGGCCATCGAGGTATTTCTACGAGAGACCGCTTCTGGCCCGGTACGCGCCACTCGAGCTCGACGTCCCTGTCTCAGGCCCCACGTCGCGCGAGGAGCAGGCCGCAGCCGACGCCGATCAACAGCGTCCCGGTGATACGGCTTTGCAGCCGGCGCCGTGCGGGAGTTGTGAACCAGGCCCGGGCGCGTCCGGCAAGCAGCGCATAGACACTGTCGGAGAGCAGAGCCATGACGATCATCGTCCCGCTCATCACGAGAAGCTGCGGCCCGGCTGCCAGATGCGAATCGATGAACTGCGGCAGGAAAGCGATGTAAAAGACAATCGCCTTGGGGTTGGTGATCGCGATCAGAAAGCCCTGCAGGAAGACGGCGCGCGAAGACCGCTTGGCTGCCGGTACGGCCGCCAGCCCTTGATCGCCACGGGCCCGCCACGCCTTGGCCCCGAGCCAGATCAGATACAACGCGCCGACCCAGCGCACGACCTCGAAGATCTCGCTCAGCAAGGCGAAGAATGCGACCAGCCCGACCGCGGTGGCGCCGAGAAGGATTGCATTGCCAATGCTCGCTCCCGCGACGGTTGCAAGGCCTGATCGGCTGCCGTGGCTTAATGAATTGGCTACGACGAGCGTAACGATCGGTCCGGGCATCAGGACGAGGATCGCGACGGCGAAGCAGTAGGCGAGAAAAAGATGAAGATTCATCCCCAGGCTCATGTGCCCCGACCCGTGCTGCCACCAGCTTCGAGGATGAGCGGCGCGAGCGGCCGGCGCAACAGGAACCAGCAGTGCGAGCGACGGGTACATCAGAAAACTTGCTTCGGCGCCCAGCACGCCGCCGGTCAGCCGGGGTGGTCCGTGGAACGATCCGTTCCTATCGCACATGACCGCTTCCGCGATCAGCGCCCGTTGACGGGCTAATCGCTGCGCGCGCAGGCTGATACCTGCGTTTTTCGGCAGGGGAGTGTTGCCATGAATCCCCCAGCAAGCCAAACGACTCGACACGCCATCCCGTTGGGCGGCGTAGCGGGCATCCCGATCGGCCTGGACTATTCGTGGTTCCTGATCTTCGGACTGCTCGCCTGGATGCTCGCGACCCAGCACTTTCCCGCCGAGTTCCCAGGCTGGTCGCCTTTACTGTACTGGTCCGTCGGCGCAGCGACCGCCATCCTGTTCTTCGGCAGCGTATTGCTGCACGAACTGGGGCATTCGGCGGTGGCGCTTCGTTACGGGATTCCCGTTCGCAACATCACGCTGTTCATCTTCGGAGGGGTGTCCGAGATAGGCACCGAGCCACCCAGTGCCGGCGCCGAATTTCGCATCGCGATTGCGGGCCCCCTGGTGAGCTTTGCTCTCGCAGCGCTCTTCTACGTCCTGCAGACCGTCAGCGGCGATATTCAACCCTTGTACGCGCTGGCAAAGTATTTGGCGTACATCAATCTGGCGCTGGGAGTCTTCAACCTGCTCCCTGGCTATCCGCTCGATGGCGGTCGGGTGTTCCGCGCCATTGTCTGGGCGATCATCCACGACCTGCAGCGCGCGACCCTGATCGCTGCGACGGTCGGCCGCGGATTTGGGTTCCTGTTCATCGGCGTCGGGGTTTGGCAGATGCTGGGAGGAAACCTCGTTGGAGGCATTTGGATCGCCTTCATCGGCTGGTTCCTCGAGAGCGCTGCTGCGGCCCAGACCGCACGGGTGGTTGTCCGCGGCGCACTCGCCGGCCACACGGTGTCACAGGCCATGAGCAGCCAGTGCCGGACCGTTCCCAGCACCCTGACGTTACAGGAACTGGTCGACCGGCAGATTCTTGGGGCGGGACAGCGCTGCTTCCTCGTCAATCGGGGAGACAGCACCGTCGGCTTCATGACCCTTGCGCGGATCAAGCAGGTGCCGCACTCCGACTGGGCGACGACGACCGCCGAGCAGGCGATGCTCCCGCTCGACGGTTCGAAGATCGTCAGTCCCGAGACTCCGCTGTCCGATGCCATGGAGCTGATGGCTCGCGACAGCGACAACCCACTTCCGGTCATCAGCAACGGGAAGGCGGTCGGAGTCCTGAGCCGCGAGGATGCCGTCACCTTCCTGAATACGTTGAGGCAGCTGGGCCTAAGTACTTCGCCGACGCGCCCAAACGCCGGAGCGAACGCGGACCGATCCTGACATCAGCAAAGCGGTCCCGGTGGTCGGGTATTTGGAAGATCGCAGGTTGAGCACTCCGTCCCATGACCTGATCGCCTTCGGCGCCTCGAGTTTCGTGGGCAAGATCCTCTGCCGCTACTTGTGGGAGGAGTTCGGCGCGCAAGGCGAGTTGAAGTGGGCCGCGGGTGGGCGTTCGAAGGCGAAACTCGAGGAGCTGTGCAATTCGCTCGGAGCGAACGCCGGGACGCTGCCGCTCGTCGTCGCCGACGCCGCTGACGAGGCCTCGTTGCGCGAGCTGCGCGCGTCGACGCGCGTCGTCGTGTCGACAGTCGGCCCGTACGCGCTCCATGGCGAGCCGCTGGTGAAAGCCTGCGCTGAATCCGGGACCGACTACTGCAACCTCAGCGGCGAGGCGCATTGGATCCGCCGCATGATGCAACGCTACGAGACGACGGCCCGAAAGTCCGGCGCGCGCATCGTGCCTTGCTGCGGGTTCGACTCCATCCCGTCGGACCTGGGCGTGCACTTCCTGCAGCGCGAGGCCATGAAGCGACTCGGCGCGCCCTGCATGCGGGTCAAGATGCGCGTCAAGGTGATGCGTGGCGGGTTCTCCGGCGGCACCGTCGCCAGCCTGATGAACGTCGTCAAGGAGGCAGCCGCGGACCCGGTGCTTCGCAAGGAGCTCGGCGACCCCTATGCGTTGTGCCCTGCTGGGAGTGTGTCGAAAGTGCCGCAACCCGAGGTCAGATGGGCGGAATTCGATAGCGACTTCGGCGCCTGGATTGCGCCGTTCGTGATGAGTGCCATCAACACGCGCGTCGTCCAGCGCACGAATGCGCTGGCGAAAAGGGCTTATGGCGCTGACTTCACCTACGACGAAGCTATGCTCATGGGCCGTGGACTGAAGGGTCGCTTCGCCGCAACCGCCGCGGCCGCGGGCCTCGCCGGCTTCATGCTCGCGGCTGCCATCGGTCCGGCGCGCGCGGCACTCGAGCGCTTCGTGCTGCCCAAGCCCGGCGAGGGCCCGAGCCCCGAGGCGCAGCGCAGAGGTTGCTTCGACCTTCGCTTGCTCGGCACGACGACGGACGGTCGCCGGATACGCACCAAGGTCACGGGCGACCGCGACCCAGGCTACGGCTCGACCGCCAAAATGCTTGGCCAGGCTGCCGCCTGCCTGGCGCTCGACATCGACAAGGCCGTCACGCCCGGCGGCTTCTGGACGCCCGCCACGATCTTCGGCGACCGCCTGATCCAGCGACTGACGGCCCACTCCGGACTGACGTTCGAGCGGGTTCCGGACCTGCCAAATTGATCGGACTCGCGTTGCCGCCGAGTTGCGCGCGCCTTCTGTGACCGGTAGTAAGCTCCTATACGCTTGACTGACGCGCCAGTTACGCGAGCTGCCTCGATCAGCACGCGCCACCTTACCGAGAGGAGACCGGCGATGAAGATCAAAATCGAAGTGGTCGAGCGCGCCGGCTGGTGGCAGGTGAAGGTCTGCGGCCTGCGCCATTCGAGATATCGCTCGCAGGTGGCTGCCAAACGTGGCGCGAAACTGCTCGCGGCGCGAGTGCAGAAACTCAAAGTGCAGGCGCGCAGCCGGGCGGGCCGCATGCAGCTCGGGCAGCGTTTGCGGGTCGCCCACTGCGAGTTGTACTGCATCCGAACGCTACTGCGAGGGCGACGCTGACCGCAGTCGGTCGCATGCTTGAGCTCCTGTGCACGCGCGAAAGCCTCCCGACGAACCCGCGATGTCACGAGCGCCGACAACAGACCACCAACGGCCTTTCGAATTCTTCGCTGTCTCCCGCAGGCTGCGGCTTACCTGGAAACATGCAGTCACAAAACGACATGATTCACCACGCGCATGCCGCTGCCCGCGACAGAGCGCGAATGAGGGCGTCATCTGCCGCCGCGCAAGGTCCGGCGCGGGTCCCGTCGTGGCGCCTGGTGGCGCGCGGCCGAACCCTCTCACACCTTGGAAAATTGCGGTTTCGGGCCGGTACGAGTTGACCGGATGACAGCAACGTAGAGCAGGCCTACGATGCTTATGGATACAAAATCGACTTGTCGGTCGATTGACCGGTGGCGCCAGGTGTCTTCTGCAGGCTCTTTGTCGGATTCCGGAACGAGCTTCCCCATTGCACGGCGACCGGATTCGCTCCGGTGGCCGTCGCCTGCCAGGAAGATGCGCCTACCGTGGCTTGTGTTGGCGGCGACCTCAGTAGCCTCTCAGTCGGTCCACCCTGCGGTCGCTGCCGTGAATGGTGGCTACGCTGCAGTGGTCCAGCAGGTGGCGCCAAGCGTCGTGACGGTGCTCGTAGAAGAACAGGGGGAAAGTGCCGGGCAACGTGCCGTAGAACGGGCGACCGGCGACACTCAATACGACGATGTGCGCACGCTCATACGCCGCTTGCTCTCCGGACCTGGCAACGGCAATCCAGCGCCGAGCGAAAACGGAGCTGCATTGGGCTCAGGGTTCATCATCCGTGCAGACGGCCTGATCGTTACCAATCGCCACGTCGTTGAGGGCGCTCGGACGGTACGCGTAAAGCTCGCAGACGATCGAGTAATTCCCGCCCAGGTGCTTGGCGCCGATGCGACCACCGATATTGCGCTGCTCAGAGTGCGGGCCGGCCCCTTACCTGCGCTGCGCCTGGAATCCTCGGACAAGGTCTTGGTAGGCGATCCCGTCATAGCTATCGGCAATCCCTTCGGTCTCGGTCAGACAGTCACTGCGGGCATTCTTTCGGCGCGCGCGCGTACGCTGGACCACGACCCGTATATCGATTTCCTGCAGACCGATGCGGCCATTAATTTTGGAAACTCCGGAGGCCCCCTGTTATCCACAGACGGGACGGTCGTCGGCGTCACTTCGGCGATACTCTCGCCTAGCGGAGGTTCTGTGGGCCTCGGGTTCGCAATTCCAGCGGAAACAGTCGCGTCAGTTGTCGCCGAGCTCGAGGCACACGGGCGGGTGAGCCGCGGCTATCTTGGCATCCAAGTGCAAGCGATGACACCCGCATTGGCGCAGGCCCTTCTCGGGGGGGACTCTCCCGCGGGCGCGCTGATCACCGCTGTGGAACCGCAAGGACCCTCCGCAGAGGCGCTGCAGGCCGGCGACGTGTTGCTGGGCATCGGTTCCACGCCTGTCACCTTCGCCACTCTGGGAAAAGCCGCGGTGCGACTGACACCCGGCACGAGAGTCGAAGTATCCGTGGTGCGAGCAGGTGTCAAGCAGTCCATTGCGTTGACGGTCGGTCAACTCCCGGATCCACCCGCCAATCAGCTGCACGCCGGTGGTCGAGACACCTGGGTGCCGAACCTCGAGCTCGGCGTGGCCAATTCGACGCCCGAGATTCGCTCGGCGCTCAAGGCGCAAGGCGAAGCCAGCGGCTTGATCGTGACGCAGCTGCGGCCGAATGGTGCGGGAGCGCTGGCCGGCTTGAAAATCGGCGATCTGATCACCCATGCTGGATCGAAACACCTGCAGGACGTCGCGGATCTTGCGCCGGTCAGCAGGCCGTCGTCCAAGCTTCCCCTGCTTCTTCGTGTCGTCCGCGATGGTTCTCCCGGCTTCATAGCCATTACGGGCAAAGAAGAGCAATGATCTGTTGCGACCGTCCCTGACGAGGCGCTGCACCGAAGTCGGTCCAGGCGACCGCGAATCGTCCTCAGGTCCGGCTTCCCATCCTCACCTGCAGTGCACGCGCCAAATTGGGCGCAATCTGGTCATCTCCTGCGCTGATCGGCTGCGCGGTGCCCCGCAATCGCTCGCCTGAACTTCGAACGCTGCCCCCGACGAACTCCGGCTTTGACATCCCGCGGTGCAATCCAGCACGCGATGCCGTGTCGCTCCAGGGCTTCGACTAAGGCTGCTGCAACGACTGCGTCCTGCGATGCGTAGCTAATGACGACGGCGGGCGTTCTACCGCTCGCAGCTCCGCCGGCGAACATTTCTCACCACTGACCCGTACGGTCGCATCCTGACCCAGAACTGCCGGTCGCGAACGTCCGCAATCGAGAAGGCGACTCGGCGAGTCTCATAGCATGGGCGCGAAGACTTAAAAAACTGGCACCGTTAGCGTTTCAGCTATTGCACTCGAGTTACCGCGGGAGGTTCCCAACTGCCATCGATAATTGATGGGTTCTTGTCGTTGGGCCAATACATCCGCAGGGTCAGGTTGAAGTCGCCTGCGGGAGCCGGCAACCAATTGGCTGCCTTGTCATTGCCAGGCGAGTCTTGTTGGAGGTAAAGATCTATTGAACCATCACTGTTGCGCTTGAGGGGCATCCAACTGCCGATTGCGTAGCGATTAATCGCGTTGTCGACGAAGAAGGACTGCGCGTCATACATCGTCACGGACCAGAAAGCATTGACGGGGGGCGTCAGCCCTTTATCGAAGTGGAGCGTGTATCGGTTCGCTCCATTCAAAGCTTTGCCTTCCGCGTCAACGTAGGTCGTCGGATAAACAGCATCCTCGGGGAGGTTAGCACCGAGCCCAACCAGAGCGACGATGCCGCGAATACCATACTCCGTTCCGAATTTTCCGAGGATTGAAGGCGGGATCCGCCAGCCGTTCACTGGCGCGCCGGAATTTTTTGCTGCTTCCTGTAGTTTGTCCAGCGCTACCGTTAATGACTTGTCCAGTCCTCTTGCGACCGCCGGATCGAGCTTGGATGGATCAAACTTCTCTCCCGGAACGACACCAATCGTCGCGAGTTTGGCGAGAATGGGGGCGTCGGATGCGGGCGGTGGATTTGACTTGAGGAGCTGCGCCAGGGCATCAAAAAAATCTGCCGAGGTCATCTTTTGCAGCGTGTCGACCGGCGCTGCCTTCATATCGACGTTCGGGTACACGGTGCCTTGCGGCGGGGTGTACGGCTTGCCAAACGCGGACAGTGGCACGAGCTTGTATCCGTCCTGGATGGCGTGCACCGCCGGATAATCCTTCGGTCCGTTGGTCTGCGTGCGTCCGAGGATCCACACCCCGTTTGTGGGGGATTTCAGTTCCTGCATGCCGGCCGGGAGCGTGCCTGTCCAGCCCGGCCCAGTGATCGCAAAATTGCCCGGCTTCGTGCCCGTCGTGCGCTTACCGGGTGAAGCGAAAATGTTGGTCCACATATCGAGCATCGGCAGCAGGTAGTAGCGGCCATGCGTGTCGGGCACCGACAGCACGATGGACTCCTTTGCAAGGTCAAGAAACGCCGACGAATAGAGCGTGTCGACATTGGCGCGAACCACGTCCTTGAATGCTGCGTTTGGGAATTCCCTCAAATGGGCGAACTGGTTCGCCGGCGCGAATGTGCCTACCGGACGCGCCACGTTGATGCTCTTCTTCATCGTGATGTCCATGATCACAAGCGGCAGACCGTAGACCACGGCTTGGACCCCGGCCTCGAGTCCCTCCTTTTCCCTAGCTGCTGTATTTTCGGCAGCCGATTCCGACGCCGTGGTAGTCGGCGGCGCCGACGATTTTTGGCCGCAGGCACTCAGTATTGTGCCGCTCACCAGAGCGACTACGACGAGGCTGAGGCTGACCGTACATCGGCGGATCATGATTCCCTCGATTCTTGTTTGGGGCACCGCAGAGCACTAACGTTACCAAGGGAAACGGTACGCTTTGGAGTACCTGTCGGTCGCGTACTGCTCTGCTCAAGCCTACTCGCAAGGCATCGGGTAACCGCAAGAGCGAAGCCAGTTCACCGACGACTGCGCGGGAATGACCGCTTCCGGGGCCATCGAGGTATTTCTACGAGAGACCGCTTCTGGCCCGAAAGCGGCCAGCAACTGCAGCTCAGGAGGAGGCGCCGGAGTGGGACAAGTCGGGGCGCGGTAACGGCTGAATCTTCCGCTGCACCTGTTTGCCGATCTTGCGATTCGCGATTTCCAGATCGTACTGCGCCTGCAGGTTCTGCCAAAGTTGCGCAGTCGTACCGAAGTACCGCGAGAGCCGCAGCGCCATCTCGGCAGTTACCGCGCGACGGCGTCGAACTATTTCATTCACTGTGGGAGCCGTGACGCCGAGCTCCTTCGCCAGCTTGTAGGAACTCAGCTTCAGCGGTTGCATGAAATCGTGCAGCAAAATGTCCCCCGGATGTACCGGACGCAGCTTCTTGGTTGCCATAACTTCCAGTCCTTTGACGTGTCTTCAGTGGTAATCAACGATCTCAACGTCGAACGCGTCTCCGTCTTGCCATTTAAAACAGACACGCCACTGCTTGTTGATCCGAATGCTGTACTGCCCTTCACGGTTGCCCTTGAGAGCCTCCAGCTGATTAGACGGAGGAACCATGAGATCGCGGAGATCCGTAGCGCTATCCAGGTACTTCAGCTTTTCGCGCGCCCGTTGTTGGATCTGCCCATCGAGGCCCTTCACGAACTCACCCAGAAACACCGACCGGGTATCTTTGTTCTTGAAGCCCCTGATCACGCTGGTACATTAACGCTATACGTTATTAACGTCAAGCGTTAATAGTGGGGCGTGACGGAATCGAACCGTCGACCAGCGGATTAAAAGTCCGATGCTCTACCGACTGAGCTAACGCCCCAGCACAGTTGATCCCGCGGCATCCCGCGTGCGGCAAGAGTCCCCGCAAGGGGGCGGCATGATACTACAGGCCCTGATACCGGGTCGGGTCGGCGACGCCTGCAGCGGCGAAGCCTGCACTGCGCAGCCGGCATGCGTCGCAGCGGCCGCAGGCCCGGCCGGCTGCGTCGGCCTGGTAGCACGAGACGGTCTGCGCGTAGTCGACCCCAAGTCGCACGCCCTCGCGGATGATCTCGGCCTTGGTGAGTGCAATCAGCGGCGTGTGAATGCGGCAGGGCCTGCCCTCGACCCCCGCCTTGGTGGCGAGCCCCGCGAGAGCGCCGAAGGCGGCGATGAATTCCGGTCGGCAGTCGGGATAGCCGCTCGAGTCGAGCACGTTGACGCCGATGAAGAGATCGCGCGCTCCGAGAACCTCGGCCCAGGCGAGTGCGAGCGCCAGCATGATGGTGTTGCGTGCCGGTACGTAGGTGACGGGAATGCCGCTTCCGGGGCTCTCCGGTACCGCGATGGCAGGATCGGTGAGCGCCGAGCCGCCGATGCCGGCCAGATCGACGCGCATGACACGGTGCTCGCACGTGCCGAGCGCACGCGCGACGCGCCGTGCGCCTTCGAGTTCTGCCCGATGACGCTGCCCGTAATCGACTGACAGTGCATGGCAGGCGAAGCTCCGCTCACGCGCGATGGCGAGCGCGGTGGCCGAATCG
>Ga0335077_10011306_pt1 | contig 11144 bp, 7 predicted proteins | sample Lox_Sample_31_FD_207151 | JGI IMG/M metagenome (GOLD analysis project Ga0335077, IMG submission 207151) | Soil microbial communities from Loxahatchee National Wildlife Refuge, Florida, United States - Lox_Sample_3.1 | ecosystem: Environmental > Terrestrial > Soil > Wetlands | place: USA: Florida...
AGATTGCTGTCGTTGCCTGGAGCGCATGGCCCCGTAATTGTCCGTGCACGCGGTTCCAAGGAAGCCCAGTTCGCATCCGCCTACCTTGCCAGCCTGAGCCGTTGGACACGAACGGAAAAGCCTTATGAACTCGCTTCGTTCCACGGCAAGAAGGTCGGTGGCTTCGAACTCATTACGGCATCGCGAACATTGAAGGCTCTAGGCGACGCTGGTCTACTGCAGATTGATTCCCTCTATGCAGCCTTGAAGGACACAGTATGAAGAACATTCATCCCCTTCAGGCTGCTAAACGAGAATCGAGACGGCTTGCAAAGCTACGCGCGAAGCCTAGTGAACAGCCTGTTTGTCTGCTCTGCGGATGTGCGGAGCCAATGCTATTACGCCCGATTACGAAAGAATTCTTCGAAAAGTATCGCCGCGTGTTTGAAGATCATCATGTGTTCGGACGAAAACTCGATTCCGAAACTACCTCGGCTCTGTGTCTCAATCATCACGCTCTCATCACGGAAGGGTTTCTTCGGGCCGGAATCGAAATGAAACCGGAAACAAACCCCGTCAAATTCGCCGAAGCTATATTTCGGGCTCAGTCTGTGCACCTTCGCATGCTTAGCGATGCGTCTTGGAAATTCGCTGATCGATTGCGGAACGACAGCGATTCGTCGGACGACCAGCAATGACGCTCAATAAGGACATATTCCTTCGCAGCCATGTGGTCGAGGTCGATCCTAAGGAACCACTTGTCAGCGACTATAACGACCCAAAGTGGCCCGAATACTGTCTCGTGTTCGACACCGAAACTACTCTCGACCCGAAAGACCAGTCTCTGTTGTTTGGGTTCTATCGTGTATGCCGACTGCAAGACAACGCATACCACTGTGTCGAGGAAGGAATTCTTTACGCTGACGACCTCGCATCCGACTATCAGAAAGTCATTTCTCGGTACAAACGAGATGCGTCATCTGAGGTCGTACACGAGGACTATGACGAAAGAATTCACGTGTACAGCCGATCCGATTTCATCGAGAAAGTCTTCTTCTACGCAATTAGGCAAAAAGCTCTCATCGTTGCGTTCAATGCTCCGTGGGACGTTTCTCGGTTGGCTTCGCAGTATCGCGTTTCGAACAACCGTGGATGGACGCTGATTCTGTCTCAACGAGAATTTGATCCCGCAAAACTAAAGAAAAAGTGGCTGAAGAGGAAATGGAAAACCACTAGACACTTGAAGACCCATGCTGGGTACTACACCGTAGTGATCAAACAGAATGGAGCTGCTTATAGGGCCAGTGTCTTCACAAATGGCAGGTCTTGCATCGGCAAATGGAAGCCCACGATTGACGAAGCGAAGTTGGATGGACTTCGTCTCCTGTCCGAAGACGTATCAGCAGCGAAACAGAGCGGGCCCGTATTAGAGCCTAACCCTGAACGACCTTGCATGAGAGTCACGTCGAAGGACTCGAAGGCGGCATTTTTCAGCCTGACAAAGCCTCTACGACCGGAAGAATGGCCAACCTACAACGTAGGAAGCAAGACACGGATGATATGCCGCGTGCTGGATTTAAGAACGCTAGCTTGGTCTTTGTTCAACGAACAGCACTCTTTGAAGAGTGCCTGCAAAGTTTTGCGAACAAAGAATCACAAACTTGACCATGAACCGACCGGGACGGTTTCGAAAGAGGAACTTGATTATGCTCGCCAAGATGTACGATGCAGTGTCGATCTTCTGAACGCCCTGAAAGCAGAATTTGACCTTCACCCTATCAAATTGCATCCGGACAAAGCAGTTTCGCCAGCCAGCATCGGCAAAGCGTACCTGCGTGAAATGGGAATTGTTCCGCCAAGTCAGAAGTATGAAGTTTCGAATGAAATCCAGGGAATTGCTTCGCAAGCATATTTCGGAGGTCGTGCGGAGTGCAGAATCCGGAATACTCCTCTTCCAGTTGTGCTGACTGACTTCTCTAGCCAATACCCGACCGTTAATTCATTGCTAGGAAACCCTGAAGTTCTCGTAGCTGAACGCTTGTCTTTTGACGATGCAACAGAGGAGGTCCGCTCACTGCTTGAAAAGATCACTTTAGAAGATTGCTTCAAGCAGGAAACATGGAAGCAGATGAAGTTCTTCGCTCGTGTACGACCCGACAAAGATGTCTTTCCAGTTCGAGCCGAGTACAGCGATGAGGGGACCAAAAATATTGCAATCAATTACTTAACCGATTCCGAACCAATTTGGCTTAGCGGCCCCGACCTCATCGCTTCCAAGTTGCTATCCGGTAAAGCCCCCAAGATTGAGAAGGCCATTCGCATGGTCCCGCATGGAAAACAAAAGGGACTACGTGCAATCAACCTGCGAGGAATGGTCGAGGTTGACCCAAGAACGGATGATCTCTTTTGTCGAATGGTCGAGCAGAAGGAAGTCCACAAGAAAACGGACGAGGCGCTCTCGTATTTCTTGAAGATTTGCGCGAACTCGACCAGCTACGGAATGTTCTATGAGCTAACACCGCAGAAGCAGCGTAAGCCCGTAAAGATCCATGTTTTCTCCGGCGATCATGACCATCAACAATTCACCGAAACAATCGAAAAGCCGGGAGAATGGTACTTCCCTCCAATTGCGTCGCTGATTACTGGAGGAGCGCATCTGTTTCTGGCGATGCTCGAACGATGCATCACAGACAAGGGTGGTCATTACCTGTTTTGTGATACCGATTCCATGTGCATCGTGGCTGGAAACACTGGCGGCCAAGTCGCATGTCCGAACGAACCATCGATCAAGGCCCTTTCGTGGAAGGACGTGGAAGAAATTGCAGCACAGTTTGAATCTCTGAATTGCTATGACCGAACGAAGGTACGCGGGTCGATTTTGAAGATTGAGAAGGTCAATTTCGATAAGGGAGAGCAAATTGACCTCTTTGGGTTTGCGACGAGTGCAAAACGATATGTCCTCTATCGTTACGACAAGGACGGGAACATTGTCATTGTTGACGCCAAAGCGCACGGATTGGGTTATCTCTACCCGCCTCAAGAGTTCGTAGAAGGGGACCGCGAAAGTGATTGGATTTTGCAGGCATGGCACTGGGTACTAGAAGGCGAAGTAGCGACACCTCGCCCAGCCCCGGAATGGTTCAAATATCCCGCAATGATGCGCATGACCGTTAGCACTCCGGCTGTCCTCGGTCTGCTGGATGGCTTTACAAAACCATTTAATTTCGTACACGTCCCGCTTTTGTTCCCAAATTTGTATCCCGCCGGGAAGGATCAATCCAACTTTGGGCTCATCATGCCCTTTTCAAAGCACCGCGCGGAATGGCTAAAGACGAAAGCGATAGACACGCACACCGGAAAACAATATTCCATTTCTCTACTCGACCCGAAGGGACGAACGAAGAAGATCGAAGTCAAGTGCTACGGAAACATACTTGGTTCCTATCGAGAACATCCGGAAGCCAAGTTTCTCGGGTCGGACGGGGAACCATGTAACAAGCTGACGCGCGGTTTGTTAAGACGGAGCCATATTGTCGCGAGTCAACATCGTTACATTGGAAAAGAAACGTGTCGGAAGTGGGAGCAGGGAGACGACCCGAGTTTGGTGGACTTCCACTGCGCAGAATACAGTGACGGCAAAACAATTGCCGATGAAGAATTGACAAAACAAATTGCTGAATTTGGAATTCGCAAGACTGCTCGCGCTACGAGAACGGACAGCAAAACCATCATGCTAATAGTTCGCCGCGAGCGCGTGAAGCCGAGCACGCTCGCAAAAGTGCGTGAATTCTTCAGAAAACGGGAGAACTGAAAACATGCCTTACAAAGACCCAGAACGTAAACGCCGATGGGAACGCGAACATCGGCAAATACGGAATGCACGGCGAAGGAAATCTACGTCAATCCACTCATCCCAGGCTTTGGACGGAGATGCTCCCCTGTCCGACCCGAATTCGGCTGAGGTATCTCAGCCCAGTGTGAATATCGCAGGTGGATTGATGATCGGACTTGCGTTTCTTTTGACCGTGCTCATCGTAATCTGGCGTTTTGGAAGCTCTCCCGAACCAACCGCAAGTACCTGACGTTAGACCGCCGGGTTCTCCAACGCGGATGATGAGTGTAATCGAGATCTTTCAACAGTTGCCTGCTTCGGGAAGTGACCCTGTGCGATGAGTAATTCCGTCGTCACTGCTGCAATCACTGCTGTAATCAGGCGGCAGCGTGAATTGACCAGTGCCCTCTGAGTATGAACAGTTAGTTTCTATTCTTGCGGCGGGATATTCATGCGACGCAGGATATCTTGAAAGCGGGGATCAGAGCGCAGGTTGTCATAACGAGGATCCATCGGAAAGCCAAACATCATTTCGCGGCTCGCCGGATCTGCATAAATCTTTTCGATCGATTCAATTGCCTTGTCCTTGTTTCCCAGAAGACTGTTGAAACGCGGAGAGTAATCTCCATAGAGATCCCCGCGTGGCGCTTTCTTCGTTAGTCTCTCAAGTTCATATCGCCAGACGCCCCTGATGCCGCTGAACTTATACGCGCGTCCCAGCCCCGCCACTATATCCGCGGGTTCTCCCGCCAGCGCCATCCATTTTTGCCGGGCCGCAACTCCTTCGTCGTACATACCCTTTGCCTCGAATGCGCGCGCCAGACAAAGGTAGGCTAAGTAGCTGTCCGGATAAATCTCGAGCCAATTCCGGGCCTGTTCGATCGCCTGCTCGTAGTGCCGCGTGAGGAAGAGGATCACATTCTGAGAAAAGAATGTGTACCATGAAAGTGGATCTAGCTCGACCGCACGATTGATCTCTCGGATGGCTTCATCCGACCGCCCGACGAAAACCAGATGATATGCGAGGCCCACATGGCCGGATACGAGATTCGGATCCAGTTCGATCGCCCGCCTGAACTCGCGCTCCGCACCAGCCCAATCCCAATCCACCCCATCGTGGATGGATCCTAGGACGACATGAGCATCGGCAAGCGAGTTGTCAAGTTCCAGGGCCTTGAGCGCCGTGGCCCTCGCTTTTTTAGCCGCCTCCGTGTCGGGAACGTCGCCCCACCGGGATTGGCTGCTGTCGTAGTAGCAGGCAGCCAATAGGGCATAGGCCGGCGCGTAGCCAGGGTCAATCTGGATAGCCTGCTGGGTGTAGTGGATCGCTTTCAGAAGGGGCTCCGCCGTTAGCGTGTAGTAGGCCTTGTAGTAGAAGAGGCGCCCCTTTAGATAGGCTTGATACGCTTCGGGATTAACCGGACTGGCCGCAGCGAAACGCGCCCGCTCCTCCGGCTGGAGCTTCCCCTGGATTTCATCCGCAATGGCGCGGGCTACCTCACCTTGCAGCACGAGGACATCCCTCATTTCGCTCTTGTAGCTCTCCGCCCAGAGGTGACGGTCCGTGGGTGCATGGACCAGTTGCGCCGTAATGCGCACCCGGCCGTTGGATTGCAGCACCGTGCCTTCCACCACCGCATCCACATTCAATTCGCGCCCAATCTGCGGCATGGATTTGTTGGTCTTCTTGTATTGCATTGCAGAGGTTCGGGAGGTGACCCGAAGCGAGCGTACCTTCGCCAAGGTTGCGATCAATTCATCCGTCATGCCGTCGGCGAAGTACTCTTGCTCGGGGTCGCCCGAGAGATTTTCAAGGGGCAGGACCGCGATGGACTCGATTTTCGGCACGGGCAGGCTATGGCGTGACCCTGCGAATTCCATCAGTCGCTCGCGCACGCTGGCGACGTTGAGGGCGATCACGATTCCGGTCGCCACGAGCACCCCTGTAGCCGCTCCCATGATCCACCGGGCTCGTCGGCGTCCTAACCCGGCACGCACAAAGCCTGCGCCCGCATCTGCCATATCCCCGTTGCCGTGAGCGGGCGACGTATCCACCGGCTGAGACACCGGTACTACAGGGGCGATAAACCGGTAGCCCCGCCGATGCAGCGTCTCAATAAAGCGAGGGTTTTCGGAATTGTCGCCCAGCGCTTCCCGCAGTTTATTGATGCTGCTGTTGAGGCTGTGGTCGAAATCGACAAAGGTGTCGGTGGGCCAGAGTTTTCGCCGCAGTTCTTCTCGGGTGACGGCTTGTCCCGGGCGCTCCAGCAGCGTTATCAGGATCTGAAGAGGTTGTTCCTGCAGCTTGATGCGGATGCCGCTTTTGCGTAGTTCTTCTTCCTGAAGGTCCACTTCAAAAACCCCGAAGTGGACAACTCGTGACCTTTCAGCGGGCAACGGCATGAAACTGCCTCACGACTTATGTCAGCCCGAAGTTTAGCACCGGCCCGGCGGCGGCTGTTCTGATTTTCTGCGGCCGATGACCTTTCCAGCTATCTCCCGTGGCATGAACGCGATAGTTGGTGACCACTATTCACGTTCTGGCTGATCTCCCGCGCATTGTTATTTTGCGCCGCAGGAGCGAAGGTGCGAGCGGAATTCGTATCCTTGGCCTCGACGCAGGCCGCAGGCACTTTCGGAGGGACCAGATTTCCTTACGGATTACGGAGATCAAACAGAGCTTATCTCATGGAGGCCAAGTATGAGGCCTGTCACTATCTTTCTGTTGGCTTTATTCACATGTTTTGTTTCTTATCTTCACTTGGCAAGCGGTCAGGACACGTCTCGCAGCAAAGAGAGGCCAGACCTGCCTGTCAGTCCCCAGCAAGTGGTAGCGCTGCAGGAGCGTGCAAACCAAGGGGACGCCTTAGCCCAGTTGATTCTGGGAAATGCGTATATGAAAGGTACAGGTGTTCCGCAGGACGACCGCACCGCAGCACGATGGTATGCCTCTGCGTCTTCTCAGAACCTTGCTAATGCACAGGCCGCGCTCGGGTATCTCTATGAGCAAGGAAGGGGCGTCCAAAAGGACTACCGGGCAGCATTTCACTATTACCAAGCGGCGGCTCTGCAGGGAAACGCGATTGCGCAGAATAACCTGGCTGAGATGTACCAACAAGGTCGTGGTACATCAAGAAATCCGGCGGAGGCTCTTCGCTGGTATCGTGCCTCTGCTCTGGCTGGCGATGCTATTGCGCAGAGTAATCTGGCGATGATGTACCTAGGTAGCCGGGGGATTCCCCCAGACCACGAACAGGCAGCCCGCTGGTTTCGCGCAGCGGCAGAGCAGGGGATTCCTCAAGCGGAAACCACCCTGTCGGCGATGTATTACAAGGGCGATGGCGTGGCTATCAACTATACCGAGGCCGCTGACTGGGCCCGCCGCGCCGCGGAGCAAGGATTTCCTCTTGCACAAGAGAACTTGGCTTACATGTTCGAACAGGGAAAGGGTGTGCCCCTCGACTATGTCGCTGCGTACGCCTGGTACAGCGCTGCGGCTGCAGGAGGTCGGACCGGTAGCGCCGCTCAAATGAAGAGTCTCGCTAAGGTCATGCTTCGTGAACAGGTGCGCCTTGCAGAAGCTCGCGAACTTGCCTGGGCAGCAGAACACAGCAAGGTGGGCCCTTGGGGAAACCGCGATTCAGGCACGCTGTCCCTACTCGCAGAGAAGTGACTTCTTGGCCGTGACTGGACTGTTCTGTCAGTTCATGAAATCAGCGTTGCACTCAAATTTCGACTTCCGGTTCAGTCCACATCTTTTCGTTTCTTCTGGCAAGTCGTCGCGCGATCCCCGCGCACGAACGCCCGCACGCCCGAACGCGCAAGCGCACGCGCCCCACGCACGCGCGGGCGGGCCCCGGCCAAAGTCAAAAGCCTGTTCCGTGGTGGGAGGGCAGGGGTGTAGGAATTTTCCCGCCCTGTATATCTCTCCCCGTCAAACCCCGAACGGGGAGAAGGGAAAGACATGGTCCCAGAGCGCCCCCCCCTGTGCAAATCAGGTTTGGGTTGGGAATGGGATCAACTCGGCCCGACTCACGTTGCGCTTCGGGCGGGTCTGTTTATCGAGAAACTCGGTTCTGCTCAACTGATCTACAATTATGTGCTTCATGAGATGGTTGATTCTCGTAGCAATCATCATTGGCCAGCTTGCGTGTAGTCTCTCCTTGGTTTGAGGTAACTGCTTGAAAGTCTTTCTCAGCTCGACCTTTCGTGATTTGGTTGAAGAGCGGAAAGCCGTCCTCCAAGCGCTTCACAAGAAACGCACTTCAACTCTGGCAATGGAATACTTTGTTGCTACGCCGAGCACCCCGCGCGAGACCGCCCTTGAGGAACTGCGTAGTTCTGATGTGATGATATTGGTGATCGGCTTCAAAGCGGGGACTTTGCTTCCGGACGACTCCGGTGCTACGTACACTTCTGCGGAGTACGACGAACTTCTTAGACTCGCTAAGGAAGCGCTTGTATTTGTGAAACATAAGCCTAGTGGAGAACAGGGCCACTCATCGTGGAAAAATGAAGAAGAGGTGCCAGAAAAGAGGTCGGCTCTCGATAGCTTTAAGGGACGTGCGTGCGAGCGATTTACACCAGATTACTTCACCACGCCCGATGGTCTTGCACTTGCGGTGATCTTAGCGCTCGATGAGTGGGAAGCCCGTGGACGACCAGGTGCTAGGAAGACCTTCGCTTCCACTGCTGAATATTTTCAAGGCAAGAATCCGGCTGGCCACTTTCAAATTTTAGACTTCGGTACAACACTTCTCGGACGTGACGACCAAATTCGGGCACTCAATGATTTCGCCAAGGACGAGAAATATCGTGTTTGCATCTTAAGCGGCAGGGGGGGTATTGGCAAAAGCAAAATCCTTCACGACTGGGCCAGTGCGAGTACAAACGCGCCTGTTTTTCTGAAGGATGAGCCTTTCTGGCATGTGGACGCCGAAAAGGAAATTCCGATCGCATGCACGACCTTGATCGTCGATGACGCTCACAGACAGGAGAACTTTCCCAAGGTCCTCCAATTACTGCAAGATACTGCTGGTCACCGACAACTTAAGTTAATTGTCTCCACCCGCCCGGGCAGTGCAACACATCTATCACAGCAGATTCTTCGAAAATTAGATGCAAACCACGTTTTGCAACTTCCAGAACTTCAGGAACTAAATCGAGAACAGAGCAGGGCTTTAGCAGAACAAGTTCTGGGAAATGCCTTTCGGCACTTTGCAGCCCACCTAGCCGAGATTGGGAGTAACAGTCCTCTGGTGATCGTCGCTGGCGGCCGGCTTATCGCCTCTCGCCGCATAGATCCATCCACACTGACAACCCTGCAAGCATTTCGCTCTACAATCTTCAATCGCTTGCTAGACGAAATGGACCTCCAGAGTCCGACATTCGCTATTGAACCGCGCCCAGTTCTGTACCTTATCGCCGCACTCGGCCCGGTTGACGTAGAGCGACATGAGTTTCAACAGTCCGCGCAAAAGCTTTTCTCTAGACCATTCGACGAGATTCTCACAACCATCGATGCTCTGACCACGAATGGAATCCTTACGGCCAGACCGAAGCCCGTGCGAGTTATCCCCGATGTGCTCTCTGATTATCTTCTGGAAGAACGCTGTCTCGGTTCAGCAGGTCGCTCAACAGGTTACGCAGATCGCATCTATGGGCTTTTTGGAGCTCATTCGCTAAAGAGTCTCATGCGCAACCTTGCAGAGCTAGACTGGCGTCTTGGTCAGTCTGGGGAGACCGGGCTGGATCTGCTCGGCGGGATCTGGTCTGACATTCACGAACGTTTTCGGTCGGGGGACGAATACGTGCGGCACGAGATTCTTACCGATCTTTCCGCTGCCGCGATTTACCAACCTGACCATGTTATTGCCCTCATAAGAACCGCGATTAACGATCCCATCCAGATAGGTACAACAGACGGGAGCAACCGCTACAGAGCTGGGCAAGACTATGTGCTATCCACCCTGCCAACTCTCTTAGAAGCGATGGCATTCCATCCAAATCGAGTTCGAGAGTCAGTCACAACTCTATGGGAGCTTGCCAAAGGAGAGTCGGACCGGCGCGAGAGCGCATCCAGCGCAAAAACTGTTCTGAAGCGCCTCGCCTCTTGGCATCGGTTCGGTGATCCGGCTCTGAACTTTTCGATGCTCGTCCAGGCCATACGCCTCAACCATCGAAGCGATGCCTTCACTGGCGATTTCACTCCATTCAATCTAATTGAGCAGATCCTCGAGCGAGAGGGCGAATTCAACGAGTGGCAGGATGAGATGACGATGTCATTCGGTGGCTTTGGCCTGAACTATGTAGCGGTTGGGCCGGTTCGTGAAAGTGCTCTGGATTACCTCGATTTTGCATTGCAGGGTGATGGACATCCCGCTCTTCACTCTGTGTCTATTATGCAAAATCTATTGCATCATTTTCTCAATCGCGTCGGTCGAAAAACAACTGAGGAAGAAAGAGACTGGCAAAATCATGAAAGGGAGAGATGTCTCGAAGCGCTTCTCGCGAGATATTTGCGGCCGGGGAATCCTCTTCTGAAGGCCAGGATTTACAATGCCTTGCGATCTGCAACGGGAATGAACTGTCCCGAAGCGATACGAGAGAGTGCCAAGGCAGCTCTTTCAAGCACCGTAACGGAAGACGCTGTCGCTGTTGTGGACGCGATATGCACCGATGATCATCAGCTTCCGCTCCTCTCAACCAATTTTAACGAAGTCGATTGGGAGCGAGCTATTACCGAGTTGATGAAGAAGGGACGATCCAGCCTTGAACGGCTCGTCGCGGGTGCGGGGAACCAAGCTCGTTTCACCATTGACCAGACGCAAGCTTGCATAGAGATCCGTATCAAGACAGGGGGGTTTCATCGGTTCATGCTTGCGTTCGCCGACCGACCCGATTTCCTAGCCGAGATGGCGGAACAGCTGATATCTCACCCGCAGATCAGCGAGATGGTGGGCCATCTTTCCTCAGTGTTGAATTCGATCCATGTTGCGGACCCAGCCGCCTTCCGGCAAAGGGCTTTGAGCGCTCTGCGATCGGGAGCTGTTCATGTAATTCGCGCTTCCGCAAATAACCTTCGTGTGTTCGAGGGAGCAACGGAGGAGGATATCGCCGTCATTCAGGCATTTGCAGGCTATCCTGACCCCGTTGCCAAACGCGGAGCCATTTTTGCAATTACGTACATGGGGAAGTTCAACGAATTGCGACAGAATCTGAAAGATGGTGAGCTTTCGGTACGCCTGCGCAAAAATGGGGCTGGCCTATTTATTGATGGAGCAGTTGGCGAATCCGTGAGAACCGGAGTAACTCTTCAGCACCAATGACGGGG
>Ga0335077_10011308_pt1 | contig 11143 bp, 14 predicted proteins | sample Lox_Sample_31_FD_207151 | JGI IMG/M metagenome (GOLD analysis project Ga0335077, IMG submission 207151) | Soil microbial communities from Loxahatchee National Wildlife Refuge, Florida, United States - Lox_Sample_3.1 | ecosystem: Environmental > Terrestrial > Soil > Wetlands | place: USA...
GAAACGGTACTTGAAGTCGTCAATGCGCACCGCGCTCAGCGTGCCCTCGGTGAAGTAGAAGAGCTCGTGGCGGTTCGACCGGCCCTTGCCTGTAATCAGGTCCATCTGGTTGTAGCCGTCGAGGTGCACCTTGTAGGTACGGTCGCCTAATGCCTTTCCCTTCTTCAGCTCGTCAGCGATGTTGGGGTCGCCAGCCGCCGCGACAAACGTGGCGAACCAGTCCATCCCGGACACGATGCCGTCCTCGACCTTGTCCACCCGCCTTGGAGGCGAGCCAACCCACTGCGTCCTTTTTCGGTCAGCTTCTCGCCGACGAGCGGCACGCAGTCCAGCCATCCTGACGGTGGCGGGATTCCCCCAGAGGCGAGGGAGTGCGCGAACTGGGCGAAGCTGAAACTGGCACTTTCCGGGTCTTCACGGATTCGAGTGGGTTGAAATCGCTGGCCGCACTGGCCGCGCCGCGCAGGGTTTTTCGGCCCGAAGGCGAATAACGCGGGCGTACGGATCTTCGAAGACGCCACGGAGCCTCGTCTCGGCGACCAACGAGGACAGGGAGCGAATCGAGGCGGTGACCTTCACCGGCACAGCCTGCCCAGAAAGCTGCACCACTTCCAAGCTCTTCCCGAACGCTGGCTCTGCCCGTCAGGAGCGGGTTTCCTGCTTCACCGACCCCTTCCAGGACCCATTAGATCCCGTGAAGCCCCCACTTTCCAAAGACGCTGCTGGGGCGTCATCCCGAACGTCGGGAGGTCTCCAGTGCAGAACGACTGTCTCGCCGGTCACGGCGTGAGAACGCTCCAGAGGGCCAGAAGACCGGCCACGGCCAGCAGCATGGCCAGCGTGATGCTCAGGGGCCACCTCGCGAGGGAGGCGCCCTCGCCTCGGCGTAGCCTGCGCAGGGCGACCCAGTGAGCGATCCCCGCCAAGATAGTAGCTGCCACGCTCAGCACGATGAGTGTGGCGCCGAACCGTATGGCGCTCTGATGGAGCTGGATGGCCTCCGGCGTTGGGGATCGCTCCCGCATCGTCCTGAAGAAGCCGACCGTACCAAAGCCGAAAGTGGCCATCGTCAGCGTGGTTCTGACCCAGGCCAACGTAGTGCGGTCGAGGGCGAGCTGCGTCCGGAACTTCGCGAGTCCCGTCCGATCGCGGGCCAGGTCATTGTTGGAAGGTCCTGCCGTCTTTGGGTCCATGGATGGATGAGGCTCTCTTTCCGGGGGGGCGCTTCAGGCAAAGCCAATTCTGGCATGAGCTAGCCCACGTCCGCCGGGGCCCCTCACTCGCGGGGGCCGCCGCCTCGGCGCAGCTCGCGAGGAGCCGATTCGCACGGACAGATGTGGCAACACCTGGGGCGAAGCCTTCAGTGGGAATACGGGAGCGGACGGAGCGCGATGGGGAGAGTGGAGCCGACGTACGCGATCGCGTGGCACGAGAGTTTTCCCTGACCACAGACCTCACCTGGGTGCGATCGTTTGGCCAAGGTGGAAGAGAAGGAAGACCTGGACAGGTACCTCGACTGCCACTTGACAAGGATTCGGTCCTTGTTAGGGTAAGGATATGGCCAAGGTCACAAGCAAGCTTCAGGTCACGATGCCCAAGGCCCTAGCCGAGCGCTACCACATCGAGCCTGGCGACGAGATTAAATGGGAGGCGGCCGGGGACGTAATCCGCGTCGTGCCTCCCCGCGCGAAGCCAGCGGGGGACCTGGCTACTCGCCTCAAGATTTTCGACCAGGCCACCGCGCGGCAGCGAATACGCGAGCATGCCAAGCCACTTACTGTGGCCACCGACCGCGGCTGGACGCGCGAGGAACTGTACGACCGTGGCCGCCCTCGTTGACACGAACGTACTCGTTTACCGCGTCGACCCGCGCTTTCCCCAAAAGCAGCACCGCGCCGACGAGTTGCTGCGCAGCGGGATCGCGGAAGACAGGGTGCGGGTACCCCATCAGGCCGTCATCGAGTTCGTGGCAGCAACCACCCGACCGATGCCCGGGGGGGCGTCGCTTCTCTCTCCTGAGGACGCACGACGCGAGGCCGAGGAGATGTTGAGCCAGTTCGAGGTGCTCTATCCCAACGAAGCGCTCGTGCGGACGGCGCTGCGCGGAGCCGCCGCGTACCGGCTGGCCTGGTTCGACGCGCACCTGTGGGCCTACGCCGAGCACTACGGCCTCGACGAGATGCTTTCCGAGGATTTCCAGCACGACAGGATGTACGGGACGGTCCGTGCCGTGAATCCCTTCCTCTGAGCGGGATAAAAGGTCGCCGATCCGCCGCCGGTTCTAGCTGTCTCCCGTATGTCTGTCCCGACATCCCGCCTCACGTCCGCCGCCGGGTGGCCATACCGAGAGTCACGGCCAGAGCGGTGCCTGCTCACCGAAGACGCTGTTGTCTTTGCGCGCGCTAGCTTCCACATCGCTAACACAGCCGCCGAGATGCGGCGCACCATCGTCACCTTCGCCAGGTTGGGCTTGAGCCCTCGCTCGAGCAGGCGCTGATACTCCGCGCGGAGCGGATGACCTGTCATTCTCGTTGCCAGCAGGTGCGCGGCACCCTTGAAGACCTCCTTCAGCGTGCCACAGCGGTCCTCGACATAGAAAGGAACTGGTGGCCGCCGGGTCATCGGCAGGAAACTCGCCAGTGCATGCGAGGTGTGCCGACCAAATTACGGCCAAGCCCGGTTGGACCCCGGGCAGGCTAAGGTCGGGCGGTGGGCGGCATGTCACCCGCTGGCCGTGGTGGGTAAGGGACTCTTCTCAAGGTTTCGTCCGGAGCGGTCATGCAGCGTTCGCCGTTAGAGTGCGATCCGACGAGCGCCAGCGTCGTGACCGCGGCGCCGCGCGCGCCGCGTCCTAAGGACGGCAGGTTCCCCGTCGACTCGTCGTCCAAAAACGGCCCCATCCCAATGTAGTGGTGAACCCGATAGCGGGGATTGAAGAAATACTGCGCGAGCAGCAGGGTCCACGAGCGAATCCCAAAGAGGTGCTCGTAGTGCTCGCGCGCCACGCTGCGCAGCCGTGGCAGGTGCCTCCAGGGCACTGCTGGGAAGTCATGGTGCTCAACATGCAACCCCACATTGAAGGAGAGCCAGTTCAGGATGCCGTAATACGAATTAGTAGGTTGCCCGACCCGCACAGGGAGGTGTTCCGAGAGGCGGCGCGCGCCCAGTGGATGCGGGCCAAACGCGGCAAGAGCTGACACGACCAGGTAGACGAGCGCTCGGGGGCCCGCGTACAAAGTCAGAGGAACCATGGCTGCAATCTGCGTCGCCACGTTCAGGATCAACCAACCGTCTCGAGGCACGCGCGCTGCTGGTCGCCCTCGGAAAAGGAACCGCCCGAAGGTAAAGCTCAGCATCTTCAGGACCGCCGAGGAGCCAACGAAGCGCGCCTCTGCACGAGTCGGCGCCTGCGTGTCGAGGCCGCCTGCGTCGCCCAAATACCGGTGATGCAGGAGGTGTTCGAATCGGAAACCGATGGCGGCGGGTGCCACCAGCGGCACGTTAGCGACAGCGGCCCATAGCTTGTTCACCCAAGTCCGACGAGAGATGAGGTTGTGAGCGGCTTCGTGTATCAGCACGCCGAGTCCGTGGCTTAGGAGCGCGCCGACGAAGTACGCGGCCAACAACACCTCGGTCCAGCGGGCAGCTCGCAACTCAACCGCCAGCACCATCTGAATGGTGCCGACGACTAGGATCGCCGCCCCCGACCACGCGTCCGGTCGCATGAGTGCGCGAACCTCGGGGTGGCAATGGAGAATGCATCGATGTCGCTCGAGGTGCCAGGCAACAGCGGTGGTGGCCATGAACCCCTCCTCGAAAAAGTGGGGCGAGACCTCTCGGAGCCACTTTCGAGCGTGGCTGGTCCCCGGTTGGCATCATTCACGCCGCACCCGCGCGCACGTCGACAAGGGGCCACACCGGGCGCTTCGCGTGGCGACCGGTGCGGGTCGAACATACTCCCGGACACTAAGCATGTGCAGCGAGACAATCAACGCACCGACGGGTCGCAGCTTGCGTGCTCACGAAGAGAAGACTTCGAGACGGCCGCGCTAGGTCGAGTTCTAGACCGGGATCCCCGCTGCTGCCCTCCCTCAGCGAGCCGTCTTCGCGAACTCCCCCACAGGCAGCCAAGTTTGGTCACCCCATCGACCCCGACCAGCGAAGTTGCGCGAGAGGAACCAAGGGTTCCTCGGCTCAAAGCACTGCAACGCAACCTGTCATCGTCCGCTTCCTAAAGGGGCAGCTCACCGCATGGCCGCTGAAGCAGGGCGCCTAGCTCAGCCGAAGGCCTCCCGAAGGGCACTACCTAATTGGGGCGTGCGACCGGGCGAGGGCCGTTGCGAACGGTCTGAGCCTGCCCGGGGCAAGCCCAGGGCGAGCTCGGTTCCAGACATGCGCGGCTACCGGCGCCTTGATGCGCTTGCCGAAGGAGCGAGCCAGCACCAGACGCTTTCTCGCCGGTCGAGAAGCCGAGCACCTGCAGACCTCCAGCGTGCGGAGGCCATTGGCGCGCAGAAGCGGCTCGTCCTCCGCCATGAGTGCCGTGCAGCGGTCGAGGGAAGCCGCCTCGCGAAGGTGAGGCGTCGGGAAGGCGGCCGGCCTCCGCTCTTTGCCCGAGACGGAACGACGCGAAAGCGGCTTGCCGGTATCCTCGACTTCCAGCACGAAACGGGCGCCGGCCGGGCGACCGGGCCACTTCGGCCGAGCAGGAGCTACCATTACGGGTAGTCATCGCCATGTAGGGCTTGGACCGACGCGTTCTCTTCCTTGGATTGGGGCGCGAGTTCCTCGCTGAGGGGAAAGCCTCTCGAGCGAGCCCGCCGGGCTCGGACAGGGGGCGCCAAAGCTAGCGCTTGTGCTTCAGTCGGGCGATCGGAACACTGCGCGTGTCGCTTGACTGGCGTGTGAGGATGACGCGGAGCAGTCGCCTACACCGAGCTATCAAGTGGACGCCTCCGGCATAGCTGGAGCAAATGTAACCTTGCAAGATACTCTGTCCGTAGAAGACCTCTCTGCTCGTCAAACTCGCGGTGAGCTATCCTTCGAACATTACCGGGGCGATAGAAGCCGGCCGGAGAAGGCACCAAGGAGGAGCAAATGAACAGAGACGCGTTGCGATATCTGGCGGCGCTTGTCGGTCTCCTGCCGTGTCCCGTTATGGCGGCACATGACTTCCTGCAGGCCGATGTTCCTCGGATTGTGAGGGTCCAGGTCGACGACGTTCTTCCGAACGTACTAGACATCGAGGGCGTCAACTTCGGCGTCGCGAAGAGCCCGCTCGTCCTGCTAGGGCAGGCAGGGACTTCACACGCCCTTACAGTGCTCGGGTACACCCCAGGGGCCGTGTCGGTCGCGCTGCCGGGAGCATCCTTCCCGCCAGGCTCGTATCCGCTCTGGATGAAGACATTTAACCGCCATGGCGACGATGGGTACTGGGTTTCTCTCGATGTGACTTTGGGAGCGACGGGCCCAAAGGGCGCCACGGGATCCGCCGGACCACAGGGTCCCAGCGGTCCGCAGGGACCTTCGGGCTACAGCGCGAGCGTTTCCGGCCCCGATCCCGTTACCGGCTGCTACAAACTCACCATTGTCGATCAAGCGGGCGTGCAGGTGCCGGGCAGTGGGGCCGCCACGGTGTGCAATGGCGCAACCGGCCAACAGGGACCTCCGGGCCCCCAGGGCGCACCAGGTGCCTCAGGGGCAGTGGGCCCCGTGGGCCCGCAGGGACCGCCTGGACCTCAAGGCGCACCAGGTGCTGCGGGAGCGGTAGGCCTCATGGGCCCGGTAGGCCCGCAGGGCCCTCCGGGTTCCCAGGGCCAAGCAGGGCCCGCGGGTGCGCCAGGCTTGAGCTTGCACTGGCTCGGCGAATGGAGCGCGCTCACGAACTACTCAGTTGGCGACGCGGTCGAGTGGCAGGGGTCGTCTTATACGGCGCTGTCAGCTTCCCCTTCAGGCGCACCTCCCAATTACGGCTGGCAATTGATCGCCGCCGCCGGCGCCACAGGCGGCGTGGGACCGGCGGGCGCCGATGGACCGCCTGGACCCGCCGGGCTCATGGGACCGCCGGGCGCCGATGGACTCGTGGGTCCTCCTGGATTGCAGGGCCCAGCGGGGCCCCCAGGGCCTGCGGGCCCGCAGGGTCCACAGGGTCTTCTTGGTCCGCAGGGACTGAAGGGAGATGCTGGGCCGCAGGGCCCCGCTGGCCCTCAGGGCGTAGCGGGACCTGCAGGCCCCCAGGGGACGCAGGGGCTGGCCGGTCTCAGTTGGAAAGGGCCATGGAGCGTCGCCAACGTCTACTTCAGCGGAGACGTCGTCTCCTACGGCGGATCGTCCTGGGTAGCGCTCAGCGACAACATTTCCGCTTCGGCACCGCCCGGCACGGACTCGCGATGGGACCTACTGGCACAGGTAGGCGACGCCGGGCCGCAGGGCCCACCGGGCCCGATTGGCTTGTCGGGTGCGATCGGCGCGCAGGGTCCTCAAGGGCCGACGGGTCCTCAGGGGCCGACGGGTCCTCAGGGGCCGACGGGTCCTCAGGGAGCCATGGGGGCGACCGGGCCACAGGGCTCGACAGGCCAAGCAGGAGCTCCAGGGCCGGCGGGACCTCAGGGACCGCCTGGCGCCAGCCTGAATCCTCTCCAGATCGCCCTCCTGCGCTGGTACGGAGCGAACCAAAGTGGGGTGAGCGTGAGTGTAGGGTCATACCCCACGGCGGTAGCCTTCGACGGCGCCAACATATGGGTGGCGAATCGCGGCGGCAATAGCGTTACCAAGCTGCAAGCTAGCACCGGCGCGGTCATGGGGACCTTCAGTGTAGGGGCAAACCCCAGTGCCGTCGCCTTTGACGGGGCGAACGTCTGGGTCGCGAACTACAGCAGCCAGACTGTGAGCAAGCTGCAGGCCAGCACCGGAACGGTCCTGGGTACCTTTAGCGTAGGATCAAACCCCGTCGCCGTAGCCTTCGACGGCACGAACATCTGGGTCGTTAACTATGGCAGTCAGACCGTGAGCAAGTTGCAAGCCAGCAACGGCGCGGTCCTCGGAACCTTCAGCGTAGGGGTAAACCCATGCGCCGTAGCCTTCGACGGCGCGAATGTCTGGGTGGCAAACAGCGGCAACAACAGCGTGACCGAGCTGCAGGCCAGCACCGGCACAGTTCTCGGGACTTTTGCCGTGGGATCTGCTCCCATCGCCGTGGCTTTCGACGGCGCGAACATCTGGGTGGCGAACAACGGCACCAACAATGTGACCAAGCTGCTGGCCAGCACCGGAGCGGTTCTCGGCACATTCAGCGCCGGGACACACCCCTACGGTGTAGCGTTCGACGGCGTTAACATCTGGGTAGTGAACTACGGCAGCAACAACGTGACCGAGCTGCAAGGCAGCACCGGAGCCGTCTTGGGCACATTCGCAGTGGGGCCATCGCCAGTCGCCGTGGCCTTCGACGGCGCCAACATCTGGGTGGCGAACTACGGGGGCAACAGTGTCAGCAAGATCTAGCCCACCAGGGGTATCCCCCGGCTAAAAACCGCGACGCTCACGACGGTGAATCCGAAGGCGTCCCGGCAGAAGAATTCGACTGCGGCAGGCGTCATCTTCTCGGCCACCAGATTGCTCGCAACGCCTGCTTCACCGCAGCCCCGTTGGTCTCCACGACCTCCTGCCTCAGCTGCCCACCGTAAGGGTCCGCCTGCAGCTGCGTCTGAAAGGCTCTTTCGGGGCCAAGGGACCCCGCTTCCTGCCCGAACGGCGCCCGAGGCATTAAGGTCAGGCAGGCCACAGGTGCGACATGTGGTGTGCTCACAACGAAAGACCGGACGGCTTGGGCCCAGCGCATCGGGGCCGTACCTGGACCGTCGTTCGACAAGCGCATTGACCATCCAATCGTAGCTCGCTGGGGGAGCTGCAAGAACGACACGCCCGGCATGAAAACTACCGGGTCCCGATGGGCTGCTCGCTGCGCTGCAATGGTGCCGCAATCTGCAGCGCACCCATCGTCCTAGGGGTCAGTTTGGCGGAAAACACGTAGCGGGAAGGAAGACAGGGTACGATGCTGCAACTCTGGCTCATCCGGCACGGCGAGACCGCCTGGAGCCTCTCCGGACGGCACACCGGGCGCACTGACGTGCCCCTCACTCCACGGGGCGAGAAACAGGCGGAGATGCTCGCCCGGCGCATCGCCGGAAAGCGATTCGCGCAGGTGTTAACGAGCCCGCTCTCCCGAGCACGCGAGACCTGCCGGCTAGCTGGGCACCTGGCCGAGTCGCAGGTGGCCCCGGACCTGATGGAGTGGGACTACGGGTCGTTTGAGGGCCGGACCACCGCGGACATCCAGAAGGAGATCCCAGGCTGGAACATATGGACCGGGGTCCTGCCTCGCGGAGAGACCGCCGAGCAGGTGGGCGCGCGCGCGGACCACGTCATAGGCCGCGCGGCGGCCGCCGACGGTGACGTCGCCCTGTTCGCGCACGGTCACGTGCTGCGGATCCTCGCGGCAAGGTGGCTCAAGCTTCCAGCGATTGGTGGGCGCTACCTGGCGCTCGACACAGCGTCGCTGAGCGTGCTGGGCCACGAGCACGAGCAGACCGTGGTGAGGTCTTGGAACGAGAGCTACGACCTGGTACAGGCGCCGTGAAGATCGAGATCCTGGACAACGCAGGTGCGGTGGCTATGCGAGCGGCACGATGGCTTGCTGCGGCAGCGTGCGACGCCGCAGCGGCGAGAGGCCGCTTCGCCCTTGCGGTGAGCGGAGGCCACACGCCCTGGCAGATGCTCCGGGCGCTTGCCTCGGAGAGAGCCCCCTGGGGTGCTATTCACCTCTTCCAGGTGGACGAGCGGGTTGCGCCGCCCGGCGATCCGGATCGGAACTTGACGCATATCCTCGAGAGCTTGGCCGGAAGGGTGAACCTCCAGGCGGAGAACCTCCACCCCATGCCGGTCGAGGATGTGGACCTCCATGCTGCCGCCGCACGCTACGCGCGGGAGCTTGAAGGGGTCGCAGGGAGGCCGCCGGTGCTCGACGTCGTGCACCTCGGTCTGGGGCCGGATGGCCACACGGCGTCACTTGTCCCGGGAGACCACGTGCTTGAGATAGCCGATGCGGATGTCGCCCTTACCGGGACCTATGCGGGCCACAGGCGCATGACCCTCACGTTTCCGGCCCTCGACCGGGCTCGTGCGATACTGTGGGTCGTCACTGGGGCCGAAAAGGCGCAAATTCTTCCACTGCTGCGGGCCGGCGACCGCACCATCCCCGCCGGACGCGTTCGGGCTGACCGTGCGTTCGTGCTCGCCGACCGCGCCGCCGCCAGCGCCCTCGAGCCACAACGATGACGGAGATGGAGATGGCCTCCGAGACCGTCGGCGATAGCCTCTACATCAACTCCATCCGCAGCTTATCCATGCCGCTCCCCCCGCCCGTCCACGCGACCGAGCCTACGTGCGAGGCCTCCAGGCGCCTTTGGACAAGTGGGTAGACCACGCCTGTAGGGACGCCCGCCTCCTCCAAGCGGCAGTCCTAGCACGCATGAAGCAATGACGTGGACCATCAACTCCTCCAGAGACTTGCACCTGTGATTGCGCGTAACGTTGGCGTGGAGGTCGAGCCAGACCCGTTCGATCTCGTTGTCGTCTGGGCAGTAGGGCGGGAGGAAGTGGAGGAGCACGCGGTCGCCGAACTGGCCGAGGAAGGCCTGGGTCTTCTTGCTCGAATGAATGATGTAATTGTCGACGGTGAGGTGAATGCGTCTGGCGTGGCGGTACTCGCCGACGACCTTCCACACGAGTTTGCAGAACAGGTCGCTCGACTTGGACGGCGCCTCCACCCAGGTGAGTTTGCGAGTCTGAGCGTTGAGCGCGCCAGCGACAGAGCGCTTCTTGTTCTGGCCAGGCGCGACGACGTAGCGCGATGGCCTGGGAGCATCCAGTGAACCGCCCCGGGATCTCCGGAGGCCGGTTTACTGGAGTCCAGCCCGCATGGCTGGGTTCTCCTGACTGCTGAAGAACGCCGCCTCGAACTCGACCGGGGGAACGTAGCCGATCGGGCCGAGGAGGCGACGACGGTTGAACCAGTCCACCCACTCCAAGGTCGCATACTCGACGGCGTCGATGTTGCGCCAGGGTCCCCGGCGCCGGATGACCTCGGTCTTGTACAGGCCGATGACGGTCTCGGCGAGAGCATTGTCGTACGAGTCGCCGACGCTACCGACCGATCGCTCGACCCCGGCTTCTGCGAGACGCTCCGTGTACCGGATCGACAGGTATTGACCGCCCCTGTCGCTATGGTGCACGAGGTCTTCCGCCGGCGACCTCGCGTGGAGGGCCTGCTCCAAGGCGTCGAGGGCGAGGTCGCTGCGCAGCGAGCTCGACACGCGCCAGCCGACGATGGTGCGAGCGAACACGTCAATGATGAAGGCCACGTAGACGAACCCCGCCCAGGTGGCGACGTAGGTCAGGTCGGCCACCCAGAGCTGGTTCGGACGCTCTGCCCGGAACTCGCGCTGGACCAGGTCCGGCGGGCGCGCTGCCTCGGAACCTGCCTCGGTCGTTACGCGGAACGCCCTCCCCCGAACCGCGCCGCGTAGCCCCATGGCGCGCATCAGGCGCGCCACGGTACAGCGCGCCACGTCGACCCCTTCCCGGCGAAGCTGCCGCCAAACCTTCTCGGCACCGTACACCGAGAAGTTCTCCTGCCAGACTCGCCGGATCTCGACCCGCAGCAACTCGTCGCGCTTCGCGCGTTCGGGACGCTGCTCCGGGTCCCTCCGGCGCGCTCGGTGCGAGTAGTAGGTCGCCGGGGCGATCGGCAGAACCTCGCAGATCGGCTCGACCCCGTACAACGGCCGGTGCTCCTCGATGAAATCGATCATCACTTCGGTCGGCGGTCGAGCTCCGCCTGTGCGAAATACGCGGAAGCCTTGCGAAGGATCTCGTTGGCGCGCTTCAGCTCCCTGTTCTCGCGCTCGAGCTCCTTGAGTCGCTCACGCTCGGTCGTCGTCAGCCCGGGGCGCGTACCGGTGTCCCGCTCCGCCTGCCGTACCCACTGTCGCAGCGTCTCTGCCGTGCATCCCATCTTCGCGGAGATCGACTGGATCGCCGCCCACTGCGACTCGTGCGCCCCCTGCTGCTCGAACACCAACCGAAC
>Ga0335077_10011309_pt1 | contig 11143 bp, 8 predicted proteins | sample Lox_Sample_31_FD_207151 | JGI IMG/M metagenome (GOLD analysis project Ga0335077, IMG submission 207151) | Soil microbial communities from Loxahatchee National Wildlife Refuge, Florida, United States - Lox_Sample_3.1 | ecosystem: Environmental > Terrestrial > Soil > Wetlands | place: USA: Florida...
TTGCGCAGTGACACGGTCACCCGTCCGTCACAGGGAATGCTCCAGGCAATGGTGTCGGCCCCCGTGGGCGATGACGTCTTCGGGGAAGACCCGACGGTCAATGCTCTTCAGGAGAGAGTTGCCTCGACGTTCGGAAAAGAGTCTGCGCTCTTTGTGCCGAGCGGAACAATGGGGAATGAGCTCTGCATCAAAGCCCATACACAGCCGGGCGACGAAATTATTGTCGGACAGGATTCTCATATCTTCGTGTACGAAACAGCCGGCCCTTCATTTCTTGCTGGGGTGCAAATGTTTCCCTTGCGCGGGACGCGCGGTGTGCTGGATGTCGGGGAAGTGAAGCACGCCATCCGGCCCGGTGCCTATTACATGCCGAAAACAGCGCTCATCTGTATCGAGAATACACATGGGAGATCGGCCGGCTCCGTCTACCCGCTTGCGGAGATCAAAGCGCTTCAACAAGCGGCTTTGGAGAGCGGAGTGAAGCTTCACATGGATGGAGCACGCATCTGGAATGCTTCCATTGCCTCAGGCATCTCAGTGAAAGATTACGCAAAGCACGTAGACTCACTTTCGGTCTGTTTTTCGAAAGGACTTGGTGCTCCGGTCGGCTCGATTGCGATCGGTGATCGGGAGTTCATCGAGAAGGTGAGGAAGTACAGAAAGATTTTCGGAGGAGGAATGAGGCAGGTCGGGATTCTCGCTGCGGCGGCTCTCTATGCACTCGACCATAATATCGAGCGCCTTGCAGAGGATCACATGAAAGCAAAGCTCCTTGCCGATGCACTTTCTGCAATTCCCGGGTTCCGTATCGATAAGAATGAGGTCCAAACCAACATGGTCATTTCCGACATTGCGGGGACGGGAAAGACGCAGGGTGAGGTTCTGAATATGATGAAATCGAAGGGGGTCCTGTTAACAAGTGAGCGGCATACATCGGTGCGTGCCGTGACGCATCTCGATGTTTCGGTGGATGATGTAGAGGAAGCGGCTCGTCAGATTCAGCAACTCTTCCGATGAAAAACTCCCTCTCAAGATTCAGGTTCTCCTGCCAGGTCCGGGTGCGTAATTATGAGGTCGATTGGCAGGGAATCGTCCACAATGCGAACTACCTCCTGTATTTTGAGGTGGGACGGATCGAATATCTCAAACACCTCGGCATCAAAATCAGTCTGGACACCATCCGGAACAACTCTAAAGTAGTGCTCGTAAGGAATGAGCTAAATTATAAAGAGCCGGCATGTTTCGATGATCTCCTCAACGTCTTTACCAGAATTATGTACATCAGGGACAGTAGCTTCGCGTTCGAGGGAGTATTGCAGAATTCGAAATCAAAGAGAATTATTGGTGATAATATTGCCGTGCACGTCTGGATTGATCCTAAAACCGGCAGGCCTCTTACTGTAAGTCCCGGATTCCGGAGCATAATCAGGAAATTTGAAGGAGCACGTATGTCGATGGTGGAGCCGATCGTATCCACATAGTAACAGATTATTTACTTGCTATTGAGGTATGCTCTTAGTATATTGATGCGTCCTCGATCGAAAGTCCCACCTTCAAATGGGACTTTTTTATTTAATTCACGGTTTTTTTGCAGAGAGTAATCCGATGAATCAGGCGGACGAGCTCAAAATGATCGTTCTTCCCATCGTCGAGTCACGACAGGCATTCCTGGTTGACATTCAGATCCGGGGGAGCCAAACTGGCAAGGTGGTCGAACTCTTCGTCGACTCCGAAGCAGGTGTTACCGCGAATCTCTGCGCGGCGATCAGCAGTGAGGTGTCGAAGAAACTCGACTCGTCAAACCTGATGTCAGGCCGCTACAATCTTGTCGTCTCATCGCCCGGTCTCGACAGGCCTCTGACACTGTTGAGGCAATACAGGAAAAACATCGGACGAACGATTTGCGTAACCGTGAAAAATTCAGAAGGCGCTCAAAAAGTGACCGGGGAGCTGAAAGCGGTCGAGGAGGGTACCATCGTCCTGCACACTTCAGGGGATGCCGACGTTTCAATACCACTCGATTCAGTATCGAAGGCAGTTGTCGAGACGAAATGGTAATACTATGAGATTATTTTGTTTTTTGAAGAGGATCGAATGAATTACGAAATTGTTGAATCATTTTCTCAAATGGTTCGTGAGAAGCGTATCGATAAGGATATGCTTGCGGGTATCATTGAAGACGTGTTTTCCATGATGGTAAGGAAGAAATTCGGGATGGAAGCGCGGTTTGATGTCGTTGTGAATATGGATAAGGGAGACATCGAAATTTACCTCGAAAAGCAGATCGTCGAGCAGATAACCGATCCGAGCACGCAGATTGATCTGGAATCGGTGCGCAAGAAGACTGATGAGCCATTGGAGGTTGGGGATGATTTTGTCGAGGTCGTGGACTTGCAGAGCTTCGGCAGGCGGCTCGTGGTCAGTGCAAAGCAAAATCTTAACCAGCGCATCAAAGAGGTTGAGAAAGAAATCATTTACAACGAGTACAGCAATTCAATTGGAGAGATCATCGTCGGGGAAATTTACCAGATCCGAAAGGGCGAGATCCTTATCAATCATAACCGGAACGAGCTGATTCTCCCCAAGAATGAGCAGATTGCACGCGAGCGCTATCGAAAAGGCGAAACCCTCCGAGCACTCCTGAAAGAGGTGCGCAAGAACGCCTCCACACCCGTAGTGATCATTTCACGGGCGGACCCGAAGTTCCTTTCAAAACTCTTTGAGTTGGAAATCCCGGAAATTTATGACGGTATCATCGAGATAAAGGCCGTCGCCCGCGAAGCCGGCGAACGTTCGAAAGTCGCTGTGGAATCCCATGACGATCGGATCGATGCCGTCGGCGCATGCGTCGGCATGAAGGGTGTACGGATTCACGCCATCGTCCGCGAGCTGAACAACGAGAATATCGACGTCATAAATTATTCCGACAACAGCTCTGTCTTCATCCAGCGCTCACTTGCTCCTGCAAAGCTCAAATCGATCCAGGTGGATGAAGCGACAAAAACAGCCACAGTTCTGGTTGATAAGGACCAGGTCTCACTCGCGATTGGTCGAAATGGACAGAACGTGCGCCTTGCCTCGAAACTGACGGGATATGAGATCAATCTTATCAAAGAGGGCGGCGACGAGGAATATGATATGGATCTCGACGAGTTCCGTGAGGAGCTCGGTGAGCCGCTCTATGAACGCTTGTTGGATGAGGGATATGAGACAGCCCGAAGCGTTCTCGAAGCCACTATGGACGATCTCCTGGAGATTGAGGGACTTGATCAGGATAAAATCAGGTCGATCAAAGAGATGATGAAGCGCGAAATTGAAGAAGCGGAAATTGAGGAAGAGGAAGAGTCCGAGAAGCTCGTTTCTTCCGTCGAGGCGGCGAAGGAGCCTGAGAAGGCGCCTGAAGAACATGCTGACGCGGAAACGGAAGAACCCAAACCACCGCAGGACGAAACGGAAAAGGAATAATCATCAGGTAGTCCGATCGTATCGATTATGACCGATAAACCGGCTGGAAAGAAAAAAATATACCAGATCGCGAAGGAGATTAATATCTCCCACGAGACTCTTCTCGAGTATCTCCGGAAACGGGGACACGAGGTAAAGAGCCACATGTCTCTGGTTGACGATTCGATGCTGCACGACATCATGTCCCATTTCAAGAAGGACAAGGAAGTTGCCGAAAAGCATCAGCGGAAAATTCAGACGATTCGTGAATCCCGGAAGCGGATAGAAGGAAAGCCCGTTGCCCCGGCGGAGCCGGTTACCGGCAAGACCGTCAAGAAGACGAAGACAGTTGAGACCGGCGTGGCCCCGGCAGCACCTGCACCCGTCGCTCCCGTCGAGGCGCCCGTGACCGAAATCCCGGAGCAAGTCGAAGAAGTCGCCGTCGAACCCGAACCTGATAAAGCCGTTGTCGCCGAAATCGAGGATACTGTTCCGGAGGTTGAACCGCCACCCGTCGAAGAGAAGCCGGCAGCAGTTGAACCGGAAGTTCCTGCAGTAGAGGCAAAGAAGCCCAAGGGCAAACCGGCGCCGGAGATTTTCGCCCGGCGAATTCCCAAAATGGGTCTTACAATCAAGGGAAAGATCGACCTCGATGAAGTGAACCGTGCCGCGAAGGCGATTGAAGGTGGACCTTCAAAGGGCGAGTCGAGCGAAGAAGAGCAGAAGAAGAAAAAGAAGAAGAAGAAACGGATCCGGACGGAAGTTCCCTCGCCGGCACCGGTGGAAGATCCCGACAAACTGACGCGGAAATCGAAGAAGAAGAAGAAACTCAAGTATCGTGAGGTCGACAAAGAGGAAGTCGAAGAGGCGATCAAGCGGACGCTCGCGGAAATGGATGAAGGAGGAGCGGCTGTTCAGCGCGCGACTTTTAAAAAGAAGCGAAAAGAAAAGCGCATGATGGAGGAACAGCGCCATCTCGAAGAGCTCGAAAAAGAAAAATCGATCCTCCGCGTAACGGAGTTCGTTTCCGTTCACGAGCTTGCGAATCTGATGGGCGTGAATGTTGCGGACGTTATCAAGAAGTGCATCGAGCTGGGGTTGATGGTTTCCATCAATCAACGCCTCGACAAAGATACGATTCTGCTGGTTGCCGATGAGTTCGGTTTTGAGGTGAGATTCTTCTCTGAGCTGGAGGAGGAAGACGAAGAAGAGACCGACGACGAAGGCAGCATGACTGCACGTCCGCCGGTCGTAACCATCATGGGTCACGTCGACCACGGCAAGACATCGCTGCTTGATTATATCCGACGGAGTAACGTTGTTGCAGGTGAAGCCGGGGGCATTACGCAGCATATTGGGGCGTACCGGGTCACACTGGAAAATGGCAAGCACATCACATTCCTCGACACGCCCGGTCACGAGGCATTCACAGCCATGCGTGCCCGCGGTGCACAGTTGACCGATATCGTGGTCCTGGTCGTGGCGGCGGATGACAATGTGATGCCGCAGACCGTGGAAGCCATCAGCCACGCGCAGGCGGCAAACGTGCCGATCATTATCGCCTTGAATAAGACCGACAAACCCGAGTCAAATCCCGACAGAATTCGTCAGCAGCTTTCCGAGCGCAACGTCCTCGTGGAAGAATGGGGCGGAAAATATCAGAGCGTTGAGATTTCTGCACGGACCGGAAAAAATGTTGAACTGCTTCTGGAAAAGATCCTTCTGGAAGCCGACGTTCTGGATCTGAAAGCCAATGCGGATGGACCGGCTCATGGAGTGGTCATCGAAGCCCGCGTAGACAAGGGAAAGGGGATCGTGGCAACGATTCTCGATCAGCGAGGGAGTCTGCGGGTTGGTGATTCGTTCGTTGCAGGAATTCAGAGCGGCAAGGTTCGTGCGATGGGAGATGAGCGCGAGAATAAACTGGATGTCGCGACGCCTTCAACTCCCGTGCAGATCCTGGGTTTCGACGGTGTGCCGCAGGCCGGTGACACCTTTGCGGTCGTGGAAAATGAGCGCGAAGCACGCGAGATCAGTCTCCGCCGGACGCAGCTGAAACGCGAACAGGATTTCCGACTCATTCGCAGTGTCACCCTCGACGATATTTCCAAAAAAATCCAGGATGGTCAGGTCAAGGAATTGAAAGTGGTTGTGAAGGGAGACGTGGATGGCTCCGTCGGTGCTCTTGCTGATTCGCTCATGAAGATCACCCACGCGGAAGTCCGGGTCAACGTCATCCATCGGGCCGTCGGCGCGATTTCGGAATCGGATGTTCTGCTTGCCGCTGCCTCGAACGCCGTGATCATTGGCTTCCACGTCCGACCCAATCTCAATGCCCGCCGTTTGGCCGAACAGGAAAACATTGATATCCGACTGTATAATATCATCTACGACGCAATTGAAGACGTCAAGAAAGCCCTCGAAGGACTTCTGTCCCCGGAAAAGAACGAGGAAATAACCGCCACGATCGACGTTCGCGATATCTTCAAGGTTCCGAAAGTGGGAACCGTGGCAGGATGCTTTGTGCAGGACGGAAAGATCGCCCGTGGTAATCGTGTACGACTCATCCGCGACGGCATCGTGATCTTTGAAGGCGGACTGGCATCTCTTCGCCGGTTCAAGGACGATGTGCGGGAGGTCGAAGCCGGATTCGAGTGCGGTATCGCACTCGAAGGGTATAACGACATCAAGGTGGAGGACACGATTGAGGCCTACAAGATTGTCGAAACAATGAGAAAGCTGGTGTAGTTGGATGTCGTTGCGGACCGAGCGTGTGTCCTCGCTCATCAAGGAAGAAGTCGGAATGCTCTTTGCCCGCGAATACCGCGATCCGGCATTTGGATTGATTACGGTAACCGAAGTACGCGTTTCTCCGGACCTTCGCCTGGCAAAGATTTACGTCAGCATCATGGGATCTCCCGCCAAACGAGATGAGACTCTCCGGATGCTGGAAGGACGGAAGGGCGAGATCCGGTCGTTTATCGGTGCTCGGGTTCGTTTGAAATTCACCCCGACGGTTCAGTTTTACATCGATGAAACGCTCGATCGGGTGGAAAAAATCGACCAACTGATCAGGCAGATCCACAAAGATGATCCGCCGAATCATGGATTGGATTCCGAATAACTCCGTTTAGATCGGTCCATCTCCGATCCCGCGATGATCGTTGCCCGCTCGTTAGAAGAACTCGCATTCGACAAAAATTCGGTTGTTACCGTCGGAACGTTCGACGGGCTCCACCTCGGTCATCGTGCCATTGTGGATCAGCTCGTGGCGGGTGCCCGCAGCATCAGGGGCAGGAGCGTGGTGATCACGTTCAATCCGCATCCGAGGGAGATCGTGGCGAAGCGCTCGGTCGAGTGGCTGACGACGCTGGATGACCGCTGCCGGACTCTGGAACAGTTCGGCATCGATGTGCTCTTTGTGGTGACGTTTACGTATGAATTCTCTCGTCTCTCTTCCCGCGACTTCTACGAGAAGTTCGTCGTCAGAGGTACCGGGGCGCGGGAAGTGATCGTCGGGTACGACCACATGTTTGGGCGTGATCGTGAAGCCGGGATTCATGAGCTTCGCCAAATGGGTGAAGAGTTCGGGTTTCGGGTCTCTGTGGTTGATCCGGTATCGCTGGGGGGAGCGATCGTCAGCAGTTCGAAAATCCGTGACCGCCTGCGTGAGGGAAACGTCGCCCAGGCGTGCGAATATCTCGGCAGACCGTACTCGCTGGAAGGTACGGTGATTGAAGGCGATCATCGCGGTACGCGGCTGGGGTTTCCGACGGCAAACATCGCTCCGGAGCATGAGCATCAACTTGTTCCAGCCGAGGGTGTGTATGCAGTGCTTGCCTATCATTCTGGAAAGCGCTACCGGGGGATGATGAACATCGGGCGACGGCCCACGGTATCGGAGAGCGGCGAACGATTTCTTGAGGTTCATCTCTTTGCCTTTGAGGGAACTCTCTATGGCGACCGGCTCAGAGTTGAATTCATCAACAGAATACGTTCGGAAGAGAAATTTGCATCGCTGGAAGAACTGAAACGACAATTGGAACGCGACCGGAACGAGTGTTTACGAATACTTGCCGATCGGGGATATTAATCGTCTACATCGAAGGAGAGATACATGCCGTTAACGAAGGAACAGAAACAAGAGCTCATCACGAAATACGGGAAGGATCCGAAAGACTCGGGTTCTGCAGAAGTGCAGATTGCGCTTCTCACGACCCGTATTAACGAACTCTCGACACATTTCGAGAAGAACGTGAAGGACAATCATTCCCGCGTCGGGCTCCTCAAAATGGTAGGCAAGCGACGTAAGCTCCTGGAATATTTGCAGGAGAAGAATGTCGAGCGCTACCGCAAAATCATTCAAGAACTCTCGCTCAGGAAGTAATGCAGCTGGAGTACATTCACTAAATAAATCAAAGAAAGCAGTACATGGCAATAACCAAATCTATAGAAATTGGCGGAAGAACATTAACGATTGAAACGGGGCGGTTTGCAAAACAGGCAGACGGTGCCGTCATGGTGCGGTATGCGGATACGATGGTCCTGGCAACGGTTGTCTCGAGCAGGGAAGCCAAGGAAGGACAGGACTTCTTTCCGCTCCAGGTGGAATACCGTGAAAAAACCGCGGCAGCCGGAAAGATTCCCGGCGGATTCCTGAAACGTGAAGGACGGCCTTCGGAAAAGGAAGTCCTCTCTTCGCGCCTGATCGACCGGCCCATCCGGCCAATGTTCCCGGAAGGATACCGGAATGAGACGCAGATCATGCTGACTGTCTTCTCATCCGACCAGGAAAATGACGCTGATACGCTTGGCGCACTCGGTGCCTCAACGGCACTGACGATCTCCGATATTCCGTTCGATGGGCCCATCGCGGAAGTCCGTGTCGGTCGCCTCGAGGGCTCGCTGATCATCAATCCGACGTTCAAACAGCTCGAGACGAGCGATATGGACATCACCGTCGCGGGCACGAAAACTTCTATCGTCATGGTGGAAGGTGAAGCGCGGGAAATATCTGAGTCGGAGATGCTTGAAGCACTGCGCTTCGCACACGAACACATCGCCCGCCTGTGTGATTTTCAGCTTGATCTGGCAAAGGAACTCAACAGGGCAAAACGCACGTTTGCCCCGAACCCTGTCAAGAAGGGACTCGCCGGAGTGGTCGGGGAGATCGCACGCGGCCGGATTCGCGACATCACGCATAAAACGCTGATGAAGGAAGAACGCAGCAAGGCGAACGATGAAATCCGTGCGGATGTGTTTGAAAAATTGAAGGAGAAAGCTCCGTCGATGAATCTCTCCTCACTCATCTCTTCGACGGAACCGTTGAAGATTGATGATCCTGCCGCATTCATCGAAGAACACTCACTGGCGGTGGAAGAGATTCTTCACGATATTGAGTACGAGGAAATGCGTGCAATGATCCTCTCGGAAGGCAGGCGGCTCGATGGCAGAGGCGTCAGGGAAATCCGGCCGATCACCTGCGAAGTCGGACTTCTCCCGCGTACCCATGGTTCTGCACTCTTTCAGCGCGGCGAGACACAGAGTCTGACAACCGTGACTCTCGGGACAAAAGTCGATGAGCAGATGATCGATGGTCTTCTTCCCGAAAGCTCCAAGCGCTTCATGCTCCACTACAATTTTCCGCCATTTTCGGTAGGTGAGGTCGGACGGCTCGGCAGTGTGGGCCGGAGAGAAATCGGGCACGGGAATCTGGCCGAGCGATCGCTCAAGAAACTTCTCCCGGATGAGAAAGACTTCCCCTACACCGTACGCATTGTCTCCGATATTCTCGAATCGAATGGATCCTCATCGATGGCGACAGTTTGTGCCGGAACGCTTGCACTCATGGACGCGGGTGTGCCGCTGAAGAAGCCGATCGCGGGGATCGCGATGGGATTGATCAAGGAGGGTGATCGGGTGGCTATTCTCAGCGATATTCTTGGGAACGAAGATCATCTCGGCGACATGGACTTTAAAGTTGCCGGCACCCGTGAGGGTATTACCGGTTTCCAGATGGACATCAAGATCCAGGGAATTTCATTCGAGATCTTCGAGAATGCGCTTGCCCAGGCGCGTGACGGACGGCTGCACATCCTCGGAATTATGGAACAGACTCTTTCCACGCCGAGAGCACAGCTCTCCCCGTATGCACCCCGCCTCCAGACCCTGAAGATCCCGATTGATATGATCGGCTCGGTCATCGGTCCGGGCGGGAAAGTCATCCGCCAGATCGTGAAGGACACCGGTGCGGAGATCAACATTGAAGACGACGGGACGGTGGTGATCGCCTCGGTTTCTGCAGAGGGCGGCGAGAAGGCGTTTGCTATCATCAGCAAGATGGTCGAAATCCCCGAAGTCGGGAAAACCTACCGCGGCAAAGTCACACGACTGCTGGACTTCGGTGCTTTCGTGGAATTCCTGCCGGGCCGCGAAGGCCTTGTGCACATTTCCCACCTCGACATGAGCCGTGTGAATAAAGTCAGCGACGTCATGAATGTCGGCGATGAAGTCGAGGTGAAACTCATCAAGGTCGATGAAGAAGGGCGATATAACCTCAGCCGGAAGGCTCTCATGCCGGGATATGACCCTGAAAAGGAAGCACAGCGTGAAGCCGAGCGGAAGGAAAAGCGCGGCGACAGGAGAGAAGGTCATCGTGACAGTGGACGCAACCGCGGAGGTGAAGGACATCACCAGCGCCCACACCGGCACTGATATCACCGATCCAAAAATAGAAAACCCCGACAGGTTTGAATCTGCCGGGGTTTTTTCATGTCCTGACCGCTATATCCTGATGATCTGGTGCTGAAAGTTCCCGATCTTCAGCTCGCCGTAGAGAAAGCGCACAAATTCGAGGCCGTGCTTGTTCATGAACTGAATGACATTCAGCTCGCGCTCCTGGTAATTGCCGTGAGGGAAGAGGCTGTTCTTGACCTTCTCAATCTGGCGCAGGGCGGTTTCGTGCTTGCGTTGCTGCGCGGCAACCACTTTTTCCTGCAGCGCCGTAATCTGGGAATCGATTTTTTGATGGGTATGTTCGAGCGCCGCGGAAAGTGTCGGGTCGACATAGTTGATGCCGAACTTCATCTCGTTCATCTGGTCACCGATCGAGGTCCGCACACGCGAGAACATTTCCTCCACGTTGACTTCCGCAACCATATCCAAAACTTTTTTCTGAATCTCCTCCGGCTTGGAGAACACATCCTCAACCGTCAGCTCGTAGCGTTCCAGGATTTTTTCCATCCGCTCTTCCGTGATAGTGGCCGTAGCGCGCGGATAGATCATCGGCATGGTAAGATCAAAGTAGCGGTAGACATCCTGTAATTGTGCAAAGTATGCGACCTCGGATGGTCCTGCGACGTATGCCACGGTGGGGAGGAGCATGTCCTGGCAGATTGGCCGCAATGCGACGTTCGGGCTGAGGAGCTCAGGCTGCTCGACGGCGACGCGGAGGAGATCTTCCTTCGGAATGAAATGCCGCGTTCCCCGCAGACTGAAATCGGTTTCCCGCGGCTCGATGAAATACCTTCCCCCCTTATGGAAGTAGAAGAGATTCAGGGCTTTCGTCTTGATCTGGGCATGGTAGTGTTCCTCAAGCCGCGCACTCTGACGGATGATCAACTGCGAGACATGCGGATATTCTCTGATCTCTTTCTGAAAAAGAGGCGAGAGAAGTTTCTTCAGTCGAATATCATTTGGT
>Ga0335077_10011312_pt1 | contig 11142 bp, 17 predicted proteins | sample Lox_Sample_31_FD_207151 | JGI IMG/M metagenome (GOLD analysis project Ga0335077, IMG submission 207151) | Soil microbial communities from Loxahatchee National Wildlife Refuge, Florida, United States - Lox_Sample_3.1 | ecosystem: Environmental > Terrestrial > Soil > Wetlands | place: USA...
AAGCGGTATTTTGCGTGGTTTACAGACCAGCCCGCGTTGCTATCGCCGAATCTGTCACTCCCCAGCGGCCCGCGATTGTACCGACCGTGCCTTCCGAGAGGAACGGGACTCGCGTTCCGCGGCCTTTCGGGGCGCCGCGCCGGTCTTGCCGACCGACGGAATTGTCACTAAATCCACCTCGTCGTGAACATCGGTGGCCGGCGCCAGGTAGCGCATCGTAGTTTCAAGAGACTTGTGGCCCATCCAGTGCTGAACGGTCCGTACGTCGAACCCCCTGCGCAGCATTCCCGTGGCATAGGTGGAACGAAACGTCTTCAGATCAAATTTTTTCGCATCGAGTTTGGCACGCGTGGCGATGGATTTGCAGTGGTCGAGCATGTGCTGTTCGCGGTTCCCGGTAGGGGATGGGAACACAAGTTGGCAGTTCTGGCGATGAGTATGCTTCCGAAGTTCTTCCATAAGTTCCGCCGGGGCTGGAACTTCACGATCCTCCCATCGCTTCGGGTAGAACCCCAGTTCCGGTTTCGCGGTCGCGCGCACAGTTCGCAATTCGAAGTTCACGTCGCTCCAATACAGGAACATCACCTCCTGCTCGCGGAAACCGGTCAGCAGAAACGTCGCGAACAAGGCGCGTTCCAGATCGGAGCAAGCAGTAAAGAATCGAGCAAGCTCATCGTGGCGGTAGACCTTCACAAGCGGCGTGATGCGCTCGGGCAGCTCTAGCTCGCGCGTGATCCCGCTCCTCCCCTGGCGCTTGAGAAATTGCGCGACGATAACGGCGTTGTGCAGGATCGTGTTGGATCCCAGGCCATGATCTCTCTTGAGGGTCACGACGAAGCGCGTCAGATCGTCACCGGAAATCGCGTCGATCGATGCGCGGTCGTGGAAGAAATCAAGGAACCGTTCGAGCACGGCCTCATACTTCCGGTGAGTATTGGTTTTTTTTAGCGCTTCGATCTGCTCCAGATACGTCTTGACGGCCACCTGCAATCCAGGTTTCTTGAAGGTTTCGCCGGCCGTTTCAAATCCGGGAACACCCAACTTCCGACCTTCCAGTTCATGGCGCTTGCGGCGCTGCGCCTCGAGTGCCTGGGCGGCGGTAACGCCGGCGCCTTCACGACGACGCGTTCCGCCTACGTACCACTCGACATAGTAGCGGCCGTCGGCGATAGAATTCCAGTCGTAGTTGCCTTTGGGATTTCGGGGAATGGAAAGCATCTTCCAGAGGCCGTCAATTTTGATGCGTTTGACGATGTTGACTCGCGACACAAGTTCTCTCCTGCGAGCCGCATTTTAACGGACAGCAGGAAAGACCGCAAACGATGTAATTGACAGAAAATAAAGAGGGTGGGTAGAATCCCAGATTCTCATGCTGGGCAACTGCTGGCCGGAATTCACCTGACAAAGTCGAGGTCAGGGCTGAGTTTAACCAGGACAGTTGCCATTGGGTCGAAACGAATCGAACGGGCGACCCTCAGAAAAGGACAGCAAAAAGATCACAACTGGTTCGTTGCACCTTGGTAGTTCAAATGCACCTGACTGCAACGGCCCCGACCTCTGTTGACTGTGCCGTTCCGCCAAGCTTATGGGGTACCGGCCTACCGGAGCCGACCTCAAAAGGCATTCTCGTCAAGCATAAAGAGAAGAACATCTTCAACCTCATTTGTTCTATGTTCTCCACCGGGGTTGTTAGTCCGGAGAAATTCTAGTCATCTGACGCGCTTAAAGAGGAGCCGTTCCAAAGGTCTACTCATATCTGGCGGGGGAAGAACGATACCACACGGAAGGAGCCGAAGCGCGAAAGTTCGCGCGCAATAGGAGAAGCAGCGCAAAGCAGGGTTGACAGGCGTCCGAAATCACTGTGTAAACTATTGATTTGAATGGCATCCTGGCGTGTCCTGAACCAGATTCGTGTTGCCCGGAAAAAGGATTGAAGGATCCTTCGTGCCGACATTTTTTTAAGAAACGCCGATCGTCTGGTCCCCGCACAAAGAGTCGACGTCGCCACGCGGATACCGGTCGATCGAGCCCTCGCCACTTTCTAGCACTGAAGGGCCGAACAAATTCGGAGGACCGTGGCCGTGAACTTCTCATCGCTCCGGCGATCATGACCTGCCATCCTTCGCGTGACAATGTTCGGCACTCATATCCTCGACGCTTGATGCAGGCAGATCAGTAGCGGTACCGTGGCTGGGATTCGAACCCACTACCACCCCTTGAAATCTGCAACTTACAGATTCTACGTTCCGCGCAACGCCACCAATGCCACGGCCGCCAAGGCTGCTTGTCCGATCTTGCCCGACGGCTGGAACATTGGCATGCAGCCGGTAGAATTGCCCTCGGGGACCGGTCGGATGTGGAATGCCGATGACCAAGCGCTGCGGGAACCGGTACACAAGAATTTGAAACGCCTTTGCTCCGACGCCCACGAGCAACCAATCATCGGGAACGCAGGCAATCTCCTGGGCAAGGTAGCGGTGAATGGAATCGCGAACTGTCTGGACTGCCAACTCCTTGACGTCTGCCGCGCTCTCACAGTGAACTAGCTCGGTCCAGAGGATTGGACCGGCGACGTCGGGCCTGATTAAGAAACTCGCGAAGGCGTTGATAGTACGGATGGTTGTGAAGGTGATCCTCCCAATATTCTTTGACGCTGGTATAAGTGCAGGCGCGCTCACAGTAGTATTTGCGCTCACGAGGAGTAGATCGACCAGGGTTGATGCCGACGACTATGGAGCCGCGGGCGTTCGGGTTTCCGGCCTCTTCCTCAAGGATCAGGCATCGGGGAATGATCCCCTCCTTTGGTTTGCAAATGATGTCGGGGTAGGTGAACGTGTCCTTCACGAATTCCTCCCCGATATAGTTGATGCAGGTACGGATGCTTTTCATAGGATGGGCTGGCCCAAGGCTGGGCCAAGTCAGCGTAGCAGGCAGCGGAGGTTAGCGGGAAGAGTTGGAGACGGATTGCGGGGGGGAGGGGCATAAGCGCAAATCGAGATGGCGCTATTCCGCTGCACAAAGAGATAAAATGAACTCGGCGTGTCTTCGAACGCTGGCCCTAAGTTCGAGATTGATAATGGCTTCTTCTGGGACGTTCATTACGGTACCCTACCGTCCTGACCGGCTGACGGAAGTCAAGGTTTCCGTCATGGACAACTGATAGGATTGCTATTTTGCTCACAACAAGGAGGCGTCATTGACGCTCCGAAATGTGTTCCCGATTACCTGCCTGGCACCATTCCTGCTCATCACGGGCACGCGCGCCGCGGACCAGAGCGCGCATCGCGATGCCGGCCTCACACGCTGGAAAGTTTCAGACCGCAACCGGCCGGTGCCGGTCGTCATCACGCCTGGTACGGCAAGCACGCCGGAAGCGCCGGGAAAGCCGCCGTCAGACGCTATTGTCCTTTTCGACGGCAAGGATCTTTCGAAATGGGAGAGCAACAAGGGAGGCCCGACGCAGTGGAAGACGGTTGACGGCGCCATGGTGGTTGCGCCCGGCGCCGGCGACATTCATACCAAGCAGGCTTTTGGCGACTGCCAGTTGCATGTGGAATGGGCCGAGCCTGATCCGCCACAAGACAAGGACCAGGGCCGTGGCAACAGCGGCATCTACCTGATGAGCAAATACGAGTTGCAGATCCTCGATTCTTTCGAGAACAAGACCTACGCCGACGGCCAGGCCGGCGCCATTTATGCGCAAACTCCGCCGCTGGTGAATGCCTGCCGGCGTCCGGGGGAGTGGCAGGCGTACGATGTCGTTTGGCATGGTCCGCGCTTCGCCGCCGACGGCAAGCTCCTGCGGCCCGCGCGCGTTACGGTTCTGCAAAATGGCGTGCTGGTGCAGGACAACACCGAATTGACGGGCCCAACCGACCCTATGCATCGCCCGCCCTACACTCGGCACGCGGAAAAAATGCCGCTGTTGCTGCAGGACCACGACCAGCCGGTGCGTTTTCGCAATATCTGGATTCGGGAGTTGAGCGAGTAGCGTCCGGCGATCCTACAACGGCTCGGGCACGGCGTGCACGATAAAACGCTCCGGCGCGGGACCGAGATAGAGGAACGGATATCAGGTCACCAGCGTCAGCGACGGCTGCGTCGACTCAGCGAGCACGCGCGTACCGCGCGGTCCGACCACTGCAAAGGAGTTTACGCGGTACCGAAACGATCCGTCGCGCGTCGTTAACATGATGGCGTCGTCTTCGTGAATCCCCTGCAGGCCGCGGAAGAATGTATCGCGATGCCCGGCGATCCCAACATTCGCCCCTTTGCCCGGCAACGGCGTTCCGGGAATGTGTCCACGGCTAGCGCCAGCGTTCGTTGTGACACGCCTTCGAGGATAATGGCTTTCAATCCGAGGCGCGGGATCTCGATCCGCCCCAGGACGCCTTGATCTTCCGGCGATCGGAATCCGACGGCCTGGGCGACTCCCGTGCCGCCCGGTAGTGAAGCCACGAATCGCGTGTCATCGCGTCCGGAAAACGAGGCTGCCTGCACCAGATACTCTGAAACTGAAACTTCTTCGCCGCGCGATTGCTGATCGAACGCCCAGCCCTGATATGCCTGGAAAAATCACGCACGTGCCAGCATGAGGGCGCACAGACCCAAGCACACGAACCCGAATCCAAAAGACAGGCTTTCGGCGCGCCGCAACAGCGCCTTCGTGAATCGCAGCCGGATCTGCAGGCTCATCGGCGTTCGAGTTGCAAGGCTAAAATGCGCAGCAGCGCGCCCCAGCCAATTCGCAGCAGGCCCATCACCGCCACCAGCGCCGTGTAGCTCGCCGTTTTGGGCGGGCTCGTAATCATCGCGGGAGCGGCGACGGCCGCTTTCGGTTCGCGCGCGCGGGCGCGGCTTTGCACGGACGCGCTCGAGCTGGCGGCGCCGTTGTCGCGGCTCGCGCTGTTCGCCGCAAGCCGGCTCTCGCGCGGCGCTTGGCTCCGTTCCAGTGATCCCGCCTGCGTCGGTCGGGCAACCGGTTGCGCAGGGCTGGCTGCTGAGGTAGCGTTCACCGGCGCCGCGCGTGGCTCAGATACCGCCGCGGCCACCGGCACTCTGGCTGCAGCCCCGTTCGGCTCCGCCACCATCAAGGCCAGCGGCCCGATGTCCCCCGGCAACTCCGCCGGCAGCGCGAGCACGCCGCGCCCTACCGATTTCGCCAGCTCCGCCGCCTGCGCCTTGGGATACACCAGTTCCTGCCCGTACTTGCGCCCCGGCGCGAACCAGATCCGCAGTGTCTTGACGGCGAGGACCGTTCTGCAAAATCTCCGGTGAGGGAAAGGGGGCTCATGAAAGCTGCTTCTCTGGCGCCTCCCGCTGGTCGGCGTCGGAGAGTTTCCGGTCGGGGGAATTTTCAACCGGCGAACTGGGGAAATTTCAACCGGCGTTGACGCCGGACCGGAAATCGCAGAGCCGAACACATCAGCGTCGCGGGGAAGACGACACCATCGACAGACCCAGACTCAAAACTACAAATATTAAGAGACTATGTGCTATCCACATGGATTTCTACCCCCTGGTTACCGGTGCAAGCCGGCCATCTCCGGTGAACACGCTTAGATCCGTCCGGCTGGCGCTTTCACTATCTGACGTCCACGGCACCTCGTAGCGACGCCCGCAAGCCCGGCAATCATAATGCCCGCCAATCGGCCACATCACGGAATCGTGCATGACCTTGCACCACAGTTCTTTGAGCCTTTTCAGTTGCATGTTTCCCCCTATTTCCTTTCGCCGGCTTTAGACGCAGAACCTGCGGTTGTTTCTGCGATTTTATTCATTACGACAACCCTTCTAACGCGTAAGCGGTCGTTCCGGATCTTCACGGCGTGCCTCCTGTTGTGATGGCGCTATCTCGTCGGCCGCGGGCAGAGGGAACTCAGCGATCGTTAACTCGCCGTGGCCCACCTGTCGCGTTTCGATATCCACGTGTGTGATACGCACGCATGGATGACCGTCCAGAAGTTTTGTGTCGCGCACGACCTCAATCCGGCCGGTGAAGGCAGAAGGCGTCTTTACGAAGTGCCCCGCCTGCAGGACCGCCGCGCCAGTCACGGAGTCTATCCAGAGTTGGCCTTGAATCAGGCCGGCACGCTTTTTCTTCGGCGTGATCCTAAACACGTAAGCTGACGTAACTCCGGTTCCGACCTCGCCCATGTAGCGAAATTTGTAGTTCGCCGGAGTAATCGCGACCGACGATACAGGCTGGTCTTCGACTTGCTCCTGCACCTCAAGATAGCGGGCAATCACCTCCTGCGCTACGGTCGCATCGCCCTCAATTTGCAGCACTCGGTATTCGCTGTGCTCGGATCCGCCCGTCTGGCGGATTGCCAACACCCGGCTTTGTTTGTACAGACCGGGCAACGATGCCTGGATTTCCACCGCCACGGGCCCGGATTCAGTGAATGGGTTGCGTTCGTGAATCGATGCAATGTATCGGGCGAAGGCCACATCCTGAGTGGACGCTGGCGGAGCGATGGACAGATCTGCGGCCCGGGCGTTTACAGGTGTCAGCAGTGAGAGGAGCCCCAGAAAACCAATGACGTGGCGAGACCGGAGCAGCGATCTCCATGGCTTATAACAGGCGCCAACTTGTGCAACCGAGGGACGCGAAATCCCCGGAACCGATTCGCCTAGTGCACGCGCTTCTGCACGGTCTGCCACCAAGGGCGCGCCACCATCGTGCCTCCGGAGCGGCAACTCACGTCCGGCGTCGTCAATCCCAGTCACAAAGCTGAGGCGTCTTACCATATGTTTTTTCTCCAATCGTGGAAGAAGCCGTGCGCGGGCATGTTGCTCCCGAGCGCCGTCACCTGATAATCTGCTTGCCAATTCGAAGCGGAATGTTGTAAACCCGTCGTGCATGCCGTACCGCAAATCGACATTCTGTTTTTCCGTTCGCAGGTTCTTGTTCGCTCCACGACTTTACAAAGGCAGTTCAGTGGCCACACGACTCTGTTAATGGATCTGATTGAAAAAGAGAGAGCTTGGCCTGCCCGAGTGAGGTGAAGCAAAACTTTGAAATGTTGCTATATCAGCATTTGCTAATAAAGCGAGCAGTGGCGACAGACTGAGCGCCAAATGCTTCGATTAGCCGGGCTGTTCATGGTGGTTGGATCGAACACCACCACATCGGCGAAATATCCGCCCCGAAGACGACCGCTTTGGGATTCTGAAGCGGCGAGCCGCCTTGTCGGTGATTTGTGCACCGCTTCGGCCAGCCTGAGCCAAGAGCGCTTGCGGCTAATTTCTCCGAGCAACAGAGGAAGAGTACCAGGTCCATAATGCGCCCCTGATTGCGCACGCTCGATTCGAGTGCTGCACAATGGCGCACTTGTCGGAATTAGCAGCAAAACAAGCTACGCGAGAGGCGTTGGACAGGGCGACCGCTAGGGAGAACTCCATGCACCGCAGCACTTGGGCGGCGACATTCGCTTGGCATCCGCTGTGCACACTTACCTGCGAGCACACGCTGAACGGCGCGTGCTCCGCCAAGGAGGAATGATATGAGACTCAAAAACTCGATAGTAAATATGAAACCAACTTCAAATATCCACCGGAATTTTATGACGGAGGACCGTGCTAGTCGGGACTCTTACTCCCCCGAGGAGAGGCTGGAGGTAGCGCAACACGAGTTAAGGAAGGCACGATTACTCTTGGACTATTCTTCGAAAGCGTATTTGAAGGGCAACTTACAGCGCGCAAGTGATGCTCGCTCAAGGGCCAATATTCTCTGTGCAAGAGCCGCCGAGCATTTGACTGCTCCGGAACTCGATGGGTCTGCAGCGGCCGGCATCAGGTCGATGGTAGATGGAATTTGCGACGCGTTGGCTGTCCAGCCTCTACCATTTGAATTCAGTATCTCCGACGCACTGCCCGTTAGGAAGTTTCAAGGCAGCTAACCATGACGGCCCCGTCCAAAACACGCGCAAAAGGGCCGCCCGAGGGAGTAGATAACTTGGCCGGCCAGATCAAATCCACGGCGTATACGTCCGGTACAGCCGTACGACTGTCCAGCAGCTTGCGCCAGACTATCAATTGGTCCACCACCGTTTCGGGTGAAGGCAGAACCTCGACGCGAATTCCGGTTTCGTTCGTGAATCGACGGAACTGTTCGTTACGGTTGCGGCGGGATTCGTAATCCGGCCAGTTCTGATCGATCAACGTGATGGTTAACGGGGCGGCCGGCTTACCCGCTGTCTTGCATGCTTGTCCTGCTGACAAAACGAGAATAACGACGGTGGCGACCGTAAACAGCCGATTGTTCCCGAAAAGGCGTTCGAGCACCCGGCCCGGCAAATGTCGTACGCGCGTAGTACAAGGGCATGCCATCGACAGCTCCCTGGCTCCAGGATAAGATACTGTAATTCTACTCGACGCTTCGGTGCAAGCCGTTGCGCTTCGGCCAGCGCCGCAGCGCCGTTTTCCATTGTATCGTCGCCAGCCGCAGAGGCACGCTGCATGCCGGTGCTCTTTGCCCGAAAGGAGGCGGCCCGGCTTACGGAGTTTTTGACGTCAGAAGGATTACCGGATAGACCGCCGTTTAGCGGCGGAATCGACCGTCCCCGAACGCCAAATGAGCGACGATTCAGAGCTGGCATCGCCGGGCCGGATCAGGATGAGCCCAGTTCCGTCCTTATCCCTGGAGGCGCACGCGACGCAGGAAGCTCTGGAAGCGAGGGTCAGAACGCAAAGGATCAACGCAAGGGTCCAACTTGAGGTAGGTGAGCCCCTTGTCATGCAACTTGTACGATCTTTCCAGCCAAGCGAAAGCCTCGTCTCTGTCACCGAGCCCTGCATAGATAAGGGCGATTTCGTATGTACCTACTCCATGCTTCTGTATGTAATCTCTTAGTTTGGAAATGGACTGGCTCGCTTCTCTTGTTTGACCGGCTCTAGCATAAGCGTTACCGGCATGCCCTATCGCGTGGGGCTGGTCGCCTATTATCCGAAATTCCTCGATAGCTTTTTCGTAGTTGCCTTTGTCACGGTAAATGATGCCGAGGGTCCAATGGATCCAACTATCCGGGGATACCAGGTTCAACTCAGATGCCTTGCGAATCTGGTTGAGTGCGCTGTCATATTGCCGGGCGCCGTAGTAGCAGTATGCCACTATGTGATGCGCGAGCAGCGATATTGGATCGAGTTGCAACCCTCTTTCCGCTTCCGATATCGCTTCACGCGATCTGCCTAGTCTTGCCAGGTAGAGCGCATAATCAGAGTGAACAGGACCCGAATTCGGGTTGAGTTCCAGCGCTTGGCGGAACTCGCCTCCAGCGGCCGTCCAATCCCAATCTCCATCGATCAGGGCGTACGCGAGCGAGGCGTGCGCGTCCGCGAGATTGGCGTTAAGCTCAATCGCTTTCTTCGCGGCGGTTTTAGCCTTCGAGTACGCTTCGAAATAATTGAGCGTTCCCGCCTGCCCCAGATAGTTGTAGCAGGCCGCCAATCCAGCGTACGCCGGTGCGAAGGAGGGATCCTTCTCGAGTACCTTTTCGAAATAGCCAATCGCTTCCCTGTGGCCGGAGGCGCCCCCCCGATTGAAGAAGTACCTGCCCTGTAAGTAGAGGTTTTGGGCTTCGCGGTCGATCGGTTGAGCCAGAGTAAGGCGGGCCCACTCCTGCGGCGTCACTTCGACCCTGATTTGCTCGGTGATTTCTCGTGCCACCTCGCTCTGCAGGCCGAGCGCACTGGCCAAGCTGCGAACATAATCATGCTTCCAGAGCTGGCGGCCGGTTCTGGCGTCGGTCAACCGGACGGTGGTGTGTAACTGACCACCCTCACGAATGACTGATCCATCTACCACGCCGTCGACGCCCAGCTCACGCGTGATTTCCGGCAATCCTTTGTGACTGCTTCCCACATTCACCGATGAAGTCCTGGAAATGACGCGCAACGCCGAAATCTGGCCAAGATCGGAAATCAGTTTTTCTGTCATCCCATCGGCCAAGTACTGCTGACCTGGATCGCCGGAGACATTGCGTAGGGGCAGGACAACGATCGCGTGAATTTGCGGGAATGACGTCGGCCGCGCTCGCCAGGCTTTAACACCGATATAAGCGACAGGCGAAATCACAGCCAGTGCTATGAGCACCCCCACCCAGATACGCCGACTCGGTTGCGAAGTTGCTTTCACTCTGGCGCGCTCTGGAACTATGACATCATGCATCGACGCCGCTCTTACTACAAGCGTCGTGGCCATGCGTGGGGCCCCGATGACGGAAATTGTAGCACTTGTTCGCGGTTGTTGGTGGTGCTGTCGTTCTTGGTCTTGGTCTCTTTCTATCGGTATCGGGACCGGGACCGGGCAGCGCCACGCGCTGCGCGATCCGATCGGTCATAATGGAATCAGGTTCCGTTCCATGATCCGAAATGCCAAAGATCTATCTCTCGAACAGAAGGCAGTCATAGAAGGCCTGCTGGGGCGCCACGTGCTGGATGATGAAGCTATCAGCATCCGCGCCATCGAACACCCGGCGCTCTCCGATCAGCAGCGGCAGGAACAAACGGCGGCGCTGCGGAAGTACTTTTCCGAAGTGGATGCCCACCGTAGGCCCTGCTCTCCAGAGGAGGCCGAGGAAATCCTGACCGAGGCCATCCGTAGTTCGCGGCCCGGTTATCGTCCGCATCGGTGAAAATCGTCCTCGATACGACAATTCTGGTGCGGGCCAACGAGCGCTCCCACGGCCTTGCCCGCGAGCTTCTAACAAACATCGTCGAAAACGAGCATGCGCTCCTGCTTTCGAACGAGATGCTTCACGAGTTGGCAAGGGTCCTCTGCTATCCCCGCTTGCAGGAGTTCTACGGCCTGACCGAGGATATGTTCTTCGAGCACGTCAAGTTACTTCGGCGATCCTCGGAAATCGTGATCCTGGACCCTCTTGTGATTGTGCCCATCCGCGACGTGAACGACATCATTGTGATGCAGACCGCGATTATTGCCGAAGCGGACGTACTGTGTACTGACGACGAGGATTTTTTTGAAAACGCAGCCAGCGAGTACCTTCGCAAGATGGGCATCGCGGTTCTCGACGACATCACCCTGATGCATCGTTTGCGCTCCTGATGCAGCCTTCCGTGGGCCGGCGCCATTGCGCTGCGCGGGACACCAGTCCACTGCCGGCTGGGAGCCTGGCCCACTTC
>Ga0335077_10011313_pt1 | contig 11141 bp, 10 predicted proteins | sample Lox_Sample_31_FD_207151 | JGI IMG/M metagenome (GOLD analysis project Ga0335077, IMG submission 207151) | Soil microbial communities from Loxahatchee National Wildlife Refuge, Florida, United States - Lox_Sample_3.1 | ecosystem: Environmental > Terrestrial > Soil > Wetlands | place: USA...
GGTGCCTAACACAAAAGAGAGGTCAGCCGAGAGGAGGGGTCCGGGCTCGCGAGCATCGAGGGCGTGTCGCGAGCCCGGAGCGTCGATTCAGAAGCTCCAGCCGCTGCGCGGAACCGGGTGGACCCATCCGTCTGAGATCGTGGCACCGCTCACCTGGCCGGTGTTCGGGTCCACATCCAGCGGCTGGCCGGAGCGCACCGCGAGGCATCCAAGCAGCACCATCTCCGTGAGCGGGCCCGCATGGCCATCGAACGTCGAGAGGTTCGGCGCGCCGCCCTTCATGGCCCGAATCCATTCCGCATAGACACCCGGTGAACGCTCGTAGCGCTGCGGAACCGGGTTGGCCTTAAGTTCCGCGTCCTTCGCCGGATCCAGCACCCTGGGGTCCTCTCCGTAAATGCCGGCCAGAATCGCCCCCTTGTCACCCACCCACAGCTGGCCCCCGATCTCGGCTGGAGGCCACTCCAATGTGTCGGGAAGGTTTGCCGGGCGCGGGGGCCACAGTCCGCCGTCCCTCCAGACGACTCTGACCGGGCCGCGGCTGGCATTGGCAGGAAACGTGTACTCGATGCGCGAGCACTTGGGTGCCGTCTCATCGAACAGCTTTGTCGTCTCGGGCACGATGCGCGTAGGATACTTCAGGTCCAAGGCCCAGAAGGCGGCATCCATCCCGTGGCACGCCATGTCGCCCAGCGCGCCGGTCCCGAAATCCCACCACCCCCGCCAGTTGAACGGCGCGTACGCGGGGTTGTACGGCCGCTCTGGAGCCGGACCAAGCCAGAGACTCCAGTCGAGGGTCGGTGGAGGAACGTGCAGTGCTGTGGGGCGATCGATCCCCTGTGGCCAGATCGGGCGGTTGGTCCAGTAGTTCACTTCGCGCACCGCCCCGATGACGTCTGCCTCCACCCATTCCCGGATCAGGCGTGTCCCCTCGTTTGTATGCCCCTGATTGCCCATCTGCGTGTGCTGCTTGGGCCGGCGGGCCGCCTCGGCCCGCACCGCGCGGACCTCGCCGAGGGTTCGGGCCAGCGGCTTCTGGCAGTACACGTGCTTGCCGGCGCGAAGAGCGAGCAGTGTAGCCGCGGCATGACTGTGGTCGGGAGTCGAGACCGTTACCGCATCGATGCGCTTTGCTTCCTTGTCCAGCATGTCGCGGTAATCCTTGTACCGCCGCGCCCGCGGATAGCTTCGGAAGGCGTCCTCCGCGCTCGCCCAGTCCACGTCGCACAGGGCGACGAGATTCTCTGCTTCCATCCCGCGTACATCGTTCCGCCCCATGCCTCCCACCCCAATGCAGGCGACGTTGAGTGTGTCGCTGGGGGCCCGAAATCCGCGGCCCAGCACGTGACGAGGGACGATATGGAAGAGGCCGGCGCCCAGGGCCATGGAGGAGACGAAGTCACGCCGAGTAGTCGCTCTCGATCGAGGCATCAGGGAAACCTCACTGGTTGGTGACTCGAGCCACAGGATGGAAGGAGGGGGCCTGGAGGAGTCACAGCTTCATGGCCATCCGTCTGATCCTATCCTTGATCCAGGGCCAGTCCACTTGAGGAGAAAGCCCTGCTTGATGTCAGAGAGCCGCCGGTAGGTCAGCAACTGAGCCACGTGAATCGGCGTCAGCGCGTGCACGGCTTTGTTCTCGACCAGGATCGCACCCTCCACCAACAGGCCGATCCGATATCCGGCGTGGATTACCAGACCGCGTACCGCACCGGCAGCCAGACGTCCACGCGCACCCGCAGCTCGCGCGGGCTGATGCCCCCGGGTCTACGCCTCCACGCGCCGCGTTTCCTCCGGCCGAAACACCAGCGCAAAGACGACCAGAATGACCGCCGCGCCCGCCGCGGGCCAGAGCCAGATGGAATGCCAGTCGTGCCCGCCACCAGTCTGGGCGAACTGTTCCACCACCGCGCCCGAGGCATAGCTCCCGATCAGGTAGCCCACCCCCTGGGTGATGAACGTGATGAACCCCTGGGCGGCGGCCCGGATCTTCACGCTCGCCTGCTGATCGACATAGATCTGGCCGGTCACGAAGAAGAAATCGTAGCACATGCCGTGCAGCAGAATGCCCAGATACAGCATCCAGGCCCCGCCCCCGATATTGCCGAAGGAGAAAAGGGTATAGCGCACAGCCCATGCGGCCATGCCGAGCAGCAGGATCTTCTTGGTCCCCCAGCGGGTCAGGGCCACCGGCAGCAGAACCATGAACAGGATCTCGGACATCTGGCCCAGCGTCATCTTGCTCGCGGGCGCCACCATCCCGATCTCATTCAGAAAGAGGTTCGTGAAGGCGTAGTAGAACTGCAGGGGGATGCACAGCAGGAAGCTCCCGATCACGAACGCCGCGAACGACCGATCCTTCATGAGCGACAGGGCGTCCAAACCCAACACATCCCGGATGTCGAGCGGTCGGCCGGCCGCATGTGGTGGAGTGTCGGGCAGGAACAGGCAGAACACGGCGAGCACCACCGAAGCCCCGGCGGCGATCTGCATCGGTGTCGCGGTTGCCTCGAGTCCCAACCGACCGATCAGCTGCCCCGCGACGATCCAGCCGATCGTTCCCAGCACGCGCACCAGCGGAAAGTCGCGGGCTGGATCCCCCATGTTGTCGAACGCGATGGAGTTCGTCAGGGCCAGCGTCGGAGCATAGCAGAGCGCGTATCCAATCAGGATGGGGTAGAACGTTCCGAACAGGCCCTCGGTCGAGGCCCAGTAGAGCAGGAGAGCCCCCAGCAGGTGCAGCAGTGCCAGGATCTTCTGCGTGGCGAAGAAGCGGTCCGCCACCATGCCGACAAAGAACGGCGCGACGATCGCCCCGATGGCCATCGCGCCGTAAGCGGCGCCAATCTCCCGGCCACCGAACTTGAGCGTCTCGCCCAGATAGGTGCCGAGGGTGACGAACCAGGCCCCCCAGATGAAATACTGGAGGAACATCATGGTACTGAGCTTGAACCGGATCATCGCCGCTCCACCTATGGGAGTTCGCGGATCTTGATGCTCCGGAACCAGACCCTGTCACCATGGTCCTGGAGCGCGATGTGCCCCTTCGGAGCTCTCCCATATCCCGGCCATTGCTTGAACTTGCTCTTGGCCACGCGGGCCTCCCAGTCGGGGCTCTCCAATTCATACTCGACGACCTTCACCCCGTTCATCCAGTGCTCCACGTGGTGGCCCCGGACTACGATGCGGATCTGATTCCACTCGCCAGGCGGCCTGACGATCCCCGCGGGGGCCGGGTAGAGCCCGTAGTCCGCTCCGGCGGCGGTCAATCGGCTCTTCCCGTCCGGATGTCGGGCGTCATCCAGCACCTGCATCTCCGGCCCCGTCATGTAGGTCTCTTCGCTTCCCTCCGTCACCCGGTACATCACCCCGCTATTCCCCCCCTCGGAGATCTTCCATTCCAGCGATAGCTCGAAATCCTTGTACTGCCGGAGCGTGATCAGGTCGCCGGCGCTCGCAACCCGGGTGAGGGTGCCGTCTTCGACGACCCAACCAGCAGGAACATCCTTCTTCTGGTAGCCGCGCCACCCCTTGGTGGTCTTGCCATCGAAGAGCAGCCTCCACCCGGCGGACTTCTCCGCGGCCGTCAGGGTGTTGGGCGGAGTGGTATCCGACTGGGCCTGGGCGGCCCAGGGAAAACCCGCGACCACTGTGGCCAGGAGGAAGACGGAAGTTCTCATGCCGGATCTCGACGTCGGGGAAGGTCGCACCAACGATACGGCCGCCAAGGGACCGGGGGAAGGGTCCGACGCTTCAGAGGGATCAGTCGTATCGAGGATGCTGGACTCCTCAGGCAGCGAGCACTAGCTTCGTTCCGCCAGCACCCTACTCCGTGCACCGTCGCGATCTCATCCGCCTGATCGGCGCGAGCGCCCTCTCTCCCTTTGTCCTTCCTACAATAACAAAGGGCCTCTCGAACTCGGCCCACCCCCACGGTCTCACACCAGGCCTTCAGCTCTACTCTGTCCGCACCCTGCTCGAAAAAGACTTCGAGGGAACCCTCGCCGCGTTGGCGGACATCGGCTACCGGCAGGTGGAGTTCGCGGGGCTCTACCGTCATGAGCCCGCCGCGGTCCGGAGCATCCTCGATCGGTACCGCCTTCGGGCCATCGGCGGACATGTCGATCTGACCGCGATTACAGATACCCTGGACCAGACGATCACAGAAGCCAGGACCTTGGGATACGAGTTCGTCGTCATGGCGTGGATCGACGAGGACAAACGAACCCGAGCCGGCTACCACGGCATTGCCGAAGCGCTCAACCGAGCGGGAGACAAACTACGCCATGCAGGGCTGACGCTCGCGTATCACAACCATCTCTTCGAGTTCGCGCCGCTCGACCCGGCGCCTCCCGGCTCGCCGCGATGTGGCTACGATATCCTCATCGCCGACACTAATCCTGACTTGGTCGCCTTCGAGCTCGATCTGTTCTGGATCCGGAAGGGCGGCGGGGACGCCCTTGCCTACTTTCACGAGCACCCGGGCCGCTTCCGCCTCGTGCACGTCAAGGATATGGCGCCCGATGGGGCGATGGTCGACCTCGGCCGCGGGGCAATGGACTGGCCCACTCTCCTTCGGGCGGCCAGCCAGGCGGGGGTCCGCTACTTCATCGCGGAACATGACCAGCCGCAGGATCCCCTTCAATTCGCAAGGACGGCCTTCGAGTATCTGAGTTCACTCCGTCTCTAGACCCGTCCGGCTGACCGATTCCCGGCCGGCCCATATTCCCGAGCAAGCCTGACAGGATGCAACGGTGCCTCGCCTTGGTATCACGATCCAGAGACGAGCCGAGCAGGGCTCATTTCTGTCAGGCTTCTGTTGACGAATCATGAATGAGCGACATTAAGAACCGGCGTTGCGCTCACAAAATTTCCATAATGCCTGCGTTTTCCTCTTTCGCCGGCAATCGGCGCTTGCCTATCTTAGCCCCTCGCGACTCGGCACTGTGCCTGTCGCACTCGATGAGGAGAGCTTTGAAATGGCAAATACAGCCCGGCGGTCACAGAGAAGGTCGTCTTCCAGGCGCACGTTGAGGAAGGTCACTCTGCCGGCGGCCAGAGTACGTCGGGTGAATCGTAGCTTGCCCCCCGGCGTCTGTCGTGTTGAGCAACCCAGCACCCGCACCTATGGGTACGTCGTCCGTGTGGGGCACCGCCGCTCCCCGCGCGGGTGGCGGCCGCGGTTTACCGCCTACTTCGGTGACTTCAGCCATGGCGGAAAGAAGCCTGCGCTCGCGGCTGCGGTGCGCTGGCTCAAGGTCCTGGAGCGGACCGGCAAACCTCCGGAGAAGCGCTAACAGACCGGGATGCCATGCACCCCCGCCCCCAGTGGCGGGGGTGATCTTTTTTGGGGGGCCATGCCGCCGCCCGTGTCAGATGCTCCATTCCCGCCAGCCCTCGTGGATCTGCTTGGGCCAGAAGCCGGGGGTGGCGCCAATTCGCCAATGTCCCCATCATGTTCCTACCCCTGCAGTGAGGGCCCCGGACGCCTGGGAGGCGCGATGCGGCTGATGCAGGAGGGGAACCTGAGGCGTGCCATGGTCGGCGGCCATCGGCACCATCGATGACCGTCCCGGAGCAGATTCGCAGCGAACCAGACGTCTCCGGTTCTCTGAGCGCGTTCAAGGAACGCCTCGCCGAGACCGTGGCGTGGTGCCATCGCCGGACCGGAAGCGCGGATCTGGCAGTGGAGTTGCGCAGTCCCTCCCTTGCGCCACCGCCAGCCACCCCGTGGCTCGAGACGATGCATGCCGTGGCGGAAGCCCGCAGCCTGCAGCTAGGCCGGAGTTGGCGCCGCTCCGCTGACCTCTTGGGAGGCGGTCTCCTTCTTCTCTACTTCCCCCGGGATCCTCACTCCGACGGAGCGGCACGAGCTGCCAGTAGCGGCTACCTCGATGCCCGAGACACGCCCCCGTGGGACACCTGGGTAGCCTACGTCGAGGAAGTTGCACGCGGCTATCTGGTCGCCTGGGTCCCTCCGGACGCGCTGGGCGCGGTAACAGCTGCACTCCGCGAATCAGAGCCTTCGGTCAAGTGGCTGGTCGGCTCCGGCGTGGCGCTCGAAGAGTCCCTCAAGACGGGCGACCCCATGGCCTGAGGCTTGGGCGGCGGGAGCGTCAAGGAACGATCCCGGTGAATGTGCTGTCGCGCCACACCGGATGTCCGTCGAGAAGCGTGAGCAGAACCCGAACCCGATGCAGATCGTCCGGCGGAACATCAAACAGGTTTCGATCCAGCACGATCAGGTCCGCGAGCTTCCCAGCCTCGAGCGTCCCCGTTTCATGCTCCGCGTGGATCGCGTAAGCTGCGTTGATCGTATAGGCCGCCAGCATTCGCGGAAGGTCCGCTCGCTCCTCCGGTAACCATCCAGGTCCCGCGCCGGCCTGGACATCCCGTCTCGTAATCCCGACCTGAATCGCATCCAGCGGGTTCAGGCTGGATACTGTCCAGTCGCTGCCCCCCGCGACGACTGCTCCGCTCGCCAGGACGCTCCCGATCGGATAGATGTGTCCGGATCGCTCCGGTCCCAGCACCGGCAGGGTGAGCTGCGTGATGTACTCATCGGCCTGAGCCCAATAGGCCTGGAAGCTGGCCACAGCGCCCAGCTCGCGAAACCGGGGGATGTCCGAGGAGTCGATCACCTCCAGATGCGCGAGGATCGGCCGGGCGTCGTGGACACCATTCACCCGGCGCATGAACGCCACTGCATCGAGGGCGACTCGAATCGCGCGGTCCCCGATCGTATGGAAATGGATCTGGAAGCCGTCCCGATCGAAGGTCGCGACCCGCGCCGCGAGGTCGCCTGGCTCATACACCAGCGGGCCGCGGAAATCGCCCATGCCCACATACGGCTTGAGCAGAGCCGCGGTATGGGATTCGATCACCCCGTCGACGAAGAGTTTCACGGTATTGACGGTGAGATGATCGGTACCGCGGTAGCGGGCGCGGAGCCCGCGGAGAATCGCCGCCATGGAGTCGACGGGGAGCTCCGGATCCGTGCGAAGCGCCACGTTCACGCGTGCGGTAAGCTCGCCGCGCCTGTCCAGCGCATCGTAGGCCGCAAGATCCTCGGACGAGACGTTGGCGTCGGTGATGGTCGTGAGCCCGAATCGATTGGCCTCCGAGAGCGCGCGGCGGATGGCGCCGAGACGCTCGCTGGGGGTCGGCGGCGGGAGGTAAGAGGCAACCAGATCGGCGGCACCCTCCCGCAACGTGCCGGACGGTTCGCCGGTTCTTGCGTCGCGCTCGATGACTCCGTTCGGAGGATTCGGCGTCTCCGAAGTGATCCCGGCCAGCGACAGGGCGCGCGAATTGACCCAGGCCGAGTGCCCATCCGCCGACCAGAAGAAAGCCGGGCGGTCCGGGATCAGACGATCAAGCAGTGCCTTGCCCGGATTGGCGTTGGGAAAGACGGGCAATTGCCAGCCATTCCCACGGATCCAGCGCAGGTCGGGGTGCGCGGCCACGTAGGCCCGGATGATGCCCTCGACCTCTTGAGGGCTCTTGGCATCATACAGATTGCACTCGCCCAGCTCGCGTCCACCCGCGGCCGGATGGGCGTGACTATCCTGAAACCCTGGCAGAACCATCCTCCCAGACAGGTCCAGGACCCTGGCCTGTGGCGACAGAAACCGTGCGACGCCCGAGTCGTCACCCACGTACAGCAGCCGTCCATCGCGGATCGCGACCGCTTCGGCCCAGGGCCGCGCCGCGGACCCCGTCCAGATCACCCCGTGTCTCAGGACCAGATCGGCGGCTGCGGCGGGTGTGTGGCGCTCAATCCGGCAGCCTAGAAGCGCACCGAGCGCAAACGCCCAAGGGAGGCGGGTCAGCATGCTTTCATTCCAGCCTGGCCTCTAGAGGTAGCGCTCTCGGATCACCCTCAGGTGATGCGTCTCGTGACCCGCGATCACCCAGGCCAAGGCGCGAACGCTCATCACCTTGCCATTGGCGGTCCCGCGCCGCAAGGCAGCGGGGCCATCGAGGCTCGAAACCAGCGCCACAGTGGCGTCACGGACCGCGCTCAGCTCCCCGGCCACATCGGCGAGGCTGCGGCGCTCGAAGCCACCCGCCGGGACGTAGTGATTCTCATCGAAGCCCGCGAGTGGCGTTTCATCGGCCCGAGCGAATCTGAGCAGCCGATAAGCGAACACCCGCTCGGAATCGCCGAGATGACCGATCACCTCTCGAAGAGTCCACTTTCCTTCGGCATAGCGAAACCCCGCGCGTGATTCCGGGACAGTGGCGAGGAACCGCGCGGTTGCCTCACGCTGCTCTCGGAGGACGGGAAGCGCATCAGCCCCCGGGACCTCGTCGATGTAGGTCCGGTAGTAGGGAGCGAACTCATCATCGGCGGGACGGGTGATCGGCATGGGGCGCTCGGCGTGAAGTGGGACCCGGAAGCGGGCATGAGAGGAATACTATCTTGGTGCACCTGGCACAACGCCAGCATCCGGCGCCTGCCTCACTGGCCCGCGGCATTCCCGAATCGGTATCTTCCTCCCATGCCGTCGTCCGCCCGCCGCGGGATCCAGTTCGCCCAGCTCGGCCTTCTCCTAAACACCGTGCTCGCGATCACGAAGCTGGTCGCGGGGGTCCTCGGCAACGCTTACGTACTGATCGCCGATGCCGTCGAGTCCTCCGCCGACATCTTTTCCTCGTTGATCGTTTGGGGCGGTCTTCGGATCGCGAGCCGCCAGGCGGACGAGGACTACCCTTTCGGCTATGGCAAGGCGGAACCTCTGGCTGCGGCCGTGGTCGCGCTGCTGCTCCTTGGTGCCGCGGCAGGCATCGTCGTCCAGTCCATCCGGGAGATCCAATCTCCCCACCGGCCGCCCGCCCTGTTCACCCTGGTCGTCCTGATCGCCGTCGTGACCATCAAGGAGGCCATGTTCCGCAAGGTAGCCAGCGTTGGGGCCGAGGTTTCAAGCACCGCGGTGACCGCCGACGCCTGGCACCATCGTAGCGATGCCCTTACTTCACTCGCCGCCTTCATCGGCATCACCGTTTCGCTGGTCGGGGGTCCGAGCTGGGGGGCGGCCGATGGGTGGGCGGCCCTGGCCGCGGCAGGGGTGATCGTGGTGAACGCGATCCGGCTCCTCAGGCCCGCCGTCCACGACCTCATGGACCGGAGCCCGGGGGCCGAGTTCCTGGACCGGATCAGCAGCGCCGCCCTGGGCACACCCGCTGTACAGCAGATCGAAAAGCTGAAGGTCCGAAAGATCGGCTTCGGATATCACGTGGACCTGCATGTCCAGGCGGAGCCCTCGATGTCGCTGCGCGATGCCCATATCCTGAGCGGGCAGGTCAAGTCGGCGATTCGAAAGGCCGTGCCCGAAGTGGCTGGCGTCCTCATTCACATGGAGCCGCACGAAGCCTGAGGCCCGGGCAGCCGTGCTGCCCTCCCGACTATTCCTTCCAGATGTACATCATGAGGTAGCTGAACGTGGCCACGCTCATAGACGCCACCGTCGCGATCTTGTGCGGGGTCCAGCCGCCACGGGTTCCAGCTGCGATGCGGGCGTCGATCTTGGAGAGGGTAGGGGCCACCGTCACGCCGTAGATCATCCCCCCTTCGGCCGCGAGCATCAGCACCGAGTGATACCATCGCCGCTTCTTGCCCTGGCTGACCTGGGACGCCTCGGCAAGGTTGAGGAGCCCCGTGACCGTGTTCACCGTAAAGATGCCCGCCAGCGCGTAGGCTGCCGGCTTGTGAATCTGTTCCGCCCAGAGCGGCGCCGCGCTCCCGTGATCCAGAAGCTGCTGGCCGGCGAAGTACTCGATGGCGAAGAGGGGCAAGACCGCATAGCCCGCATAGCGGTGGATGTCGAGACGCGTGTAGTAACCATTCGAGAGGGTGACGGCTCGCGGGCGACGGTTCGTGTCCGGCAGGTCTGCCGCGGCTAAGGACGAGCGTATCGTCGAGGGCAGCTCATATGCGGTTAGTACCGGTGATGCCCCCACGGCGGGTGCCAGCGTGTTTGTATTGGCTACGGTGGGCGCCAGACTGATCAGTGTCTGGGCCAGAAGGAGGGCGGGCAGCCCCATGCAGGCTCCGAGGTCGGAAATGGCGGGTTCCGTCTCAGAGTAGTCGATTCTCCTGCGCGGACAAGGTGACGCGCGTCACCCCGTGAAAATCAGGTCAGAGCGCGACCTTCGCCGCGCCCCACTGTGCAGCCTGTTTGTCGCTCTTGTAGTAGGCCGCCACATCCACGATGAGATTGTTCCCCGCCTTCCGGATGCCGAACCGGTCCATGTTCCTGGTGGCCCGGCCGCTGATGAAGGTCCCGTCCGGCTGGTACTTCGACTTGTGCTTCGGGCACTGGAACCGGCTGTCGTCCTGATACCACCGGAGCGCCGTGTTCTGATGCGGGCAGGAAAGGTTGAAGGCATAGGCCATCCCCTTCCACCGCACCAGAATGACTTCGTTCTCCCTGTCGATCACGGCGCCGTCGGCGCTCGGAATAGGGTAGGTGATCTGATCACCCGCGCGGATCAGGGGATGCCCCAGGCTGAGCGGCAGAGCGGCAACCTCGCGGGGCGTGGCGAGCCCGACCATCACGGCGCCCACCGCCAGGGTCACGGCCTTCAGAAATTCGCGGCGCTCCGGTAGGGAGCACCCTTGTGTACAATCGGACATGATTCTGCTCAGTTGGTATTGGGGAGTATCGACCCAACCAGCACCACGGCGAACCACAGCATCAGGCTCACCAGAGCGGCCCGCCGGAGGCGCTGCCATCCCCGGCTATCGATCGGATTCCCGAGTTCGAGGGCGCGTTCCGCCTGCAGCATCAGCCACCCGTTGAAGAGCAGGAGGCCGATCAGCCCCATCTTGATCCAGAAGGTCACGGACGTGGCGAGGTTCTCGAGATCCGCCGCGAACATGAGGAGCCCGCTGAGCGTAGTCACTGCCAACGCGGCCACCACGATCGGGTGCGTCCCCGCAAGCTCCTGAAGCTGCCGCGGGCGATCCACCGTGGGAGCTCCGGCGGCGCGAAGCGTGGCCCGATCGGCCGCCAGGGCGAATCCGCCCGCCGTCATGATGCCGGCAAAATGCCCGAAGCTGACCACCGACTGCGCCGCCTTGCTGCCGTTGTAGAAGTCGGCCCACGGTGCCACCATGGTGGCCATCTGATGTACCA
>Ga0335077_10011318_pt1 | contig 11139 bp, 9 predicted proteins | sample Lox_Sample_31_FD_207151 | JGI IMG/M metagenome (GOLD analysis project Ga0335077, IMG submission 207151) | Soil microbial communities from Loxahatchee National Wildlife Refuge, Florida, United States - Lox_Sample_3.1 | ecosystem: Environmental > Terrestrial > Soil > Wetlands | place: USA: Florida...
GATGAAGACGACGCCGCGGAGGCCTCACTGCACCTGGGCCGCGTCGTGCCGGTCTACGAGGCCGTCTCGAAACTCACTACACGCGTGCTGCGCACCCTCGTCCATCGCGTGCTGTCCGAACTACCGCCCATAGAGGACCGCCTGCCCGAGTTCCTGCGCGCGCGTTTGAAGCTCCCCGGCCGCTGGACCGCCATCCGCGAGACTCACTTCCCCCCCCAGGAAACCGACATGCGCCTGCTCAACGCATTCCGGTCGCAGGCACAGTTCCGCCTCATCTTTGAGGAGTTCTTCTGGTTGGAGTGCGGCGTGGCGCTCAAGCGGAGCAAAGCCCGCACCATGCCGGGCATCTCGTTCGATCTCAACGAGCGCGTGCGCGAGAAAGTGAAGGCCGTGCTACCCTTCAAGCCCACAGCGGCTCAAAAACGGGTGCTTGGAGAAATCGCTCAGGACATGAAAGCCCCGCGCCCCATGAATCGCCTGCTTCAGGGTGATGTGGGCAGCGGCAAAACCATCGTGGCCGCGGAGGCCGCCGTCATCGCCATCGAAAACGGCTACCAGGTGGCCGTGCTGGCGCCGACAGAAATCCTGGCCCAACAGCACTACTTCTACTTCAAACAGTTGCTCGCCCGGCTCGATTACGTCGTTGTCCAGCTTACCGGCTCTTTCACCGGCCGCGAAAAGTCGCAGCTCAAAAGACTGATCGCCGCCGGACTCGCCCACGTGGTCATCGGCACTCACGCCCTGCTCGAAAAAGATGTCGAATTTCAAAACCTGGGCCTCGCCATAGTCGATGAACAGCACCGCTTTGGCGTCATGCAGCGCTTCGAACTGCTGCGTAAGGGCGTGCATCCGGACGTCCTGGTGATGACCGCCACGCCCATCCCGCGCACGCTGGCTATGACCCTCTACGGCGACCTCGATGTCTCCATAATCGACGAGCTGCCGCCAGGGCGTAAGCCCGTCAAGACTGAACACCGGACGGCGGACCACGCCGAGAGCGTGTACAGCTTTCTGAAGAAACAAATCGACGAAGGCCGCCAGGCCTACGTAGTCTACCCGGTCATCGAGGAATCCGAAACCAACGCCATGAAGGCCGCCGAGAAAATGTACGAGCACCTCTCGCGGGAAGTGTTTCCGGGCATCATGGTCGGCCTGATGCACGGCCGCCTCCCCGCCGCCGAAAAGGAATCCACCATGGAGCAATTCAAGCGCGGCGGCATCAAGATCCTGGTCTCGACCACCGTCATCGAAGTCGGTGTGGATGTGCCCAACGCCACGGTTGTGGTCATCGAGCAGGCCGAGCGTTTCGGCCTCGCGCAACTGCACCAACTTCGCGGGCGGGTTGGCCGCGGCGCCGGGCAGAGCTATTGCATCCTGATCACCGAGCGCATGAGCGACGCTGCCAAGGAGCGTATCCGCACGCTCGTCGATTCCAATGACGGGTTCTTCATTGCCGAGATGGATCTCAAGCTGCGCGGCCCGGGCGAGTTCTTCGGCACTAAGCAGTCCGGGCTGCCTTCGCTTCGCGTCGCCAACATCCTGCGCGACAAAGAAATTCTGGAAGCCGCCCGGCGCGAGGCCGTGGACTTCGTGGACCATCCGCCGTCCGAAGACGAACTGCGCCGCGCCGTCGCTTACATTCGCGACCATTGGCAGCGGCGCTATGGCCTGGTGACCGTCGGCTGATGCGGGTGATCGGAGGCGAGTTCCGCTCGCGGCGGCTGAAGACCGTGCCGGGCCGGGCCACGCGGCCTACGCCCGATCGCCTGCGCGAGACGCTGTTCGACATTCTGGCGCCGCGTATCGAGGGTGTTGTGTTCCTGGACGCTTACGCGGGTTGCGGCGCCGTGGGCATCGAAGCTCTCAGCCGCGGCGCCGCACGCGCCATCTTTCTGGAGCGCAGCCCCATCGCCGTCGATGTCATCCGCGAAAACCTGCATAACCTGGGCATCGAAGACCGCGCGCGCGTGTTCGCTGGTCCAATGCGGATCGCCCTGGCGAGCCAGAGCGCCGATATCGTATTCCTCGATCCGCCCTACGACATGGAGGCGGAGTACGCCGAAACCCTGGAGACGCTTGGCTGCTTGCAACCGCCCCTGGTCATCGTCCAGCACTCCAGGCGGTTCGATCCCGGAGACACACGCGGCGTCCTGCGCCGCAAGCGCGTAGTCACGCAGGGAGACAATAGCCTAAGTTTCTACGGTTAACCCCGGCGTAAGTAGTCGTCCTGCCCCGTGAGCCAGTCGGTGCGGATGGGACTGAATATGTCGAGGTCGAGGGTGTCCTCCAGAGCGCGGGCACGGTGTGGAACGTTCGAAGGGATGTGCAGCACCTGGCCGGCGGAGACCACTAGCACGCGGCCCTCAATTTCGAATTCCAGGGCGCCTTCCAGAATGTAAGTGATTTGCTCACTCTCATGGTGGTGCTCCGGCACCACGCCGCCCTTGGCGATGAAGACCTGCGCCACCATGGCCTTCTCACCGGTGATGATCCGGCGCGAGATGTGCGGGCTTAAGACTTCTTTCTCGAGGCTGTTCCAGGTGTAGTGTTCCATAGCGGCTTGCGGTTATTGTAGATCAGTTTACAAACATTTGATCTCCCCCTGATATACCAATGGACGGCGCCGGCGTATCAGTGGTGAAAGGAATTTCCATGAATCTGGGCAAACACACGATACAACTTGCGATCATCGCTATTGCGGGCCTCACGGCGGCCAATGCCAACGCACAGAACGTGCTAAGCGGTACCTTCCACCTGCCCGTGAAGGCATATTGCGGGGGCACGGTCCTGCAACCGGGGGACTACTCGCTTTCCATGGTCAAGGAACCGACTGGTGTCAGTGTCCTTTACCTGACCGGCGAAGAAGTGTCGGCATCGTTCATTTCGAACACCGGCATTACGGAACAGTCACCTCGCACATATCTGAAACTGACCGGCTATGGAGATACGTACGTGATCAGGGAGTTGAATGCCGGCCTAATCGGCAAGACATTTACGTTCGCGGCTCCGAAGAATATCAAAGACATCGGGTTACACGCGGATGCATCGCGCACAATGACGCTGCCGGTCTCCGGCGGGGACGGGCGTTGAGGCCGGATCGATTGGTTGGTTAAGTCGCGGCGGCGGCGACTCCTTCGACGGTCTGCGCGCGGAGGGCTTTGATCTTGTCGCGGAACTGGGCGGCCTTTTCGAACTCGAACTTGCGGGCGGCCTCGCGCATGCGGGCTTCGAGTTCGCTCACCAGTTTCTCGCGCTGCTCGGGCGTCATCTCCTCTTCCTTTTCGGCCTCCAGCGGCACGGTGACGTAATCGCCTTCGGCGATAGCCACGAGGCTCATGTCGATGGGCTTGATGATGGACTGGGGAGTGATGCGGTTGCGCTCGTTATACTCCTGTTGGGTGCTGCGGCGGCGGGTGGTTTCATCGATGGCCCGGCGCATGCTGTCGGTAATCACGTCGGCGTAAAGGATGGCGCGCCCCTCCACGTGGCGCGCCGCCCGCCCAATGGTTTGAATCAGGGAGCCGGCTGAGCGCAGAAAGCCTTCTTTGTCGGCATCGAGAATGGCGACCAGTGACACTTCGGGAAGGTCCAGGCCTTCGCGCAAAAGATTGATGCCGATGAGCGCGTCAAATTCGCCGCGGCGCAGGTCACGCAGTATCTTGATGCGGTCGAGCGTGCTTACTTCGGAGTGTAAGTAGCGGCAGCGCACGCCTACTTCAGAGTAATACTCCGACAGGTCTTCGGCCATCCGTTTGGTGAGGGTAGTCACCAGCACGCGCTGGTTGTTATCAACACGCTTCCGGATCTGCCCTAACAGGTCGTCCACCTGGCCTTTTACCGGGCGGATTTCGACTTCAGGATCGAGCAGGCCGGTTGGGCGGATGATTTGCTCGATCACTACTCCTGCAGACTTAGTCAGTTCATAAGGGCCGGGCGTCGCCGAGACGTAGATAGTCTGGCTGACGCGGTGCTCGAACTCCTCGAAAGTCAACGGACGGTTATCGAGCGCGCTGGGGAGCCGGAACCCGTGGGAGACCAGGATCTCTTTGCGGGAGCGGTCGCCGTGATACATGCCATGTAACTGCGGAATGGTCTGATGGCTCTCGTCGATGAGGATCAGGGCATCGTGCGGCAGGTAATCGAGCAGGGTAGGAGGGGCTTCGCCGGGCAGGCGGCCCGAGAAGTGACGCGAGTAGTTTTCGATGCCATGGCAGTAGCCGATCTCCTTCATCATCTCGAGGTCGAACATGGTGCGCTGCCACAGCCGCTGGGCTTCAATCAACTTGCCTTGCTTTTCCAGTTCCTTGTGCCACCAGTCCAGCTCCGTGACAATGCTCGCCATGGCATTGTTACGGGTCTCGTCGGACATGACATAGTGAGTCTTGGGATATATGGGCAGCCGCTGGTAAGTCTGGCGGACCTGGCCGAGCAACGGGTCGATTTGTGACAGGCTTTCGATTTCATCGCCCCACAATTCGATGCGGTAGGCATGGTCGTCGTAGGTGGGATAGACTTCGATGACATCGCCACGCACGCGGAAGGCGCCACGGCGAAAGTCGATGTCGTTGCGTTCGTAAAGAATATCGACCAGACGGGAGACGATATGGTTGCGCGAGATCTTCTGCCCCTTTTCGAGCATCAGAAGCATGCCGTAGTAAGCTTCCGGCGAGCCAAGGCCGTAGATGCAACTTACGCTCGCGACGATGATGCAGTCGCGGCGTTCGAACAGCGAACGCGTGGCCGAGAGACGCAGCTTGTCTAACTCGTCGTTAATTGTGGCTTCCTTCTCAATGTAGACATCGCTCGCAGGCATGTACGCTTCCGGCTGATAGTAGTCGTAGTAACTGACGAAGTACTCGACCGCATTTTCGGGAAAGAAGGATTTGAATTCGTGATACAGCTGCGCGGCGAGGGTTTTATTGTGTGCCAGGACCAGGGCGGGCCGCTCGACGGCTTCAACAACCTTGGCCATTGTGAAGGTCTTGCCGGAGCCGGTCACGCCGAGCAGCACCTGGTGGGCTTCGCCGTCGCGCACGCCGCGCACCAACTCGCCGATCGCCACAGCCTGATCGCCCTTGGGACTGTAGTTGACGGCCAGGTGAAACGCCATTTCTACAGTATAGGTCAGGGACAGCGCCGGCCTGGAACTTCGCGGTGGTCTGTTCAGTCAGTGGGGGTGCGGGACATAACTTGATCGAGGCGCCCTCGTGGGATAAGACTAAAAGGTTGCGATGCGCTGGGCGTTGCTGGTATGGGCTGGCCTGCTGGCCGGGGGAACGGCGCCGCCGCGCTACGAATTGCGCGGGCGGCTGAATCCGGGCACGCGCGCGTCCGTGTGGCTGCATGGCGCGACCTCGCCGTTCGAAGACAGCACCATGGCGGACGATGCGGGACGATTTCGGTTTCACGATTTGGTTCCGGGCGCCTATACGCTGGGCGTGTTTGTGCCAGGGCGGGGCGAGGCGCGACAGACCGTCGAGGTGGGGCCGGGACAGGCGGACGGTAAGCGCCGCGTGGAGTTGGTGATCGATCTGGCGGATGGCCGATTCGAGTTGGGCGAGAGCCTGCGCCGCGGCGCGCTCGTTTCGGCGCGGGAACTTGCCATTCCGGACCAGGCGTGGCGCGCCTACGAGGAGGCGGAGAAGCGCCTGGCGCGGCGCGACGTGGATGGCGCCGTGGCGGACTTCAAGCGGGCCGTCGAACTGGCGCCACGTTTCGCGGAAGCATGGAACTATCTGGGGACGATCGCCTATCAGACGCGCGATTACACGCAGGCGGAGGGCTGTTTCCGGAAGGCATTGGAGGCCGATCCGAAGCTGTATCCGCCGCTGGTGAATCTGGGCGGCGTGCTGCTCAATCTCAGCCGCTTCCAAGAAGCGTTGCCCTACAACCGCTACGCGGCGCTGGCGCAGCCGAACGACGCGCTGGCCAACTCGCAGCTGGGCATGAACTACTTCTACCTGGGAAAGGTCGACCTGGGGCAGAAGTATCTGACGGAGGCCAAGCGGATCGACCCCGCGCATTTCTCGCATCCGCAACTGCTGCTGGCGGAGATCTGGCTGCGGCGCGGGGACCGGACGGCAGCAGCCGGCGAACTGGAGGAGTTTTTGCGTTACCATCCGGACGCGCCGGAGGCGGCCAGGGTCCGGGCGCAGGTGGAGCGATTGCGGAGTCCGGCGGCCCTTCAGGCGGGAGCGGCCGGGCCGGCGGCGGAATTCGCGGCGAGCGGGATGGCGCGATCGTTTTCCGAATCGCCGGACTTGCCCGACCCTGTGGTACGGCGCGAAGGGAAATTGTATCTGCCGGGGGGGGGTGAAGTGGCTGCCGCGGTGGGGTCCGGACGGCACTTGCGAGCCCTGTGGAGTCGAGAGGGCAACGCCTGGAAGGAGCTGCCGCTCGCCTGGTACAGCGAGGGCGGCGGGCGCTACGGGCCGAGCCTGGGCTTCGGGGCATCGCCGGCATGCCTGGTATGTCATGCGGCGCGTGTGGGCGAGCACTCCGCCGCCATAGGCTGCGCGACTTGTCACGGAACCAGCGGCAGCGGCAAGCCCACGAACGACACGTGCCTACGGTGCCATGTGGAGGATGGCGGCGAGTCAGCACACGGACGGGGGAGCGGCTCAGAGGAACGGTTTGAGCTCAACAGCGCCGGATACCGCTTGAAGAAGTCGCGCTGCTTCCAGAGCGCGGCGGGGAAGCTGACCTGCACGACCTGCCATCCGCCACACGGGTTTAGTAAGACGACGGCTGAGGTCAGGCAGGTATGCCGGGGGTGCCATCCGACGATGCACAATGAAGCGGCGCTGGAGTGTCCGCGATGCCACATGCCGAAGCGCGCGGTGCAGGACGCGCCCGGCGTTTTGGTGACAGATCACCGGATCCAGCGGCCGTTATAGGCGGCTGCCGATCCTCGGTAACTGAACATGCTAGCCCTGAACCGGTCCGCCATCGTCGTAACCGCGAAACAACCCTTTCTCGACTGGCTGCATAGCATTGATCCGGACAGCGTGGACCTTACCCTGGCGACTCTTCGCGAGGAGCCCGCCATCTACCTGTTTGCCGAGTGCGGCGACGACCGCGCGTTCGAATACCAACTCCGAAAGCATTTCGCCGTTATATTCGAAGAAGAGTTGCGCGGCTGGTACAACGACCCCTCGACCTGGCCCGGCCGCCGAACCTTCCGCATGTTTCGCCAATGGTTTGACGTTGCGGTCCATTCGATGGTGATCGACCTTGCCGACCGCACGCTGTTCCGCGAGGAAATGTGAGGGACCGCAGCCCTGAGCCGCGTTCGCCATCGAACGGGCCGTTCCGAAAGCGGACAGGCGCGCCCGCGGCACGGCGTGATTTTCCTCGCGGTTAACGCTGGCGCTCGGCTTGCTGGGGGACCGCCCATGGAACGTCTGCAGCACGACCTGCGCCTGGCCTTCCGCCGCCTCCGGCAAAACCCGACATTTTCGGCGGTCGCCGTTTTGACGCTGGCCCTGGGAATCGGCGCGAACACCGCGATCTTTACGGTAATCAATGCGGCGCTGCTGCGTCCCTTGCCGGTCACCCGAGGCGCCGAACTGGTGGCAATCAACGAGACGCTCGGCGGTAACACATTCCCGACGCTTTCTTTCCCTAATTATCGCGACGTCCGCGACCGAAACACCGTGCTTTCAGGAATGTTCGCCTACCGGTTTCTGCCCGTCAGCCTCGGGTTGCCGGGCGCGAGCCAACGGCTGTGGGGCTACCTGGTGACCGGAAACTATTTCGATGTGCTGGGCGTGGGAGCCGCGCGGGGCCGCGTGCTGCATGCCGAGGATGATGCGAAGCCGGGAGGGCATCCCGTATTGGTGTTGAGTTATCCCTGCTGGCGGAAGCGCTTTGGCGGCGATCCGGCGATCGCCGGCCGCTTGGTGAAGATCAACGGGCGCGACTTCACGGTCCTGGGCGTCACGCCGCGCGGCTTCTTCGGCACCGAACTCTTCTTCGCGCCCGACGCGTTCTTCCCGATGATGATGCAGAAGGAACTGGAAGGCGGCAGCGGCTACCTGGAGAAACGGGGCACCACCAACACGTTCGTGGCTGGGCGGCTGAAACCGGGGGTCACCATGGCCCAAGCCGAAGCCGGGCTGAACAGCGTGGCGCATGCGCTGTCGGAAGAGTATCCGCAGGATGACGGCGGCATGAAGCTCATGCTGACGCCGCCGGGCCTGGCGGGCAATTACATTCGGGGCGCGGTGATTGGCTTCGCCGCCGCGCTGTTCGGGGTCTCGTGCCTGGTGCTGCTGGTCGCCTGCACGAACCTGGCTAGCATGCTGATGGCGCGGGCGTCGGACCGGCGCAAGGAAATCGCTCTGCGCCTGGCTATCGGCGCGGGGCGCGGTTCGCTGGTGCGCCAGTTGTTGACCGAGAACCTGGTGATCGCGGTGCTCGGGGGAGTGGCGGGAATTGTGGTGGCGCTCTGGATCACGGATGCGCTCGCGGCATGGCATCCGCCCACGGAAATTCCGCTGGTGGTGAGCGCGGCGCCCGACGGGCGGGTTTTCGTGTTCGCGCTGCTGGTCTCCCTGGTGACGACCTTAGTGTTTGGATTGTTGCCCGCGCTGCAAGCCAGCCGCACCAACTTGGTGAGCGCCCTGAAGAACGAGGCTGCATCGGAAAAGCTGCGCCGCTGGCAACTCCGCGACTACATGGTGGGCTTGCAGGTAGCGCTCTCGGCGGTGCTGCTGGTGTGCTCGGTACTGGTGGTGCGCAGTCTGCAGCGGGCGCTCGATGCGCCCATCGGCTTCAACCCCAAGGGTGCGGTCACGGCTTCCTTCGACCTGAATCTGGAAGGGTACGACGAAACACGGGGTCGCGAGTTTCAGCGGCGCCTGCTCGACAAGGTCAGAGCCATGCCCGGCGTGGAATCGGCGGCGCTGGTGGATTGGCTGCCTCTTTCGCTCAACAGTTCGTCGGATGCGATCTACGTGGAAGGCGAGCCCGTACCCAAGCCAACCGAGGCTCCCATTGCCTATACCTTTTCCGTCTCGCCCGATTATTTCCGCACCATGCAGACGCGCCTGCTCAAAGGCCGCGAGTTTGACGCGCGCGACAAGAAGGACGGCAAGCGAGTGGCGGTGGTGAACCGGGCTTTTGCGAAACACCTGTTGCACGGCCGCGAGCCGTTGGGTGCACGTTTCCGGTTGGGAGGGCCCGAGGGCACGCTCATCGAAATCGTGGGAGTTGCCGAGGAGGGTAAATATTTCTCGCTGACCGAACGCGAGGAATCCTCATTCTGGACTCCGCTCGAGGTCAACTACAGCCCAAATGCTTCGCTGGTGGCACGCACTCTTGCCGGGCCGCGAGCGATAAAGCTGATTCAGGAGGCGGTGCGCGAGTTGGATCCGGCCATCGCGCTTTTCAACGTGGGCACCATGGTAGAACGGCTCGATCTGCCGCTGTTTCCGGCGCGGTTGGCGGCTTCGGTGCTGGGCGCTTTCGGCGTGCTGGCGCTGGTTCTGGCGGCCACCGGGATTTACGGCGTGATGGCCTACGCGATCTCGCGCCGTACACGGGAGATCGGCATCCGCATGGCTATCGGCGCCACGCGCGGGCACGTGCTCGGCATTGTCGGCCGCCGCGCGTTGCTGCTCATCGGTTCGGGCACGCTTGTGGGGTTGGCGGTAGCGATGGGTGCGGGCCGCTTTTTGGAGCAGATTCTGTACGGCGTCGAACCCACCGACCCGTTCACGCTGGCCGCCGTGCTGCTGCTGATGGCGGGGATTGCGGCGCTGGCCTGTTGGATCCCGGCGCGCCGGGCGATCCGCATCAATCCGGTTACGGCCCTGCGGCAGGAGTAAAACGCGGCGGGCGCTATAATGAGAGCGCTATGGCGGTCGAACCCGATTCGCTCGTCGACTACAGCGAAGAGGGTGTCGACCTGACTCTCATTCGCTGGACGCTCTCGATGACGCCCCGTGAGCGGCTGGAGTTTTTGGAAGACCGGATCAACGACATCCTGGCGATTCGCGAGCGGAATGCCGGAACGTAAGCTATCCGCCATCCTCCGTGGATTGTGCGAGAACTGCATTGACTTCATTGTGGTGGGGGGGGTGGCCGCAGTTCTTCACGGCGCGCCCATCCAGACTTATGACCTGGACGTGGTCTACTCGCGCGCGCCCGAGAATATCGACCGGTTACTGAAGTTCCTGGGGGATGTCGATGCTATCTTCCGCACACAGCCGGATCGGCGTCTGCGGCCGAAGGCCAGCCATCTTGAAGGCAGTGGCCACTTGAACCTGCTGACGCGTTTCGGGCCCCTCGACCTGCTCGCCCACATTGGCTCTGACCTCACCTATAACGAATCATTGCCACGCGCGGTTGAAATGGATGTGGGTGAGGGATTGCGCGTGCGTGTCCTGGACCTGGAGACCATTATCGCCATCAAAGAAGGGCTGGCGTCAGAAAAGGACTTGGCTGCGCTTCCAATCCTTCGCCGCACGCTACGCGAACTCAACAAAGACAGGGATGCCTGACGCCGGGTTCGAATCTCCTACCCGCCACCCCGCACGGTGATCCCCACCAGCGCGAACGTCAGTCCCGCGATCACCGCAACCGATGTCCAGGCCACGGCGTTATAGAAACGCGAGTTGCTCCACTCGCCCATCAACGATCTCTTGTTTATCAGGATCACCATGAAGATCAGCACTACGGGCAGCAGCGCGCCATTGATTACCTGCGAGCCGATGATGGCCTTCACCAGCGGGAAGCCGGGAATCAGGATCACGCCCGCGCCTACCACGATCAGCAGCGTGTAGAGCCAGTAGAAGATCGGCGCTTCGCGGAAGCGCCGGTTCACGCCCGCCTCCAGCCCTAGCCCTTCGCACACCGCATAGGCGGTCGAGAGCGGCAGGATGCTGGCTGCGAATAGCGAGGCGTTGAACAGCCCCGCGCTGAACAGCAACGAGGCGTATTGTCCGAAAGGCTTCAACGCCAGCGCGGCGTCGGCCGCATCTTTTATGTCGCGTGGGCCGTTCTTCCAGATGGCGCCGGCGCAGGCCACGATAATGAAGAACGCCACCACATCGGTGATCACGCAGCCGATGATCACCTCCAGCCGCGACTGCACGTATTCCTTGGCCGTGATGCCTTTCTCCACCACCGCCGACT
>Ga0335077_10011319_pt1 | contig 11139 bp, 8 predicted proteins | sample Lox_Sample_31_FD_207151 | JGI IMG/M metagenome (GOLD analysis project Ga0335077, IMG submission 207151) | Soil microbial communities from Loxahatchee National Wildlife Refuge, Florida, United States - Lox_Sample_3.1 | ecosystem: Environmental > Terrestrial > Soil > Wetlands | place: USA: Florida...
GCTGGTTCGCACGGCAGACAATCCCGAGCTGCTGCGCGCATTGAAATCGAACCTGCTCGACTTGCAACTCAAACGCACCGAGCTGCTGCTGAAGTTTGAACCCAGCCATCGTCTGGTGCGCGAGATCGACCAGCAGATCGCGCAGGCGCAGACGACGATCGCCGCTGAGAGCCTCACTCCGGTCCGCGATGAAACCACGGATAGGAATCCCCAGTACGAATGGGCGAAATCGGAACTGCAACAAGCGCAGGTGCAGGCCAAGGTCCTCGAGGCCCGTGGAGCAGCGACACAAGCTCAGGCGGCGGCAGACACAGCAATTGCGGAAAAGCTCGGCGAGGCTGCCGTTACTCAAGACGATTTGCAGGCAAGTGAAAAGGCCGCGCAGGAGAACTATCTGCTCTATGTGAAGAAGCAGGAAGAAGCGCGCATGGACGATGCTCTCGATCAACGCGGAATCGTGAACGTCGCGATCGCGGAGGAGCCCGTGGTTCCAGCGCTTCCCGTGTGGTCTCCGTTTGTCGTGATCGCACTTGGGCTCATGGGATCGCTAACAGCCGGAACGGGAGCGGCTTTCGTCGCGGATTACCTTGATCCGGCATTCCGTAATCCGGACGATGTGCTGGCTTACCTCCAAGCGCCGGTGCTGGCCTCACTTCCCAAGAATCTGTCGCGGGAGCTTTCGGCATGAGAGCAGAAGCCGTGAGCGCTCATTTGTGGGGGGCCGCTCAGGATGCGCCTGAGGAACAGGCGTGTGCCTATCCGGAAAAGATTCATCCCGTGGCGGTGAACTGGACTCCGGAGAAGTTCGCGCAGGAACAGATTTGTTCGCTGGTGCGCCAGGTATTTTCTCCGCTGTTGAAGCGGCCCGTGCGACAGGTAGTCTTCAGCGGAGTTGAGCCGCGCACCGACGTCTATGGAATCTGCATGGGAGTGGCTGCAACCATGGCGAAAGAAGTGTCGCGAGATGTGGCGCTGGTCGGACTTTCTAACGAATCGGCCACAGGAATCGAAATGGGCGAGCCTGACGCCCACGACGGAAAAGAGTATTCACCGTTACGGGAAAGCGCGATTCACCTTCGGCGAAACCTGTGGTTGCTGCGGACTCACGAAGGAACGGGCACATCTTCATTACAAGCATATCTCAGCGAGATCCGCCGAGAGTTCGAATATTCGGTGATCGTGGCGCCCGCTGCCGGCGATTCGAATGAGGCTTCCACGATGGCGCAGATGGCAGACGGCATCGTTCTGGTTTTGTCAGCAGGTCGTACGCGCCGTGCGACTGCGTGCCGGATCAGAAGATCATTGGACGACGCACAAGTGCGGCTGCTCGGGGTGGTGCTGAGCGATCGCGAGTTTCCGATTCCCGACGGAATTTACAGGAGGTTGTAGTCGTGTCCGCAGTATCTCCCTTTCGAGGAATGGCCGGCCCTAAACGAACCGGTCGGGCCGGAACTTTGTCGCTTGCCGAAAAGGCTACGAGTCCACAACAACCGGCGAGCGCGTGGGCACGATTGATCCCGGGTGAAATCCGGGCTCGAGTTCGAGGCCGCAAGAAACCGGCGGGATCGGTCCGGCCTTTTCCACTCGAGAATCCGAGTGATCCGAAAACGACGGCCGAACCGATCGAGACTGCGAGGGGATGGCTGCTGCCTGCACCATTACAGAGCCGGGCGGCCGAGGCGTGGGTCAAGTCGATCCTGGCCGATTGGGCGCTGGTCACGCTCAACTGGCTGGCATTGGGAGCGTTGTTGGTTCCTCTTCGCGTGCTAGTGCCACGCATTTCGTGGTCGGAATTCCTGAATGGCGCGCCGCTTTCGCTACTGGCATTCGCCGTGTTGCAGGCAGCGTTCATTACGCTGGTCGGCCACAGCGAAAGGCTATACGAACCCACGAATAATTTGCGCTTTCAGGGGCGAGTCCTGGCCAAGTCTGTAGCACTGGCAACCCTGATTCTGTGCTTCGCACTCTCGTTCCAGTCATGGGTGAAAACAGCAGTGTGCTGCGCCGTGGGAGTGCTCAATTTTGGGGCGCTGTGGGCCTGGCGCTGGAGCTTTCGACTTCAGCCTGCCACGCAGTCCTTAGGAGCCGGCCGGAATGTCCTGATTGTCGGTGCGGGTCGCGCTAGTCGATGGGTGGCGTCCTGCATTGAGCAGCATCCGGAAGGAGGCCGGAAAGTCTGCGGCTTTCTGGATGATTCGAAAAAAGCGAGCGCCTTGTCGGACCTGGCGCGGACGGCGCGGGCGGGATTTATCGATGAACTGATTCTCGCGGGACCGCGGAACCCTGAGCTGGCCTTGCAGATGTTGAACGAGGCGCAGCGGCTGAAGCTCGACCTCGAGATTGTTCCGGAATTGTTTGGCTGCCGGCAGATCGGCGAGGTTGAACGCGTGGGTGAAGCGCCCATGATCTGTCTGCATGCGGAGAGGCTGCCCTTGTTCGATCTGCTACTGAAGCGAGCCGTAGATATGGCGGGCGCCGGCCTGGCGCTGTTGGCGCTTTCGCCGGTTCTGGCCAGCATTGCGATCCTGATCAAGCTCGACTCACGCGGCCCCGTTCTGTATAGCGCTCCGCGGGCCGGGCGAAAAGGGCGGGTCTTCCGATGCTTCAAATTCCGGACCATGGTCAGCAATGCCGACGCCTTGAAGGCTCAATTGCAGCAGAAAAATTTCAGGTCCGGTCCGATCTTCAAGATTGCCGGGGACCCTCGCATCACAAAGGTGGGACGGGTGCTGCGCCGCTACAGCCTCGACGAATTGCCGCAGCTCTGGAATGTGATCCGGGGCGAGATGAGCTTGGTCGGTCCCAGGCCCCATCCGGTCGCTGAGTTCGAGGCCTACGAACTTGAGCATTTCGGACGCCTGGATGTGACGCCAGGGATGACTGGACTCTGGCAGGTTACGGCGCGGCGCGACCCGTCGTTTGAGCGATCTGTGGAACTCGATCGCGAATACATCCGTCGTTGGAATCTCAAGTTGGATTTTCGGATTCTGTTGAAGACGGTGGCCGCGGTCGCCCGGGGAAGTGGTGACTGATGCAGGCGGTTGCCGCGCGACCACAGGCGTTCGCATCCCAGGCGGTAATTGGCGCTGTGGAAGTGGCGTTGCGTCCACTGCAGTTGTTGATGGCGTTTCCCGCGCTGCTGTTCCTGGTTGCTCTGACCGCGATGTTGTTGTGCCATCCCGACGTACCCTCTTACGGCATCAATCGAATCGCGTTCGGACTTCTCGTGCTGGCAGTCGCCGCGCGGATTGTCATTCTTCGGGATCGGCTGCGGGTGGCGGAGCGAATCGCGCTTCCTATGCTCGCTCTGACCGGATTGACCCTTGCGGGCGTCCTTGGCAAACCGTTCGATAGAGAGACCTGGAGCCTGCTGGGGACGAAGTACGTGGTTCCGTTCGCGATGTTCTATATCGCGCAATTGATTTTCAGCGCGGAGAAACGATTTCGGCAATTCGAGGCTTTCACTCTCTGCGTTCTGGCATACCTGAGCTTCACCGCCATCGCGTTTTTGCTGGACGCCCGATCGTTCATCTTTCCCAAATACATACTCGACCCGAGTCTGGGATATCACGTAGATCGCGCCCGCGGTCCTTTTCTGCAGGCCGTTGCCAATGGCGTCTCGCTGAACATGCTGGGATTGCTCGCTCTGCATGCCTATCGTCGCGGTAGCGCTCGAGGCCTGAAGATGCTAGCGCTGCTGGCGTCAGTGCCGCTCGCGATTCTGGCCACCATGACAAGAGCAGTCTGGCTCTCTTTCGCGGGCTCGGTGCTGGCGCTGATTTTCCTTTCAAAAAGTAGTGCGATTCGGCGGGCAGGGCTGTGGTTGAGCGTAGTGGCGGTGCTTGCATTGGCGGCGGTCGGGACCTCGAGTGATCGGAGCCGCGCATTCAGTGATCGCCTCACCGAGAGCAGTCCCGTCGAATTCCGGCAGGCAGTCTATGCCGGAAGTTGGCAGATGTTTCTGGAACGCCCACTCACCGGCTGGGGATTCCATTCGATGCCGGACGAATTGCCCCGATATGTCAGCGAATTTCGCGGCGAGGAACTGTATCCGCATAACACTTACCTGGAAGTGCTGGTCGAACAGGGCATGCTGGGACTGGCGCTCTACATCTGGTTGATGTGGGAACTGCTGCGGCTTTCCCGCGGCACTGTTCCCAAGGCGGAGCAAAACGGCTTCCTCGATGCGGAGTTCCACCGCTTCTGGCCGATCTTGCTGGGTGTGTATTGGATCAACGCCGGCCTGGTCGTGATGAATTATCAATTCGTAAATGCGCTGCTGTTCACCTTGGCGGGAATGCTGGCAGCGCAGCGGAGAAGGGCGGAGCCAGCCGCATGTTGACCGTCGCGTATCTGGCCAATCAGTTTCCTTCGCGGGTTGAGCCGTATGTAGGCCAGGAAATTCTGGAACTGCGAAGACGCGGAGTGAACGTCGTTGCCGGAAGCGTGCGGCGAACCGGCGAAGGCGGCGGTGAATTGGAGCCGGATCTCCTGCTGCTGCCCATAGGCCTGGTACTGCCATGGAGGGCTGTGTGGCTTTGCATCCGGCGGTGGAAGCGGATTTCGCCCTTGATGCGACGGATCTTCTTATCCGGTCGCGAAGGGCTGATAAGCCGTCTGAAGGCATTGGTTCACACGTGGCTCGGGGCCTGTTACGCAATCCGCCTGAAGAATCTCGGCATAGATCATATTCACGTGCATCACGGTTTCTTTGGCGCCTGGATCGGTATGGCGGCCGCGCGACTGTCAGGTATTGACTTCAGCCTGACCCTCCACGGATCGGACCTTTTGTTGTATCGGTCGTACCTCGACGTGAAGTTGGAGTTCTGCCGATCCTGCTTCACGATTTCGGAATACAACCGAAACTACATCGTGCAGTGCTATCCGCACATTGATCCGGCCAAGGTGATCGTAACGCGGCTCGGCGTCGACGTGCCCGATACTCCGCCGAGAAAGCTGGAGTCACGGCAGCACCCATCATTCATGCTGCTCGCGGTGGGTCGGTTGCATGCCGTGAAGGATCACGCCTTCCTCCTGAGAGCCTGTGCCCGATTGCAGAGCTGCGGCGTCGATTTTCATTGCGTCATCGCAGGGGATGGTCCGGAGCGGTGGAATTTGGAGCACTTTATTTCACAACACGCACTTACTTCCCACGTGACGCTGCTCGGACACGTGCCACGAGATGCAATGAGTGGCTGGTATGAAGTTGCCGACTTAGTGGTCCTCACCAGCCGAAGCGAGGGCATTCCGCTGGTGCTCATGGAGGCCATGGCGCAGGGCAAGCTGGTATTGGCGCCGGCCATCACTGGCATTCCAGAACTCGTCATTGCTGGGCAAACCGGCTTTCTATATCAGCCGGGCGCGATGAGCGATTTCGTGACACAACTGCTGGAAATCTACCAACTGGTGCAAGCTGCCAGCGGAGAAACATCGAATTCTCCGCCGCAGAATGCCAGCGCCGGCCAGTTGGAATGGATCCGCCACGCGGCCTGGCTGCGGGTGCGACAAAAATTCGAGCGGCAAAAAAATCTGGATTACTTCGCCGGGAGGTTTCTCAGCCAGGTGTCAGAACACAACGAGAGCATTCCTCATGAAGATTTTGTTTTGCAACAAATATAACTATCCCTTCAGCGGGACCGAAGTATACCTGTTCGAACTCATGGAACTACTTCGCTCGAAGGGGCACGAGGTCGCGCTATTTTCCATGGCTGATCCGCGCGGCGAGGCTACTCCGTACGATCGGCACTCTGTTCCGCACATCGATTTTAAGGAAGAATCGGGCTGGTTCGACCAGGCGCGGAAAGCAGCGCATGCGATCTATTCGCCAGAAGCGCGACGAAAAATCCGTGGCATGATCGCCGAGTTTCGTCCGGATGTGGCGCACATTCGGGGCATCTACCATCACCTGTCGCCTTCGATTTTGTGGGAGTTGGGCGCGCAGAACATTCCTGTTGTGTATCACCTGAACGATTTCAAGCTGCTTTGCCCGAACTATAACCTCCTCAGTCGCGGAAAGGTGTGCGAGCAATGCAAGGGCGGGGCTTTTTGGCATCTCATCCGGGAAAAGTGCTATCCGGGGCTGGGTGCACGGACAACGCTCGCGGCGGAAGCATACGTCCATCGATATCTCGGAACATATCGCAAATGTGTGAACCTATTCCTTGCGCCGAGCCAATTTGTGCGCGACAAGTTCGTCGAGCACGGTTGGGACGTGGGCAAGTTTGAAGTTCTGCCACATTTTCAGAAAATAGGACTGCAAACCAAGCTTCCAAGGCAAGGACCGATCTTCTACTTCGGTCGATTGTCGGCGGAAAAAGGAGTCGACGATCTGCTGCGCGCCATGCAGCAGGTTCCTCATTTGCGTTTGATCGTTGCGGGCGAGGGGCCGGAGCGAAGCGCGTTACAGACCTTGGCGGCGGAGCTCAAACTACGAAACGTTCAATTTGTGGGACAGGTTGGAGCCGCCGAGCGCGATCGGCTTATTGCCGAATCACGGTTCACCGTGTTGCCGTCCCACGCGTATGAGACATTGGGCAAAACCATCCTTGAATCGTACGCGCAAAGCCGCGCCGTAATCGCGACGGACCTGGGATCGCGGCGGGAATTTGTAAAGCACGGCGAGACGGGGCTTTTGTATCCGTATGGAAATGTGAACCAACTCGCCGCTGCGATTCAGTTCCTGGCGACGAACCCGGAATGCGCCCAGCAAATGGGGCAGGCGGGCAGCGAATGGCTGCTCCTGCACCATGATTCCGAGGCGTACTACAAGAGACTCCTCGAAATGTATCAGGGACTGATCGAGAGCAAGAGCACGAAGGCCGCGGTTTTCACAATAACCAAGGAGACTAGACCGGAAACCAGCCTCGTTCCGGTGGCGCCAAAATTGAAGATTGCTTTCATCGGCGGGCGCGGCGTCATTTCAAAATACAGCGGGATCGAAACCTATTACGAGGAAGTCGGCAAGCATCTGGCTGAGATGGGACATTCGGTCACGATCTATTGCCGCAATTACTTCACTCCGAAATTGGCGGGACACAATGGCATGCGCCTGGTGCGTCTGCCCACGCTGCGTTCGAAGCATCTGGAGACTGTAATTCACACATTGCTGAGCAGCTTGCATGCAATGACCCAACGGTATGACGTTGTGCATTATCACGCGCTTGGGCCAGCGTTGTTTTCGTTGCTGCCACGTCTTGCCGGTACGGAGACTGCGGTTACCGTCCAGGGGCTGGATTGGCAACGAAAGAAGTGGGGACGCCTTGCCTCGGCAGTCCTGCGGCTCGGCGAGAAAGCTTCGGTCAAGCTTCCGAATGGGACGATGGTTGTATCGCGGACCTTGCAGGAGCGCTATCAGGAAGTTCATGGCGCAAAGGTTTCTTTCGTCCCGAATGGAGGAATCCTACGGGAAAGGAGCATGCCTTCCAAAATTCTCGAGTGGGAGCTGACGCCTCAGAAATATGTTCTGTTCATGGGGCGGTTCTCGCCGGAAAAAGGATGCCATCTGCTGGTCGAAGCCTTCGAGCGCCTCGATACCCGCCTCGACACGGACGTCAAGCTGGTTATGGCTGGCGCCGCAAGCTACTGTGACGACTACAGCCGCGAGTTACGTAGGCATGCCAGCGATCGCATCCGGATGCTGGATTGGGTCTCCGGAGACACTCTGAGCGAACTCCTCACCAATGCCATGATTTTCGTGTTGCCGTCGGATCTGGAAGGCCTGTCGCTTGCTCTGCTAGATGCCATGGGTGCGAGCTTATGTGTGCTCACCAGCGACGTTCCGGAAAATCGCGAAGTGGTCGACGGCGCCGGATTCACGTTTAAGCGCGGAGACTCCGCCGATCTCGCCCACCGGCTCCAGTTTCTGATCGCAAACCCTGCGGTCCGGGAAGCTGCTGGCCGTGCTGCCCGGCAGCGCATTGAAGAGACATATCAATGGCCCAAAATCGCAGCGGATATCGAGGCGGTTTATTACGACATGCTGCGCGGAGAAGCCGAGCTTCAGCCTTCGAGAAAGCCCATTGCGCCCGCCCTCCCGCCCGTCAGGGCTGAGAGCCTGTCGGAGCGCCAAGCCGGGTAAATTCAGCTTGGATATGGGGAGACTCTCAATCCACCCAGAACTCCTTTTTCTCCAATCCCGGCCTTTTTTATTACAATCAACCGATAAGCCCTGTAACGCGCGGGGAACGATGCATCCAGGACGGTCGCGGCACTCCTTTCACACGTACGATCTCGCATGAACGATCGCATTCTCGTTACCGGCGGTGCGGGTTTTATCGGATCAAATTTCGTTCTGCAGCAGATGCAGAATGAGTCGCTGAGCATTCTCAATCTCGACAAGCTGACCTACGCGGGCAATCTCCGTAATCTGGAGAGTCTTGGCGGAAATCCGCAATACGAATTTGTGCAGGCGGATATCGCCGATCGTGATGCGGTACGCAAAATTCTTGAGGATCACCAGCCGGACGCGATCGTGCATTTTGCCGCAGAAAGCCACGTCGACCGGTCGATCCGCGGGCCCGGCGAGTTCATTCACACCAACATCGACGGCACCTTCGTGCTGCTGGAAGAAACGCGCGGGTATTGGGCTGGGATGTCGAGCGATTCTCGTGAGAAATTTCGGTTTCTCCACGTCTCTACCGACGAAGTCTATGGATCGCTCGGGCCAAACGATCCGTCGTTTTCCGAGACGACTCCATATGCACCGAATAGTCCATATGCCGCGTCGAAGGCAGCTTCGGACCATCTGGTGCGCGCGTATCATCACACCTACGGTCTACCCACGCTCACTACGAATTGCTCGAATAATTATGGGCGCTTCCAGTTCCCCGAAAAAATGATTCCGTTAATGATCCTCAACGCGCGTCAGGGCAAGCCGCTGCCCGTGTATGGCGACGGCATGAATGTCCGCGACTGGCTATACGTCGAAGATCACTGTGAAGCGATCGCGGCCGTGCTGCGACGGGGGCGTCCCGGCGAGACGTATAACATTGGCGGCTGGAACGAGAAGCCGAACCTCGAAGTCGTGCATGCGATCTGCGATTTGGTTGATGAGATGGAACCCGGGCCGGGATCGCGGCGGGAGTTGATCACATTTGTGAAGGATCGTCCGGGACACGATCGGCGGTATGCGATGAATGCCACAAAAATCGAGCGAGAGCTGGGATGGAGACCGAAGGAAACGTTTGAGAGCGGCATTCGCAAAACGGTTCGCTGGTATCTCGAAAACGACGCCTGGGTGCGAGATGTGACCAGCGGAGCGTATCGGCAGTGGATTGCCACGCATTACTCGCTGTAGAGCGGCCTCAACGTCTAAGACATGACTGCAAGCACACGCTACAAAGGGATTATTCTGGCGGGCGGATCGGGAACGCGTCTCTATCCCGTGACGCAAGCGATGGGCAAGAGCCTGCTGCCCGTCTACAACAAACCGATGATTTACTACCCGCTGTGCACGCTGATGCTGGCGGGTATCCGCGAACTGCTGGTGATTTCCACGCCAGAAGATGTTCCGAAGTTCCAGCAGCTTCTTGGCGATGGCAGCCAGTATGGCATCGCGTTGCAGTATGTGGTCCAGCCCAAGCCGGAAGGAATCGCGCAGGCCTTTCTACTGGCGGAGAAGTTTTTGAGCGGGAGTCCGTGCGCGCTGGTTCTTGGGGACAACATTTTTTATGGGCACGATCTGGCGAAGGACCTGCGCGAATCAGCGATGAAAGTTTCCGGAGCACGAGTGTTCGCGTACCCGGTGCATGATCCGGAGCGGTACGGAGTGGTGGAATTCGACAGCAACGGGCGCGCCCTGAGTATCGAGGAAAAACCGAAGCAGCCGAAATCCCGCTATGCCGTGACCGGCCTGTACTTTTATGACGGACAAGTAGTGGATATTACGAAAACGTTGAGGCCGAGTGCCCGGGGCGAACTCGAAATCACTGACGTGAATCGCGAGTATTTGAAGAAGGGCCAGCTGGAAGTGGTTGTGATGGGACGCGGCATGGCATGGCTTGATACCGGTACGCATGAATCCCTGATGGATGCGGCCCTATATATTCAGGCGATCGAGAAAAGGCAGGGACTGATGGTGGCTTGTCCGGAAGAAATCGCGTACCGGTATGGCTACATCACCGCCGATCAGATCGAGAAGGTCGCTGCCTCCATGCGAAACAGCAGTTACGGTTCTTACCTGTTACAGTTGTTGCGGGAGAAGGTGTTCTAAGCTCATCCCAGCCGCGCCAGCCTGCAATGGAAGCCATCAAAAGGATTCCGACTTCTCTGCCGGAAGTATTCGTTCTGGAGCCGCGCGTCTTTGGCGACGAACGTGGATTTTTTCTGGAGAGCTATAACCAGAGGGTTTTTTCCGAGGCCGGCATTGCCGAGAACTTCGTGCAGGACAATCATTCTTTTTCGGCACGTAACGTACTGCGCGGGCTGCACTATCAGCTGAAACATACTCAGGGCAAACTAGTGCGCGTGATCGAAGGGCAAATTCTGGACGTTGCGGTGGATTTGCGCCGGAGTTCTCCGACGTTTGGGAAATGGGCGGCCGAAGTTCTTTCTGGAACCAATAAGCGCATGTTGTGGATTCCCCGCGGCTTTGCGCATGGATTCCTCGTGATCTCCGAAGCGGCACATGTGCTCTACAAAGCGACCGACTACTACGCTCCCGAACATGAACGGACGCTGGCATGGAACGATCCGGAACTAAAAATCGATTGGCGGCTGGATGGGGAACCAATCATCTCGGCAAAAGATCAGCGTGGCGTCAGGCTGCGTGATGCCGAAGTATTTGACTAATCCAAACATCCCAAATGAAAACACTGATTTTTGGCGCCACTGGATTGTTAGGCAAAGCGCTGCTGCGCGAGTGGCACAGTCCAAGAGACGAGGTCGTGGGGCTTGGCTCGCGCGATGTGGATATTCGCAATGCGGCGCGAGTCCGTGAGGTCGTGGATGACGTGCGGCCCGACTGGATCGTGCTCACCGCGGCCTACACGGACGTCGACGGATGCGAGCAGAATCCGGAGCAGGCGTTTGCCGTGAATCGCGACGGTCCGGTCAACGTGGCCGAGGCAGCGAAAGGCTGTGGTGCAAAACTACTGTTCCTCAGTTCCGATTACGTGTTTGACGGCGGGAAGAAGTCTCCGT
>Ga0335077_10011322_pt1 | contig 11137 bp, 5 predicted proteins | sample Lox_Sample_31_FD_207151 | JGI IMG/M metagenome (GOLD analysis project Ga0335077, IMG submission 207151) | Soil microbial communities from Loxahatchee National Wildlife Refuge, Florida, United States - Lox_Sample_3.1 | ecosystem: Environmental > Terrestrial > Soil > Wetlands | place: USA: Florida...
AGATGCTGATCACCGCCGCGGCAATCAACACCAGCGCGAAGGCGCAGGCGGTAACCAGCGCTGCCCGGTAACGGCGCGCGAACTTCCGCGCCCGGTAGGTGAAGGAAGGGGGCACCGCCAGAACCGCTTCGTTGTTCAGATACCGGCCGATGTCGGCCGCGAAGTCAGAGGCCGAAGCGTAGCGCCGCGCCCGGTCCTTTTCCAGAGCCTTCAGCGCGATGGAATCCAGATCGCCGCGCAGTTGCCTGGCCAGCGCTGGTGGTTCCGTCTGCCGTCTGCGCGCCAGTTCGGTGGATGTGGCTGCGTCCTGAGTTCTGATCCTGGCGCTGGGCCGCTGCGGATCGTCCTCCCGCAATCTGCGCAGGAATTCGTCAAAGGCAATCTTGCGCAGCTCGACGGGCGGCATCCCCGCCAGCAATTCGTAAAAGACGATGCCCAGCGAATAGACATCGCTGCGCGTGTCTATATCTTCGCCGGAGGAGAGCGCCTGCTCCGGGCTCATGTATTCCGGAGTGCCGATCATGGCTCCGACACGTGTGAACATGGTGTCGGCGGTCAGTTTGTGGGTGAGCGCCTTGGCCACGCCGAAGTCGATGACCTTGGGAGCGGCCTTGCCATCGATCTCGGTAACCAGGATATTGGACGGTTTCAAATCGCGATGGATGATCGCCTTCTGATGCGCGTGCTGGACGGCTTCGCAGACGCGCATAAAAAGCTCCAGCCGGCCGCGAGTGTTGAGTTTGTGATTATCACAGTAGGTGGTAATCGGCACGCCCGCCACGTACTCCATCACGAAGTACGGCGCGCCTTGGAGCGTGGAGCCAGCGTCGAACACTTTGGCGATGGCGGGGTGATCCATCAGAGCCAGAGCTTGGCGCTCGGACTCAAAACGCGCGATCACTTCGCGCGTGTTCATTCCGGCTTTCACCAGCTTGAGCGCGACGCGACGCCGTACCGGCTCTTTTTGTTCGGCTAGCCAGACCTCGCCCATGCCGCCTTCCCCGATTTTCTGCAGCAGGTGATAGCGGCCGATCACCGCCCCCGCAGCTTCGCCGGGCTCCATAGCCCGGGTCGCTGCCAGTTCGATTTTGGTAGGATCTTCCTCCGGGTTCAAATTTGGACAACTCCCGATCTATGGGATAAGAGTATACCAGTTAAGAGAACGTCGACCACGATAACCCGTGGCCGGTTGGCGAGCCACTTGGAGAATGCTGGGATTGCGGTTCGACAAGTCCTTCGTTCAACGCGCTAAACGCGCGGGCGTACCCGGCATTTCCGGTGTGTCTGCTAAAGATTAAGGCGCCATCCATCCATCAGCCGGCCTCACTTCACTCGCTTGCCCGATACACAATCTTCCCGCCACGCAGCGTGTACCTTACCGCAGCCAGCCCTCGAATGTTCTTCGAAGGGTCGTCCTTCAACACCACGAGATCCGCCTGGTAACCCGCGGCGATTCGTCCCAGTTCTTTTGACTCCCCAAATCGCTCGGCGGGCGCAGTGGTCAATGACGCGAGAATCTGGCGAAAGCTCATTCCCGCCTCGGTCATGAGGGCGTACTCCTCACTGGGATCGTAGTCAACAGCGCCGGCATCCGTTCCGAAAAGAACCGTTCCTCCAGTGGCAATCCAGGCCCGCAACTGGCCGATGGCGGTGTTGACCGATTTCTCCTGAGTCGAAATGCGGTCGTGGCGCATGTAGTAACTCCACAGCGTAAGCGTGGGAGTGAGCGCCACTCGCCGCTCCTTCATCGCCCTAAGCACGGTTTCGTCCCACGCGCCCGACCCTGGAGTTGTATGAGCGATGATATCCACTCCGCCACGAACCGCGGTCAGCACGTCCGCGCCGCTGTTCGGGTGAACAAAGACCGGTTTCCCCGATCGGTGGGCTTCGTTCACCGCGGCCTGAATGGCGCTCTCCGCAAGCGGAGCGCCGCGCGGCGACGACGCGAACAGCTTGATCCCGTCCACACCCTCATCCAGCAGCTTCTTCGCCGCCGCCGTAGCTTGCGCCGCGTCCGCGATCTCGGGAGCCGGAAATTTCATCGAGCCCATCATGCTGAGAACCAGATCCGGCGGCATAGCGCCAGGGGGAACCAGGGCTTCGCCGGTCGAGCGAATTCTTGGGCCCGGCACTTCCCCCAATTCGATGCGGTCGCGAATCCGCCGCGTGTTCTCCCACATCGACCCTGTGTCAAACACGCTCGTAAACCCATAACGGGTGAACATGTCCTGAAGTTGCCGGCCAAGCTCAGGCACCGGGATCGCCGCCGCATTCGCCCACTTTCTCTCAAAGAAGTGCACGTGGCTATTCCAAAACCCAGCCGTAATCGTGAGGCCCGAACAATCGAGCCATTGCGCGCTTTGAGGAACCGCCAGCGAAGCCCTGCTACCCACCGCGGCAATCTTCCCGCTTTCGATGAGGACCACGCCATCCCGAATGGGCTCCTCCGTCGGACTGACGTAGATCGTCCCTCCCACCAGAGCCATATTCGCGGATTGACCGAACGCCGCATCAACGAATACCGACAGAATCGCTGAACTGAGCAGGATTGTGGCAACTGCCGATGAACTCCACATGTACATGATTCTAACTTCGATGCGGCAGCCCGCCTGATCATGTGCGCTTTCGAGGCGACTTACTGATCAACGCATACATCGCGGCCGGAGAGTTATCCGCCACATGTCTGTTTGATTTGACACAGTAGACAACCAGGCAGATAGCGTCTGAATGTAGTGGATATCACCGAGCCGCGTAAAGATTGCATTAGCCGATGTCTATTAACGAATACATTTAACAACTGCGAAATCGCGTTGTGCTGGTAAACTTGATGACAGTCGATCGACGCGCGCCATGAGACAAAGACCAGATAAAGGAGTCAAAGGAGCGTGCAAATGAAAATCGATAAGTTCATTGGGTTGATGCTGTGCGTTGGGCTGTGTGGGTTGAATGCCCTCGCAGGCGATGGAGGAGGCTTTGAAACCCGGCTTGTTGGCTCTGCGGTTGGCGAGGTTGTGGCCGGCGTGCCGAGCGGCGGCGCGCCGTGGACGGTCGCCCGTAGCGAGGTCAACGTCAACAGTAACGGGAAAATTGAAGTTGAAGTGAAGGGGTTGCTGATCGCCACCGGTACCCTCGCCAATACCGTCGGCCCGGTCACCATGGTCATGGCCAGCCTGATTTGCGGCGACGTGGATGCGGCCGACACGGCATCGGTTCCGTTGAGCTCCAGCGGAGACGCTAAGATCCACGACACGATCAAGGTTCCGTCGCCGTGCATCGCTCCGGCGGTGCTCGTCCGCATCGCTGCAACCACCAGCGGTCCCGTTACGAGTGGACCGTTCATCGCCGTCAACGCACTGGTGAGCGAGAACGAACACGGGCACTAGCCCACAGTAACGCGCTGGCCCTTGACTGAGCCGCGACCGAAGGGGGCGGTCCGGATTGCCGGCCCGTCCTTACATCCCCTTCACTCGCAGCGCCACATCCACGGAATGCACCGGAGTGGTCACCATCCGGTCTCCGCCATCGTGCCTGAACCTCTCGGACGCCCGCACCGCCCCCGTTGCCGCATCCACCCAGTCCGCCTGATACGACCCTGCCGGCAGATGCAGCACCAGCGTCTCCTGATAATTCCCCGGCGTCACTTTGTACGACGCGGTGCTCCGCCCGAACATGCTGTGGTGGTGATAATACGCGTACTGCTTGCCCGGCTCGCTCATGCCCCGCGCGAACGTGCCTAGCGGCACGCCGCCACGCACAAAGCTTTTGTCCGGCCGCATCCTGAGGAAGTCGAAGCTGTACATGAAATCGTGCAGGCTCTTGAGCGCGCGGCCCAGTTGCGCATTCTCTTCCGTTTTGCCGCCGGGGTCCCGAACCGTGTACAGCCCGTTCAGTTGGTTGAAGCTGCCCCCGCCGCCGGCGATGAACTCCCACGCCTCCACGCGCGAATCGGCAATGCGGTCTCCCAGGTACCAGGTCGGATAGTAATCGGTTTCGTTGAAGTCGATGGGCTTGTTCTTGTCGTACTCGTAATCGAGAGCCATCAGCCCGCCCATCTGCTCGTGGCTCCCTTCCCAGGCGTACTGCGTCACGATCACGGAAACGTCGGGATGCGCCGTAAAATCGCACGGCCCGCCCATGGGCCCCTCGATCTGCTGCGCGATCAGGTGCTTCTTCGGCAGCCCGCTCTCGGCCTTCTTGATCATCTCGACATTGTGCGCGATCCACGGCCCTGCCAGCTCAATCGGCGTGCCCGTCAGGTACGGCTCGTCGCAAATCTCCAGAATCACGTTGTCGAACGGGTTCACTTCCTGAGTGATCTTCCGGACGTAGTCATCTTCCCGCCGGACCAGGTCCGCGTGCTTCAGCGTCTGCGCGTCTTCATAATCGCAGCGGCCCTCGCCCTGAATGTTGTTCTCGTAATATAGCGGCGACATGGGCCACGTGTCGCTGTACTGCGCGTTATAAAAGCAGATTTCCACCACGATCCCGCGCTCCGCCGCCTTCGCCACGAAATCTTTCAGGCGCGCAAAGAATTCCGCGTCCCACTGATCCAGATCAAACAGGTTCCCGCCCAGCGCATATCCCGGCCTGCCGCTCCGCGCCCAGGGCAGAATCAAGTTCGTCGGCCGCGCACCCAGCGAGTTGCCTTTCATGAACTTTCCCATCGGCTCGAACAGAAACCCGGGATAGATGCGCGTGTAGTTCAGCCCGTAAGCTTTCAGCGCATCGAAGTAAGCAATGTAATCGAAGGCTTTATTAACCACTCCGCCATAGTGCTCCGCGGAGGTAATCAGAATGGTGGGTTTCCCTTGGAACAAGTAATAGTGCGGGTTCTCGGGATGCTGTCGGATGGGTTGGGCCGCCAAGCCCATCACCAGGAGCGGCCAAATCAATAAAAGATTTCTCATTCGCCTCATGCCATCTGCTGCATTAAGGCCCGCGAGGCCACCGCCCGCACGCGATGGCCTGCCCGCTGCGCCACGCCTCAGAATTCCAGGCGCAGCGTCAATTGAATCACACGCGGGGCCCGCGTCGATACCACTTGCCCGAAAGTGCTGTTCACCTGCTTGCCCGTTGAGGGATCGAATACCGCATTGTTATCCACCGTGTCGAACTGCGTATGGTTGAACGCGTTGTACAGTTCGGTGCGGAACTGCAGCGATCGCTTTTCGCTGCCCAACGGGAACTTGCGCATGATGGTGATGTCGAAGTTATTCTGACCTGGCCCGGAGAACGGATACACCGGGGCGTTGCCGGCGTTGCCCACCGGCGGCAGGGCCACGGAACCGGTATTAAACCACTCGTTCAATCCGCGGTTACCGGGCGAGAGCTGGACGGGACCCGTAATTATGACCCGCGCTCCGTCGCCGCCTCCCGTGATGTTCTCCCCGTTGGTCGTATTCAGATTGATGGGATACGGCAATCCGGTTGCGAACGTGACCACACCCGAGAGTTGCCAGTTGTCGAATACGCCCTTCACCAAAGGGTTGGGCGCCAGCTTGCTGGCTTTCGGCAAATCCCACACCCACGTGCCCACAAACATCTGCCGCTGATCGAATATCGTAGGCCCATAGTTCCACACTCTCCAGTTTTGGTAGGTGGCCAGCGCGTCGCCGTCGTTGCTGCCCGTGCCGAACGCATGCGACCACGTATAGGCCAGCGTGAAGAAAATACCATGGGATGTCCGGTGATTCATCGCCAGACGAAGCGAATTGTAATTCGACTCTCCCGCATTCACATTGGTCGGGATAGATTCATAACCCGGATACGGACGGAAAAAGTCGTCGGGCAGCGCCGTTCCCGTCACCGGAGAGATGTTCTGCGGTAGAAACTCGGCGCCGTAGGGAACTTCGTTGACATTGACTTGCTGTTCCAAATGACGGGCGATGTTGCCCACATAGGAAACGTCCACCACGGTGGTATGTCCGATGTCCCGCTGAATGCTGAGGCTGTAGTTGTATAGCGTGGGTACATGGTCGGGATTCTCCAGCCCGCTGGTGGCGGAAGGAAATACCAGCCCCGCCTGCTGCGCCAGTGTGTTCATGTTGCCGTAGAAAATGGTCTCTTGCACCTGCACTGGAGGATTGGAAATCATCGTCCAGAAGTATGAGTTATAGGTCGGCTCGCTTTCCTTCATCACGCCAAACCCCGCGCGGATGGCCGTCTTGCCATCGCCAAACGGGTCATACGCGAACCCGATGCGTGGAGCCGCCTGCACTCCGTGCTGCTCACGAAAACCCCTCGGATAAGACGTATCGGTGCTGAGAACCGAGCCGGTGTAGTTGAACGGAGCCGTGAATGCGCCGATATCCACCGCCGGTGCCGTTTGTCCCGTAGCCGGGTTTAGCGCCACCTCCACGCCTCCGGGGCCAATCGCGGGCTGATAAAGCGGCGGTACCTGGCTGGGGTTGTAGCGTGTGTTCACGAACTCTGCTCCTAAGCCTTTGCCCACATACCACGGAGTGGTGTGGGAGAACCGTACGCCGTAATCCAGCGTGAATTTCCGGCTCACCTTGAAGATGTCCTGCGCGAACCATTCAAAAAGCTTGTTCTCTGCCTGGTAGGGCAGCCGGCTGTTGGATTCGCTATAGGAATTGAAATTCCCCAGGTCGGCATTGGCGAAATCCCACCCGGAGTCCAGCGGGTTGTTGACGTTGTGCGTGAAATCGAAGCAACCGTCGAAGCAGTTGGCGTGAGGACCGTCGGTGGCCCAGTTGCGCTCATAATACAGGCCGAACTTCATGGTGTGCTTACCCTTGATCCAGGTGAAATTGTCCGTCAGGTGAAAACGGTGGTAGCCCTGGTTGTCCGGCAGGCGCGGGTCGGAAGTCAGGCTCGGAGTCCCGGTAATTCCCGGCACAAAATTGAAATCCGCTTGCGGAATAATGCCGTATTGGTTGGCCGCAGGAAAGAACTGCGGGATACCGAAACCGGTGGTGCTCCGCAGAATCGGGTTGAAGTAATTGCTCGTGGTCCGACCGAAGATCGCTTCCGGCAGCCCCTCCTCCTGCTCGCCGGTGAAGCCCGTTCCGAACTCGTTCACCATACCCGGATTCAACGTATGCACCCAGTTCACCACCACGCTGGCCGTGGAGTAGTGGTAATGATTCTGGAAAATCGGTAGATCGCCGCCGTACCCCACCGTGTTGCAGGTATAGGCACGCGTATCAGACCACCAGCGGCGTCCAAGAATGGAAATCGTGTCTTTGTTGGTCGGGTGAGGATCCAGCTTCAGCGTCTGCAGGCGCTTGGGAATGTCGCAGGAGTCCTGCCACTGGTAATTGTAAGTGTTCCCAGTGAGCGCCGGGTTGACGTTGGGCATCGGCATGATGTTCAGGAAAAACTGGCCGTTGGGGTTAATCCGGCTTGCTGGAATAATATTCCCCGGAAATGGAGAGTGCGTTGTGGGATCCGTAATCACCCGGAGATTCCCCCCCTGGTCGAACGATTGCGAGAAGTTGCCGGCCCGTTCCAGCGCACTCGGAACCGTCACGTATTGGATGCCCTGAGGCAGCTTGGTTTGCCAGTCTTCCTCCGCGTAGAAGAAGAAAAGCTTGGTCTTCGACGTATTGAAGACGTGTGGAATAAAGACCGGACCGCCGATGGTTCCTCCCTCCGTATCGAAGCGGTAGAGCGGCCGCGTGATTCCGTCCTTATTACTGAAGAAGTCGTTGGCGTTCAAGTCTTCGTTGCGGAAGTAGTAATAGGCGCTTCCATGAAACTGGCTGGTGCCCGACTTCGAAACCAGTACAATCGTCGGCCCGGGATTCCTTCCATAGTCAGCCAGATAATTCTCCGACATGATCTTGGCTTCGGAGACCGCGTCCATGCTCATGGCCGACATGAAGAGCCCCGGGAAATCCGGGTTCGAGCCCACCTGCCCGTCCACCATCACCGTGTTCCAAAACAGGCGAAATCCGCCGACGTTCGGCGTGAAACTGCCGTACTGGCCGCCGTTGGAAGACGTCCCGAACGGAGAGTTCGCCGCGATCTCGCCGCTGGGCGTCGTCGGAATCGTCCCGATTCCCGGCAGCACCCGCAACAGAGCCATCACGTCGCGCCCCACCACCGGAATGTTGGCTACCTGGGTCTCGGCCAGTTCCGGGGCCACGTCGGCATTCTCCGTGTTGATGCCCGCAGCCTCAGCATTGACCGTCAGCGTCTGGCTCGTTTGCCCGATGACCAAAGCGATGTTGCCCAGGGCCAGGCGCTGGTTCGTTTGCAGCAGCAGGCCGGTGTGGCGAACGGTTTCAAAGCCCTGCTTCTCCGCGCTCACCGTATACGTCCCCGGCTGTAACGCCGCAAAGACGAATTCCCCCGTGCCGCCTGTCTTGGACGTGCGCGCGGCTTGGGTCTCCTCGTTCACCAGCGTGACCGCCGCATCCGGAATGGCAGCGCCCGACGCATCCACAACCGTACCCGTGATCGTACCGGAAATAGTCTGCGATCTCGCCTGCCCGCTGAAAAGTGCCACCAGAACGAACAGAAACAGAAAGTTTTCCAACCGGTATCTGCGCCAAAACATCGTCTTGCTCCCTAATGGAAATCTACTGCGAGTTCATAGAGTTTAAGCTGGCTCGAACGCAGGATCTAGTAGTTTCCCACTATTGTTTCTCGTAAAACTACGGCCTCTTGTTCTGGTTTGTTCTGCTATGATTCCGGTGTTGAACGCCTATCGGCATCCGCGCATTTGGATCTGCGCAGCCGCGCTCCTGGCCCAGGCCCTTCTGATGGCGCAGGCTTCATCGCGGCCGTCCGATCAGGAGTACGATCGCGGCGTCCAACTGCAGAAGAAGGGTGATCTCGCAGGCGCTCGCCAGGCTTACGAAGCGGCTTTAAAACTCTCGCCGCAGCGCGTCGATGCCCTCTCGAATCTCGGTCTGACCTATGCCGGACTGCACCAATACGATCGCGCCGTGCAGTCATTCCAACAAGCGCTGGCCGTCGCTCCCGGCCATCCCGCCGTGCTATTCAACCTGGGCATCACGTACCTCCAGGCCGCACAATACGAAAACGCCCGGCGCACACTGGCTGACCTCGTTCGCGCGCAGGAGGGCAACTTCCTGGCACGGCATTATCTGGGCGTCTCGCTGTTGAAGCTGAACCGCATCCCGGAAGGTATGGCGGAGCTTGAAGCCGTAGTCACCGCCCGCCCTCAAGACCTGGATGCCGTCTACACGCTCTGCTCGGTGTACATCCAGGAGCGCCAGCTCGCGAAAGCGCAGCAGCTCATCGAGGGCTCCCTCAGCCGCCAGGACACCGCGGAGGCGCACCTGGTCCAGGGCTCCTACTACATGGCCGTTCAGGACTACCGGCAGGCCGTCCTGCAGTTCCGGCGCTCGCAGGAGTTGAACGCCGCGCTCCCCGATTTAGCGCTCCGCCTGGGAAGCGCATATGCCATGACCGGCAGCCAGGACACCGCGATCCAGCTCTTCGAAGCCCGCTTGAAAGAGAAACCCTCGGATTTCGAAGCCCTCGGATTTCTGGGTTGGCTCTACCTGGAAGGGGACCGGCTCGACGATGCCCAACGCGCCCTGGAAAAGGCGCATCACCTCAAGCCCGGCGATCCCGACGTGCTGTGTCAGTTAGGGCGCCTGGCGCGCAAGCGCGGCGAGTTCACACAAGCCGCCGAATTGTTGGAGCAGGTGGTCGCCGTCAAACCCCGTGACGTGCCCGCGCACGTGCTGCTGGCGGAGACTTATTTCCGGCTCAAGAGAACCGCCGACGGCAAACGCGAGCGCGAAATCGTCCAGCAACTCAATGCCGAAGAACAGGCCCGCCGCTCACAAGCTATCGAATCTCAGCGCTGAAGCATCGCGCAGCCAAATCCCAAATCCCAATCCCCAAATCCCGCTCTTTTGCCCTACGGCGCCTTCACCGGAAACGTCACGACGTTGCTCACATAAATGTCCTGCGCAATGGTCAGTTGCGTGTTCGTGTCGGTCGGTAAGCCGGAGTTCAGCTCCAGTTGCACTTCCCAGATGCCTACGCTGCCCGGCAGCGGGGAAGCCAGCAGCACGTTAGCGGTCTTTCCTCCGGCCAGCGAAGAGACGAAATCCACCGGCTGCGTCTGCTCGTTGGCGGGGTAGCGGAAGCCGCCTCTGAAATGTGCCGGCTCAGTTGGCAGCCCCAGCCCGGTCGCATAAATAATGATCGTCTCGCCCGGGACCGCCGGATTACTCTGCGTGACCATGCCGGTGCCCGCGCAGCACAACACGTAATCTCCTGCTGAGTTGGTTCCTCCCGATGGCGTCAAAAGCAGTTGCGCCCCCGTGCTCACCGTGGCGCCAAATATGATCCCATTGCCCGCCGAGCCCAACGCGCGCGCAGACAGATCCACGCGCGTAAACTCGCCGGCCGGTTGCGCGTCCGCGGGCCCGCTTTTGTCGTTGTGGATTTGATTGACGAAGGCGGCTGTGATGGTCGTCAAAGTGTCGGTGCTCAGCACCGTGTAACTATAAGAATGTCCTCCGATCGTGATCGTGCCCACGTCGCCTGCATTCGCGGTCCCGTCGACGGAAACCGAGCCCGTCGCATGCGGCGACCCATGAGCCATCACTGCCACGCGTGGCTCCTTCGTCCCCGTCGCGAAAATACCGGGATTCTCCGGAACGATACTCACCCCAACCGGAGTCGTCACCGTCACCGTCCCATCCTTATGCTGTGTCCAGACATATAAGCTGACGCTCGTGCCGTCACCATATCCGGGGTCGATCTGCGCGTTGATTTGCGTGGGGGAGACATAAAGCAGCGGCGCCCGCGCCCCGTCCACATAAACCCGTGTGCCGGCCAGTTGGTTGGGAGCGTAATCCCCCGTGCCGGGGTCCGACGCGGTCGAATCGCTGAATGATGTCCCAGGCTCCGCAAAGATGGTGATGATCGTCCCCGGCCCCACTTGCGCAGCGTCCTCGCCGCCGCTCAAATTGGCGCCACTGGCCGTCGCCGTGATCTGCGCGTTACTCGAAACGGTGGCAGCGAGGGTAACGTTATTGCCCGCGGTCCCGCCGGCAAGCGCGTTTAGAAAGAGCGTTTCCGTCGACGTGTCCGGTAGTGCAATCACGTTTGGGTCGCCCTTTCCGTTATTGGAGCTGTTAATGGTGTTCACCAGCGAATTGACCACATTGTCTAAAGTGTCGCT
>Ga0335077_10011323_pt1 | contig 11137 bp, 14 predicted proteins | sample Lox_Sample_31_FD_207151 | JGI IMG/M metagenome (GOLD analysis project Ga0335077, IMG submission 207151) | Soil microbial communities from Loxahatchee National Wildlife Refuge, Florida, United States - Lox_Sample_3.1 | ecosystem: Environmental > Terrestrial > Soil > Wetlands | place: USA...
TGCGGGCCGGCCGCCTCGCGCGAGCACCGGCACGCTGACGCGCTGCCTGCCAGCCCGGCAGGAGAACGTGTTATCGGCTTTGCTGTGCATAACCATGTGGATCACTTGTGTAAAACGGCGCCGGGCCTGTGCGCACATTGGGGAAATGCTGGGGATCGTGTTACCGGGCCGCGCCCGTAACAGGCCCTTCACCTGGGAGAGCGCGATCCGCGCCCTGTGGACGGAGAAAAAAGCGAAACTGTCCACACGCCGCGCCGCAATAGCGCATAAATAAGCCGAACGTTTACCGCAAATATATCCAGCCGTGATCCGGGGACGGAACCGTCAATCAATGAAACCCACAGACGGTGAGCCCGGGGCACTTTGACAAGGGGAGGGCAAGCCGCACTCGCGGCACGCGCGCACCGGGACAAACCAGGCGGTCGCTGATGGCAGGCCGCGGTCCCCGTGCCTGCCGATGACAGCCCGGCATGACATCGACGCCGCGCTGGCACCACCCGGACCCGGCACACCCGGCACATCGGGACGCGCAGCCGCCGCCCGGTCCGTATCTAAGTGCACGCGCCTGTCCCCGGGGCAGGTCACCCGCCGCGGCACGACGCACGCCACTTGCCACAACGGGAGGCCCGACGTGAAGATCAAGATCCACCCGGAGGACACCAGCGGGCTCCGGGAGAACGGCTGGCTCCAGACGGACGGCTGGCTCGCCGAGCTCCGGGACGACGGCCGCGCCGGCCCGCCCGGCGATGCCCACGCCGGACCGGACGGCGTCAGCGGCCCCTGGCCAGAAGCCCTCGCCGCGGCTGATGCCCTCGCCGAGGCCCGCGCCCGCGCTCAGGCTGCCGCCCGCGCTCACGTAGATGCCCGCGCTCAGGCAGATGCCCGCGCCGAGGCCCGCGCCCGCGCTCAGGCCGATGCCCGCGCCCAGGCCGAGGCTGCTGCCCGCGCCCAGGCCGAGGCTGCTGCCCGCGCCGAGCTGACCGGGCGGGCGGTGATCGGCGATCAGCTGCGGATGCCGGTCATGTGGTGCGAGATGGGCTCGTGCGTCTCCTGGCACGCCGATCCCGCCGCGCTCGGCGAGGCCGACACCCGGGCCCGCGCGATCGGCGCCGGCTGGCGCATCGACGCCTTCGGCCGACTGGCCTGTCCCCGGTGCCAGCAGACCGACCCGGGCTTCTGGGCCACCGGTCCGGTCGTGCCGTGGGACCGGTACACCGCCGTCGCCAGGGCCGCCCGGGCCGCCGGGCGCGGCGACGGTACCGCCGCCTGGGGGAGCAGCGGTGACCCCGGCCGCGTGGCCGGCGGCTATCCCCGCGTCGGGCCGCCGGAGCCGGGATGGCATCAGTGAGCCCCGCCGTTCCCGCGGCGGCGGTCTTGAAGGCGGTCCGGGGCTGGCGCCTGTTTCCGTGTCGCACCGAGATTGACCGGGCGGTGATGGCGGCGCACCTCGAACGGTCGGCGGGCAGCACCGGCTGCGACTGGCTGATGCCGGCCGCGGAGATGGCCGGCCTGGCGGGCGGCAGCTGGCGGTCACCGCCGGATCCCGCCCGGGCAGGGTGGGCCTGCCCGCCGCGGATCGCCACGCGCGCGCTCAGCGCGCAGGCCGGATCGGTCCGTGCTGCGCGGTACTTCACCCTTGCCACCTTGCGCCGGTGGGGCACGGCGCACAGCAGCCAGGACATCGCGATCGTGGTGTCGGAGATGGTGACCAACGCGCTGCGGCACGCCCTGCCCGGGCCCGGCCGGCGGCCGGTCCGGCTCGGCCTGCTGCAGCAGGGGCCCTGGGTGCTGTGCGCGGTCGCCGACCCGGGCACAGCGGCTCCGGTGCCGCGAACCCCCGGTCCGCTGGCCGAGGCCGGCCGCGGGCTGCAGATGATCTGCGCGTTCAGCGACCTGTGGGGCTACACCACGCCAAGCGAGGCGGGAAAGGTCGTTTGGGCCGTGTTCACCGCACGGCACGCACCGCCTTCCCCGGCCCGGCACCCGGGCAGGCCGCGACCCGGCGCCGGGAACAGCACCCTGACGGCCAGGACATGACCACCGGGGTGGCCCGCGCGCCCAGAGCCGGCCTGGCGGACGCGGCTTCGCGATGCTCAGGCCGGCCCGGATCCGATGCCATCGCGGGAAGGGGACCGGCCGGCCGGGCCGCCGATCTGTCCGGCCCGACCCGGCCCGAACCGGTACCAGGCTGGTGTGCCGCAGGCACGCGAATAGGAGCCTGGCCCCGGCCACGCCCCGTCCCCCCCGATACGCAGCCCTGCCCCCGGCGCCCTGACTGGGCTGGTGGTTCGGGCGCCGGGATGCCGGCCGGTCGCGGCGCCCGGCCTTCGCTGGAGGATGTTCTTGCCCGCCGAGGTGACCGGGGCGGTCATCACTGGGGAATTCCGGGCATAGCACCGGGGATCGCCGTCCGGCGAGCCGCGGGCGAATGCGACGGGGGCGGCGGGCTGGTCGGCGCCACGGCGCCGGTGTCCTCGTCACAGCCATGCCGCGCTTTGGGTGCCGTCGGCGCTACCACCGCGGCGATGTCGCGGAGCGGGCGGTAACCCGTCATCCACAGGTCACATGTGGATAACTATCTGGCACCGGTACGGACGCGATCGTTTCCGGATCTTCCCGCCACCCAGCCTGCCAGCGGCATCTGTCCTGGTAACCGGGGGGCGGGCCGCCAGGGTTTCCCGCCGGGCACGTCCGCTGGCACGATCCGGGCGCATATGCGCAGTTCATCGACGCGTCTTGTGCACAGCCCCCTACACTCGTGATCTCGCCGGGGCTGGCGTGATAGGAGCGTGCTCTCATGCTGGCCCCGGCTGCCCGGCGGCCCGGGTGAGAGGGGAGGGACAGTGCTGGTCCTCAACCTGATGCTGATCGGCCTGGCGGTCGCGCTGGACCCGTTGCCGCTGACGGCCTTTCTCATCGTGCTGCCCTCCGCGCGCGGTACGGTGAAGGGCGCGGCCTTCGTGTTCGGCTGGCTGGTGTCCCTGGCCATCGTGGTCACGATCACCGTGCTCGCCGCCGGCAACAACCCGCCCAGGCCGGCCACGGTGCCCTCGCTGGCCTTGCGGGCGATCAAGATCGCGCTCGGCCCGGTCCTGGTCCGGATCGCGATCCGGCACATCCGGGCCAGGAGGCAGCCAGGCCGCCGGAGAACCCGCCCAGGTGGCAGGAGCACGCGGACAACATGTCGCCGTGGTTCGCCATGGTCCTGGCCCCGACGCTGCAGCCGTGGGTGCTGACCGGCGCGGGCGCGGCCACCGTGGTGGAGGCCAAGCGGTCCAGCTGGGCGAGCTTCCTGGCTTCTCAATGCCTGGTGCGGTGGCGCGGCTAGTGGCCATGATCTTTGCCGCCATGGTGGCGATGATTCTTCCGGCCATGAGGGTGCATACGGTCCTGAGCCCGCGGGTGCCGGCGTACCGCTGCCCGGATCTGGGCGGCCGCGGTCTCTGGCTGCGCCGCCGGCGCCGATGGCGAGGCCGGTGACGGGCGTTCCGGCGGTCGTGACGGCCGCGGGGCGCGGGTGGAGGGTGCAGCTGGCGTTACGCTCTGCGCGCTGCCCGCCAGCGGGGCGGCGGGTTCGCTGGCCGGGTGCCTGGTGATGAACACCATGGCCGCCGTGATCAGGCTGGCGCCGATGATGGCCACGCCGATGAACGCGGGCAGGGGATGCCTGGCGTACTCGGCGAAGCACTCACGCAGCCACTTCATGGTGGTCCTGGTGGGAACGTCACGGGCGGGTCCCTTCCCGCCGGGGGTGTACCTCATGCCTGCCCAGCGCCCGGGAATATTGTCCTGTCCGGGTTTGCACCGGCGCTGCGCTTGGGTCAGGCGGCGCCGCGGCTGACGAGGCGGGTGACGCTTGGCGGTATCACCTCAGTTCCCGGCGGGCGGCAGTCGGCGCATAGAGGGTTTTCGCGGGGGCCGTAGACCCGGGTCCGGGCGCCGCAGTGGACGCATGGTCCCTCTTCGCTGGCTCGCCAGGCGTCAATGACGTCGGCGACGGGGAGGGTGCTGGTTCTGGGTTCGGTGCCGATGATCTCGGCGCGGAGGATGCCTGCCAGCAGGATCATGGCCGTGTCCGTTCTGCCGTGTCCGTTCCGATGGTCGTCCAGCATTATTGTATCGTTCCTGTCAACGGACTGTTTTCGCTGCTGGTAGCGATACGCCCGGTATTGTTGCCGAAGTGCCCGCTATCTGTTTGCATGGCTGGGGCGCTGGCGTTGGTCGCGTAGGCGATCAGGCGGCGCCGCGGCGGGCGAGACAGGTCACCACATGTCGTTACCGCAGGCGTGGCAGTGGCCGTCGGCTGCGGCGGCTGGGTGCTTGCATTGCTGGGCGGCTAGGCGTTCGGCCTCGATGAGGGCGCCGGCCAGGTGGCCGCGTGCGCGGGCGCGCCCGGCGCGGTCGGCTGCGAGGGCGGCGATGCACCGGGCCCGGCGGTCCCGCCAGGCCTGCTGCCGTTCGGCGCCTGTTTTCGGCATTTCGGCTGGTCAGCTTCTCGTTACGTAACGAATGTGCTGAAACGAGCCTATCGTTACGTAACGGGGCTGCTGCGATGATGCCGGCCGCCTGGGCGCGGGGTGCGCCGGGTACGGCTGGGTTGGGAGCCAGAGGGAGGCCGCGCCCGGCGCGGGTACCTACTATCCCTGACGGCGGGGTACTGCGGGGCGAGAACGCGGAAGCGCGGTCAGCGGGTGACCGGGCTTGGCGGGGTCAGGGTCCGGGCAGCGGGCCGACGCCCGGAAGCCGGGGTCGGGGCACTCCCGGCGGGACGATCCCGGGCGCGGGGATCTCACCCCGATCCGGGTCGGTCTCGGTGATGGCCCAGGCGGCGACGGCGGCCCAGGCCTCGGCCGTGTCCTGGTCGTCGTCCTGTGCATGCGGCTTGTGCGCCTTGGCGGCGAAGTCTTCGGCTGTGCCGTCGTGCTGCTGTCCTTGCATGCCCGGCGTGGTACCGCGTGGGCAGGGGGATATGCAGATGCCAGCCAGCTCATTTACCGGGCTTGGCGTAGCGCCGTTACAGGTGTCCTCCGCCATGCGGCGGCATCCGGGCGGCCGCGGCCCTGCGCCGCCCCTCCTGCACCCACGGGGGTATCAGCGACTCGTCGGCTCCTGCCAGGCGGCAGAGCCGCGCGGCGCACCGGGCCAGCGGCTCGCCGAGTTCGCCCTCACTTGTGCCCGGGAAGATTCCGGCCACCTCGGCCAGCGAGTCGGCCCGGCCGCCGGCCAGTGCGCGGAGTCCGGCGACCGCGGCGGTTTCCTCAGCCTCGGTGAGCGGGCGCCATCTGGCGTGGTGACGCGCCTCGCCGAAGATCTCGGCGACGAGCATGCGGTCGGGGTCAGGTCCGGGACGATCTTGGTTCATCCTGTCAGGATCGAACAAGGAGGAGCTTTACGGTCCAGGCGAGGCCGCCGGGGCCAGGCACGGCAGCCGGGGCATGGCACGAGGGGATCAATGAGCGGACGAGCCAGGAGCGAGATCTCCGCCGACCGTTACCAGAAGGTCTGGTGGTACCTGCGGCACGGATTCAGCCAGCGGTCCATCGCCCGGAAGCTGCGGATCTCCGTGGGGACCGTCTCGTACTACAAGCGGCTGGGCATCCCGCCCTACGACCAGAGGTACGACACCGACAGGCCGGTCCCGGATCATCTGCTGTCCGAGAGCGAGCTGCGGGCCAGGAGAGAGCGTGCGACTAACGTGCGACCAACGGGGGTTCAGCAGCCTGGTTCGTCGCACGTTAGTCGTACGCCCCGCAGGCCGCCGGTCGTGTCCCTGGACGATGCCAGGCAGCGTCGTGCCGGGCAGTAGCGAGGTGCCAGGCCTGGCCTGCCACGCCGCGGCGGGGATCCGGCCCTTTCCCGTTCCCTATAATCCTTGAGATTCGCTTAGAAGCGGGGGAGGCTGGCCAGTGTCGCACGTCGAGGATCGCTGGCACGTCACCGGGCCCGGCGGCGCCAGGACCAGGACCGCGCGCTACGGGACCGGGCTGCGGTGGCGGGTCAGGTACACCGGCCCGGACGGCCGGGAGCGCGGCAAGTCTTTCGAGCGCAAGGCCGACGCCGAGCGGTTCATGAACGCCACGGCAGCCGACGTCAATCGCGGCACCTGGACCGACCCGGCGGTCGGCAAGCTGACCCTGCGGCGGTACGTGCAGGAGACCTACCTGCCCGCCCAGGTCACCGAGGCAACCAGCCAGCGGAGCACGGAGTCCCGGTTCCGCACTCGCATCCTGCCCGCGCTCGGGGACAAGACCCTGGGCCAGCTCGCCGCCGGGCCGTCCGTGATCAAGGCGTGGGCGGCCGGGCTGCGCGGCGAGCTGAGCGACGGCTACGTGCGGCTGCTGCTGGCCGCCTTGTCCGGGGCGCTGGCCGCCGCCGTGACGGACGGGCTGATCACCCGCAACCCCTGCTCGCTGGTGAAGCCGCCGAAGGCCAGCCGCGCCCGCGTGCAGCCCTGGCCAGCCGCCTGGGTGGACGGCGTGCGCGTGGCCATGCCAGCCCGCTATCGGGCGCTGGCCGACGCCGGCGCGGGCCTCGGACTGCGCCAGGGCGAGGCGTTCGGGCTGGCGGCTGGTGACGTGGACTTCCTGCACCGCGTGGTGCACGTCCGGCGGCAGGTGCGGATCGTCGGCACCAGCATGACCTTTTCCCCGCCGAAGGGCGGGAAGGAGCGTGATGTCCCGTTGCCCGGGAGCGTGGCGCTGCGGCTGAGCGCGCACATCGCTGCCTGCCCGCCAGCCGGGGTAACGCTGCCCTGGAAGGTCCCGGACGGCAAGCCTGTCACCGCGCAGCTGCTGGTCACCACGACGCAGGGCGGGGCCGTGCATCGCTCGTCCTTCAACATCAGCCGGTGGCAGGCCGCGCTGAAGGCGGCCGGGATACCGGCCGGGCGGGAGAACGGCCAGCACGCGCTGCGGCACTACTACGCCTCGGCCCTGCTGGCGCGCGGGGTGGACATCAGGGCGCTGAGCGAGTACCTCGGCCATCACGATCCGGGGTTCACCTTGCGGACGTATGTCCACTTGATGCCCGACGCGGACGACCGGGCGCGGGCCGCCGTCGATGCGGCGCTTTCCGGCTCTGACGGCCCGGCGACGGCCCAGGCGGGTGCGCGATGACCGTTCTAGCAGGTGAAACGTGGTTCGCTAATAGAACTCGAAGTACTCGCGCATCTCCCAGTCGCTGACGTCCTGGCCGTCCGGCACGGGCCGTTCGGCCAGCGCCGCCTGGTACCGCCCGAGCTCGTGCCGCTTCATCATGACCAGGTAGGAGACCAGCGTGTCGCCGAACGCCTTCCGGTAGAACGCGTCCGCGTCGAGCGCGTCGACCGCCTCGGCCAGCGAGGCGGGCAGCGGCGGTGCCTCCAGCGCGTACGGGTCGGCGTCGGCTGCGGGCGGCGGCTCCACGCCGCGCTGGATGCCGTCCAGGCCGGCCGCGATGTTCGAGGCCAGGTAGAAGTAGGGGTTCGCGGCCGGCTCGCCGATCCGCATCTCCACGTGGCTGCTGGTGTCGCCGGGGGAGCCCTGGACCCGGACCAGCGCGCCGCGGTTCTCCACCGCCCAGCAGACCCGGTCCGGGGCGAAGGAGTACGGGCGGAAGCGCTTGTAGCCGTTGACCGTCGGCGCCCCGAAGGGCGCCATCGGCAGCGCGTGCGCGAGCAGCCCGGCCACGTAGTACCGGCCCAGGCCGGACAGCGCGGCCGAGTCGCTGGCGAACGCGTTCGAGCCGTCCGCCCGGGATAGCAGCGACTGGTGCAGGTGCCAGCCCGAGGAGAAGAAGTTCGGCAGCGCCGGGCGGCACATGAACGTGGCCAGCAGTCCGCGCCGCTGGCAGACCTGCTTGACCGCCGACCGGAACAGCATCGCCGCGTCGGCCGCGTCCAGCCCGGCCATCGGCGCGAAGCTGAACTCGAGCTGGCCCGGACCCCACTCGTCCTCCATCGATCGCGGCGGCAGGCCGATCTCGTACAGCGCGTCCCTGATCGCCTCCAGCGTCTCGCCCATGCTGTCCAGCCGCACCTCGGACAGGAACTGGTAGCCGCGCTCGAACACGCTGACCGGCGGCGGGGGCGGGGTGAACCCGGCGTTCTCCGGCGCGAGCTGCTCCGGCGACCGGACGACCACGCTGAACTCGAGCTCGAGCCCGGCCAGGAAGTCATACCCGGCCTCGCCGAGCTGGGCGAGCACCCCGCGGAGCAGCCCGCGGCCGTCGAGCGGCACCGGCTGCCCGTTGCCGAAGTAGACGTCGCACAGCATCCAGCCGGTCCGGTCCGCCCACGGCAGCACCCGGAACGTGCCCGGGTCGGGCACCAGCACCACGTCGGGGAACCCGGTGAACTCCTCGATGCCGAACCCGCCGCCGCGGGCGAACGCGGGCACGAACACCTGGTTGCCGGTGTCCAGGCTGTAGATCGCGCCGGAGAAATCGAGCCCGTCGGACATCGCGGCGATGGCCGCCTCGGGCGCCATCATCTTGCCGCGCGGCACGCCGTGCTGGTCGACGACGGCCAGCCGCACGGTGCGCAACCCGAGCTCGCGGATCCGGGCCGTCACCTCGTCCACGTCGTCCGGCCGGTCGGGCCCGGCCAGGCCGTAACGGGCCACGAATCCCGGCTGTCCTACGCCGGATATCCCGCCGGGAGTATCGATGCTCACCCGGCTTAGCTTAGGTGCGGCGGCAGCCCGAACGCGGGGAAGATCCGCTCGGTGTCCAGGAAGAACGTCATACGGCTGATCCGGCCGCCGGACACCTCGTGCACCTGCAGCGCCCAGGGGGCGTGGCCGCCAGCCGGGTCCGGCTTGTACTGTGCATACGCCTGCACGCCGTTGACCTGGCCCGCTGGCACCAGGATGGAGCCGGCGCACTGGCTCGGCGTCGGCTGGGTCATCCACCGGCAGACGTTCTCCGCGCCCCTGACCCACAGAGCGAACGGCGGCATCGTCATCAGCGCGTCGTCCTGCAGCAGCGTGACCAGCTGGTCCATGTCGTACCGCTGGAACGCGTCGACGTACTGGGCGAGCAGCTCGGACTGGTCCGCGTCGACCGACGCCGGGCGCTGCTCCTCGGGCAGCGCGGCCAGCGTGGCCCGGGCCCGCTGCAGCGCGCTGTTCACCGCGGGCACGCTGGTGCCCAGGGTGCCCGCCGCCTCGGCCGCGGGCATCTTCAGCACCTCGCACATGATCAGCGCGGCCCGCTGCCTGGCCGGCAGGTGCTGCAGCGCGGTGACGAACGCCAGCCGGATCGTGTCCCTGGCCACCGCGATCTCGGCCGGGTCGCCGTGCTCGGGCAGCACCCGCTCGTCGGCGATCGGGGAGATCCAGAGGTCGTCCGGCTGCCAGTCGCCGAGCAGCGCCTCGACCGGCGGCGAGGCCGGCCCGAGGTCGATCGGCAGCGCCCGCCGCTGCCGTCCGCGCAGCATGTCCAGGCAGATGTTGGTGGCGATCCGGTACAGCCAGGACCGCACGCTCGACCGGCCCTCGAACCCGTCGGCCGCGCGCCAGGCGCGCAGCATCGTCTCCTGCACGGCGTCGTCGGCTTCGAATCCCGAGCCCAGCATGCGGTAGCAGTAGCCGGTGAGCTCCCGGCGGTACTGTTCCAGGTTGTCCGGGCTAACCTCGGTTGCGGCAGTCGTCGGCATAGTCCCCCACCCTACGTCGCACCCCTGACATTTCAGGCCGGCTCCATCCCGTACCGGCTCATCAGCTCCCGTTCGGCCTCCCGGCTTCCTATTTAGCACGGCCGCCGCTGAACTATCCTGCGAGCGTGGCTGACCTGCTGGCGGAGGCGGAGGCCGAGCTGTACACGGCCGACCCGGACGGCTTCACCGCGCGCCGGTCCGAACTCGCCGAACGCGCCCGCGACGCGGGCGAACCCGCCGTGGCGAAGAAGATCACGGCGCTGCGTAAACCCACTCGTTCGGCCTGGGTCGTGAACCGCCTGGTCCGGTCGGACCCCGAGGTAGGGTCCCGGCTCGACCGCCTGGCCGGCGACCTGCGCGAGGCGTCCGGCGGCAGCAGGCTCAGGGACCTGACCGCGGCCCGCGCCAGGCTGGTCGACGAGCTGACCCGGACGGCACTGGAGGGCCTGCCCGCGCCGCCCGCGTCGCTGCGCGAGGAGGTGACCGCCACCCTGGACGCGGCCATCGCCGACCCCGGCGTGGCCGCGAGCCTCGGCACCCTGGTCCGTGCCGCCCGGTACGCGGGCTTCGGCGCCTTCGCGCCCGCCGCCGACGGCTCGGCCCCGCCGCCGCGGAAGACCAAGCCGCCGGCCGAGCCCGCGGCCGAGCGCGAGGCCCGCCGCCAGGAGAGAATCAAAGAAGCCGAACGGGCCGCCTCCGACGCCGACCGCGACCTCGAATCCGCCCTCTCGGCCGAACGCGACCTCGAGGATTCCGTCCGCCGCCTGGAAGCCGAACTCGCCGGCGCGCGCCAGCGCCTGGCCGAGGCGCGACGGCGGTCCTACCGGGCCGAGTCACGCCAGCAGCGAGCGGCCGGGCAACTCAGCCGGCTGAAGGAGTAAACCATCCCGCCCGGCCGGCGTCTCCTACCACACGTGAGGCCGCCGGGGTTGCGGGAGGGTTGCCGGAAATGAGCAGGGCTTTGATTTCGCTGGAGGTGCTGCCGGTGGATGGTCGTCCGTCTGAACCGGACGGGTTCCGTGAATTCGTCGAGGCACGGTCGAGCGCGCTGCTGCGGTCCGGCTGGCTGCTGACCGGCGACTGGCCGAGCGCGGAGGACCTGGTGCAGACCGCACTCGCTGCCGCCTGGCCCCGCTGGACGTCGCTGACCAGGCAGGACGCACCGGAACTCTATGTGCGGAAAATCATGGTGAACACGTTCCTCCGCTGGCGGCGGCGGCGCTGGACCGGCGAGATCGCCACCGGCCGGCTGCCCGAGATGCAGGCGTACGGGGACGCGTTCGCGCAGATCGACGCCAGGCAGGCGCTGATCGCGGCGCTGGACCGGCTGCCGCCCAGGCAGCGGGCCGTGGTCGTGCTCCGCTACTTCGCCGATCAGACCGAAGCGCAGACCGCGGCCGCGATGGGCTGCTCGGTCGGCGCGGTGAAGGCGCACGCGTCGAAGGCGCTGGCCCGGCTGCGAGACGCGCCCGGGCTGGCCGAGCTCATGACCGGAGGTGTGGC
>Ga0335077_10011324_pt1 | contig 11137 bp, 7 predicted proteins | sample Lox_Sample_31_FD_207151 | JGI IMG/M metagenome (GOLD analysis project Ga0335077, IMG submission 207151) | Soil microbial communities from Loxahatchee National Wildlife Refuge, Florida, United States - Lox_Sample_3.1 | ecosystem: Environmental > Terrestrial > Soil > Wetlands | place: USA: Florida...
GCGATGCAGTCGCGGTGGCAGTGGTCCCAGTTCATTGGATATTTGGAAGACGAGAACGTACTAATGCTGTACGTGAATCCGAAGCTTTACACAGTCATTCCCCAACGTGCCCTAGATGGCACGGCAGCCCACTTCAAGACACTGGTGGCGTCGAAAATGCGACCATACGACTACCGGAATCCCGTCGCGCCCTTTAGAACAGAGACCTACGCCTAATCTTCCCTGTCGATCTGGGCTTTCTGCAGTTTGTCGGAGTAATCGACATACACCGATTTCCATTCGGTGTAGAAATCGATGGCGCCGATGCCGCCCTCGCGGTGTCCATTGCCGGTGGCTTTGGTGCCGCCGAAGGGCAGATGCACTTCGGCCCCGATTGTGGGTGCGTTGACGTAGGTGATGCCGGCGTACAGATCGCGGATGGCAGTGAACGCCTTGTTCACGTCTTTGGTATAGATCGCGGATGAGAGTCCGTATTCGATGCCATTGGCGATTTCGACCGCGTCCTCCATGCCATCACAGGGAATCACTGCCACGACGGGACCAAAAATTTCTTCCTGCGCGATGCGCATCTTCGGATCGACTTCGGTAAACACCGTCGGCTCCATGAACCAGCCGTGCTGATATTCGCCTTGGTTGAGCCGGTTGCCGCCGCAGACCAGCTTTGCGCCTTCATTGCGGCCGATCTCCACATAGCTGAGATCGGTTTCCAGTTGCTTCTGATTGATGGCAGGGCCCATCTGCACCGACTCGTCGAGCCCATTGCCAACTTTCAGTTTCTTCGCGCGGTCGACCAGGCGTTCGACGAATTCCCGGTAGATGCCTTTCTGCACGATCATGCGACTGGTAGCGGTGCAGCGCTGTCCGGTGGTGCCGAACGCGCCCCACAGGCCGCCTTCGATGGCAAGGTCGAGGTTGGCGTCGTCGAGCACAATCATGGGATTCTTGCCACCAAGTTCGAGCGAACAGTGCTTGAAACTCTGGGCCGCAATTCCGCCGATAATTTTGCCGACAGCCGACGATCCGGTGAGTGAGACAGCGCGAACATCCGGATGCTCGGCGATCGGCGTGCCGACTTCTGCGCCGAATCCGGTCACGATATTAATGACGCCTTTGGGAAGGCCGGCGTCAGTCAGGGCGCGAACTAAGTTGAAGGTGGAAAGCGGAGTGTCCTGGGCAGGTTTGATCACGCAGGCATTGCCGCAGACGACCGCGGGCAGCAGTTTCCATGACGAAATCGCCATGGGAAAATTCCAGGGCGTGATCATGCCGCACACGCCGATGGGCTGGCGCACGGCCATAGCAAACTTGTTCGGCATTTCCGACGGAACTGTGGGACCGAAAAGTCTGCGTCCTTCGCCGGCGTTGTAGTAGGCGGCGTCGATGGCTTCCTGCACGTCGCCGCGAGTTTCCGCCAGCACCTTGCCCATTTCGCGGGTCATATCTCGGGAATAATCTTCTTTGCGTTCAATGAGGATCTCGGCGGCGCGAAAGACGATTTCCGCGCGGCGCGGCGCAGGAACCAGCCTCCATTTGGCGAACGCGCGCTTCGCGGCATCGACGGCGGCGTTGACGTCGTCCCGGTTCGACTTCTGAAAGATGCCGACCAGATCGCGGGTGTCGGCGGGATTGCGGTTTTCAAACGTGTCTCCGGTTGAGGAGTCGACCCAGTCGCCGTCGATGAAGTTCTTGAAAACGCGGGTTTGACTGTTGCTGAGGGCGGCGGGAGTCGCCAGAGTGTCGGTAGCCATAAATGTCTCCTGATGAATGCCTTGGTTTGATGCTACAACCTGCAGAGAGGGAGCGGCAAGGTGCGGGCCGGTGATCGATCTTTGTCTGTGATCTTGTTTCCTTTGCGATCTTGGCGACCTTCGCGGTTAAGGCTTTCACCGCAAAGAACGCGAAGGAAGGCCGCAAAAAGCGCAAAGGAAATCTTAATCTCGAAATTGCAGATCTTAGCGCCAGTGCTTCAGGCTCGGCCAGATCTTCGCCAGAGATTCGAACTTCTTGCCCCTGCAGAGGAAGAATGGAATTTCCTGTCGCAGCGCGTACGGACTCGATGCAGAACGGCCCACAAATTCCACATCCGAGTAATAGCGCTCCAGCACTTCTTTGCGATCGTCGAGCACGATCATGCAGTTGCCGGAATAGCCGCGCGGGCCCCAGAGCCAAAAGGTGCGGTCGCCGCTGATCACGGGGGGAAGGCCGAGCTTTCCGTCAAAAAAATCGATCGCACCGGCGGGGGCGTAGAACTGGGCGAAGATGCCACAACCGGCGCGTTCCCCGGCCGGAATGCGGTTCCAAGCGACGACGGCCTCGTCGGCGATTTCTTTCCATCCAAACTGGTCGGAATACCACTGCGGCAGGGGAGAGACATCGCTGAAATGCTCGGTCTTGGCCAAATCGATGTGGTTGTACTGCATGTACGTTACGAAATGTTGCGGCGAAAGCACTGGAACTGACATGGGCAGGCCAACCGCGCCACTGACAAGCAGCGAGATGACAATGGCACGCTTCCACGACTGTCGCGCCGCCGCCGACTGGAGGTCATCGATGAAAGACTCGATGCGCACCGCACCTGCCGCCAGCAGTACGGGGTAAACCGGAGCGAGGTAATAGTTCTTCCCGTGCAGCGCAAAAAAGATCGCGTAACAGGTGATATAGCACCAGCCGAGAAGCCGGTATGGACGAAGCAGAGGTGACGCAAACAGCGCGATCAGACCGACGATCCAGACCACCGCATTCAGGGGATTGATGATCATCACCTGTTGCACGAAATAGGGAAGCGGGCCAAAGACGATGTCGCGCCCATCGGCTCGTATGTTGCGCATGAGTTGCACGAAGGGCCAGTCGTAGTGGATGTTCCACAGCAGGTTGGGCAGGAAGATGAGAAATGCGGCAAGGCCGCCAAGCCAAAACCATTTAGTCAAGAAGGTGCGGCGCTGAGGCGTCAGTAGCAGTCCAATGACAACACCCACGCCGAACACCAAGATGGAATACTTTTCTTCCAGCCCAATGCCGGCGACGATGCCAAATCCGATCCAGTGGCGCGGATCACTTCTCTTGATGGCCAGGATCAGGAAGTAGACGCAGCCCATCCACAGGTTGGGCTCAAGGCAGTTGGTGCCGAGCAGGCTGGCGTTCGAGAGATACATCCCGGCAATAACGATAGACACAGCGCTGACGATCAGAGCGTAGCGGCGCCCTCCGAGCTCGCGGGCGAGAACGGCAGTCTGGACGACCAGCAGCGATGATGCCAGCGCCGGAATGAAGCGAATGGCACGCAGCGAGTCTCCAAGCAAGGCCCGGCTAACATGTACGAGAAAGGGAATCAGAGGCGGCTGGTCGACGTATCCCCATTGCAGATGATCGCCGCATGACATGTAGTCGAATTCATCGACGAAATAGCCGTAGCGATTATTGAAGTAGATGTGAAAAACGAGCTTGGCCGCGGCGATGGCCCAAACAATCGCCATGCCGGAAGAGAGAAGGTTCACTTCGTCAGGGGGCGGGGCCGCCACAGTCTGGGTCACGGTGGCCATCGGGACCATTCAGCATAGTCCTCCCGGCAACCTCTGTCATCTGTTCAACGCGGGATCAAGTTCGAAAAAACCAACGCTGGAACCGGTTCGCACTTCCGTAACCTGCTAACCCCCTTACTTATTCTTTCCGCTGTTTTTCTTGTGCTACCGTTTTCTTTAGCGCAGATTCGCCGACTTCTAATAAGGTTTCTCAGCCAAAGTGTCTTCTGACGATCGCAAACCGGGGATCCACGTCGCGTGGACGACGGTTACATATCGCAGCCTGATCCTGATGATCACGGCGGTCGTGGTCGTGTTTGTGGTGGCGGTCCGCTTCACGTTTCCGCAGTTTTCCGAAAACACGGCGAGGAAGGCGAACGACGTGTTCGGCCGGTTGCTGGAGCGCGTGGCCGGCATGGCGCCGCCCGCGGGTTCGGGGAATGCGACCGCGCAGCAGGCGCATTTTACCGCCCTGGATGGCACGGTGCGCGTCAAGAAGGGCAGCGGCAACAGCTGGGTTCCGGCCGACTACAACATTCCTCTGGAAAAAGGCGACGTGGTTCAGACCGGCTCAGAAGGCATGGCGAAAGTCGTCTTCAACGACGGTACCAGTTATACGGTGAAGCAGGATTCCCTGATCGTCATTCAGGAAAACTCAGCCAATGATCAGCAGCAGACCAATGTCGCTGTGGCGGTGAGCACCGGAACGGTCGATCTCTCGACGGCTACCTACAGCCAAGGTTCGAAGTCGCAGGTCATCGTGTCCGGAGCAACCGCCTCACTGGCTCCTGACTCGGCGGCGCAGGTTCATAACGATCCCAAGGCCGACCAGCACGAAATCATCATGAAGAAAGGAACCGGCGAGGTCACCAAAGGCAACGAAACGGTAAAACTGGCGAACTGGGAAAAAGTGACCTTCCAGGGCGGCCAGCAGTCGCATTTGGAGAAGACCAAAGAGATCGGGCCGCCGACACCGATCGCTCCCGCCAACATGGCGCCCTTGTTTGCGGCGGGCGAGGCCATGAAGGACGTCGAGTTTTCCTGGACGCCGATGGCGAATGCAGTTGGTTACCGCCTGCGTATCTCCCGCAATCCGTACTTTTCCTCTACACTGGTTGACAAAAAGATCAATACCGCAGCGGTCACGGTGACGAATCTGGGACAGGGCGCCTATTACTGGATGGTGCAGTCCTACGACGCGACGGGAAAGGAATCGGTGGAGAGTGAGAAGAATCGCTTCACCATTATTTCGAAGGGCAAAGAGACAGAAGAGATTGAACTGGAATTGGACCCATTCATTCAGCATGGGCACGTGATCGAAGTAACGGGCAAGACGCAGACCGGAGCGCGGGTCATGGTGAACGGCAGCGAGGTTCCGATGGTTACACCCGACGGCCAGTTCCATTACTTCACACCGCCGTTGCCGACGGGCGAAGCGGTGATTACGGTAACGGCGCAGACGGCGCAGGGCGGCGTGAATACGCAGCAGAAAAAGATCATTATCCAGTAACGGGCGAGAGATTGGCCGATTCGAAGACGAACTTTCGATTGCAAGCAGGGTTGCCTGGTATCTCGTAGAATAAGGACAGCATCCCTGACAACAAGAGATTAAAGTCCCGGGCAGATTCCGGGCGTACAGCTCTGCAGAAAAACGGAAACATTGGTCATGTCAAACAACGGATTCCATTCAGGCGCCACGCGCAATCACAACCTCCGCTCCCTGTTCAGCATTTTCTCCAGCGATCTGGCGATTGATCTGGGGACGGCCAACACACTCGTCTACGCGCGCGGCAAGGGCATTGTGGTGAACGAACCCTCCATCGTTGCGATCAACAAGAACACGGGAGAAGTGGAGGCGGTGGGCAAAGAGGCGAAAGAGATGCTGGGCCGCACTCCCGGCAACATTGTCGCGATCAAGCCCATGAAAGATGGCGTGATTGCCGATTTCAAAGTCACCGAAAAGATGCTGAACTACTTCATCCAGAAGGCGCACAACCGCAAGATGCTGGTGCATCCGCGGATCGTGATCGGCGTGCCTTCGGAGATCACGCAGGTCGAAAAGCGCGCGGTCATGGACTCGGCGTATCGCGCCAAGGCGAGCGAAGTTCATCTGGTCGAACAGGCTATGGTGGCTGCGATCGGCGCCGGGTTGCCGATCACCGAGCCCAGCGGAAACATGGTGGTCGATATTGGCGGCGGCACCACTGACATCGCGGTGATCTCTCTGAGCGGCATCGTCTACTCGCGCTCGGTGCGTATGGCCGGCAATCAGATGGATGAAGCCATCATGAATTACCTGAAGCGGAAATATAACCTGCTGATTGGCGAGCGCACCGCGGAGCAGATCAAGATGGAAATCGGCTCGGCGCATCAGCTCGACAAGCCGCTGACCATGGAAATCAAGGGCCGCAACCTGATCGAGGGCGTGCCCAAGACGATCACCGTCGATGATGGCGAAATTCGCGAAGCCTTGAGTGAATGCGTATCGACGATCATGAATGCGATCCGCGTGGCGCTGGAACGGACACCGCCAGAGCTTTCCGCCGACATCAGCGACCGCGGCATCGTGCTGACTGGTGGCGGAGCCCTGCTGAAGAATCTGGACAAGCGCATCCGCGAAGAAACCGGTTTGCCGGTTTCCATCGCCGACGATCCGCTGTGCAGCGTAGTGCTGGGCACCGGCAAGATGCTCTCTGATTTCAAGCTGCTGAGAAAGATCTCGATTGAGTAACCCGGTTTCGAGTTTCAGGTTTCAAGTTTCGAGCGGGTCGATTCGGCTGACGCAAACTTGCTGGTCTTGAAACTCGAAATCCGACACTTGAAACTGGTCCTATGGAATCCGTCCTCGGCCGCCATCGCAACCTGATCATCCTTCTGGGCGTACTGTTTTTGCAGGCGCTGGGATTGGCCATTCAAGTCAAGAAATCTGCGGGCCCCGAGGTGCAGGATACGCGGCTCATCCGCATTTGGGCGGTGGGCGCGCTAAGTCCTTTGGAACGCGCGCTGGTCTGGATCCAGAGGAGCGCCGGAGACACCTGGCACAATTACTTTTACCTGCGCGGAGTACGCGCCGAAAACCGCCAGCTTAAAGAACAAATTGAGCAGATGCGGCTGGAGCAGGTCCGCCTCACCGAAGACGCGACCCAGGCACACCGCTTGCAGAATCTGCTCGCTTTCAAGGAACAATTCGTAGCCAAGACTGTCGCCGCGCAGGTGATCGGATCGAGCGGCAGCGATCTTTCACGCGTCATTTACATCGATAAGGGCGAGAACGAAGGCATCCGGCGCGACATGGCCGTGATCACCGCGGATGGCATCGTCGGTAAAGTGCTCATGGTTTGGCCTTCCCTGGCGCAAGTTTTGTTGATCAACGACCAGAGCAGCGGCGTAGGCGCAATCCTCGAGAAGACACGATTGCAAGGCGTGCTGCGGGGAAACTCCAGCGGCGAGGTCACGCTCGAGCGCGTTATGAGCGACGAACAGGTCCAGCCCGGTGAGACCGTCCTGACCAGCGGGGGAGACCAGATTTTTCCCAAGGGCCTGCCGGTTGGCACGGTAGCAAAGGTCAGCAATGGGAAAGACCTGTTTCTGAACATCAAGATCAGGCCTGCTGCCGATCTCAGCCGCCTCGAAGAAGTGCTGGTGCTGGTCGAGAAGCAGGAGCGCGAGGCTACGGCCGAGGAAAAGGGCACTCACGTCCGGGCGGCCGATATTCTCGCGCAGCGGCTGCCTTCTGTGCCGGAAAAACCCGAGGCCACTCCCGGGGGGACGGCGAAGCCCACGACTGCCAATCTGGCGCCGAAACCGAAGAGTGCGACCACAACCGCGACTGTCACGAACACAAAGCTTCCGGCTGTCGGCGGAGCTGGGGACGGAACCAAGACTGCGCCGGCCACTACCCCGTCGTCCGTTACGAAACAAACTGCCAAGCCAAAGCCGGCGATTACCCTCGACAACTCCCAGCCGCAGACAAGTCCGGCCAACGCGGAGACGGGTTCCAAGCCGGCAGGGGCGGAACCCCAAATTACCGAGCAGAAGCCTGCAACTCCGCCGCAGGCGGATCAACCAGCTTCACCTCCGCAGGACAACAGCGGTCCAAACTAGCGTGCCCATCACCTACACATCTGGGGAGCAGATTGAGGTCTACCGGTTCAGCGTTCCGGTGACCATCGGAGTCCCGCTGGCGGCGCTGTTTTTACAGGCTTTCGTGCCGCTGCGCTTTCCCCGGTTTGCCGTTTACGTCGACCTGCCGCTGCTGGTGACGATCTTTTTTGCCATGGCGCGGCGGAGTCCGATTGCCGGGCTATTTACCGGCGCCGTCATTGGCCTGGCCCAGGACATGCTGGGCCACAATCCCATTGGCATTTACGGGATCGCCAAGACGGTGGTGGGTTATGGCGCGTCATCTTTGGGGGTGAGACTGGATTTGGAAAATGCCGGCGCCAGACTGCTGGTCACCCTGGGATTTTATCTGGTGCATTCCGCCGTGTACTTCACGGTGGCGCGCGGTCTGGTGAACATGTCGGTGCATTGGAGCTTCTGGCAGGGGATCCTGGCCGGATTGGCCAACGGGTTCCTGGGAGTCATCCTGTACTTCGTGCTCGACAAGTTCAAGCAGAGGACGTAGTCCTGAGTCGCGGGTCCCGCGAACGGGCAGCGCAACTGTCCTAACTAGTGACCTTCGTCAGTCTCAAGCACGATCTTTGCCTCAAGTGGGCATTACAATAGGAGTTAATCCTGACGACATGGATATAACCGCGAGTTCAAGCCGGTTGACTCGCGAATCAGGACTCGGGACTCACAACTGATTTATGTTTGGCCGCGACGAAAAAGTCTCTCCCCTGCGCCTGACTGCGGCGCAATACATCATCCTTGCCATCTTTCTGATTCTTGCCTACGGATTGTGGCGTCTGCAGGTGATGCAGAGCGATTACTACTCGCTCGCGGCGGAAAAAAATCGTATCCGCAATGTGCCTGTGCTCGCGCCACGCGGGAAGATTCTCGATCGCGAAGGCCGCACCATTGTCGACAACTATCCGTCTTTTTCCGCTCTGCTGTTGCGCGATTCGTCGCGCGACCTTAGCGCTGACGCGGATCTGATCGCGCAAGGACTGCATCTTGATCCCAACGAAGTGCGCGCGCGCATCCGGCGATTCGCTTCGATGCCGCAGTATCAACCGATCTTCCTGAAAGAAGACATCACGCCCGACGAGTTGCAGTTCATCGAGGCGCATCGCAACGAATTGCCTGAACTCGACACCATCATGGCGCACCGCCGCCTGTATCCGCGCAACGGATTCATGGCCCACCTGATCGGCTATGTCGGCGAAGTCACCGACGACATGCTCAATCAGCCGCAGTTCGAGCTCTATAGCCCGGGCGATATCGTAGGCATTTCGGGCGTGGAGCGGCAGTACAACAACCTGCTAATGGGCACCAACGGTTCGCGGCAGGCGCTGGTCGATAGTCACGGACGTGAGGTGGGAAGACTGGGCGAGACCGAGGCTACTCCGGGCAAGCCGCTGAAGCTCACCATCGATATTGATTTGCAGATCGCTGCCGAAGAAGCTTTGGAAGGCAAGAACGGTGCGATTGTCGCGATGGATCCGCGCACCGGAGAAATCCTGGCGATGGCCAGCGGGCCCACATTCGATCCCAATGATTTTGCGGTGCGCGTATCGCGGGACCAGTGGAACAAGCTGGTAAACGATCCCGACAAGCCACTGCTGAACAAGGCGATTCAGGCGCAGCTTGCACCCGGATCGACCTTCAAGATCATCATGGCGACGGCGGGCTGGCAGGAGGGCATCGCACAAACACTACACGTAGATTGTCACGGCAGCGCCGAATTTTACGGCCGGCGATTTGGATGTTGGGTAAAGAGCGGTCACGGGCCCGTTGATCTGGAAAAGGCCATCTATCAGTCGTGTGACGTGTTCTTTTACACACTGGCGGAGAAGTTAGGCATCGATCGCATCGCGAAATACGCCACTGAGTTTGGGCTCGGTCAGAAAACGGGCATCGATCTGCCGAATGAAGTCACTGGCGTGATGCCGTCGGAAGAGTGGAAGATCAAGAACTTCAAGCAGAAATGGTTTGCCGGAGAGACGATCTCGGTCGGCATCGGGCAGGGAGCGATCGCGATCACGCCGGTGCAATTGCTGCGCGCGATCAGCGCAATCTCGATGGGCGGCAGGATGGTGGTGCCGCACGTCATCAATCCCACCGATCTGCCGCCAGGATTGGTTGATGTCGCGCACTACACCGAAGTGAAGCAGGTGCCCATCGATCCGAATGGGTGGAATTTGATCACCGACGCGATGTCACGGGTATTGTTGCCAGAGGGTACTGCACCGTCGGCGCATGTTCCCGGCATCGACATTGCGGGCAAAACCGGGTCAGCGCAGGTGGTTTCGCTGGCGCTGCGGGCAAAGGTGAAAAATGACGAGGAGTTCGCACAGAACGGCTGGTTTGTCGGCTTTACGCCGCGGCGCAATCCGGACGTTGTGGTCTGCGTTCTGTTCCAGGGCGGCGAGCATGGAAAGTTGGCGGCCAGGCTGGCGACGCAAGTGATTAAAGCTTACGTCGACAAGCGGCAGCGCAGTCCTCAAAAAATGGTGGAGAAGCCGAAGAATGGCACGGTTGACGTGGGCGGGTTGTGGAGCGAACCCGATCGGGATGGTGGCAAGGACGGTTTAGGGGCTGGACGATTTGTCGTAGAGCTGCCGAAGAAGATGCCGCTGGCGACGGCTGCCCCGGGGATGAACTGAAGGCAGTCCCGGGTCCCGAGTTGCGAAAATACTGAAGACAAGACGTTTGGGTTTTACTGAGTACTGGCAACTGATTTCCCATGGCACGTTACGTTTCATTTCGCGACTTTGACTGGATCCTGCTGGGATTCGTCCTGCTGATTTGTGGTATGGGCGTGATCGAGATCCATAGCGCTACGGTGCACACGAAATTCGCCGGCTCGCATCTCAAGCAGATTTACTGGATCGTGGCCGGGGTCGGAGTCATGTTCCTGATGAGTCTGGTGAATTATCAGGCTCTGTTGGAGCAGGTTCACTGGTTCTACATCGGCGCAATCGGGGCGTTGATGGCGGTTCTGCTCTTCGGTCAGAAATACCTGGGAGCGCGGCGCTGGATCAAGCTGGGCAGCAATCACTTTCAGCCTTCCGAGTGGGTCAAGCTCATTCTGATTGTTGCTGTGGCAAGATATTTCGCCGAAATGCGAGAGAGGGAGCTTTCCTGGTCGGACATGATGAAAGCCGGAGCGATCGTCGGCATCCCCATGCTGATGGTCTTGGCGCAGCCGGACCTGGGCACGGCGCTGACTTACGTTCCGATTGCCGTCATGGGCGTATTCCTGGGCGGGATGCAGTGGAAGCAGGGGCTGGCGCTAGGTCTGCTGGCGGTGGTGGGGATCAGCGCGGTGTTTCTGGTGCCTCGGGTTCACGTTTTGAAGTCGTACCAGAAGCAGCGGTTGACCAGCTTTATCGATCCCGAACTCGATCCCCAGGGGTCGGGGTATCAAGTTGAGCAATCCAAGATTGCTGTGGGTTCAGGAGGCTTGTGGGGCGGTAAAGGCTCGCAAACACACGGGAATTTCCTACCCGTGC
>Ga0335077_10011328_pt1 | contig 11136 bp, 11 predicted proteins | sample Lox_Sample_31_FD_207151 | JGI IMG/M metagenome (GOLD analysis project Ga0335077, IMG submission 207151) | Soil microbial communities from Loxahatchee National Wildlife Refuge, Florida, United States - Lox_Sample_3.1 | ecosystem: Environmental > Terrestrial > Soil > Wetlands | place: USA...
TGCTCACGGCGTAGCCGCTGTGCACGATCAGCCACTCCCCGGGCCGCGGGGGCGGGCCGTCGAGGGCCAGGAGCGACACGCGCTCCAGGCGCCCGCCCACGCCCTCGACCACGGCGTCGCCGTCGCCATCGCAGGCGACGACCTGTCGCACCCGGCTCAGGCACATGAGGTGGCCTCCTCGACGAGGGCGAGCACGGCGCGCAGGGCCCGGGGCACGGCCGCCTCGACGCGGGGGCTGAGCCCCACGCCGAGGGAGAAGTCCTCACCTTCCACGCCCACCACCACGACGTGCGCGGGCGCATGCCCCACGGCTCTGGCCAGGCGGTGCACACCCACGATGTCGACCCCGTGGCTGCTCGTGACGCGGTCGCGCCCGCGGGGTCGGGGCACCGGTCCCGGCTCGTGGGGGAGCGGTTCGTGGCCGTCGGCGCGCCGGCCCGAGGGCGCCAGGTGCATGACCCTGACGGTGCCGGGCTCTGCCCCGGAGTGGATGGCGTCCACCACGATGGCGAGGGCGGCGTCGTCCCAGTGCCCCAGCAGGTCCAGGGGGTCGACGAGCGGCCCCACCCGCTGGGCGCCGGTGGCGCGTGCGGCCTGCTCGCTCACGATCGCGCCGACGGCGTCGTCGTGCCTGTACTCGCTCCCGAGCCCGGCGATCACGACGGCGTCGACGCCGCGGGGAGCTCCGCCTGACGTCATCGTCGGACCGTCACGTCGAGGAAGTGAGCGGCACAGGAGATGCACGGATCGTGGTTCCGGACGGCCTGCTCGCAGCGCCAGGTGAGCTCGCCGTCGTCGAGTGCCAGGCTCGCCTCGGCCACGCGGCGCAGGTCGGCTTCGATGGTGAGCTGGTTCTGCGAGGTGGGGGGGACGATCCGGGCTGCCTCGATGCCACCGGCGGCGTCGAGTGCGTAGGTGTGGAAGAGCAGGCCCCGCGGCGCCTCGGTGGCCCCTGTGCCCGACGCTCGGCGTGCCACCACGGGTGTCGCCGGGGGGTCGGGTGGCTCGTACTCGGCGATGAGCCGGAGCGCCTCCGAGCACGCCACGACGAGCTCGACGGCGCGCACCACGATGCTCCGGAACGGGTTGGCACACACCGGGCCGAGCCCGGCCTCGTCTGCCGCCTGTCGCGCCACGACGGGAAGCGTGTCGCCGTTGAGCGCATAGCGGGCGAGCGGCCCGGTGAGGTAGGGCCCGCGTCCTCGGATACGGGCGTGCAGGGCCGTCGAGCGGGCCACGTGCTCCTCCTCGACGAGCTCGGCGAACCCCGCGGGGTCGACGTCGAGGCCGTCGGAGGAGGCCACGCGGCCGGACTCGATGGGGTAGCGCCCCCCGTCGCGCAGCGCCACGAAGCGGTAGGCGCCCTCGACGTCGGGGAACTCGAAGCCGGCCACCCACGCCACGGTGGCCAGCGCATCGTCGAGTGCCGCCCGCATCGGCTCGGCCAGTGCTGCGATGGCGGCGGGCCCCGGCGCGCTGTAGAAGCCGCCCACGCAGACGTTGATCGGGTGGACCGAGCGCCCGCCGATCGTCTCCATCAGTTGGTTGCCCGCCCGCTTGAGCCGGAGCCCCCGCTCGACCGAGCCGCGGTCGCGCTCGGCGAGCTCGACGGCATCGGCACAGCCGAGGAAATCCGGGGCGTGGAGGAGGTACACGTGCAGCGCATGGCTCTGGATCCACTCTCCGCAGTACAGCAGGCGCCGGAGCGCCCTGATGCGGTCGTCGACGGTCACCCCGCAGGCGGCTTCCATCGCCGCGCATGCGCTCATCTGGTACGCCACGGGGCAGATGCCGCAGATCCGCGCGGTGATGTCGGGTGCCTCTGTGAACCGTCTGCCTCGGAGGAGCGCCTCGAAGTACCGAGGAGGCTCGAAGATCTCCAGGATCACCTCGTGCACCGATCCGTCGCGCACGTCGATGTGCAGCGACCCCTCGCCTTCGACGCGCGAGATGCCCTCGACCCCGATGGTGCGCCGCGCGCCGTGGCTCATCTGCTCGTGCGCCCGTGGTGCTCGGGGGCGGCCGCCCCGGCCCGCTCCTGGGCCGCCGACTCGTCACGGAAGGCGGGCGCCCCGGCGTTGAACGTGCGGAAGAGCCGGGTGGCGTCGACCGGCGTCATGCCGTCTGTCCGGAGCTTGCCGGCCAGCGACGGCGTGTTGGCGGCGTCGGTGGGCCCGAAGCAACCGAAGCACCCTCGCCCGTAGGCCGGGCAGACGGCCCCGCACCCGGCTCGGGTGACCGGGCCGAGGCAGGGGACGCCGTCGGCGACCAACAGGCACACCGTCCCTCTCTGCTTGCACTCCTGGCAGACGCTGAAGCCCGGCACGACGGGCCGGCGGCCTGCCAGGAACGCGGTGATGACCTCCAGCAGCTGCCGGCGGTCGATGGGACAGCCGTGCAACTCGTAGTCCACGGGCACATGGGCGGCGATGGGCGTCGAGGTGTCCAGCGACGAGATGTACTCGGGGTGGGCGTAGACGGTGGATGCGTACTCTCCTTTGGCCGCGAAGTTCCGGAGGCCCTGGATCCCGCCTGCCGTGGCGCACGCCCCGATGGTGACCAGCGTGCGCGAGGCGGCGCGGACCTCCCTGATGCGAATGGCGTCGGCCGGCGTGGTGATGGAGCCCTCCACGAGGGAGAGGTCGTAGGGGCCGTCGATCGACGTCCGGGTCATCTCGGAGAAATGGGCGACCTGGATTGCGGCTGTCAGGCCGAGAAGCTCGTCTTCGCAGTCGAGCAGGGTCAGCTGACAGCCGTCGCACGACGCGAATTTCCACACGGCCAGTGTCGGCCGCCGTTGCAGCGCCTCGTCGCTCGGCCGCGTCGCAACCGTTGTCATCGCTGGCGCTCCCGGAGCAATTCGCCGACGACGGCGCCATAGCGTACGACCGGGCCGTCACGGCACACCAGGAGCGGCCCGAGCTGGCAGTGACCGCACAGGCCGCACCCGCACTGCATGTTCCGCTCGAGTGAGACGCGGATCCGACCGGGGTGGACGCCTCGGTCCACGAGCGCGGCCGCCACGAAGCGCATCATGATCTCCGGCCCGCAGATGAGCGCGACCGTTCGGGCCGGGTCGAACGGAGCGCCGGGGATGAGGGCCGTGACCACCCCGACGGTGCCCTGCCACCCGGCCGGGGCGGCGTCCACGCTGATGTCGACAAAGGCGCCCGAGTCGCGCCACTGCGCCAGGTCCTGTCCGAAGACGATCTGGTCGGGCGAGCGGGCCCCCACGAGCACGAAGAGGCGTGCGTCGCCGCGTCGTTGGCGCTCGTCGAGATGGACAAGCGCCCCCCGCAAGGGGGCGAGGCCGATGCCTCCGGCCACCACGACGTAGTCGGTGCCCCCCTCGCCGCCCGCCTCCTCCACGTCCCACCCCTGCCCGAAGGGACCCCGGACGCCCACGGGTGCCCCGACCGGCATCTCGCACAGGGCGTGGGTCACCATCCCGACGTCCCGGATGGTGTGCTCGATGGGACCACCGGCCGGGCCCGGAGCGCTCGAGATCGAGATCGCCACCTCTCCCACCCCGAAGGCGGTCAGCATGTTGAACTGGCCGTGTCGGAACGGGGCGGCGCCGTCGCGTCCGGGCGCGAGGTAGAGCGTCGTGACGTCCGACGTCTCTCGGTGACGCCCGACCACCCGCCACAACGCCGGGGTGAGTGGGTGGGGGGCGGCGGCCGGCTGGGCGTCAGCCTGGGTCTTCATCGCCGTCGAGGCCATAGAGGTCGAGGAGCTGGGTCCGCGTGGCCTGGAGGCGCTCCAGGAGCACGGCCGACACCCGGGTGAGCAGGACATAGCCGAACGCCGGCTGGGACTCCGCCTTGGCCCGCAGGCACGCCCCGTCGATGGCCACGGCGCCGACGTCGGTCGTGGCCCGGGCGTCGAAGCTCCAGCGGTAGGGCGGCACCAGCCACGACCACCCCACGACGCTGCCGGGCCCGAGCGTCTGCACCACGATCCCGCCCCGGCCCGGGGCATGGACCTCGATGGCAACCTGCCCGCGGCGCAGGAGGTAGAAGGTGGTGGCCGCATCGCCTTCGGCCAGGAGGAGCTGGCCGGCGTCGAAGGCGACGTTCTGGGCGCAGCCGACCACGGTCGCCACCGCTTCGGGCGGCAGGTCGTGGAAGAAGGCGTGTCCCCCCACGAGCTCGGCCATCGACTCAGGCACCGCCGGCCCCCGTGGTGGCGCCGTCGGAGGACCTGATGGCCGCCGCCTCCTCGGTGATGTCGATGCCCACCGGACACCAGGTGATGCACCGGCCGCAGCCGACGCACCCGGAGGTCCCGAACTGGTCCCACCACGTCCCGAGCTTGTGGGTGAGCCACTGCCGGTAGCACGACGCCGTGGTCGGCCGCACGGGGCCGCCGTGGACGAGAGAGTGGGCCCGGTCGAAGCACGACGACCAGCTCCGGTGGCGTTCGACCGTCCCCGCCAGGTCGCTCACGTCGTGCACGTCGCTGCAGAAGCAGGTGGGGCAGGCCATCGTGCAGTTCCCGCACGACAGGCAACGCTGCGCGGTCTCCTCCCAGCGCGGATGGTCGATGTTGCGGGCCAAGAGCGCAGGCAGCCCATCGGTGTCCAGGACGCGCGTCATCGACGCCCGCGCCGATTCGACCACCTGGTGGCGATGCTCGAGGTCCTCCGCTGCGGCCGGCCGGTGAGGGATCTGGGCGAGCACCTCGGCGCCGAGGTCCGATCCCACGGACACGACATAGCGACGGCCGGCACCGGCGTGTTCGGGGAGCTCGCACAGGGCCATGTCGTAGCCGTCGGTCGCCGCCGGGCCCGTTCCCATGGACGTGCAGAAGCACGTGGCGGCGGGATGCCCGCACTCGGCGGCCACGACGAAGGTCCCCGACCGGCGTCGCGCGTACGAGGGGTCGGGGACGGCCCCCTCGGCCAGCACCCGGTCCAGGACGGCCATGGCGGCGATCTCGCAGGGGCGAGCGCCGAAGACCGCCACCGGGGCCGCATCCTGCGGCGGCTCCCGGACCGTGACGTCGTCGCCGTCGGCGGTGGCCCGCCACACCGTCTCGCGGGGAGGGAAGAAGGCGGCCTTCCACGACGCCGGCCCGACCGCCCACGCGAACAGTGCGTCGTCTCCGGTGTCCTCGAGGCGGTAGGAGCCGGGCCCCTGGTGGTCTCGGTAGCCGACCGGGAGCTCGTCGGTGCCGGCCACCGGCCCGTGGACGATGGCGCCGTCGCGCACGAGCGGGCCGGTCACCTCGTAGCCACGCTCGGCCAGGGCCCGGATCAGGCTGTCGAGACCCCCGCGGTCGACGATCGCCGCTGACGCCGCCGTCACGGGCCTGCTGCCCGCCGCCACGGCGACCATGGCGGGGGCCCCAGGCCATGCTGCGGCCTCGGCGCGAGGTGGGATCGCTTGCGTCGCGGTGACGGGCTCACCTGCCGCCCCGGTGGCGGGGCTCAGGTGCATCGGGCGCCCGCGGCACGTGCTGTCGCGCCTGGCGGCGCGCCGCGCCGAGCGCCGTCTCCACCGCCGCCAGCCACTGGTTGGGCCGCCAGGCATCGGTGTCGGGTCGGGCCGCAAGCTCGAGCTCGAGAGGGACGAGCACGGTCTGCTGTAGTGCAGCCAGCCCTCCGCACGTCCCGGCGAGGTCGAGGAGCTCGAAGACGAGATAGGAGCGGGCCGCCTCCCACGTCGCCAGGTCGTCTCGCTCCGGCGCGTGCGGGCGCTGGTGATGCTCGGTGGCGAGCTCATCGCGCAGCGCGGCCTCCGATCCGTGGGCGAGGAGGTTCGTCCACTCCCACGGCGCCACGCCTTCTCCGTGGTCGAGGCGGTACCGCACGAGCGAGCCCAGGAGGAACGCCGCGCAGCCGTCGGTGACGGTCGCCGGCCCAGGCCGCACCGTCCGGACGCGGTTCTGAGCCTGACCCGAGGCCTCCGCGGCCGAGCGCCCGTCGCCCCGGTGGAGGGTGAGCCGCCGGAACCACGACGCCGGGCTCATCGTCTGCTCTTCGTGCCTCGCGCCGGCCCGGGTGCGGGCCGTGCGGCGAGCTGTGCACCGGTCGATCGGTCGGACTGGCCCGCCTGTGTGATGTGGTACCGAGACACCATCTCTCACCTCGGTCCCGACGATACGTGCCCGAGGGCTCCAGCGCCCAGGGCCGAAGGTCCCTCCCCCTCCGGCCACATGACCTGCGGCGCGGCCCGTCGAGATCAGGGGGGAGCCGGGGCGGGGCGGACGAGCCCCAGCCCGGCGGCCGCCTCCCACAGCGATGCACGGGCCCGGGGGTCCGCAGCCTCCTCGATGAGCAACCGCGCTTGTGCCTGCTGGCTCCGGCCGAAGATCTCGGCGGCGCCGACGTTGGTCACCACCACGGAGTGCTGGAACGTTGACACGGGGGTCTCGACGAGGGGGACGATGGCCGACGTCTCGGTGTGCTCGTGCCATGCCCGCAGGGCGATGACGGCGTGGCCACCCGACGAATGCAGCGCACCCACGACGAAGTCGGGCTGACCGCCGAAGCCCGAGTAGATCCTGCCCCGGACCGAGCAGGCGTTGGCCTGCGCGAACAGGTCCACCTGCAGCGCGGTGTTGATCGACAGCATGGCGGGCTGGGCGGCGATCACGCTCGGGTCGTTCACGACCTCGGTGCGCCTCATGACGAGCTGCGGGTTGTGGTCCGCCCACCCGTAGGTGTCCGGTGAGCCGAAGATGAACGACGCGCACAGCGGGCGCCCCGGGTCGATGGCGCCGGCGCGTTCGAGCTCCACCACGCCGTCGCTCACCATCTCGGACCACACCCCCAGTCCGCGCCGGGACCGGAGCATCCGGGCCGCGGCGTCGGGGAGCGCGCCGATGCCGAGTTGGATGGTCCCCCCGTCGACGGCGTATTCGGCGACCCGCCTCCCGATGGCCGCCGCCTCCTCGTCGATCGGTCGGGGCGGGGGGGAGGGGAGCTCGGCCACGACCTCGATGGCCAGGTCCACCTGGTCGAGATCGAGTTCGGCGTCCCCCCGTGTGTAGGGCATGGCCGGGTTGACCTGGGCGACCACCAATCCCCCCCGCCGTCGGACGCGCTCGATGGCGGCGGGCAGGATGTTGACCTCGATCCCAAGCGACACCTTGCCGTCCGAGGGGACCGAGGTGTGGACCAGGGCGACGTCGGGGGGACGCAGCGAGTCGAAGAGCCGGGGGACCAACGACAGCCGCATGGGCAGGTAGTCGAGCCGGGGGTCCTGCCGAACACCAGGGCCGACGAACGGCGTCTCGTTGACGACCCCGTCGCGGCAGGGCCAGCCGGCCTGCGGGTTGAGGGAGAACAGCCGGCATCGCTCCAGCGCCGAGTCGGCGAGGCGCAGCAACTCCCACGGCGTGCCGAAGTTGCCGGATACGACTACCCGTGGACTTGGGTGCTCGATCGCCGCCAAGCGCGCGGCGACGGTGTCTGCGCTGACTATCCGCACGATGAGCGGGGAGGCATTCGCACCTCAGCAGTCGTGGCGACGGTCAACCGGAGGCGGGATCCGTGTCGCCACGGCCCTCGTCCCGGACGGCCCGGAGTGCGGCGTGACGCTCCGCGTCGGGGGTCAGCGCCGGCAGACGGGCCGGTTCGGGCTGGTGCGGGCGGCGGAGGCCGCGACGACCAGTGGCACCTGCCGCCCAGAGGGCGGTGACGCCGAGAGCCATGATCACGGCGACTCCAACGTTCTCCATGGGAGCCATTCAACCAGCCCAGCCCGCGTGCCGGTAGGGACCAAAGGCCGAGATGCGAGTCGGCGCGGGCGGTGCCAGCGTCCACGGCGACGGGGACCTTCGGCCCTGGCGTGGGTGTGGACGCAGTGGCCACGATGCAACAGTGACCACACGCGCGCCGGGCCAATCGGAAAGCACTGCGACGGGGCCTCTCCTCGGTGTCCCCGAGCTCATCGGTGCGCTCGAGGTCCTGCACGCCGAGATGCGCCGAGAGCACGTGGCGCGCGCCGACGATCTGGCCAGGATCGACCCCACGCACAGGCACGGAGCCGCCAACCTGATCGACTATCTCGTCCTGCGCCGCCACGACATCCGTCCCGTGCAGCTCGCCCTCGCCGAGCTCGGGCTCTCCTCTCTGGGGCGGGCCGAGGAGCACGTCATCAACACGGTGGAGCGCGTTCTGGGCATGCTGTACCTCCTCTCCGGGAAGAGCGACGAGCCGCGGACCGAGGCGGCGGTGGGCTTCGGGGGTGGCCGTGACGCGCTCGAGACACACGCGGACGCCCTGCTCGGGCCGAGCCGACGGGGACGGTCGACGAGGATCCTGGTCACGATGCCGACGGAGGCGGCCGACGACGCCGCCGTCGTGCGCGAGCTCATGCGACGGGGGATGGGATGTGCCCGGATCAACTGTGCCCACGACGACCAGGGCCGTTGGGAGCAGATGGTCAACAACATCCGCCAGGCCGCGCGGGAGCTCGGGGAGCCGTGTCCCATCCTCATGGACCTGCCCGGGCCCAAGCTCCGGACCGGGCCGGTCGAGGCCGGCCCCCGGGTCCTCGCCCTGCACCCCCGGCGCGATGCGTGGGGCCGGGCGTCGCATCCCGCCCACGCCCGCCTGGTCGCCACCGAGGAGGCGGGGGCCGGGGCGCGAGACGCCGTGTGCCCGCGCATCCCCGTAGGAAGGGAGTGGCTGGACGGGGTGCAACCCGGGGACGTGGTGCGGCTGCGGGACACGCGTGGCGACCACAGGAGCCTCCTCGCCGCGGGCCGGACCGAAGACGGCGTGGAGGTGGAAGCGTGGGACACCACGTACGTGGAGACCGGTACCGAGCTCGTCGACGCCGGCGGGCATCGAACACCGGTCGGCTTGCTGCCCCCGCTCGAGCAGGCCCTCGTGCTCCGAGTAGGGGACGTCCTCACCCTCACCGCCGACCAGACACCGGCGGCGGTGCCCCAGGCGGGCGTGCCCGGACACCGGGCAACGCCTGCGCCGCATGCCGGCCGTGAAGCGACAGCGCCGCGCATCGGGTGCACGCTTCCCGAGGCGCTGGACGCGCTGGCCGTGGGACATCGCGTGCTCTTCGACGACGGCAAGATCACCGGGACGGTCGTGGCCGTCCGTGCTGGAGAAGTCGACGTCGGTGTGACCGCAGCCCGGCCCCATGGTTCTCGCCTGCGGGCCGAGAAGGGCATCAACCTTCCCGACAGCGAGTTACGGCTTCCCGCCCTGGGCCCGTTGGACGAGCCCCTGCTCGGGTTCATCGTCGGGCAGGCAGACATGGTCGGACTCTCCTTCGCCCAGAGCGTGGAGGACGTCCGGTTGTTGCAGGACCTTCTTCGGCGACGTGGCGCCTCGCCCGGCATCGTCCTCAAGATCGAGACCGGCCAGGGCTTTGCCAACCTCCCCGAGCTCCTGCTGGCCGCCATGGCATCGGAGCGGGTTGGTGTGATGGTGGCGCGCGGCGACCTGGCGGTCGAATGCGGGTTCGAGCGCCTGGCCGAGCTTCAGGAGGAGATCCTGTGGTTGTGCGACGCGGCCCATCTCCCGGTGATCTGGGCCACCCAGGTGCTCGACCAGATGGCACGGAGCGGCCAACCGTCGCGGGCGGAGATCTCCGACGCGGCCATGAGCGGCCGGGCGGAATGCGTCATGCTCAACAAGGGGCCACACATCGTGGATGCCGTCTCGGCACTCGACGACATCTTGCGCCGCATGAATGCCCACCAGCAGAAGAAGGTCGCCCTCCTGCCGGGGTGGGCGCTACGTGCGGCCGATGCTCGACGTTGTGCCGCGCCGCGACAGCGCGTCGACCGTCACCGCGCCCAGGAGCACCAGCCCGGTCACGATGAACTGCCATTGCGCGGAGAGGCCGAGGAGGTACATGCCGTTGTAGATGCCGCCGATCACGAGGCCGCCCAGCACAGCGTGGGACATCCTGCCGCGACCTCCGAGGAGGGAGGTGCCCCCCACGACCGCCGCAGCCACGGCGTAGAGGACCAGCTGGCCGCCGTTGACGTTGTTCGACATGCCGCCCAGCAACGAGGCGTACAGGAGGCCGGCGATGGCGGCGGTGAAGCCGCACAGTGTGAACGCCCACGTGCGGATGGCCGCCACGTTGACACCGGCGCGCCGGGCCGCTTCGGCATTGCCGCCGATGGCGTAGATGTAACGGCCGAAGCGCATCCGCTGGAGGAGGACGCTCCAGGCGCCGAACACCCCGAGCACGATGAAGATGACCCACGGAACGCCCTCGAGCACGCCGAAGGCGGCCCGGTTGACGTTGCAGATGAGGACCACTCCCACGCCGATGGCGGCCATGAGCACGATCTTGATGACCGTCAGGCTGCGGGGAGGGGCGACCAGGCCGCTGCGGCGGCGACGCTCGTCGCGCAGGAACATGCTCAGGCTGAGTAGCCCGACGATCACGGCCATGGCGATCCATCCCACGAGCGGCGTGACGCGGCCCCACATGAGGTCGTAGAGCACCCGCAGGTTGACGGAACGGCCCGTGAGGCTCGGGTACCCCGAGAAGGGCCCGATGGACAGGATGATGAGCAGGACGCCGTTCATGATGAGCAAGCCGGCCAGCGTCACGATGAACGAGGGCAACCGCAGGCGGGTGATGAGCGTGCCCCAGAGGGCGCCGACGACCGCCATGGCGAGGACGGCGGTGATGATGGCCGCCCACCACGGCCAATTCGAGGTGACGGGTTGCACGAGCTGCACGGCGATCACCCCGCCCACCGCGCCGCCGTAGCCGATGGACAGGTCGATCTCGCCGAGCAGGAGGGCGAAGACCTCGGCCATGCCAAGCACCATGAACACCGCGCTCTGCTGGAACAGGTTCACGATGTTGCCGGCGGAAAGGAAGATGTGGTGGGGGCTGATGGCCTGGAAGACGATGATGATGGCGATGAGCCCCAGGAGCACCGGGAGCACCCCGCTGTCACCGCTTTTCACCCTGGTGACCTGGGCCCGGAAGTACTCGGGGAGGGTCTGGGCGACGATGGCGGCCGGCACGAGCGGTGCGGCCCCTTCGGACGCGGCGGTGAGGTCGACGTCGGGGCTGATCACCGGGCCGTCAGCCACGGCGGGAGGCGCCTTGGAGGTCAGGTCGTGCTCAGGCACGGCGCCCCCCGTCGGCCCCGGCGCCCAGGCCACCGGTGGTCATGTACTCGACCACGCTC
>Ga0335077_10011329_pt1 | contig 11135 bp, 8 predicted proteins | sample Lox_Sample_31_FD_207151 | JGI IMG/M metagenome (GOLD analysis project Ga0335077, IMG submission 207151) | Soil microbial communities from Loxahatchee National Wildlife Refuge, Florida, United States - Lox_Sample_3.1 | ecosystem: Environmental > Terrestrial > Soil > Wetlands | place: USA: Florida...
CGAATTCCTGGACGCGGTTCTCGCCGAAATGGCGTAGCCCCGCTTCATGGGCCGCGCGAATCGCCTCCGCCGGAAACGTCTTCGACACCGCGACAATCGTAATCTCCTCCGCTCGCCGCGCGAAACGCGCCGCGGCGCGCGCCACGCGTTCGCACACGCGCTCCAGATTCTCCGCGATGGAGGTGGTTTGCGCCATGATTCGCCGCGATTCTAGCATGCGCCACACTTCGTCTCGGGTTCGCGCTCCAGTCCACAGCAGCTACCACTTGACAGAGCCATCCCCGCTGCTAGCGTGGAAGCGATGTGCAGCAGCCGCGCACATGGACGGCGAATCACATCTCCCGCCCCAGCGGGGCGCCACCGGTGTGTCTATTCGAGACCATCTCCTCTCTCCCGTCTTCCAAATCCTAATCGCCAATTCCAGGAATTAGAATCCACTCTAAGTGGTTGGAAACAAAGAAAAGATGCGCGTTCTAATCGCCAACAAATCGAGGTTGCCCCATCTCGTGCTTTCTTGGCCGGCGGGGTTCCTACGGACACCAACCGGCCCTATGTTAAACTCACAACCACTTCGATGCCCACGCGCGGCAAATTCATCGTTTTCGAGGGAATCGACGGCTCCGGCAAGCGCACGCAACTCGACGCGCTCGCCCGCGCGTTCACGCAAAAGGGAATCGCGTTCTCGCAGATCGGCTTCCCCAACTACAGCGGCTTTTTCGGCAAGCTCGTCGCGCGGTTCCTCAATGGCGAATTCGGCCCGCTCTCTGCCGTCGATCCGCACTTTTCCGCGCTTCTCTACGCCTGCGACCGGCTGGAATCGAAGCCCGTCATCGAGGCGGCGCTCGCTTCGGGAAAAATCCTGATCGCCGACCGCTACGTCGGCTCCAATCTCGCGCATCAGGGCTCGCGCGTGCCGCCCGAGAAGCGCGGAGAATTCCTCGCATGGCTGAAGCAGCTCGAATACGAGGTTCACGCGCTGCCCGCCGAGGATCTGGTCGTCTATTTACGTGTGCCCGTGGCCGAGGCGCATCGGCTGGTCGGCGAAAAAGGCGCGCGCGAGTACACCAGCTCGCGGCACGATTTGCAGGAAGCCGACCTCGCGCATCTGGAGGCGGCCTCCCTCGTGTACGATGAGCTGGCGCGGCAGCCGAATTGGATCACGATCGAATGCTTCGACGCGGCTTCCGGCTCTCTTCGCCGGCCCGCGGCGATTCATGAAGAGATTTTCGCGGAAGTGGAAGCGCGCATCCACTCCGCGCTTCGGGCGAACGGCTAGTCCCATGGGATTCAGCGAATTTCTCGGCAACGAACGCATCGTGGGCGCGCTGCGCGGCATGCTACGCCGCGAACGCGTGCCGAGCGCCCTGCTTTTCACCGGGCCGCGCGGCATCGGGAAATACACGCTCGCGCGGATGTTTGCGCAAGCCGCGAACTGCGAGCGATCGAAGGACGACTTCTGCGGCGAGTGCTCTTCCTGCCTGAAGATCGCGCGGCTTGCGGACCCCGCGCCGCTCATCGAGGCGGGCCTCGGCGAGCGCGGCGAGTCGGCGGACACGGCCGCGGTCGAGCGCACGCCGCTGATCCTCGAGACGCACCCCGATGTGTGGCTGATCGTTCCGGATCCCGTGCGCCTCCGCACTCCCGTTGCCCGGCCGATGATTCGCGTCGGCCAGTTGCGGGCGGTCCAGCGCGCCGCCTATTTCAAGCCGCAGGGGCGCCGCCGCGTTTTCATACTCGACGGCGCCGACACGATGCGCTGGAACGACGCCGACCTCTTCCTCAAGATCCTGGAGGAGCCGCCCGAATCCGCCACGCTCATTCTGCTGGCGCCGACACCCGATTCGTTGCTGCCCACGATCCGCTCGCGCTGCTTGCAGTTTCACTTTGCACCAGTCCCTGTGGAGAAAATCGAGGCGTTCCTCGGGGAGCGCACCCAAGCGAAGGCCGCGGAGCGGAAGCTGGCTGCGCGGCTGGCCGGCGGCAGCCCGGGCGCCGCCCTTTCCCTGGACCTCGAGGAATCGGCTCGCCTGCGGCGAAGCGTTCTTCGGCTTCTGGAGCTGGCTGTGACGGGCGAAAAGTTCGGCGACATCTTCGCCGCCACCGCTCAGCTTGCCAAGCAGGAGCAGGAATCATTTGAAAACATTCTGGAGCTGTTCTATAGTCTTTTCACAGACTTGCTCGAGTCCTCCCTTGGCCCCGAGAGCAGTCTTCCTCGCAACCCTGACCTGCGACGGGAAGTGGAGTCGATCGGAAAGAAAGTCGATTGGCAGTGGGTCCTGAGGGCTACTCGCGGTATGGATACGCTGGAAGCCCGGCTTCGCCGCAACATCGGTCGTCAACTGGGTCTGGACGCCGTCATCGCTTCGCTCAGTGTTCGCTGAGGCGCCCGGCCCCTCCAAAGCCTTTTTCGGAAAAAATGTTGCAACCGAACGTCCTCATCCGTAGTCATAAGAGGTATCCAACTGAGGAGCTTTTATGGTCAACCGCAAGCTGTTTCGCCCCGCCCTTACTGACATGAAGGATCAATACGTCTCGCGTCCGGCTCAGCCCGCACCTCAGCCCGCGCCTCCCGGACGCAAGAAACCCGCGCCGCCCGAGCAGACGTTCGCCGAGAATTTTTACTTCGTGAAGCAAATGCAGTCGCGTACGCCCGTTGCAGTGGTCCTGACGGACGGCGAAGTGCTTCGCGGCACGGTGGAGTGGTACGACCGGGATTGCATCAAGCTCACGCGGTACGGAAGTCCGAACCTGCTCATTTACAAGCACTGCATCCGTTACCTCTATAAGGAAGGCGAGGACGCGGCTCAGGGCGGCACGAACGGCCAGTAGGAATTCGCTCCGGCGAATTCCGAAAATTCCGTCCTGCGTCCGCCGGAATCCACCAGCCACGCGCCATAACCACCATCATGAAAATCGGGATCACCTGCTATCCGACGTACGGCGGTTCCGGAGTGGTGGCCACAGAACTCGGCATTGAGCTTGCCGCGCGGGGACACGAAGTCCATTTCATCAGCTACGCCATGCCGATCCGTTTGAGCGGCGCGAGCGAGCGAATCTACTTTCACGAGGTGGAAGTTACCAACTACCCGCTGTTCGATCACCCGCCGTACACCCTCGCGCTTGCGACCAAAATGACCGAGGTCGCCGAAGCGGCATCGCTCGACCTGCTGCACGTGCACTACGCGATCCCGCATTCGGTGAGCGCGCTGCTCGCCCGCATGATGGCTGCTCCCCGGCGGCTGCCGTTCATCACCACGCTGCACGGCACCGACATTACTCTGGTCGGCAACGACCGCAGCTATCTGCCCATCACGCGCTTCTCCATCGAGCAGAGCGACGGCGTCACGGCCATCTCGAATTACCTGCGCGACCGCACCCTGAAGGAGTTTGAGATCAAGCGGCCTATCGATGTGATTCCGAACTTCGTGAACTGCGAGCTCTACAAGCGGTCCACTGACGCAGCGGCCCGCGCAAAATGGGCCCCCGGCGGCGAGCCGATCCTGATGCACCTTTCGAACTTCCGGCCGGTGAAGCGCCTCACGGACGTGGTGGAAATCTTCGCGCTGGTGCGCGAGAAGATGGCCGCAAAACTCGTACTGATCGGCGACGGCCCCGACCGCGGCGCGGCTGAATACGTGGTGCGAAAGAAGCGGATTTCGAAGGACGTGTTTTTCCTCGGGAAGCAGGACCGCGTGCAGGACAAGCTCGGGCTGGCCGATCTCTTTCTTCTCCCGAGCGATGAGGAATCGTTTGGTCTGGCCGCGCTCGAGGCCATGGCCTGCGAGGTGCCAGTGGTGGCAACGAACGTCGGCGGCGTGCCCGAGGTGGTCAAGCACGGGGTGGACGGCTATCTCTTCGAGCCGCGCGACGTGGCGACGGCCGCAAAGTACGCCTTGGATATTCTTTCGCGCCCCGACCGCGGCCGCATGATGGGCGAGATGGCGCGCGCCGACGCCAACCGCCAGTATTGTTCAAATGACATCATTCCGCTCTACGAGGCTTACTACAGAAAAGTGTTGAACTCTTCCGGAATCGCCGCCAGCGCCGACTAGCGGCGCATACCCCGGCGAGCAGAAGCAAAATCAGCCACTGTTTCCGGAATCGCACCATATGCTCTTGGTGCGGGTGCCGAGCCACTGAATTCATTCGCTGAAAACCGGTCGGTGCAGTTCCCATCGGGCGGGGTTATCGGTCACGACCGCACGCGACGCGGCCAACGTGGACGGTTGCCTGGGCCTCACGCTAGAATCACACATGCTTAGAGGCTCGAGTTGTAGATCTTTCGCCATCATTTTCTGCGTGGTCGCAGCCGCGATGCAGTTGTTCGTCGATCCGGTCTTCGCCCGGCAGACTCAGGCCGCCGAGGCAAAGCATTCAAAGGCCTCCGTTGCTGGAAAATTGACCGTGATGCCCACCGGGGAAAGTGTGGCGAGCGTACTTCCCGGCGTCACCTTGCAGTTGACCGGCCCCACCCCTGCCGTGGCACACCAATCGGCCGTAAGCGATGCAGCGGGCCACTACGAGTTTGACAACCTTGGGCCCGGAACATACACCTTGGAAGTTACCGAGGACGGTTTCAAGCCGTGGTCGGGCACGATCACGGTGGGCGCGGATCAAACGGTTGCTCAGGATATCGCTCTCCAGATCATCTCTGTGAATCAGCGAGTCGAAGTGCACGAAGAAGAGGGCCCCAAGGCCAGCACAGAGAGCGTCACGCCGAATGCGACGGTTAGCAACCAGCAATTGAATACCTTGCCGTTGCCCACGCAGAAGTTCACTGAGGCCCTTTCGCTAGTGCCGGGAGTCATCCGCACCGCCCAAGGAGGGCTGAGTTTCAACGGCCAGGAGGAAAGCCAGGGCATGTTATTGGTCGACTCCGCGGAAAACGTGGATCCGATCTCGGGAAGCTTCGCGATTCCTGTTCCGGTCGACGCCATCCAAGACATGACCGTCTACAGTTTGCCTCAGAGTTCCATGTACGGAGGCTTCTCCGGCGGCTTGACCGCAATCGAAACGAAACCGCCGCCGGGCGAATGGGATTACAAGCTGCTTGATTTCATCCCGTCGTTTCGGGGGAAGAACGGCCACCTAGTCGGCTTAGCGAACTGGACGCCAAGGTTTCAGTTCGGGGGCCCGCTGATCGCGAACAAGGTCAATTTCTCGGAAGAGCTTGCTTATGAATTTCGCAAGACGCCAATTCGCGGCCTGGCGTGGCCTGTTAATGAGACGATGACGCGCAGCACGACGTCGTTCACGCAACTACAGGTCACCCTGTCTCCGCGGCACCTCCTGAACGTCAACGTCAACGTCTTCCCCGAAAACATCAAATACGCGAACATCAACGCTCTCGTTCCGCAGCCCGCCGCGACGTCTTACCATCGCAACGGCGTTTCCGTGGGTATCTCCGACACATATGAGTTTTCCTCCGGCTCGTTGTTGAGCGGGGAAATTCGTTATACGCGGTTCGATGGCGACGCATTCGGCCACGGCCCTCTCGACATGGAGATTTCACCCTCCGGCTGGGGCGGCAACTTCTTCAACACCGCATACCGGACGGCCAACCAATTCGAGGCGCTGCCGACCTATCAGCTCGCCCCGAAGTCCTGGCATGGCCAGCACCTGGTGAGATTCGGGGCGGACGTTTTGTACCGCAATTACAACGGTAGCGACAATTCCCATCCCATAGACATCTTGGCGGCGGACGGGTCGCTTGCTGAGCAAATCAATTTTCAGGGTGCTGGCCTATTGAACGCGTCCGACTCGGAAGTCTCAGAATTCATTGAGGACCGTTGGAGCCTGACCAACCGTTTGACGCTGAATTTCGGGGCGCGCCTCTCGAGCCAGTCCCTCGGCCGCCATGCCGCCTTCGCCCCGCGCATCGGCTTCGCCTACGCGCCGGGCAGCGGGAAGACAGTGTTCCGCGCCAGCGCGGCTGAAATCTACAGCCATGTGCCGTTGTTGGCGGCCGACTTCACCGACAATCAGGAGAGGGTTCTAAGTTTCTTCGATCCGTCCGGCACGCTCATCGGCCAACCCGAACTGCTCGAAAACGCGTATCTCCTGTCGGGCTCGCCTGCGGTCCCTCCTGGGACCCGGATCGATCCCGGCACAAGTCCCCGCACGTTTAGCTGGGAGGGCGAGTTTGAGCGCGAAGTGCACAAGAATCTCAGTTTCCGGGTCAGCTATCTGGAAAGCCACACCAACGACCTCTTCGTCATCGATGCGATACTTAACCCGGACGGAGGAAACGGATTGCTCGCTCTCCGGGACACTGGGGTCTCGCACTACCGTCAAGCGCAAGCGACCGCACATTATCATCCCGGCCAACGCGTCGATCTGACGGTTTCCTACACCTGGAGCCATGCCACGGGTGATCTCAACACGCTTTCGGATACCCTGGTCCCGTTCGCGGCCCCGGTAATCCGGCCTGACGCTTCGGGAATCCTGCCGTCGGACGTGCCCCAACGCGTATTAGCCACTGGCCTGTTCCGTCTGCCCCGAAAATTCGTTTTCAGCCCTGTTGTCGACATCCATTCCGGCCTGCCGTTTTCGAAGGTCGACGTTCTGCAAGACTTCGTCGGCATCCCCGACAGCTCGCGTTTCCCAAGGTACTTTTCGATGGACGCCAGACTTTACCGGGAATTTGGTCTTCACATTCCCTTGCTCAATCGTTCCAAGAACCGCAAGATCCGCATCGGCGTGTATTCGACCGACGTCACCAATCAGCGCAACCCCCACGACGTGTACAACAATGTGACTTCGCCAATCTTTGGAGAATTCGCAGGTTTCCAGAAGCGCGTCAACGGCCTTGTGCTGGATTTGGTTCAGTGAAGGTTCCCGCGGTGGTTGCGGTCCTCTGATCACCGCGATTCCAAGGCGCTCCGTTTGATTCGGTAGGAAGGGGATGAGCTGCGCAAGAAACAAAAGGCCCGCCTTGCGGCGGGCCTTCGAGGGGAGAAAGCTCCACGGCCAATGCGCGGTAGGCCACAGAACCCTTTCCTCGTCCGCAGTCTAGTGGTCGGGATATTCGAAGTCAAGCGCGAAGCCCGCAATCGAATATGGCCGTAAGCCTATACTTTTCAGCGGAATATGCGGAGGGCGACCCGATCGGGCAGATTCTTGTCCACCGGACTCGCGCCAGCCGCCGGTGCGCTATAGCCGTAGAAGTCGTCTGAATTGATGGGTTTACTGCCTAGGCCGAGCTGAAGGACCTGAAGGTGATCGTGCCGATCGAAGATTTTTCCAGGCCACAGCCGCTTTACCACAAGCCGCAAGCCCCCGAACGACACTCCCGCGACCAGCGCGAACATGCAGATCGTGCCCGCCCCGATGATCGTGCCAACGATCATGGCTTCGATGCTCGGTTCTTTGAACTGGAAGGTCGGCTCATCCCAGGTCAGCTCTGTGCCGGATTGAATCTGGCCCAGCAGGCGATTCGCTTCCGCTTGCGTGGATGCGCCTGAAACAATCGCAAGGAGAGTCACCGAGCGGCTGGCGTACAGCGCTGGGGAGCCGCTGCTGGCATTGGAGCCGTTCACGTTGAAATTCTTCTGGAGATTCGCCAGCTTCTGCGCTGCGATTTGTTGAGTAGGGAAATCGGCGATCAGCAGCGTCGCGTCGCGGCCGGCGAGGCGATAGTGCGCCAGCTCCGCCTCCGCTCCGCTCGAAAAGCCCATCGAATCGCCGATTCCGGCCGGGAACAGCTGATCCAGCGTGCGCGGGCCGAGAATGTAATGATCCGTGCGCTCGACTATGTCCTTCTGGGGCATGTATTCCCACAGGGAGGGTAACGGCCCGGACTGGGCATGCGCCTGGATTGCAGCGACCAGGGATTTCAACTCGGTGTCGAGCTTGGTCAGATCGTGTCCGCGGACGTCCAGCACCAGATTGCCGGCAAGCACGAGCGCGCGTTCGCTCGACTTCGAAGAGTGTTCCGTGAAGGCGGCGCGCGCCATTTCCGGCGTGCGGAAGAACGAATACAGGCCGTAGGCGCCGCTCGGATCCTTCAGCTTGTAAACCGCGGCTTCCAGACTCTCGGAGCCGCGCGTGAACCGGTGCGCGTCGAAACCGACGAAGCCGTATTCGGCGAGAATGGGCGTCTGGCTGCGCTCGGGAAAGTCGGTGGCGGCGGGAGCGCCTCCGTCGGCCCAGCCTGCAAGCGAAGCTGGAACAATGCCCTGGGCGGCCGCGGGAAGCGCGGCGAGGCAAAAAAGAACGGTGGCAACCAGTGAGATTCGGCGCATCAGCGTATGTGAATTAGACGCCGAAATTCTACTTTGGATTCCCGGCTGGCGCCACTGTGACGGGTTCAAGACGGCCTTCGGAGAGATGATTGTCCGAAACGAGCTTCTGCTTGTTGTAGGAAAGGCTGTTCAAATTGTCGAGATAGGCCGCAATTCCCCGGTATAGGCCGTCCGCGATGCGCTGGCGCTGATCGGTCTTGCGGAGCAGGCGCTCGTCGCTCGGATTGCTGACGAACGAAATCTCCGAGAGCACGGAGGGCATGTTCGCGCCAATCAGTACGACGAACGGAGCCTTCTTCACGCCCCGATTCTTTTCGCCCTGACTCACCAACTGAAGGCGCTGGCTGAGCGTGTTCTGGATGTCGCCGGCAAGCTCCTTCGACTCTTCGACTTTTTCGTTGCGCGCGATCTTCTGAATCAGGTCCTGGAGATCGTGCAGCGATTCCTGCGAATTCGCGTTTTCACGGGTCGCCACTTCCATCGATTCCGGCGAGGTGGCGAAATTCAGGTAATAGGTTTCAATACCGCGCGCCGCCGGATCGTGGCTGGAATTCGCGTGGATCGAAACGAAAAGATCCGCTTTTGCTTCGTTGGCAATCGCGGTGCGCTGCTCGAGCGGAATGAACGTGTCGTCCTTGCGCGTATAGACCACTTCGGCGCCCGGCAGCTTCTGGTCGATGATGTTGCCCAGCCGAAGCGCCACGTCGAGGCAGAGGTCTTTCTCCATCAGGCCGTGCGGGCCGATCGTGCCAGTGTCGTGGCCGCCGTGGCCGGCATCGATCACGATGCGGCTGATCTTCAGGCCCAGCGCGCGCGTCAGCGAACGTCCGCCATCGTGTGTTGGCTTCGGTTCGGTGGGCGGCTGAAGGGCTGCGGTCTTCGCAGCGCTTGTCTTCGGCGAAACCTTCGCGGCGGCTTTGGCGAGGGACGAAGTGCTGCCGCCTTTGCTCACGGTAACAACCGGCACCGTTTCCTTCGTCGCGGGCGAAGCGATCGCCGGCTTTTGCGCGTTCACTTTCGCAGACGCATCGGGCGAAGCCGCGGGGGCCGGAACCTGCTTCGCGTTCATGGCCGCCTCGGAATGTACGTCGATGACGAGGCGATATGGATTCGCCAGCAGAAACGCCGAATAATCCTTCGCGCCGTCCACATCCAGGACCAGGCGAACGACGCCCTGCTTGTTCTGCGCCACGCGGACCGATTTCAGCAGCCCGCTTTGCACGTCGAGCTTCTTGCCGGGAAGCTTCGGGCCGAGTTTCGCTTTGTAGAGATCGAAGTAAATCCGGTCGGGCGAGTGGATGCGCGCCGCGTCATACTGGATCGTGTCGTTCAGCGCGACGACGATGCGCGTCGAATCCTGCGAGTTCCAGGTCCGAATATCGGTCACGCTGGGCGTGTTCTTCTTGTCCGACACGCGGGCTTCCACGCGCTGTCCCGGCAGATCAGGAGGCTGATTCACGGGCTGCACGGAGACTGCGGGCTGCGCAGCGGGCTGCACGGCAACGGCGGACGCCGGAGCGCCGGGCGCAGGCTCGCCTGCGATTTCTTTCAGGGCCGCGCGCGCATCGGCGGCCTTCTCCGAGCGCGGGAAGCGCGTCAGATACTCTTTGTAAGTCGCTTCGGCGTCGTCGGTCTTCTTCAGATCGTCCTTCTGAATCTGGGCGATCGCGAGCAAGGCTCCTCCGCGATAGCGGCTGCCGGGATATTGTTTCAGCAGAAAGCTGTACACCTTGATCGCGGAATCGAAATATTGGGAATCGAAGAGCCGGCCCATCTCCCGATACAGCTCGGCTTCGGCGACGAGGGCAGGCGTGACATCGTCGGCCTGCGGCGTGATCAGATAGACCTTGTGATAGGACGCGATGGTCTGCTTGTAATCGGAAAGAGTGCGGTCTTTTTCGAGATAGCCTTCGAGCATGGTGCGCATCTTGACGGCGCGCTCGAATTGTTCCCGCGCATCGGACATTTTGTCCGCGCGGGCGGGAGATGCGAGGCACACCAGCAGCGCGGCGACGATTGCCATCGCGCAGAACAGCTTGTCAGCGGAGTGTGATTCCCCCAAAAACCTGCGTGTCATTCGTTCGTGAAAACTACCCGGCCACTCGAATCCACTTCCTTTCGCACCAGGGACCTAGGCTGTTCCCAGAGCGATTGATCGCGGCCCGAGCCGGGCTGGAAGTACGCGTTGGTCACCTTTCGAACGTACTTGCGTGTCTCCGGATACCACGGCACCCCGCGATTGATATCCACCGCGTGCTCGCCGGCGTTATATGCCGCGAGCGTCTTCGATAGATCGCCGTTGTACCGCTGGAGCAGCCACTTCAAGTACATCGTTCCGGCCTCCACATTCTGGGCTGGATCGAAAGGATTACCCACGCCGTAGCGTTGTGCCGTCTCCGGAATCAACTGCATCAATCCAACGGCTCCCTTGCGGGAAACCGCCCACGGATTCCACCCGGATTCGGTGCTGATGACGGCTTTAACCAGCGCCGGATCCACGTTGTTCCTTTCGGCAGCTTCTCGGACGATGCGATCCATCCGATTCGCTGCGTGATAGGCCAACGGATTGGGCGACCCTCCGGCCTGCGCCGACGATCCCGCCGAGGATTCCGGCGAAGTCACCGATGAAGCCGAGGGAGAACTAATAGTACTCCCATTGCGAGCCACCCGGGAATCCCCGTTTATGTAAGTGAGCTTGCCGTGCTCATCTACATACGATGCAATTTGAGCCTGGGTCGGGGTGGACAGCCACAGCCAGGCGCCAGCCGCCAACATCGCAACGGTGATGGATGTCCTGTTCATTGTGTGCCGTCCGCTCCCGGCCCGTGGGGAAGGCAAAACGCTGCACTTCCGAACGGGAAGTTACACAGTCAGAAGACGCAGGCGCCCACG
>Ga0335077_10011331_pt1 | contig 11135 bp, 13 predicted proteins | sample Lox_Sample_31_FD_207151 | JGI IMG/M metagenome (GOLD analysis project Ga0335077, IMG submission 207151) | Soil microbial communities from Loxahatchee National Wildlife Refuge, Florida, United States - Lox_Sample_3.1 | ecosystem: Environmental > Terrestrial > Soil > Wetlands | place: USA...
CCACTTGAAGAATATCGCGAGGCGCAATGGGATATCCAACACATCCATTCGCGCGGAAGTGGCAGAAGCACCGGACATAAATGCGGCGACCTGGCGTTGCGAGTGGATCGTCGGCCATCTGGAATTGACCACTGGGCCGTATCGTTTTGCGTGTCGAAGACGTGCCGAACTGAAATCCCTGCCTGAACCGTAATCTTCGTTCCATGATCTGAGCGGTTTTCGCGAAACCGGCTGCGAGCTGTTTCATCTAACCCGTAGGGTGGAGGTTTCTATGGCGGTTCAATGGCGGAAAGATATCGATCCCGCGCTGACGGATGCGCGGGCGCAGAAGAAGCCGGCGCTGCTGGATTTCAGCGCGGCGCCGATGTGAGGGGGATGCGCTCGGCTGGATGCCGAGGTCTACCCGAATGAGCGGGTGGCTCAGTTCATCAACAGCAACTTCATTCCTATGAGGATCCATATCACGGAAAACAAAGAAGCCTTCGGGCGGTTTGGCGCGCAGTGGACGCCAACGCTGATCGTGCTCGATCCGGAGGGCAAAGAACAATACCGGTTCGAGGGTTATCTGCCGGTGGAGGATTTTCTGGCGCAACTGGAAAACGGGCTTGCCAAATCTGCGTTTGCGCACAACCAGTTCGGCGAAGCAGAGCGGCTGTATCGGGAGGTTGCGGAGAAATATCCGAAATCCGAGGTCGCGGCGGAGGCACTCTACTGGGCCGGGGTTGCGAAATACAAAGCTACCAACGATCCGTCACCGCTGAAACAGGCCGATCGCGACTTAAAGGAACGGTATCCCGATAGTTCCTGGGCCAAGAAGGCGTCGGTGTGGGGAGGATGAGTCGGAGTTATTTCGATTTCAGCATGCGATCGAGTTCGGAGAAGAGGTCGCGGCCCTCGAAAATGCCACGGTTGAAGGGGCTGTAGCCGTAATCATTTTGAATCGTCCCCTGGGCATCGATGATGAAAAGGTGGGGCACGTCGAAACTGGTATGCTGCGGCGTAGCCTTCATGTAGGACGCCGCGACCTGGCCACAATCGAACAAGAGCGGGTAAGTGATCTTGTGCTGAGCGATGTACTGCCTCACCGTACTCGTGGTGTCCGGCGGGTTCACGACGGAGAGAACCACGACCTTGCCTGCATACCTGGTGACGACTTCCTGAAGGATATTTGAGAACTCACCGCAGTGCGCGCAGGTGGTCTGCATGAATTCAAGCAGCAGGATTTTGCCGCGGTAATCCTGGGGATCGTGCTGAGTAAAGTTCGCGTCGACCAAAGAGAAACCGGGAGCCCGGCGGCCGGAGAGATCGCCCGCCATCAGGGTAGCGGCACACGCCACGAGACAGAAGAATAAGCGCATAGACTTCACCTTAGCAAAGGCGCGAGAGGCGAGTCTCCATGTATTCCTATGAAAAGGCCGACCCTTCCCTTCGGTCGCCGCTTCCATGAGCGAAACCCAATCGATATCCCTCGGCATTGTCAACGAATCCGAAGCCAATGCCCATGTAGAGCGTGCCACTAGGTATAGGTAGCTTTGGTTGCGCCCTGGAATCAGGAGTCGCCGATCCGGAAATTGTGGCCGCCTACCCCGCCCCCGCCACCAACTCGCTCACCGGCACCAGCAACTTCTCTTTCGATTGCTCCGCCGGCCATGTCGTCAGCAGCACGCAGCGTGTCCCTGTTTCCGGGTCTGCCCACGCCACCGTGCCCGTCGCTCCGTAGTGCCCGAACGTGCGCGGTGAACAGCGGCGTCCGAATGCGCCTGGCCCGAGCTTCCACCCAAGCCCCCACGCTTCGTTCAACCCTTGCGCGTGGTTCGCAATCATCGCAGCGGCAGTCTCACGCTTCAACACCAGTCCGTTCGGCCGCAGGAACGAATTCAGAAACTTCGAGACATCCGAAGCCGTCGTGTGTACGCCGCCCCAAGGGGTTCCCAGGTTCCGCCAATACGGGCTGTTCCAGTTCCAGTCGTCCGTGTTTTCCACCTGGCACTGCGCCGTGTCTTCAATCCGCCTGCCGCCTAAGCCCAGCGATGTCTCCCGCATCCCCAGCGGAAGAAAAACTTCGCGCCTGAGAAAATCGCGAAACGGCATCTGGGTAATGCGCTGCGCAATCTCCGCCGCCAGCAGAATCCCCATGCTCTGGTAACTGACTTTCGTGCCCGGCGTGAACAACAGCGGCGTATGGCACGTCGCCGCCACAAAATCCGCCAGCGGGGCATGACGCCGCCGTAGCTCGACGTTCTCCGGCAGCATATCCGGCAGCCCCGAGGTGTGCGTCAGCAGATGTTCCACTGTGATCTGCTCCCGTTCCCCGCCCGAGAACTCCGGAATAAATTTCCGCACCGGATCGGCCAGCGCCAGCTTCCCGCGGTCCACCAGCAGCATCACCCCCGCCGCCGTCATCGGCTTCGAGATCGAAGCCACAATGAAAACCGCGCCCTCCCCGCGCGCCTCTCCAAACGCGCGGCCAAAACTTTGTCTTCCCCGCCGCACATCCAGCACCGCCGCCCGCAGTTCGCCCCCAGCCACGGCCCGCTCCAGCAGCTCCGCCGCCTCGTCCAGCCGCTGCTTTTGTAAAACCGTACCCGTTACCGCCATAAGCCAGGAACGCCGCGTCAACTTTTGCCCTTTGCCTTTTGATTTTTGCCTTTTGCCTTATCGCTGTTGAAGTAATCCGGCGCTTCCGGCACCGCCGCCCCATCCTTTCGCGGCGACGAAGCCCCATAGTTCACGCCGCTCGCCGAATCATGAATCACCACCTGCCCCCCGCCCATCCAGCTCGAGAAATCGCCCTGCACTTCGAGCCTGTGCCCTCGCTCCGTAAGCTCCGCCCGAACTTCCGCCGGCACGCGCGCCTCCATCATCACGTTACAACCGCCGAAATCCAGCTTCGTGAAGCGCGGCGCCTCGAGCGCGGCCTGGATGTTCATCTCGTGATCCACCACGTTAGACACGAACTGCGCATGCGCCTGCGCCTGGTTCAGCCCGCCCATGATGCCGAAACCCATGTGCACCGGCCCTTTCTCCATGAACCCGGGAATGATGGTGTGAAACGGCCGCTTCCGCCCCTCCAGCGCGTTCGGATGCGCCGCATCCATCTCGAACAGCCCGCCGCGATTCTGCAAATGGAACCCGTACCCCTCCACCACCACTCCCGACCCGAACGACAGGTAAACGCTCTGTATCAGTGAGGCGATATTGCCGTCCCGGTCCACCACCGAAAGATAAATCGTGTCGCCGGCATATTGTTTCGGATCACCCGGCTGGTTTTCGCAGCTCGCTCGTTTCATGTCGATCAAGCCGGCCCGCTCGGCGGCATACTTCTTCGACACGATCCCCGCTACCGGCACTTTCGCAAATCGCGGGTCTGCCAGATACCGCTGCAAGTCCGCGTAAGCCAGCTTCTGCGCCTCCATCTTGATATGGAATGCGTCCGCGCTCATCGGCATATACGAGGACAGCGCGAAGCGCTCCATGATGTTCAGCATTTCGAGCGTCGCCATTCCCTGCCCGTTCGGCGGCAGCTCGTAAACCGTCCATCCGTGATAATCGGTCGAAATCGGTTCCACCCATTCCGATTCGAATTCACTCAGATCCGCTCCCGCCATGGTGCCGCCCAGCCGGTCCGACGTTCTGAGTAGCGCCTTGGCAATCGGTCCCCGGTAAAAGGCCGCAGCTCTGCTTTCCGCAATCAACTCCATCGCGCTCGCCAGCTCCGGATTGCGAAAAACCTCACCCACTCCCGGCGCCGCGCCGTTGCGCAGAAAAATTCTCTTCCCGCTCTCGTCCATCTCCAGCGTCGAGATCGCCCGGCTCCACGCCCCTGCGATCATTTCCGTCACCGGAAATCCGTTCGTCGCATAGTAAATGGCGGGCTGGAACAGATCGCGCCAGGGCAGCCGCCCGAATTTCTCGTGCAGTTTTTCCCACCCGTCCACGCAGCCCGGCACCGTCACCGACTGAATACCTTCCTGCGGCATGCGGCTGATGCCCTTCTGCCGCAGATAGTCGATGCTCAGCGCTTTCGGCGCCCACCCGCTGGCGTTGATGCCGGTCAGCTTGCCGGTCTTCGCGTCCCAGTAGATCGCAAACAGATCTCCGCCGATGCCGTCGCTCATCGGCTCCGCCACACCCAGCACCGCGTTCGCCGCGATCGCCGCATCTATGGCCGACCCGCCGCGCGCCAGAATCTGCGCCCCCGCCTGCGACGCTAGCGTCTGGCTCGTCGCCACAATCCCCCGGCGCGAAATCACCATCGAGCGCGCCTGTGTCCGATCCTGAGGGTTAGCCGGCATCGCGCAGATTAGTATTGTTGCGCACAATCCCAACTTTCCATGCATCGGACGGAGATGATAACAGGTTCCAGGTGCCAGGTGTTAGGTTACAGGTGTTAGGTTACAGGTGTTAGGTGTTAGGTGCTAGGTTCTAGGTTTTCCCTAACACCTAGCACCTAAAACCTAAAACCTCGTTTCTGTGTTACCTTTCCCTTTACAGGAGGTTCCCATGAACCGCCGCGACTTCTTCTTCCGCACCGCGGGCGCCGCCATCGCCTTCGATCAGTTTCCCCATCATCTGTTTGCCAGCACCACCGAAAAACACGCTACGGACCGCGTCCAGCTCGGCCCCATGAAAGTCGAGTTGAGCCGGCTCGCCATGGGCACCGGTACCGACGGCTCCGGCGGCAGCTCGAATCAAACCAGGAAGCTCGGCCTTGCCGGTCTCGCAGACCTTTTTAGGGCCGCCTACGATCAGGGCATCACCTTTTGGGATTCGGCCGACCAGTACGGCACCCATCCGCATCTCAAAGAAGCCCTCAAATCCGTCCCGCGCGATAAAGTCACCATCCTGTCCAAGACTCACGCCTCCACCGAAAAGGAAATGCGCGCCGACCTCGACCGTTTCCGCCGCGAAATTGGCACCGACTACATCGACATCCTGCTGCTGCATTGCATGATGGACGCCGATTGGCCCGACCGCAAGAAGGGCGCCATGGCCGTCATATCCGAAGCCCGCGAAAAAGGCATCGTGCGCACCCACGGCACTTCTTGCCACACCCTCGAAGCGCTCAAAACCTCCGCGCGCACCCCCTGGGTCCAGGTCGATCTCGCCCGCATCAACCCCGCGCAGGTAGCCATGGACGCCGCCCCCCAAACCGTCATCGGCGTGCTCCGTCAAATGAAAGCCGCCGGCAAAGGCGTCATCGGCATGAAGATTTTGGGCGCCGGCGAACTGCGCCACAAAGTCGACGAGTCCTTGCAGTTCGCCCTCTCGCTCGACTGCATCGACTGTTTCACCATCGGCTCGGAATCCCGCGCCGAAATGCTAGACCTGGTCAAGAAAATCCCCGCCGCCAGCACCCGCGCCTAAACATGCCAGAAACGGGGACTGGCTTCGCTGTCCCAAGCCGGTCAAGTGCCCAATATCCGGTATACTCCAACGGCGCGTGGACAGCGCTGCCTCTCCTGAAAATAGCTGTACCGCCTGATTCGCAAAGCCCGTGCGTCGCGAAACGGGGACTGGCTACTGCGTCCCAAACGCAGCGCATCTCAACCTTGCTGACGCCGTCTTCGTGGACGCAGTTGCCTGTCACCGTTTCGCCCCTTGCAGACTGCCCATGCTCGCCGATCCGCCGAATTTTCATGCTCGCGGGTGTCGCGCCACGCGACATGACTCTCAACTGTCCCCGTTTTTCCACCCAGCATCGTTCGCTCGTGATTTGCGTGTAAAATAGTCCTTCCTGTTCTGTTCAATCCCTGAATCGAGGAGAACCATGTCGCTGAAAACACTTCTAGCATCGCTTACCCTTGCCGCCCTCGCCTTTACCCTCACCGCAGCCGACGAGAAAAAAGCCGAATCCAAGAAATCCGCCGCCGGCCCTCTCCAACCGCAGATGGAGCCGGAAGGCGGCTGGGACAAAGCCATGGGCACGCTCGGTGAAAAACCCGCCGAGCCCTGGACTGCCACCACTATCGCCGCCGGCGTGGACAAAAAACCGCTCATGGGTAAGAGTGCGACCGTTACCGGCGAAATCATCGACCTTTCCTGCTATCTTCAGCTCGGCAAGCACGGAGAAAAGCACAAAGCTTGCGGTCAAAAATGTCTAGCGGCCGGCCAGCCCATCGGCCTCCTCACTAAGGAAGGCAACATTTACATGTTGATGGAAGAGGAACATGATCCGCGCCGCGACGGCCAGACGGAATTCCGCAAAGCCGCCGGCGATCACTTCGCGCATGTCATGGAGGTCACCGGTACCGAAACCACGGTCCGAGGCATTCACGCCATCTACGTCCAGGGATTCGTTAAAAAATAGTGAAACCGAAAAGCGGTGCCAGGCTCAACGGCGCGTGGACAGCGCTGCCGATCACCGTTTTTCTCCTCCTATTTGTACTCGCTGCCTGCCACCGCGATACGCGCAAGCGCATCGCCGTTGTCCCTAAAGGTCAGGCTCACCTTTTCTGGCAGTCCGTCCACGCCGGCGCTGTCTCCGCCGCGCGCGAGGCCGGAGTGGAAATCATCTGGGACGGCCCGGCTCTAGAGACCGATTTCAGCGGCCAGATACAGATCGTGGAAGCCATGATCACACAGCATGTCGACGCCATCTGCTTGGCCCCCACCGACAAGACCGCGCTGATCAGCGTAGTCGAGCGCGCCAATCGGGAAGGCATCCCGGTCGTCATTCTCGATTCTCCCGTCGACACCAAGAACTTCGTCGCGCAGGTGGCCACCGACAACTATGAGGCCGGCGCGATGGCTGCGCAGCGCATGGGAAAGATTCTGAACGGCAAGGGAACGGTCGCCGAAGTTGCCGTCGAGCCCGGCTCCGCCTCCACCATGGCGCGCGAACAGGGATTCGAGGACGCCATCAAGAAGGATTTTCCGGGAATTCAGATTGCGGACAAGCGTTTCGGCTGGTCTGACCGCGCCAAGTCGCTCGCCGTTGCCGAGAACATGCTGACCGCACACGATGACTTAAATGCGATGTTTGCATCCAACGAATCGAGCTCCGTCGGTGCGGCGCAAGCCATCAAAGGCCGCAACGCCAAGGTCAAGTTGGTGGGATTTGATTGGAGCCCCGGATTGTTGGACGACTTGAAATCCGGCGTCATCGACTCGCTCGTCGTCCAGGACCCGTTTCGCATGGGCCACGACGCTGTCCAGGCCGCCGTCGAGAAGCTCAAGGGCGCTACCCCGCCACGGATTCAAAACCTTCCGCCGCGCGTGATCACCCGTGACAATGTCGACAAGCCGGATGTCCAAAAACAGCTCCATCCGGACCTCGATAAATACCTGAAATAGTTGTTATTGCGCGGGGTACCGCACCACGGTGAAGTTCCGCAGAGTAATCGTTTCGCTGGTGGTTTGCAACATTTTGGTTTGGAAATCGAGCAGCAAAGGTGGCACCAGGCTGTCCGTTGCGTTTCCCACGCCTGCCAGAAAAGGCAGCGTTGCGCCCCACGTTTCGGCCCGCAATTGCGCTCCGCCGGCATACACCGCGGATTCCGCCTTGCCGGCCACCATGGTCTCGATCGCCGGCGCGACGCGATCTACCAGCACCGTGCTGCCCCAGACCACTTCAAACTCGAAACCCACGGTCGTACCCTGGTGCCCGAGGTCGAAGTGAATCTCGACGCGGTCGCCCGACTGCAAGACAGTGGCCGGAATCGTGCAGTTTCCCAGGGATGTGAAATTCGTTGACGACGTGCCGGTTCCGCTTGCGCTGCAAAGGATTTGCGGAGCCGCCGCCGTCAGCCCTCCGGCGAGGAGCGATCCGGCTGCCGGTGCCAGCCGGTACCAGGCGGTCAGGGTGTCACCCGGTTGCGGAGTGGCGCCTGCCAGGAACTGCACCGTCGACCCGGTGAGCGTGTAATCCACGCCTGGCTGCTGCACCACGCCGTTGCGAAACAGAACCAGGCTTGTGGGCGGACTCGGGGCGTTGGCCAGCGTGAAGGTGGCGTTAACGCCGTCAAGCGTCCCGCCGGGGACTTCGCCATCCACGAATTGAGGAGCGCCTCCGCCGCACGGCCCGGACGAACCGTCGACCATCACGCAATCGGAAGGATTGCCAATCACCGCCTCCAACTGGCCGCTCGAATTGATCAGCGCCGTCCGGCCCGCGCTGTAACCCGGACCCTTCACCGGCCGGAGCCCCAGGTCGCCGGTCAGCCCCACCACGTCGCTTTCCTGAATCGGAGACTGCGTGGGCGGCGTCAGGGGAGTCTGCGAAGTGACAGAAGCGCGCACGTCGCGAATTCGCAACGGGGTGGAAACCGCGCCGACCACCCAGGTTTCCTCGAACTGGATTCTGCCGTCGCTGTTGTATGTCACGTTGTAGTAAGTGGGCGGATTCGAATTGGTGGTCGGCACCAGTTGCACACGAAAGTTTCCGTCCACCACTTTCACGGTGATGCTTTGTGAAACGATATCAGACAGGTCTTCGGCTTCAAAGCTGGCCCATGAGATGATCAGGAGGCCGTTGAACCGGGTGCCGTCGGCCTTGTAGAGAGTATCTTCGATGACGGTGAGGGGAGGTTGAGCGAGGGCCGACGCCGCCAGAACCAGTGATGCAACCAGCCTCCACAAAGTTGTCCGTCCCACCTGGGATCAGTCTAATCATGTGGTGGACGCCAGACCGGCCGGTTTTGAACCGGCCCAAGCAGCTAAGTTATACTTTGCCGTGAATTTGCAGCAACGAATTTTCCTTCGAATCCTTGTGAATGGAGAAGCCATGAAAAACAGACGAGCCTTTATGAAAGCGGGAGTTGCGGCTGCGGCCGCGGCAGGAACGGCGAGCGCGCAGACGGCGCTGCCGCTGAAGAAAGTGGTGCATTACCGCGGCGGGAAGAAGCCCGAGAAGCCGTCGTTGTTTAGCGGCGCGGTTTCCTACGGCAACCTGCTGTTCATTGCCGGAAAGGGTTATCACAAAGAGGGCGACATCAAGGTCCACACCAAGGCGGTGCTGGACGAGATTCAGGCGGAGTTGGAGAACGCGGGCTCCTCGATGGAGAAGGTACTGCAATGCCGCGTCTTCCTCAACGACCTGAAGGACTACAAGGAGATGAACGAAGTTTTCGCCGGCCGTTTTGGCGAGGAGCCGCCGGTGCGCACCACCATCGCGGCGGCCGGGGGCATTCCCGGCAATTCGCTGGTGGAGATCGACGTCATCGCTTACATTTAGCGATACAAGCCGTGCTCGCGGATGTAAGCGAGGACGGCGGGCGGCACCTCAACGCGGTCATCGCCCGCAGCCAGCTTCGAGCGGATCTCGGAAGACGACACAGCCAGGTCCACACCTTCGAGCCGGTGGATGCGCGCGCCCTCGGGCTCGCGGTATGCTCCCCCGGGCCGGCTCACGACGATGAACTCGACCGACGCAATGACCTCGCGCCAGCGGTGCCAGGTTCGGATCTCGGCGAAGGCATCCGCGCCAATCAGGAAAAACAGCTCCTCGCCTCCACCCAGCGAAGCGCGGACGCGCTCGATGGTCTCAATCGAATAGCTGTTCTGCGCGCCGGCTTCGAGGCGGGAGGCTTCGAATCGCGGATCACCCGCGCACGCCAGCTCCACCATGCGGTAGCGGTCCTCATACGGAGCCCAGGTCAGCCCGGATTTGTGAGGAGGCCGCGAAGCGGGAATGAACCAGATGCGGTCGAGCGTGCATTGGCGGGCGGCCTCGCGGGCAATGCTCAAGTGGGCGTTGTGAACGGGATCGAAGGTGCCGCCAAAAAGAGCGATTCTCAACGCGGGCTACTTCAGTTCCTTGATGCGGATATTGCGGAAGTAAGCTTCCATGGGAGGTCCGGAGTGCAGTTGCAGGGCGAGGATGCCGGACTTTTTCGCGGAATCGTGGAGGTCCGCGGTCTGGACGCCGTTCAGCTTCAACTGGATGTGATCCCCATCGCAGGAGATTTCGTACTCATTCCAGTCCTTGAGGTGCACCACGGATTTGGCTTTGGGCCAGCCATCCACCATGGTGCCGCGCGTGCCTCTCTCGTCGTAGATATTGCCCCAGTAATTGTCTTCCGCCATGTCGGCCTGGTAACCGCGTACTACCCAATCGGCCAGCGCTTCACTGCGGAACTGGACGCCGCTATTGTGATTGCGCAGCTTGCACTCGACCCGCAGGATGAAATTGGCAAACGATTGCTTGGAGATCAGAAATGAATTCTGCAAGAGCGTGGCGCGTTCGGTGGAGCCAACGATCATGCCGTTGTGGACGCTCCAGAGGCGCGGGTCGCCATCCCATCCGTCGAGATTCCGGCCGTTGAACAGGGGCCGGAACCCTTCCTCGGCGAATACCGCGAGTGAGCACAGCAGCAGCAGCGCCGCAACACGGCTCATGGTGTCAGCTCCTCTCGATTTTCAAGGAACGGATTTGAACATCTTTTTTGGGCCGATCCTGAGCGCCGCGGGGCACTTCGGAAATCTTCTTCACCGTCTCGTAGCCCTCCACCACTTCGCCGAACACCGAGTGCCGGTTGTCCAGCCACGGAGTGGCGGCGACGGTAACGAAGAACTGGCTGCCGTTGGTGTTGGGCCCGGCGTTGGCCATGGAGAGCATGCCGGGTTTTGAATGCTTCAGCTCGGGATGAAACTCGTCGGCGAACTTGTAGCCTGGGCCGCCGCGCCCGGTTCCGTCGGGGCAGCCGCCTTGAATCATGAAATCGGGAATCACGCGATGAAAGATGAGGCCGTCGTAAAAGGGCTTTCCGGTTTTGGCGCCCTCGGCGAGCGAGACGAAATTTTCCACGGTCTTGGGAGCCTGGTCGTGGAACAACCGGGCCTTGAAACTTCCCTCCGTGGTGTCGAATACAGCATATACTTCGTTAGGCATGAAGGAGATTGTAGCAGCAGGAAGCGTTGGCGCGCTGTGAGGATTGTGGGTTGCCATAGCGCCTCCAGGCGGCCGCACACAAAAACGGCCGCGCTCATCGCGCGGCCGTTTGCTGGAAGCATTTTTTAGCGGTGGCCAAAGCCCCCGCCGTGAAAGCCTCCGAATCCGCCCATCGAGCCCATACGCGGTGCCTCAAAGTGGTTCGCGACAGGCGGTGCGCCACGGAATCCGTAACCTCTGCCAACCGGGTAATGGTAGAAGCCAGGTGCCCGCCAAATCAACCCGGGGGAGTAGAATCCCCAAC
>Ga0335077_10011332_pt1 | contig 11134 bp, 4 predicted proteins | sample Lox_Sample_31_FD_207151 | JGI IMG/M metagenome (GOLD analysis project Ga0335077, IMG submission 207151) | Soil microbial communities from Loxahatchee National Wildlife Refuge, Florida, United States - Lox_Sample_3.1 | ecosystem: Environmental > Terrestrial > Soil > Wetlands | place: USA: Florida...
AGGGCGACATCGGGAACGTCGCGAGCGTTGTCGTTGGGAACGCCCGGCCCGGTCTGCCACGATGGCTTCGGAAAAAACGCGCTGACGCCTCCGCCGCTCGCTGACGGCGTGCCGTCCTGCTGGCTGTCGTTCCACGTGGTCTCTGGAATATAGGAAAGCGCGGACGCGCCGGTTGAGCTGTTCTTGCTGCTCCAGTAATTTCCCGTGCCCTCGACGAATTCCGTTCCGCCGACTCCAGTGACCTCCGGGACGCTCGCCGGCGCGTCCACGGCGAGACCGGGGTGCTGCGAGTCGTTGCAATCCGCCGCGCCGTTGTCGCCCGATGGCGCGAACCACGTGATTCCCTCGGCGTTACCCTGCTGCGCCCAGGAGCGGTACGCGCTCAGATCCGTTGCCGGCGTCTCCGCTTCACAGTCGCCATAGCTCACGCTGACCACCGGCGCCAGATCCTGATCGATCGCATACTGGACCGCGTTCATCACGTCCTCCGTGTAGACGAACAGGATGGTCGCGTTGCGCGCGACCGCGCCCGAAAGTTCCAGGTCGAGATCGGCTTCCGCCAGATCGGAGGAAACAATGCCCGGGGCACGAGATCCGGGAACGGTCATGATCTGCGGATTGTTCGCCGGAAGGCCGTAGTTGCTGCGATAGGTCTGAATGTCGGAAAGATTGATCGCGGTCTGCCCGGCGATCACCATGCTTTGCCCCGTGCCGTTGATTCCCGCCGCGTACAGCGGCGCGACATTGTAGATGGTCGCGAAATCGTCGGGCGCGAGGGAATGCTGACCGTCCGAGGCCGTGAACATCGGACGGAGATGGATTCGAGGCTTCAGACGGAAATCGGTGAGGCCGCGGATGCCGGTCACCATGCCGCTGAACGCCGCCGGAACGGAGGGATCCGAGGAATTGGCGAAATGCGTCTCGCCATTCACCAAATATTCGTGCAGCTCAATCGCGAATGCGGCTTCCACCTGCGCGGCATAACCCTTAAATGCGATCGAATTGCGTCCTCGCGCCACGCTCACCACCGTGAGTCCCTGGGATTCGAGCCATCGCGAAATGGTGTCGAGGTCGGCCTGGTTCACGCCGAATCTTGCGGCGAACTGCTCGGGCGTGAGCCAATGATGATAGTCGGGCGAGCCCGGCGTCTGCTGCGCGGCGAGAAGTTGTGTGAGATCGGCTTGCTGTGCGGGGGTCGGCGACAGCATGACAGTCATGTAGGGAATTTCCAGCGATGGCGCGACCCGTCCCTGGTCGAATTCGGGACGCGCCTTCGGATTCAAATGCCCGCTCAGAGTGATCCGCCGCGCGTTATCCACCGCGGAGGCAATGCGGATGGCCTGGCCAGGCGCGGGGATTTCCAGGATAACGCCCAGAATCGTTCCCAAAACACACGACAGACTGGTTTTAGACATCGAAAAACGGATCCTTTGATCGGTCTCGGGACGCGGGCGGTCTCCCTTAAACAGACGATTTTCGAAGCTCCGGCGTTGCATGCGCCGAATATGGGCGATCCGCGCGAATCGGGAAATTTCGAATCGTGAGATATGATTAAAGGGAATCGGGGGCACTGTCGATTTCCATCTCGGTTGTATCCTTCGCTCGAAGATCTTACGTCTAGGAAAAAGTGACCTCAAACGGGGAGTGTTCATAAATTTTGCGGCGAATTCCTTTTCTGTTTCAATTGAGTTTAGCGGCAGCCGTAGGATTGCCGGCCGCGCACGCGCAGACGCAGGACACCAGCGGCAACTCGATGCTCAACGGCACGTTCGCCTTCCGGCACGTCGCGGTTCAGAACGTAGACGCGAATTTTGATCCGTCCGAGGTCACCGCAACCTACGGGACCATCGCGTTCGATGGTCAGGGCGGCTATCAGCTCACCGGCACCAGCGTCGATAACACCGTCTTAAATGGTTCCCCTCAGCCGCTGCATGTTTCGGGCACTTATGCGATCGGGTCAAACGGCGCCGGTTATGTCGCCAACCCGCTCTACCCCACCGATCCCTTCGGCGATATCTACGGCGCTTTCGCTCAGGGAGTGTTCACGGGCAGCACCACCGAAGCCGGCGATGAAAATGGACTGCTGAACGATATTTTCATCGCCATCCCGCTGGGCGCCGCTCCCACCAACGCCAATTTCACTTCGGCGTATCAGGCCGGTCTTCTGGATTTCGAGGACGGAGGCAGCGGAGCGACCAAGAACGCACTGTTCAACCTGGCGCCCGACGGCAAGGGCGGACTCGGAACGATTACGGTGAACGGCCAGGCGTCCAACCTGCTCGCCAGCAGCGTCACGCAGACGATCACCGGGGCGACTTACACCTTTTCGGGCGGCAGCGCGTCTTTGACCGTTCCGCTGCCGGCGGCCGTGACCGCGTCGCGAGCTCTGTTCACCGGCTCCAAGACGATGTACCTGTCCGCGAACGGAAATTTCATCCTGGGCTGGACCTCGGCCGGGTACGACATTTTTTTCGGCGTCAGCGCGTTGACCGGGTCCGCGACCAACAGCACCAGTATGGGGCTGTATTTCAATGCGGCGCTCGAGGATGTGCAGTTCGCCAACGGCGTCGATTCCTATTACGGATCGATCAACAACTCGGGTGACAGCGCGGGCGACGGCATTGTTCACGAGCGGCTGGCCCTCCCCTTCGAGTACGCCTTCGATTACGGCACCGACGACCAGATCACGCTCAACACGAATGGAACCACCGCCGTCGACCTCAACGGATACGAGTATGGATTTGGCGCCGGCGGTATGGCTTACGTCGGCATCGGAACCAACGGACAATACTCGCTGGTGGTGGGCCTGCACGCCCCGACGTTTTCCGGATCCGGAGTCTTTCTCAATCCGGTCGGAGTATTCAACGCGGCGAGCCTGGCGCCCATCACCATGAGCCTTGCTCCGGGCGAGCTGATCCTGCTGACGGGTAGCGGACTTGCCAATACTTCCGTGTCGACTCCCGGTGGCGTCGCCTTTCCCGGCTCGCTCGGCGGCGTGACGGTGACCATCGACAGCTTGCAATGCGCGCTTTATTTCGTCGGCCCCACCGAAATCGCCGCGACGGTTCCTTATGCGCTGGCGTTCAACCAGACGGGGCTCGCCAATATTCAGGTGAACAACAACGGCGTGCTGTCGAATGTGGTGCAGATGTACTTCAGCGATTCGGCTCCGGGCGCGTTTGCGGCGGGACAGGACGGCATCGGTCTGGCTGCAGCCACGCACGCCGCGACCGGCGCTCTGGTCACGGCCACCAATCCCGCGCAGGGCGCGGAAACCATCGCGCTGTACCTCACCGGCCTGGGCACCGTGACGCCATCGATCCAGGATGGCGCGGTGGGGCCGTCGAGCCCATTGAGTTATTCCGACCTGTTCAATGCCGGCAACCTGACGGTTTTCTTTAACGACTACAATCCCAATGGCACAGCGGGAAACCCGGCCGCCGTCGCATTCGCCGGATTGACGCCGACGCTCGCCGGCCTGTATCAAGTTAATATTCAGGTCCCCACCACCGGCCTCGGTCCGGGCGATAACGTGTACGTCGAATTTGTCACCGATATGGCCGACGTGAACCAGATCCAGATTCCCTACGGCTCGTCGGGCCCGACGCGGAGAGCGCGTCCGTCGCGGCCGCTGGCCACGGCGGCGCACCTGGCGGCGCGGCGCTCCGCGGCGCAGTCGAACATAAAGCCGGCCGTGCGTCCGGGCCGGTCACGACCATGAAAGCTGCTTTTTCCATGCGCAAGATTCTTGCCGTTTCCTTACCTGTCATCGCGCTGCTGATTTCTACTTCCGCGCGCCTTCATTCGCAAAATACCGGCCGCCGCGCCGCGCCGTTGATTGTCTCCCCCATCGACGAAAACCAGCGCATAACTCTCTACGGGAACACGCGTCCGGAAGCCAGTGCCGCGAACGACCTGGGTGCTGTGTCCAACAACCTGCGCCTGGATCACATGCTGCTCCAGTTGAAACGCTCGCCCCAGCAGGAACAGGCCGCGGCCGCATTCGTAGCCGACCTGCACAATCCGCAATCGCCCAATTTCCACAAATGGCTGACGGCGGCGGAGTTCGGAAAGCAGTTCGGGCTGGCCGAATCCGACATCGGCACCATCACGGCGTGGCTCGAATCGCACGGCTTCACCGTCAATTCGGTGTACCCCAACGGAATGGTGATCGATTTTTCGGGCACCGCGGGCCAGCTCGGGCGCGCCTTTCACACCTCCATTCACAATCTCGATGTGAATGGCGCGTGGCACATCGCCAACTTGAGCGATCCTGAGATTCCGGCCGCGCTCGCGCCGGCGATCGCCGGCATCGTCTCGCTGCACGATTTCCGTCCGCACACGATGAAGCGGGCCAAGTACACCTACAATTTTCAGGGGACCACCGTGCAGGCCGTGGTTCCCAACGATCTGGCCACCATCTACGATCTGAATCCGCTGTTTCAAAAGGGAATCATCGGCTCGGGCCAGACCATCGCCGTGATCGAAGACACTGATCTATACAGCACAAGGGACTGGACTACGTTCCGCAGCACTTTCGGGCTTTCGCAATACAGCTCGGCGACGCTGACCACGATTTATCCCCAGCCGGTCAAAGGATCGAGCAATTGCAGCGATCCGGGCGTGAACGGCGATGACATCGAGGCGATTCTGGACGCGGAGTGGGCCGGCGCGGCGGCGCCGGGCGCGGCGATTGTGGTCGAAACCTGCGCGGACACCAACGTCAGCTTCGGCGTATTGATCGCGCTTGAAAACGCCATCAACGGGAACAATCCGCCGGGCGTGATGAGTATCAGCTACGGCGTGTGCGAGCCGGAAAACGGCGCGGCTTCGAACACAGCCATCAGCGCGGCCTATCAGCAGGCGGTGGCCGAAGGGACTTCCGTATTCGTCGCCGCGGGCGACGAAGGGGCGGCAAGTTGCGATGACGGCGGCATCAGCGCGACTCACGGCATCACCGTCAGCGCTTACGCATCCACTCCCTACAATGTCGCGATGGGCGGAACGGATTTTTCGGATACGCTCGATGGCACGGCCAATAATTATTGGAGCGCGAGCAACACCGCAACCTACGGTTCGGCGCTGTCATATGTCCCCGAAATTCCCTGGAACGACTCGTGTGCCGGCAGCTTGCTGGCTTCCTACAACGGCTATTCGACCGGATATGGCGCCACCGGATTCTGCAACACGCCGACGGCCAGCTCGAACGGTCTGCTGACGGTCGCCGCCGGCAGCGGAGGTCCCAGCAACTGTGCCAGCGGCTCACCGGCGCACACTGCCGGAGGTTTCGGTACTGCCAGCGGCACCTGCCAGGGCTGGCCGAAACCGTCGTGGCAAACCGGCCTCCACGGCATCCCCAATGACGGCGTTCGCGATATCCCCGACCTGTCGCTGTTCGCCGCCGACGGCTTGTGGGGGCACTATTACGTGTTCTGCTTCTCCGACACCAACAACGACGGAACGCCGTGCGTCGGCGACCCGAGCAACTGGGCCGGCGCCGGAGGCACATCGTTCGCGTCGCCGATCATGGCGGGAATCCAGGCCCTGGTGAACCAGTCTCAGGGAAGCTTGCAGGGAAATCCGAACTTCGTGTACTACTCGCTGGCCGCAAGCTCTCCGTCGATCTTTCACAACATCTCGCGAGGCGATATCACCGTGAACTGCTCGGGCGCCGACAACTGTTTCGGCGTGAACGGAACGGTCGGATACGGCCGCGGCGGACGTCCCGCCGGAACCAGTTGGGGAGGCGCACTGTCGGTTTCGAGCTCCAGCTTTACGCCCGCTTACCCCGCCGGAGCGTCGTGGAATCTGGCCACGGGGATCGGCAGCGTGGACGCGTACCAGCTCGTCACCAACTGGCCAAAGCCGTAGTCCGGCGGCTACTTGCTCACGCGCGTGGCTCGAAATGGGTTATCCGGTACCGGCGCGCAACCGACCCGCTCGCGTAAGCGAGCGGGTCCCGTCTGAAATGGCCTAATGCGGCAGCGTGTACGTCCCCGCGCCGGGTTTTCTTGAGACCTCCGACGGCGAAGGGAGCTGTGAGCGGTCCCATCCGCCGCCCAGCGCCTCGATCAGGCTCACCGAGGCCAGCATGTCGGAAATCTCCAGCGTTGCCAGCGTCTGTTCGTCACTGAGCAGCGTGGTCTGCGCGAGCAGAACGGCGGGGTACGGATCAACGCCAGTTTCATAACGGGCCAGTTCCAGCTTCAGGTACTCCTCGGCGTCCTTTTCTGCCTGCTGCGCCCGCTCGATCTGCTGCGAAGCGATCCGCACGGCGGCCAGATTGTCCTCCACCTGTTGGAACGCCGTCAACACCGCCTGCCGATACGCCGCGAGGTTCGCGTTGTATGTCGCCGTGTACTGATTGAGTTCGGCGCGATACAGGCCGCCATTGAAAATCGTCTGCGAAATCGACGGCCCCACCGACCAGAAGCGGCTGGGCCAGCTAATCAACTTCTTCAAAACCGAACTTTCAAAGCCCACGCCGGCGGAGATCGTCAGGTCGGGGAAAAATGCTCCGTAGCCGATGCCGATAATGGCGTTGTCCTGCGCGAGTGTCCGCTCCGCGGCGGCGATGTCGGGACGGCGCTCGAGCAATTGCGAAGGCAGGCCCACCGGAATCGGCGGCGGCGCTCTTAACAGCGGCTTCACCGGCATCGAGAAATCGCTGGCGACTCGTCCAGTCAGCACGGCGATTCCGTGCTCATACTGCGCGCGCGCCACGCCCACGCCGATCGCCGCCGCTTGCGCGCTTTCAAGCGCGGTCTTGGCCTGCACCACTGAAATGTAATCATTCACGCCGGTATCGTACAGACCCTGCGTCACCTCCAGCGCTTTCTGATCCGTCTCGACGGTGTTTTGAAGAATCTGCGCCAGCGCATCCTGGCCGCGGATCTCGAAATAATATTGCGCCAGGCTGGCCTGCTCGGTGAGACGCTCGTTTTCAAGATCCGCCGCGCTCACCTGCGACGCGTACTGCGCCTCGTGCACCTGGTTGCGGATCTTGCCCCACAAGTCCGGCATCCAGGAGACCTCGCCGGGAAGGCTGAACACCTGATTGGTGAATCCGGTGTTGGCCTGCGTGGAATGCACCAGCGATCCGGAACTTCGCGAAATATTCCATGACGGCGCGGTGGTCACGGTGGGCCAGTATTGCGACCGCGCCTGCGCGATCAGCGTTCTGGCCTGCATGAAATTCTCAAAATACTGCTTGATGTTCTGGTTGTTGATGTTGAGCTGCTCTTCGAGCGCGTTCAGCTCCGGCTCTTTGTAAATCTCCCACCAATTTCCGCGCAGCATCCCCTCGCTCGGCTGGGCGACCTTCCAGCCTTCTGCGTTCTTGAAATTCACGCTGGATTCTTTGTAGTTCGCCGCTTGCGGCGCCGGTCCGGTGGGCGGATGATATTTCGGACCCAGCGTGCAGGCCGAAAGCGCCAGCAGGCACACTGTGCCGATCGTTTCCGCCACTCGCCGTTTCACGCCGCGCCTCCCGAATTGGCCAGCCGACGAATGCGCAGCCGGTCGAGCGCCAGATAAACCACCGGAGTCGTGTACAGCGTAATCAGCTGGCTGAGCAGCAATCCTCCGACAATGGTGATCCCCAGCGGACGGCGCAGCTCCGAGCCGATTCCGCCGAACAGGGCGAGCGGCAAGGCTCCGAAAATCGCCGCCGTGGTGGTCATCATGATCGGCCGGAAGCGCAGCATACAGGCTTCCAGGATCGCGTCGTACGGGCGCTTTCCTTCCACGCGCTCGGCGATCAGCGCAAAATCGATCAGCATGATCGCATTCTTCTTGACGATCCCGATCAGCAGCACGATTCCGATGATGGAGATCACGTTCAAGTCCATGTGAAACAGCATCAGTGCGAGCATCGCGCCCACGCTCGCCGACGGCAGCGTCGAAAGAATGGTCAGCGGATGGATCAGGCTTTCGTAAAGAATTCCCAGCACGATGTACACCGCGAACAGCGCCGTCGCCACCAGGATCGGCTCGGAGGAAAGCGATTGCTGGTAGGCCTGGAGCGTTCCGGCGAAAAATCCGTGGATGGTCGAGGGGAAGCCCAGTCGCCGTTCCATCTGCTCGATCCGCTGCGTCGCCTGGCTCAGCGAGATATTCGGCGCAAGATTGAACGACACGGTGATCGAGGGAAATAATCCGGTGTGACTTACCGAAAGCGCGGTGGTGTTGGTCTGAGATTTTGCCACGGTCGTGAGCGGCGCCATTTTGTTCAGGCTCACCGTTGTGGCCGGAACCGAAGCTCCCGCGGAATTGAAATAGACCGTCTTTAATCCCTCCGGCGATTGCCAGTATTTCGGCGCCACTTCAAGAACCACGTAATATTGGTTCAGCGGGGTGTAAATCACCGATACTTCGGACTGCCCGAACGCCGAATACAGCAGGCTGTCGAGCGATTGCGGCGTCTGGCCCAGCCGCGCCGCGGTGATGCGGTTGTAAGTGAGATTTTCAGCGAGCCCCCCATTCTGCTGATCGCTGTTCACGTCGGCGAGTCCTGGAAGTTTTCGAGCGTTGGCGAGCAGCACCGGCCCCCACCGCGAAAGATCCGCGGTGTTGTCCGCCTGAACCGTGTATTGATACAGCGCGTTGCTCGCGCGCCCGCCGATGCGCAGGTCCTGCACGGGTTGGAAGAACACCGACGCCACCGGCAGCTTCCTGATTTTTTCCTCCATGCGCCGGATCACTTCCATCACGTTCGCGCGCTTGGAAAGCGGCTTCAGCGCGATGTAGATGAATCCGCCGTTGGTGGCGCCACGTCCGCCTCCGGTGTACGCGTTCACGTGCTCCACCGCCGGGTCGGCTTTGATGATCTTCACCATCTGGAGAACCGAAAAACGCGTGAACGGAAAGGACGAGTTCTGCGGTCCCTGCACGCCGCCGATGATCGCGCCGGTATCCTGCTGCGGAAAAAACCCCTTGGGGATTTTCACGATCAGGTACACGTTCAATCCGATGGTGAAGGCGAGCACCAGCAGCGTGATCGCCGGATGGCGCAAAACCGGCACCAGCGTTCGCCGGTACAGCGACAGCACGCTGCTGAACGCCCGCTCGCTCCACTGATAGAGCCGGTTGTGATTTTCCGTCGGCCGCTTCAAGATGTACGCGCACATCGCCGGCGTGGTGGTGAGCGAAACCGCCATGGAGACGACGATCGCCGTCGAAAGCGTCACCGCGAATTCGCGGAACAGGCGGCCGACGATGCCCGCCATCATCAATATCGGAATGAACACCGCAATGAGCGAGATGCTGATCGACATCACCGTGAATCCGATCTCGCGCGCGCCCTTGAGCGACGCCGCGAACGGCTCCATCCCGCTCTCCAGGTGCCGCGAGACGTTCTCCATCACCACGATCGCGTCGTCCACCACGAATCCGGTGGAAATGGTCAGCGCCATCAGCGAAAGATTGTCGATGCTGAAACCGGCCGGATACATCATGGCGAAGGTGCCGATCAGCGACACGGGAATCGCCACGCTGGGAATGATCGCGGCCCGCCCGCTTCTCAGGAAAATGAACACCACCAGCACCACCAGGCACACCGAAATGATCATGGCGCGCTCCACGTCGCTGACCGAGGCGCGGATGGTGGTGGTGCGATCCAGCACGATGGTGAACTGAACCCCGGTCGACAGGATCGCCTGGAGAAAAGGAATCTGCGCTCGGATGCGCTCCACCGTGGAGATGATGTTCGCGCCGGGCTGGCGGAAAATGATCACCGTGACGGAAGGAACGCCGTCAGTGTACCCGGCCGTCCGCAGATCCTGCGCCGAATTCACCACGTCGGCGACGTCTTCCAGCCGGACCGCCGAGCCGTTGTGATAACCGATGATCAGCGGCTTGTAATCGTCCGCCTGGGAAATCTGGCTGTTGTCGATGATGTCTTCGGTGACCGCATCGTTGGCGATCTGGCCGCGCGGCATGTGCGAATTCTGGCTCGACAGAACGGACTGCACGCTCGAAAGAGTCAGGCCCTCGCTTTCGAGCCGGGTGGGATCCACTTCCACGCGCACCGCAGGCGTCGCGCCGCCTCCCACCACCACCTGTCCCACTCCCTCGATTTGCGAAAGCTTCTGCTCCAGGATCGTCGAGGCGAGGTCGTAGAGCTTCACCACGTCGTACTTGTCCGAGGTGAGACTGACAATCATGATCGGCGCGTCCGACGGGTTCACTTTCCGGTAGCTGGGATTCTGCGGCAGATTCGCCGGCAGGTAGGTTCGCGCGGCGTTGATGGCCGCCTGGACATCGCGCGCCGCGCCGTCGATGTTGCGGTTCAAATCAAACTGCAAGGTGATCGATGTGTTGCCGAGCGAGCTCGACGAGGTCATCTCCGTGATGCCGGCGATGCTTGCGAACTGGCGTTCGAGGGGAGTCGCGACCGAAGACGCCATGATCTCCGCGCTCGCGCCGGGCAGGCCCGCGGAAACCGAGATGGTGGGAAAATCCACCTGCGGCAGCGGCGCCACCGGAAGCACGGAAAACGCCGCACCTCCCGCGATCGCCACCGCCACAGTGAGCAGCGTGGTGGCCACAGGCCGCCGGATGAAAGGTCCCGAAATATTCACGACCGCGGCTCGCTTTCGCGCGGGGTAGTTCTTCTCGGAAGCCGGCGTCCCAGCTTGTCGAAGAAGATGTAAATCACCGGCGTCGTGTAGAACGTCAGAATCTGGCTCACCAGCAGCCCGCCGACAATCGCGATTCCCAGCGGCCGCCGCAGCTCCGATCCGAGCCCGGTCCCCAACGCAAGCGGCAGCCCGCCGAGCAGCGCGGCCATGGTGGTCATCATGATGGGACGGAAGCGCAGCAGGCTCGCTTCATAGATCGCGTCGGTCGAGTTCTTGCCGTGCTCGCGCTCGGCTTCGAGCGCGAAATCGACAATCAGAATTCCGTTCTTCTTCACGATGCCGATCAGCAGAATGATGCCGATGATCGCCACGATGCTCAGGTTCTGATGAAACAGCATCAGAGCCAGCAGAGCCCCCACGCCAGCCGATGGGAGCGTGGAAAGAATCGTCACCGGGTGAATGAAGCTTTCATACAGCACTCCCAGAACGATGTACACCGTCACCAGCGCGGCCAGAATCAGCAGCGGCTCGTCGGTGAGCGAATTTTCGAACGA
>Ga0335077_10011333_pt1 | contig 11134 bp, 9 predicted proteins | sample Lox_Sample_31_FD_207151 | JGI IMG/M metagenome (GOLD analysis project Ga0335077, IMG submission 207151) | Soil microbial communities from Loxahatchee National Wildlife Refuge, Florida, United States - Lox_Sample_3.1 | ecosystem: Environmental > Terrestrial > Soil > Wetlands | place: USA: Florida...
GGAGGACAATCGGGAATTGACGGAGTACGTTCGTCAACGATTCGGTGTGGACCTGGAAACGCAAGCGTTCCTGGTTTTCCGCAGAAACAATCCTGACTGAATCATGGAACGTTGCAGCCGGGGGGGTGAGTGGGAACGGGGGAATCAAGTCCTTCGTTGCGCAAACTGGGACGAACGCAGCAGGAAGCGATTACATCACTCAGAGGAAGATTCTATGGGAGACGGGGGGGAAATTAGCATGGGGCATTCAGGTAAGAGGGCTGATGATACGGCGGTCGGCGTGTCGTACTCGGGGAGGGTCAGAGGAACCGGGAAGGTGGTCAGGTAGGTTATGAGGAACGTAGTGGCATCAACGAGAATACGTTACGGTCACCGGTGTATTTCTCAGCAGATGAAGCGTGAACCAGTCGTACGTCATGCCTCCAAGTTTCCTTCTTGAAATGACCGGACGCGATGACTCCTGATCGCCCGTACGATGAGATGCAATCGTCACCCCGAGCGGTGATTCGCCGTTCACTGCGGGAATCATCATCGTGACACCTTGCACGTCGTTGTGAGAGGTAATGACAAAAGAACCCTTGTGCGTCCGAGGATCGTACGTCACATTCTGGAGAGAGAGATTGTGTCGCGCCTGCACGAAGTCGAGCCAATGCTCCGCAGAGATCATTGGTACTTTCGATTGAGCCAGGTGGTCAACGGTCGGAGCGAACCAATCCCACGTCAAGGGAACGGTGGCCGGCCATCGAAAGACGGAGTGCTCAGGGTGAAAATTCCATACGAGTGCAGTGTGATACTTGTTTACGCTCTCATCGATGAGAGTTCGATTCTTTTCGGTCAATGTTGATATCGTGGTGCTGTCGTTTGGAGGGTCGGTCGTGTACATGCCACCGATCACATCATCTTCTACTTGAGTCAATTGCTCAAAAATATCGATCAACGCTCCCCGGTCGTTGATGTATTTCATCGGTTGTCCCGACCCATTGATGTACCCGAACCCGGTCGGAGTCCTGAGGGAACGGCCATTGGGGATAGCGAAAAGCTTGCGGGAATCCATGCCAGTGACCGTCAGGTCCATCTTGAATCCATACTGGGCGAGGAGTTGCGCCGTTTCGCTCCATCCCCACCAAACCAAAAAATGGTTTCGGCTGACACGCGCAGCCCGTCCGACCTTGTCATGAAAACTCCTGGACGCATAGCGGACTTCCTGTTCGAGTTCCGAAAGGCCGGGTCGGATGAAATAAGAAGGGGAAAACCAACTGGCAATCCACAATTTGATTCTCATAAAGAACACATTGCCGATCCTCGGATAGTAAACATGTGGTTCCACCGAATGACCCATGGCGACAAGGAGGGAATCGAAACTCGGGCTGAGGGCGCTTGGATACTCAAAAAGAGAATAATCACCCCCTCTATCGTGCACGTAGTCCGTCAGATGCCTGATCTCTGACTGTGATGATATCCCATGGGAGTCGCCGGTCACCAGAGCTATGGCGGGAGATTCGTCGGGGAAATACCACACCCGCGGGAGAACCGTCTCCTCGTCGAGGAGGCTGTAGATCAGCTGGATGAACAACTTTTGTTGTTCGTCAGCTTGCGGAATCATCAACTTCGAATAGTCGAGGGTATGAAAGTAAAGGTCGGCTGTCCTGAACACGCCATCGCCGTCAGCATCCATGTCCGCGGAACGTGACCGCACATGCCCTTGTCGGGTGAAAACAATCGACCGGCCGAGGTCGTAGGAAAAAAAGGCGCTGGTACCAAGGCCAAAGCGGTTTATTCCTACTGCCGCGTAGGGGGTCGAAGTAGAGTCATCGAAGTAAATATTGGCCACGCTAACCGCATGAGTAGGTTGGAGGAGGGAAATTCCGCCGTGGCATTGCATTGGAACAGACGAAATGCCGGCGCCAACGCGGTTGCCGGGATTGGCCCGGAGATAGGAGGACTCAAGAATCTCATTCGATGATCGGACGCCGAGCAAGGAGTCGTACGCCGCCCCGGGATTGAGAACGATCAAGCGCCCTCCCTGGCGAACATACTGCTCCAATATTCCCCGATAACGGGAAGGAGCGGCGCTGATAACGAGACGATGTTGCCGTAACAACGCGCTATCCAACTGGTCAGTGGACACGTCGATGGATTCGAAGGAAAAGATGCCTTCTGTCTTGAGAATTTCGATGACATATCTCGCGAATACATTTGTGTCCGCCATATCAAGCACGACGAGTATCGGCTGGGTGTGGAGTTGATCGCGAGCTTTCAAGAAGAGATCAGCTCTCTGGACGGACAAAGGAGTCAAGATGCTATCGATTGAAGGAGTCCAGTGGGCCCATACAAGCACAATCAGCCCAAAGACAAGAAGGATCAGGAGGGTTGCTCTGATCAATGAAGTGATTCGCACGATGGATTCTGCAGGATGAGGGATGGAATGATTTGCCGGGTTGAAAGAAGAAGGTATGCAAGGCGGTCTGGAAAGTCAAGGAATGGAGTTCCTGCTGGCCCCATCCATGACTTGTGTAGGGAAGTAATGGAATGGATGTCTATGCGATGTACAATGCGCGGCAATAGATGAACCGGGCGATGCAAAAGGATTCGAGGATCGAAAAAATCGGTGTGATCATCATTCTAGCCGGAGTAGCGATTCGAATTCCGTTCTTGTTTTTGCCGTTGACTTATGGTTCAGATGTTTGGCGTCAAGCGGATACTGCTTCCATTGCCCGCCATTTTTTTATCAATGGTTACAATATACTCCATCCACAAATCTACTGGGGGGGAACGGGTCCGGGGTACGTCGAATCGGAGTTTCAATTGTATCCATTCATCGTTGCCATCTTGTACAAGGTTTTTGGAGAACATCTGTTGTTGGGCCGCCTTGTGTCCCTGCTGTTCTCCATCGGTACTCTCAAAGTATTCCACTCCATGGCCCGAAGGGTCATCGGTGAAAGCGGCGCGTTGTGGGGCTTGGGTTTTCTGACGATTGCACCAATCTTTATCAGGTACAGCGTAGCATTCACACCGGAATCAACGATGATGTTCTTTTATGTCGTGAGCATCTCCGCCTTCATTCAATGGCTGGACGATGACAGCAACCTGTCCTTGGTTGTCGCGGCGATCTCGGCCTCTCTGGCAGTTTTGGTGAAGGGCACGCCCATTCAGCTCGGTGTGCTATTCATATTGTTGGTATTTTTTCGCAAACGTTGGTCCGTCTTCAGGCGATGGGATCTATGGGTCGCAGCGATCGTCGGCCTTCTTCCACCTGCGCTGTGGTTCTTGTACGCCCGGAAATTGTATTTGACATATGGGAATACCTTTGGCATACTTTCAGGCGGGGATAGCAAGCTGGGGGGTCTAAAGTATTGGCTGGACCCCCATTTTTATGTCAAGACTGCCAGCCTTGATGTTGTGTGGATATGTGCGGGAGCCGGCGCAGTTGGATTCGCGCTGGGGCTGGCTTGGGCATTGAAGACTGGTAAATACCACTTGCTCATGGCGGGGATGATCACCTTGTTCTTGTATTATCTTGCTGTCGCCCGTTATGCTCAGGAAGGTTGGGGGATTCAGTATCACATCTTTGCAGTTCCATTTGCTGCGTTAGGTATTGGCATGGGCATGGATTGGTTGGATTTGCGCTTTCACAATCGGAAATCCATGGTGTTTGCCTGGATGATCGCCGTTGCGACGCTCGTCGGAAGCAGCGTATTGTATTTTCGAATGATGAGTGATGAGGGAAATGCAAAGGGGAGAATGCTGATTCATTGTGCGGAGGCGGTAAAGAGGATGGTTCCCGAAGGTACTCGAATTGTAGTGAGCACAACCGAGCTTGCGTTGGAAAATGGTGTTCCGAATAATTATGAAGAGCCGAACATATTCTTCTACTCAGACAGATACGGATGGAGTCTCCCGGCGGACCGGCACGATCCCGATCTCCTTGAGAAGTACCGTAAGATGGGAGCGGGATATTTTGTCATCTATAGCCGGGAGTTACTGGAAGCAAATCCGAGGCTGGCACACTACCTTGAAACCCAGTGTACACAAGTAGGCCCCGGCATTGAAGCTGGATGCGGTATTTATCTACTGGGGAAGAAGGTCGAAATGCAGGCGCCAGTTTGAAGGGTTATCACAAGTATATATTGAGCGGACTCCTGACGCTCCTCTTCTTGTATCTTGCTTTTCGAGGAACCGACGTGAGGCGCTTGGTCCAGGCGCTGGGGGAGACAAACTACTGGTGGGTGCCCATCATGGTTTCGCTCATTCTGCTCAGCAATCTGTTCCGAGCCTGGCGCTGGCGCTTCCTTGTTGATCCCATAAAGGCTCAACTTTCTCTCGAAGCGCTCTTTTCAGCTGTGATGGTCGGCTATCTTGTCAATAATATCGTACCGCGCGCTGGTGAGCTGGTTCGACCCGTGCTCTTGGCAAAGCAAGAGGCACTTTCTACCAGCGCGGTGATTGGAACCGTAGTGATGGAGCGCGTCCTCGATATGGCATCCCTCCTGGTCATCGTCATGGCATTGCCTCTCGTGTATGACGGGCCCTTGCGAGAGTCGTTTCCATGGTTAAGCCAAACGGCGCAAATCACGGCGGTGCTCCTTTGCTTCTTCATCGTTGTCGTAGCAGTCTTTATGATGCGTCGTGAAGTTCCTGCTCGTCTGGTGAGCATGCTGACGAAGCTCCTTCCATCGAAGATCTCAAACCGATTGGGCCAGATAGTGGACTCGTTTCTCGATGGATTCCTCTTTGTCACCCGACCCCGCGCATTTGCTGGTATTTTGCTGTCCACGATTCTCCTGTGGCTTGCGTATGTTCTCATGCACTATGCGGCGATACACGCGTTCCACCTCGACCGAACACTCGGGATGCGCGCCGCCTTTGTTGTGCTGGCAATTTCGAGCATCGGGGTTGTCCTTCCGACTCCGGGGGCTACCGGTACGTATCACTTCTTTGCCATGCAGACGTTGCTTCGACTCTACAACGTTTCGAGTGATACGGCCCTGAGCTATGCAACGTTGACGCACGCAGTGACATTTTTCACGGTGACGATTCTCGGCGGATATTATCTCGTTCGGGATCGCATCGGTATTGAACAGATTTTTTCCTTGCAGCGCAGACACCATCCATGAGCCAGCGAAGAATAGTGGCGATAGACGCAACACGAGGGGCGGCAATGCTCTTTGTGTTCCTGTCCCATTTTTCCATTTCTTACATGCGGCTTGCAGGTCACCTCAACCTCGTTGTTCTCCTGTATCGAATTTCAATGGTGGCTTCCCCGACGTTCATGCTCATCAGCGGGATCATCCTTGGATACCTGTTCGAAACGCATAAGGAAAACTTTCAACCGATTCGGAGGACCCTCGTGGGGAGAGGAATATTTCTTCTGACGGTGGGAAGAGTACTTATTTTGATCGCTCATATTCCTTTCGCCGGCGGATTTCGCCAGGCGTTGACGTGGGGGTTTATTACGGACTCCATTGGCGTCAGCGTGATCTGCGGAACGATCGTCATAGGTCATCTCCGATCTCTTCACCGACTTTTCCTCGGCATCTTCCTTTATGTCATCAGTTGGTGGATGATTCTGGTGTGGTTTCCGGAGCCGACCGTATTGCGCGCCGTCAAATACGTCCTCTTTGGGCCTCTGAGCGGGTACCAAAACAGCATTTATGCCGATGTATTCCCGTTGTTGCCCTGGTTTGGGATTTACTTGGTTGGAAGCAGCATGGGAAGCCGTCTCGGCAAACTTCTCGTTCAGAACCAAACCACCGAGGCGGCGACGTTTGTTCTCTTCACCGCCTTGGCGTCCCTTTCCGTCGCTCTCGTCATTCACGGCCTGAAGCTCTCTCTCGGAGCGGCAGTTCCTTCTGACAAGGCGGTTATTTGGTTTCACCTTTTCCAGACTGAGAAGCTGCCCCCGACATTCACGTACTTCCTCTTCTATGGCGGGATCGGCCTGTTGATTCTCTACAGCTTTCTCAAGTTCGAGCGTCTTCGGTTCGTCGGAAGAGCTATGGAGTTGTTGCAAGTCCTCGGACAAGTCTCCCTGGTCGCATTCATCCTCCAATACTACGTCTATTTTTCGCTCTTCATCATTCTCAATCTTAAATACTCAGTCTTTTGGCCTTTGTATTTCGCCGTGTCCGTCTGTCTCATTTATGTGCCGACGTGGTTTGCCTCCCGACATGGTTTCAACAAGTATCTATCCGTCCCGTACTCGAGGATGCTCGATTTCGTCCTCCCCTGGCGCACGGCGCGCGAGCGGGTTTCCGTTGAGCGCGGTCAATGAGAACGAGTTTACTCATTCCGTGCTACAATGAGTCCGATGGTATTCCCCAACTCTGCATGCGGCTGCGAAATGTCGTTCCACGGCTGGAAGAGGAGGGTGAGACGGAGATCATTTTTGTCGATGACGGATCGACCGACGGAACGGCGCAGGTAATCGCTCGCGAAGCCGGCTCTTTAAAATATTCCATCGTCACGCACAGCCGTAATCGCGGACTCGGAGCGGCACTGAGGACAGGATTCGGGGCATGCACGGGCGACGAAGTGGTAACGCTCGACAGCGATTGCACCTATGACCCGGTTGCCGCGATTGAACTCCTGAGGGTGCTCCGGAGCGGTTATGACCTCGTGACCGGAAGCCCGTATCATCCGGACGGTGAAGTGGTGAATGTGAAGCCATGGCGACTCTTCTTGAGCAAGTCGCTATCGCGGCTTTACTGGCTGATTCTCCCCCATCCGTTATACACGTACACGAGCTGCTTTCGTGCGTATCGGAAGGATGTCCTGGCGAAGCTGCGTTCGGAGAGCGACGGGTTCCTGGCCGTGACGGAGTTGATTGTCTCTGCGATACTCATGGGAGCGAACGTCGTTGAGGTTCCGGCGACGCTGCGGTCGAGGCAGTTCGGGACAAGCAAGCTTAAAATCGTGAAAGTCTCTCTCTCGCACCTCCGATTCATTGCACGCGTCATGTGGCTGCGCGTCCGGGGGACACATTGAGGGGGCGTTGGTTTTGGGGACTTAAAGTAACTCAACTTTCAAAACAACCGGATGGAGGATTGGAATGAGGATGTCCCGAAGTTCACTACTCGCACTCGTACTTCTGTTGCTGTCGACAGACCTGCTGCACGCGCAATATCTCGACCCTGGAACTGGAAGCTACATTCTCCAGATTCTCCTTGCAGCCGTGCTGGCCTCATTGTTTTATATCAAGCAGATCATTGCTTTCCTGAAAGGATATTACAGGAAGCGTTTTTCGAAACCGTCGCCGGACAAGAAGAAAGATGAATGACCGCGTCCTAAAAGGGTCCTTCCGCGACCCGAGCGGCTATGTCTTCAAGGTTGACGGGAGAGTGCTGCGTACCGTCAGTGACTCATACAGAGACCACTACGACCGGCTCATCGGCTCCGGCCTGCGGGATCTCCTCGTGAAGGAAGGACTCGTCATTCCGTTCGAGGAGGTCGGCGGTCCGTCGCCGGAAGGGGCGTCGGCATACAAAATTCTCGAGCCCGAACAGGTGCCCTTCATCTCGTATCCATTTGAATGGTCCTTCAGTCAGCTGAAGGATGCCGCGCTGACGATTCTTGCCATCCAATCGCGCGCACTGGAATATCAAATGTCGCTCAAAGACGCGAGCGCATACAACGTGCAATTTGTGCGCGGAAAGCCGGTTCTCATTGATATCCTGTCTTTTGAAAAGTATCGCGACGGGAAGCCCTGGGTGGCGTTGCGCCAATTCTGCAGGCATTTTCTTGCCCCGCTTTGCGTGATGAGCATGACGGATATTCGATTGGGGCAACTCTTGCGCGTAAACGTGGACGGCATCCCCCTGGACCTCGCGAGCAAGATGCTTCCTGTCAGAAGCTGGCTGAAGCCGGGCCTTGTCTTCTACATCCATGCACATGCGTTGGCAGAACGCCGATCCGGTCCGTCGCACGGGAACCGGCGGATCACGCAGGCGCGCTTCGGTCTCGCCGCGTTCAAAGCGATGATCGGGCAACTCAGGAAAGTGATCTCATCCCTGTCCTGGAAGTTGGGGTCGACGCGGTGGGGCGACTATGCTTCGCAGGATCTGGTGGGCTCGAAGTACTTCGAATCCAAGAATGCAGTCATTTCGGAATTTGTCGACCTCGTCAAACCGCGCACTGCCTGGGATATGGGAGCGAACACCGGTTTGATGTCGCGGTTGCTCGCATCGAAGGGCGTTTCCGTCATTTCGATGGATTCCGACGATGGGGCAATCGAGAAAAACTATTTGGAAGTGAAAAAATCCGGTGAAACGAAAATATTGCCGCTCCTTGTGGACCTCAACAACCCAAGCCCCGCCATCGGATGGAACAACAGAGAAAGGGATTCTCTTTTTGAACGAGGACGGCCAGATCTGATCGTTGCTCTCGCTCTCATCCATCATCTGGCAATCGGCAACAACGTGCCCCTCGGAATGCTGGGCGAATTCTTCGGCAGGCTCTCGCCCTGGCTGATCATCGAGTTCGTACCCAAGTCCGACCTCAATGTCCAGACGATGCTTGCTCTGCGCGAGGACATATTTCCCGAGTACACCGTGCCGGATTTTGAGAAGGCGTTTGAACCCTTCTTCGAAATTGTTCAAAAGGCGGAGCTGAGCCAATCAGACCGAACGATCTATTTAATGAAACGAAAGGAGCAATAATCTATGCGACGCCTCCGTTTTTATCCGTTCTTGTTTGCTCTGCATCCGCTCGTGTACGTGTACTGCCAGATCGACGAGGCATTTTCTGTCGTCACGGTCGTTCTCGTCGGACTCGCCGTTCTTGCACTGACCGAGCTCATGATCATTGTTCTGCGGCGCTACTTTGATTCGGACTCATCGGACATTTCCGTCAGCGTGTTCTGGATTTGGCTGTTCTCCTATTCTTCATTCCGGGTGCTGGTGTATGGCGAAAATGTGATGCTGTCCGAGAAGTTCTTGATCCCGATTTGGATCGCGATCGCTGCCGTTTCTTGGTGGCTCATTCTCCGGAAGAGGAAATGGTCTCCGAATGTGAATCAATTTCTTAACATTCTGGGGGGAATGTTCCTGCTCATCGCCCTCTGGCCTCACGCCAAGGACCCGAGGAAGGACTTCACACCAATCCAGGTTGTATCCCTGGAATCCGCATCTCGTGGCACGGCTCAACCGCCGGACACCTTACCGAACATTTATTACATCCTCATGGATGCGTACCCGGCGCCCTCGGTTCTTAAGAGACAAACCGGGATCGATGATTCCGGCTTCACGTCGTTCCTGCGGGAAAAGAGATTTCTCATTGCCGACCCTTCTTTCAGCAATTACTCGTACACGCTCGCGTCCCTCTCTTCCACCCTGAACATGCAATATCTTCCCATGGCATCGGTGCAGGGGATTAATTGGCAAATCGATTGCAATCCGAAATCTCTCGAGAGGTCGATCCGGAACAACCTTGTCATGCGGTTCCTCAGGTCCCGGGGGTATAAATTCGTTGACCTTTCGATTTGGGATTTTGGTGCGGAGAACGATTACCAATATGTTCACAACTATTACGTGGATCGTTTTGTCATGGAGCTGTTGCACCGAACCATCATTTCCGCCCCGATCATCGATAACGTGATTGTCGGACTCGAGGAACGATTGGATGATCGATTGAAATTGGGAGCTCTGGATTCCGTGTCCCGGTTGAAAGGCCCGTTGTTCATTTATATGCATCTCTATTCTACCCACGAACCATATGTCGTGGACGAACAGGGAAAAAAAATCCCCCTCATTTCCCGGATCCTCCAGTCGAGGTCAGATCGTGCATCCTTCGAGAAGCAGTTTCGATTCGTGACTTACCAAGCACGCGAAGCGATTGAGAAGATACTCAAGGGCTCCTCCCGTCCGCCGATAATCATTGTCCAGGGAGACCACGGGCCGCCAATCGCGGGCGATTCAAAGCAGCTCCGGATGGGCATGATTGAAGCATTCTTCCTGCCCGGAGGGAGAGGGATCGATCTTCCGCCCCGAATCTCTCCCGTCAATAATTTTCGATTCATCCTCAACAACTATTTTGGCGCGGGGCTCGGACTTCTGGAAAACAGACACTTTACCCCGACGGGGATGGTGTTCGAGGACGTGTCGGACAGTATCATGTATCACCGGTGATAGTCGCAGTCCAATTTTCTGTACTGACATCGGAGCCGGAGTGAAGAGGGGATGAAGGATTGAAGATACGCGGAACATTTCCGATATACGCGACGGTGAAACACGCAAGGACGGAAGTCACTGATTCACCAAATGAAGGAATGGACAACAAATAACGAATAAAGGGCAAAGATGATGAATACCAGAGACAAGAAAATGGTTATCCCGAGCGACCTCGACCGAACGGGAAGAGATCTCGGATCGGAAGAGCTGGAGGTGGTCGGCAAGGTGCTCGAGACGGGATGTCTTTTCAGTCCAAAGGGTACCTACGTCCACAAACTGGAAACCGAGTTTGCCGGGAGGTATGGCCGCAAGTATGCTCATGCCTGCTCGAGCGGTTCGGCTGCCGTTCACATCGCCGTGGGAGCCATTAACCCTAACCCCGGAGATGAAATCGTAACGACATCGGTCACAGACATGGGAGCCCTCACGGCAATTCTCTATCAAGGAGCGATCCCAGTGTTCTGCGATGTCGACCCGGACAGTTACAACGTCACGGCAGAAACAATTGAGAAGAGGATTACAAACCGGACGAAAGCGGTCATTGTCACCCATCTGTTCGGTATTCCCTGCGAGATGGGACCGATCATGGAATTATGCAACCGCCGGGGGATCCCGGTCATTGAGGATTGTGCGCAGGCCTTCGATGCGACATACGAAGGCAAGCCGGTCGGAACATTCGGGAAGATCGGCTGCTTCAGCTTTCAGCAGGGCAAGCACATGACGACAGGCGAAGGGGGGATGGTTGTGAGTGATGACCCGGAGCTCGCCCGGAGAATGTTCTTGTTCATCAACAAGGCATGGGGGTACGGAGACAAAAACCCGGACCATTATTTTCTCGCCCCGAACTACCGGATAAATGAAATCACAGGAGGTGTCGCTCTCGCGCAGCTGGCAAAGCTGACGGGGGTCGTGGCGAGGCGGAGGGCTTCTGCGGCGCGGTTCACCTCTAAGATCAGCCATCTTTCAGGTAT
>Ga0335077_10011334_pt1 | contig 11134 bp, 9 predicted proteins | sample Lox_Sample_31_FD_207151 | JGI IMG/M metagenome (GOLD analysis project Ga0335077, IMG submission 207151) | Soil microbial communities from Loxahatchee National Wildlife Refuge, Florida, United States - Lox_Sample_3.1 | ecosystem: Environmental > Terrestrial > Soil > Wetlands | place: USA: Florida...
TAGCGCGACAAAGGACATCGCCGCACTCATCAAGGCCATTCAGGCCGAGACGAACGAAGCGGTCGTGGTCATGGAAGAAGGCACCAAGGAAGTGGAAGGCGGCGCGACCCTCGCGGACCAAGCGGGCCGCGCGCTGGACGCCATTTCCAACGTGGTTCGCCAGTCGGCGGAACTGGTGCAAGAAATCTCGCTGGCCTCAAAACAGCAGGTGCGCGGCACGGAAGGGGTGGCGCACGCCATGCAGATTATCTCCAGCATTACGCGCCAGACCTCGCAAGGAACCCGTGGAACTGTCGCAACGGTCAGCCAACTGGTGAAACTCTCTGACCAGCTGAACGAAGCTTTGGCGCAATTCCGCGCAACCAGCAAGGCCGGGAGTGTTCTCGAAGAATCCGAGCGGCCCGTCCCGGCAGGCGCTTTGCGGTAGGTGACTAACTGCCCGGGCAAGCGGCCTGGCAGATGCGGAATGGCGATGACTGAACGGCAGGGACCGGCGCACGGCTTGAGTGAACACGATTTGAGCGAGATCCGCATGCTGATTGAAGAGCGGACAGGTATTCGCTTCGATGAATCGCGCGAACGCTTTTTCTCCGGACGCGTGAAGGAACATCTGCGCGCCAAGGGACTCGATCGCGGCACGGACCTGTTGCGCGCTATCCGCAAGTCCAACGTCGAGTACGAAGGTCTGCTGGAGCGCTTGCTAACGCAAGAGACCAGTTTCTTCCGCTACCCCGGCGTCTATGAGGCGTTCGAGAAGCGCGTGCTTCCCGAGTTGCATACCAAGAAGTTTTGGAAGAATCCGCGTACGCTCCGCGTCTGGAGCGCCGGTTGTTCGACGGGCGAGGAACCGTATTCCATCGCCATCACCATCTGCGATTCCCTTTCCTTCGCGGACTCGTGGAATGTCGAGATTCTCGCCACGGATGTAGGACGCCAGGCACTTAAACACGCGGAGCGGGCTGTTTACAAAGGGCGAAGCCTCGCCAGCGTAAATCCCCAGCAGTTGGACACGCATTTCTCTCGCGTCGAAGGCGGACACCAGGTAAAGCCTAAACTTCGCAAGCTGGTGACCTTCGCGCAGATGAATCTGGCTTCGGCGGTCTATGTCGGACGCATGGACATGATTTTCTGCATGAACGTGCTGATTTATTTCTCCGAAGAACGCCGGCGCGCCCTGGTTCAGCGCTTCTATGACACGCTGGAGCCGGGTGGTTACCTGTTTCTGGGACACTCCGAGTCCATCTCCAAGATGCCCGTGAAGTTTCAGGCCATTGTGCTGAACGACTGCATCTTGTATCGCAAACCGACGGCCGAAGAGATCCCGAAGCCCGAACTTGTCGCGGAGGGACGCGCGTGAGCATGCCGGACCGCGAAGCCGTCGAGATGTTCCTCCAGGAAGCGGCGGAGCACCTGCAATATTTGCGGGAATACGTGAGTGTGCTCCAGGAGATTGCGCCGCGCCGCGAGGATCTCGAACGGCTTTACATTTCTGCGCACACGCTCAGCGGAACCTCCGCGAGCTACGGCTTCCCCCGTTTTTCTGAGATCGCCGCCAAGCTGGCGCACGTATTCCAGTACGCCTTGAACGCCCCGCTGGGCGATGACCTGCACGGCCCACTGACAGAGTTTTTGTCGGACGGCATTTCCCTGCTCGAAACGGATTTGCTGGAGATCAGCGACACCGGCAAAGAGAGCTTGGAAGACGTTGCGGCCTTCAAAGACCGCTACAAGTTTGCCTTCCCGACCGAACCGCCGCCGCTGAACTATCCGCAGCCACAAACGTACGCGGCGCCAGTACCGCCAGCGGATGAAAACCGCGTTGTTGCCGCAGCAACAGGCTCGTACTTCGATGCCCTTCCCGCTGATGACGAAGTGGCCGACGAAATCCTCGAATTCTTCCAGCCGGAAGCGGAAGAGCATTTGCAGGTTGTGAGCGATTGCTTGATTTCGCTCGAAGGCAGCAACAATCCCGAAGAAATTAACAAGCTGTTCCGTGCGATTCACACCGTGAAAGGCTCCGCCGCGCAAGTTGGACTGAAGCGCCTCGGGGCGATCGCCCACCGCGTGGAAGACCTCATCGGCCGGCTCCGCGACGGCGAACTCGAACCGTCGCCCGCCGTCGTCGATATCTGCCTCGAATCCATCGACGTACTCAAGAAAACCCTGCACCGCCAGTGGGCCGACGAGAAGAGCATGCGTACCGGCGTCGATTCGCTGCTCGGCCGCATCGCCGAATTTGCTCCAGTCGAAGCCGAAGACGCCGACTTGTCGGGTGCGCCAGCTGTTGCTCCGCTCGCGGCAGAACCGACGGAGGCCACTGAGGCCAACGCGGCACCGGCCAAGAAGGCCGCGAAACCCGCCAGCGCCGCCGCTGCCGTCAAATCCGTCCGCATCGCGCTTTCCCGCCTCGACCGCATGATGAACACGGTGGGCGAGCTGGTCATCAACCGTACGCGCATGGTCGGCCGCGTCGCGGAACTCGAGAAACTCATCGACACGCTGAGCTTCTCCAAAGAGCGCCTGCAAGGCAAAGTCGCCGAGTTCCAGGAGAAATACGAGTTTAACCGCATTAACTCTTCGCGTCAGACTGGCTCAGGCTCATGGGCCGGTTCGAACGCGCGACAGGCGCTGACCAGCGTCGCCGCGGGCGAAAGTTCTTTCTGGTCGGATTTCAGCGAACTGGAAATGGACCGCTACGATGACTTCAACATCCTGTCGCGGTCCATGGCCGAGATTTCCGCAGACGTCAATGAAGTCTTGTCCCAACTCGAAGGGTTCATCGGGCGCGTGGAAGGCGACATCGACGAGTTCACGAAACTCGCGCACCATCTTCAGGACGAAATCACTGCCGCGCGCATGGTGCCTATCGGTACGCTCTATTCCCGCCTGTCACGCGCCGTGCGCGATGCGGCCAAATCGGCGGGCAAGCACGTGGACCTCGATCTTTCCGGTAGCGAAACCGAACTCGACAACAACATCATTCAGCAGATTTCCGATCCTCTCGTCCATCTGGTTCGCAACTCCGTCGCCCACGGTATCGAGCGGCCCGAAGACCGCGTTGCCTCCAGCAAGCCGGAACTTGGCAAAGTCTCCCTCCGCGCTTACCACCGCGGCAACCACATCTACATTGAGGTGGAAGATGATGGCCGCGGCATCGATTACGAACGCGTGAAGCAAAGCGCCATCGAGCGCGGCCTGGTGTCGGCGGAAACCGCTGACCGCCTCACCGAGCGCGATCTGCGCGAAATGCTCTTCCATCCCGGCTTCACCACCGCGCCCGTGAAGACCGAACTTGCCGGACGCGGCGTTGGCCTGGACGTTGTCCGCGCCAATCTCAATGCGCTGAACGGCGAGATCGAGATTCAGAGCACCAGCGGCCAGGGTACGAAGTTCACCTTGAAAGTGCCCCTAACACTCATCATCTCGCCCGCGCTCTTCATCCGCTGCGGGCCGACACACTTTGCGCTCCCGTTGGCGGTGGTGGAAGAAATTCGCCGCCTGCGCGCCGATGAAATTGACGACGTGGGCGGAAAACTTCTCACCAAAGTCCGCGACGTGGTGACCGAAGTCATCCGCCTCGACACCTATCTCGGTCTACCGCCGCTGGAGCCCGTCAACGGTTACTTCCGCATGGTTGTGGCCAATGCGGGTAACCGCCAGATCGGCTTGGTCGTCGAGGAAGTACTTGGCAAAGACGAAATCGTCATCAAAAACCTTGGCGAGTATCTGCGCCGCGTCAAGCTCTTCCCCGGTACGACCATTGCGCCGGACGGCAGCCTCATTCTGTTGATCGATTTGAACCGCATGGTCGCCAATGAGCCGAGCGAGCGCCGCCCGCTGCAAGCCAACGCCAGCGCCGCGCGCATCTTTGCGCCGGGCTCCGCCGCGGTCGCCAAGGGCACCATTCCCGCAGAGGCCATCGATCGCGTCGAGCAGGAACGCCTCATCGTCGTCGCGGACGACTCCATCAGCGTGCGCAAATTCGTCGGACGCATGCTCGAAAAGAACGGCTACCGCGTGAAGCTTGCCGCCGACGGCATGGAAGCAGCCGAACTCGTCGCGCAGCATGGCTGCCACCTGGTCATCACCGACCTCGAGATGCCCCGCATGACCGGTTACGAATTGATGGTGCAATTGCGCCAGAGCCCGACCACGCGGCGCATTCCAGTGATGGTCGTTACGTCACGCGCCGGCGCAAAGCATCGCGATCGCGCGTTGAAGGAAGGCGCGGCAGCTTTCCTGACCAAGCCCGTTCAGGAAGATCAGCTGATCGCCGCCGTCGAACAACTCATGGGAGCGGAGGCGCGGCCGGTCGTACCGGTCGCTTAGTCGAGCATGGCACCCAGCAACAACAAGAAACATCGCGTGCTCATCGTGGACGATTCCGCGTTTATGCGGAAGGTCCTCGAAAATATTTTCAATGCCGATGATCAGTTGACCGTCGCGGGTCACGCCAAAGACGGCCGCGAAGCGGTCTCGCTGGCCGAATCGTTGAAACCCGATGTCATCACTATGGACATCAATATGCCGCATGTGGATGGCCTGCAAGCCACCGCGGAAATCATGACCACCAACCCGCGACCCATTGTCATCGTCAGCTCGGAATCGAAGGAGGGCGCGGCGAGCACTCTTAAGGCGCTCGAGCTGGGCGCCATCGAATTTGTTGCCAAGCCTTCCAGCGGCGTCGACCTCGACATGCAGAGCGTGAAAGACGATCTTCTCCGCAAAGTTCGCATGGCGGCAAAGGTCCGTGTGGTCCGCACCGCCTCGCGCCTGGCGTCAACCGTACAGAGCAGCGGCGCCACGCCAGCCGCAAAACCAGCAACCCGCCCAACACCGGCTTCCTCGGGGCTCGATCAAAAATTTCCTGTCGTCGTGCTCGCGGCATCTACCGGCGGACCTGCCACGGTGATGCGCCTGGCTCCCGGCTTCACCCGCGATTTCCCGGCTGCCGTAATTCTGGTGCAGCACATGCCGGCGGCCTTCACCACGCAATATGCGGCGCAGCTTGCCGAGTTCACCGGCATTCGCGTCAAGGAAGCCGAAACTAACGAATTCCTCCAGCCGGGCACACTCTACATCTGCCCGGGCAGCCATCATCTGCGGGTTACGCCGAACGGCCGCATTCAACTCGACGGCAGCACCGGCCGTATCAATGGCTATCTCCCCAATATTGATGCCACCATGGAAACGGTCGCCGCTTACGCCGGCGCGATGAGCATCGGCGCCATTCTCACTGGGATGGGCAACGACGGCACCGCCGGAGCAAAAGCGATCAAAGCTGCCGGCGGGCTGGTACTGGCACAAGACGAAGCTACCTGCGTTATTTTCGGCATGCCTGCCGAAGCCATCAAGGCCGGCTTCGTCGATCAAGTCCTCGGCATCGATGACATCTATTCCGCCATTGAGAAGCGGGTCATCGGAATCTGCCGCACCACTCCCGTAGGGGTGCGCTAATGCGCGTCGCCGCGCCGCCCGCGAAGACGCAGGCTAGCCGCACGGAGCAGATCATTCTGTTCCGTGTTGCTGGTCAGCTCTTCGCCATCTCCTCTGCCTCCGTCCAAGAGGTGCGCAGCGTGGACAGCCTTGCGGGCGTTTCTGCGGAAATCAATCAGCCGGCTCTCCGCAAAGTGCGGCATGTGCTTCAGCGCGGCGACAAATCTCTCTATGTCGTCAACACCGCTGTCCACTTCGGCTTGCCGGTATCCTCCGCGGCACTCGTTTTCGTCCTGCGAAAAATTCGCACGGCCCTGCTCGTTGATTCCATGGATCGCATGGCCACCATGACCCGTCTGCAAGCTCTTCCCCTGGCTTATTGCCACGAAGAGCGCGGCTGGTATCGTGGTCTGACCGCTTTGGATCAGACCGTGATTCCGGTCGTAAATCCCGAGGGCTTTTTGACGCCCGAGGAATTTGCCTTCCTCGACGCTTCCCTCGTTCCGCCGTCAACCGCCGAGTCAGCTACAAACGAAGGCCCGGAGTTGCCGCAATGACGCACGCTTCTGACGCTGGCGCGCAGTCCTTCGTCTTGCTCCGCCTGGGTGAACGCCGCTTTGCCGTGGCCGCCACGCAAGTCGCGGAATTGGCCGCCCCCAGCCGCATCTTTCGTTTCCCGCATCGCACCCCGAAGCTGGAAGGCGTGATTCTGCGCCGCGGCCGCATTGTCCCAGTCTGTGACGTCGCCGAATCGCTGCTCGGCCGCAGCCTGGCCTCGCGCCGCTTTTATCTCATCGCCGCTCGGCACTACCGAAATCAGGACGAGTCGGTCGCCCTTCCCGTAACTGGCGAGTGCGAACTCATTGCCGCCGAAATGACCGGCGCGAGTGAGTCTGATGCTCCCCACGTGGCCGGATGGATCTCGCACAACGGCGAAGTCATCGAAGTGTTGAATCTCGACAGCTTGACGCCGGGCGATAGCCCCGCCGCGAAACTGAATTCTTCCGACGTCACTGTGGAGGCTAGACCCTGATGCCTCCGAGTCGCGCGCCAAAAATTTTGCTTATCGACAGCAACGTCTACTTTGCCAAGCGTCTCGGCGATGCTTTGAAGCGCGAAGGTTTCGAGGTCGTTTCCAGTACCCAGGCGGCATACGCCCTCACCACCATCGAGTACGACGCGCCCACCGCGATTCTTTGTTCTACAAATATGCGCGAGATGGGAGCTCTCGAAATTGCCAAGATCATTCACGCCGACCCAAAGAACGCTGCGTTACAGATCATCGCCCTCGGCGACGGCAGCCAGCGTGCCTTGATGGAAGCGTTTCAAGCGGGCTGTGACGATTACATTGACCGGCAAACTGCTCCCGCGACCATCGCATCTCACGTCAAAAGTATTCTGCTGAGCAAGTCCGAAGGCTTTCAGCCCACGCAGATGCTTTCGCAATCTGATACCAGCCTCAGCGGCAATCTGACGCACCACGACCTCCCTGGCGTCATGCAGATGCTCGGACAGGCGCGCCAAACCGGTGTTCTGCATATCAACGCGGGACAGACCGACGCCGTGCTGTTCTTCGACGCTGGCGAAATCACCCACGCTGAATGCGGAAGCTTATTCGGCGACGAAGCAGTCATCCACATTCTGAAAAACTGCGTGCAAGGCGATGGCGTCTACAAGTTTGCTTATGGAACTACCTCGCCGCAGCGCACCGTGCTGCGATCTTCGACCGATCTGCTGCTCGATGCTATGCGCGAGTATGACGAAGCTTCCCGCGACTTGGCGGACAAGGAAGTGCTATGAGCGAAGCGATGACCGTTCCCCCTCTCAACGACACCGAAACCAAACGCACGCCGACCGTCTATTTCATCGACGACAGCGCCACCATGCGTGAAGTCATCAAGATCGCCTTCCGCCGCGAGAGCATCAACGTCATTACCTGCGCCGATGCCGCCTCCGCGCTGGCCCAATTTGAGCAGCACCGGCCCGACGTCGTCATCACCGACGTGATTATGCCCGACCAGGATGGCTACTCCGTCTGCACACAGATCAAGCAGCATCCGGAGTTCGGTTCCACTCCCGTCGTGCTCATGTCCGGCGTGGTGAACAAAACCGTCGCCGATAAAGCCGTCGCTGTCAAAGCGGACGAGCTCATTCGCAAACCGTTTCAGCCGCAGGAATTGATTGGTCGCGTCAAGAGCTTGCTGGAGCCTAAGCGCGAGCCCGAGGCTCACTCCGCAGACCGGCCCGCTGCATCCGCGGCGCTCAACAATCTGTTTGCGCCTCCTCCTCCGCCGCGGCCGGCAGCTCCTCCCCCATCACTCGAACAGCGGGCTCCGGAGTCCGCCTGGCCTCGTGCTCTCGCCGAAGCGTTTACTGCGCCGCGTCCGGCTGACGGCGTTCCTCCATCTCAGCTAAATGCGCCGCAGACTTCTTTAGGACAGGGACGCCCGGCCTCAGCCGCGGATATTCACAAACTGCGCACCGAAATCGCCCGCCTCGAACTGCTCGTCAAAAAACTTCAGACCGAAATGCAAATCGAAAAGCAGTACACGCAGGCGTTGGAGCTCCAAATTCAGGCGCTGACCCGCGTCGACTAGACGCACGCGCACTGCTAACGCTTCGTTCGCCATGGTCCCGCCGATGAGTTGACGCTTGCGTCTTTCTTCAGTAGTTTCCGTGTTGGACATCAGATGTCATCCACACCGGGGGGGAATTTACATGGGTGGCCAAAAAACGGAAATTAGCAGGCGTGAATTTGCACGTCGTGCCGCCGTGGTCTCCGCCGCTACGTTCGTCGCCCCAGACCCGGTGTCCATTCACAGTCCGGGCACGAATTCCTTTCTCCAACAGTCTGGCGCCGCTTCTTCTCTGTCTTCCGAAAGTCAGGCGGAAGTGGACGCCCGTTTTCAAACGATCTTGAAGCTCTACGGCTCCCGGCTCTCCGATGCGCAAAAAACGGATTTGCAGCGCCTGTGTGTCTCCGGACAGCAGGCGTTGGACCATTTGCGAGCCTACCACCTCGAGAACAGCGACAATCCGGCTCTGTATCTCAAGCCTCTCGTGGAACGGGAGAAGAAACCGGGGGTTGCTACCGCCCCTGCCGCGAGCGCTCCCGTCTCTAAGAAGCCCTGAGGAAGCCCTCGATGCCCGCCGAAGAAATTTTCTACCTGCCCATCAGCGAACTCGCGAAGCGCATTGAAACGAAGAAGCTCTCTCCTGTCGAGTTGACGCAACTCTATCTTGATCGCAGCGCGAAGCTCGGTCCCAAGCTCAACGCCTTTGCCAGGTTGACTCCCGACCTCGCCCTCGAGCAGGCAAAAGCCGCGGAGAAGGAGATTCAGCACGGCCATTATCGCGGACCGCTGCACGGCATTCCATACGCCGCGAAAGATCTTCTTGCCGTCAAGGGCATTCCCACCACCTGGGGTGCCAAGCCCTATGCCGATCAAGTTTTTGACTACGATGCTACCGTCATCGAACATCTCACCCGCGTTGGCGCCATTCTTATTGGCAAGGCGGCCACGATCGAACTGGCCGGCGGTATGGGCTATCGTTTTGCCTCGGCATCCCTGCATGGCGCAGCCAGAAACCCTTGGAATCCGAAGTGCTGGACCTGTGGCTCATCCTCTGGGTCTGGAGCCATTGTGGCCGCAGGTCTCGCCGCCTTCGCCATCGGCACCGAGACCTGGGGCTCCATCATCTGCCCCTCCGCATTTTGTGGCGTTAGCGGTCTACGCCCGACCTATGGCCGCGTGAGCCGGTTCGGAGCGATGGCCCTGGCTCCCTCGATGGACAAGATCGGTCCTCTGGCGCGCAGCGCGGACGATTGCGCCCGTGTTTTCTCTGCCATCGCCGGCCACGATCCGAGAGACCGCAGCACGGTCCCCATTGATAAAGGCGCTTTCACCTACTCGCCGTCTCTCGAACTCAAGTCGCGGCCGCTGAAAGTCGGCTGGCTCACAAACGCCTGGAAGAAGCTGGACCCGGCCTTGGGAAAGCCTTTGGTGGCCGCCGAAAAAATCCTCAGCCGGTTGTTCCCTGGCATGAAATCTACCGCTCTGCCGGACGGTCCGTTTGAAGATGTGGCCAACATCACCATCGCGGTGGAGTGCGCTGCCTCATGCCGCGATTTGATTCGTTCCGGCCGCGTAAGCGATCTAGCCGATCCGCTTGGCCAGATCGCCGGTTACGTCAACGAACAATACTCCGCGGCGGACTATTTGCGCGCGCAGAGCGTCCGCGAAATCTTGCAGAAAAAGATGGAAGCGATCTTTGAAACCCACGACGCGCTGGCCGCTCCCGCTCAGCCGATCGCCGCCACATCCCTGGAAACCAATCTTGAAACCGATCTCGCTTTTGCGGATCCCCTCGGTGCCATCGGCAACCTTTGCGGCCTTCCGGCCCTGTCTGTTCCTTGCGGTTTCACGGAAGCCGGCCTTCCGGTTGGGGTACAGTTTGTAGCGCGCGCGGGTGACGACATTGGCGTTATCCAGGCGGCGCGCACCTTTCAGTTGCACACCGACTGGCATCGCAAACATCCGAAGTTTGCCTGATCTCTTGCCGATGCTGGAAGTGTCTTGCTGGCTCTACGCAACCTGCGTGGGTTTCAACGCTTCGCGCACCGCGCGTAGTATCCCGCTGCGGCTGAACGGCTTCGTCAACAGATGAAGCTCGCCATTGCCCCGCGCCGCCTCTACGGCTGTTTGCTCCGTGTAGCCGGACATGAATATTGCTCTCAGCCCAGGGCGCAGTCCGTGCATGCGCTGCGCGAGTTCCCTTCCCGTCATTCCTGGCATCACCATATCTGTCACCAACAGATCGATGTCCGCAACCTTCTCCGTGGCCAAGCGCAGCGCTTCCGCGCCATTGCTCGCCTCGATCACCATGTACCCGGCAGACTCCAGAAACTCGCGCGCCACCTCTCGCACATCCTGTTCGTCTTCGGCGAGGAGGATCGTCTCCGTCCCCCGCGGCAAATCCAGGGACGGATTTGTCACTCCCACTTTTTCCTCGCGCTGGTCCACTCGTGGCAGATAAATCTTGAAGGACGTCCCTTTTCCCGCTTCGCTGTAAACCCAAATAAAACCGCCGCTTTGTTTCACCACGCCGTACACCGTCGCGAGACCCAATCCAGTACCTTTGCCAGCTTCTTTCGTCGTGAAAAACGGCTCAAAAATGTGCGCCTGAGTTTCCGCATCCATACCGATTCCCGTATCGGATACCGCCAGCAACACGTACGGCCCGGATCGCACGATCGGGTGGGTCATGTTATACGTGCGGTCCAGTTCCGCATTCGCCGTCTCAACAAATAGCCGGCCGCCGTTGGGCATGGCGTCCCGCGCGTTCACCGCCAGATTCATGATGATCTGTTCCATCTGGCTGGCGTCCGCGCGGATCGCCCCCAACTCAGGCGCGGTTCGAATACTTAACTCGATGTCTTCCCCAATCAGCCGCGGCAGCAGCTTGCCCATGTCCTCAACCACACTGTTCAGGTTTATGACCCGCGGCTGCAGTACCTGCATTCGGCTGAATGCCAGCAACTGCTTCGTCAACGCCGTGGCGCGGTCCGCGGCGCGGTCAATCTGCGCAATTTTCCTGGCGGCGCCATCTACCGTAGGCAACGCGTTCATCAAAAGCTCGGTATGGCCTTTGATGACCATCAACAGATTGTTGAAGTCGTGCGCTACGCCGCCGGCCA
>Ga0335077_10011336_pt1 | contig 11133 bp, 13 predicted proteins | sample Lox_Sample_31_FD_207151 | JGI IMG/M metagenome (GOLD analysis project Ga0335077, IMG submission 207151) | Soil microbial communities from Loxahatchee National Wildlife Refuge, Florida, United States - Lox_Sample_3.1 | ecosystem: Environmental > Terrestrial > Soil > Wetlands | place: USA...
TCGACCTCATCCTCCTCGGTCAGGTCGGCGCCAACGATGACGGCGCCGTCGATCTCCTCCGCGAGCGCCTCGGCCCGCTCGCGGCCGAGGTGGTAGTGGACGGCGACGCGAGCGCCCTCCTCGGCGAAGGCGCGGACGCAGGCGGAGCCGATCCCGCCGGAGCCGCCGGTGACGAGCACGCCCTTTCCCGCGAGCCCCGAGTCCACGGCCGTGGACTATAGGCTCCCGCCCATGCGCGTCCACGTGATCGGCGACATCGAGGGCGTCGCCGGCGTCGTCAATTGGGGCCAGACGGGCGGCGACACGAAGCTCTACCACGAGGCGCGCGTCCTCTACACCGAGGAGATGAACGCGGCGGTGCGCGGCGCGAAGGCGGCGGGTGCGACGGAGATCGTCCTCATGGACTGCCACGGCGCGGGCGGCGACTACATGTTCAACTCGCTCGTCCCGGACCTGCTCGAGCGCGACTGCGAGTACGTCGTCCAGAGCGAGTGGACCGAGTACACGGAGCTGCTGGAGCAGGGCTGCGACGCGGCGCTGCTCGTCGGGATGCACGCGATGGCGGGCAGCGGCGACGGCGTCCTCTCGCACACGGTCTCGAGCCAGGCGTGGCAGAACCTCCGCTTCAACGGGACGCTCGTCGGCGAGACGGGGATCAACGCGGCGCTCTGCGGCAACTGGGGCTGCCCGGTCCTGCTCGTCACCGGCGACCGCGCCGTGTGCGACGAGGGGCGCGCGCTGCTCGGCGACGGCCTGACGACCGTCGAGGTGAAGGTCGGTCTCGGCCGCTTCAGCGCGCGGCAGAAGACGCCGAAGCGCGCGCGCGAGCTGATCGAGGAGGGCGCGAAGCGGGCCCTCTCCGACCTGTCGGCGGTGCGGCCGTACGACCCCGGGAGGCCGTGCGAGATCGAGATCGAGTTCACCTCGCCGGACCGGCTCCGGGAGTTCGCGAACCGCAAGGGCGTCGAGGTGCGCGACCCGCGCACGCTCGTCGTCCGCGGCGACGACTGGTGGAGCGCCTGGTCGGGGTTCTATTTCTAGTGTCAACGGACGGCCGCGTCGTGCGGATCTCGATCGCGCCCGTCAAGGGGCTCGGGCTCGTGCACCCGGACGAGGTCGAGGTCGGGGCCGGCGGCGTCGCGGGCGACCGGCGCTTCTGGCTCGTCGACGACGACGGGCGGCTGTTCAACTGCAAGCGCTGGGGGCCGATCATGGCCGTGCGTCCCGAGTGGGACGAGGCGACGCGGCGGCTGGCGCTGTCGTTCCCGGACGGCAGCGTCGTCGACGGGACGGTGGAGCCCGGCGAGCCGGTCGCGCCCGAGCTGTACGGGAAGCCGGTCGTGTCGCGCCGCGTCGCCGGACCGTGGGCGGCGGCGCTCTCCGACTACGCCGGGCGGCCGCTGACGCTCCTCTGGGCCGACGGCGGCACGGTCGACCGCGTCATGCTCGGCGGCACCGTCAGCCTCGTCTCGTGCGCGTCGCTCGAACGGCTGCGCGAGGAGGCCGGCGTGGACGCCCCGATCGACGGCCGCCGCTTCCGGATGCTGTTCGAGATCGACGGCGTCGGCGCGCACGAGGAGGACGACTGGCTCGACGCGCGCGTGCAGGTCGGCGACGCGGTGCTCCGGCTGAACGGCGACGCCGGGCGCTGCGTCGTCACGGCGCACGACCCGGACCGCGGCGTCGCCGACCTCGACACGCTCGGCGTGCTCGCCCGGTATCGCCGGGAAGGGCGGAACGAGCCGCTGCCGTTCGGCGTCTACGGCACGGTCGACGGCCCCGGCCGGGTCAGGGTCGGCGACCCGGTCGTCCCGCTCCTCGTGCAGCCATAGCACTCCCGCTATTCTGATCGGCATGGCAGCGGCGTCCCGTCCCGAGCCGAAGCGCCCGCTGGAGCGGCTGCGCGAGCGCATCGTCGCCGGCGACCGTGGCTGGTTCTTCGCGCAGATCGCCGACAAGGTCTCGGAGCGGCGCGTCCAGATGGGGCTGTCGCAGCGCGAGCTGGCGGAGCTCTGCGGGACGACGCAGTCGGCGATCGCGCGCCTCGAGCGCGGCGGCCGCCCGCCCCGGATCGACACGCTGCTGCGGATCGCCGAGGCGCTCGACTGCGAGCTCCTCGTCGAGCTCGTGCCGCACGACTCGGCGCGCTAGAGCGTCAGCTCGAGACCGTCGTGCGCGCGCTCGACGCCCTCGTCGAGCGGCAGCTCGTCCGGGCGGTGGATCACGACCAGGCGCCCGGCGCCCGACGCCCGGAACGCCGCGACCGCCTCGTCGGCCGTCAGGTGCCCGCGCTCGCCGTCGGCGGCCGTCGGGTCCGGCTGGTCGAGGGTCGCCTCGCAGAGGAACAGGTCGGCGCCGCGGGCGAGCTCCGCGAGCGCCGGCGTCGGCGCCGAGTCGCCCGAGTAGGCGAGCGTGCGCCTGCCGTCCGAGACGCGCAGTCCGAACGTGGCGAGTCCGAAGTGGACGAGCCGTACCGGCGTCACGTCGAACCCCGCGGCGACGAACGGAACGCCGTCCTCGTACTCCCGCGGGCGGAACACGCCGTCGAACATCGAGTCGACGCCGAACGACTCGCCGAACGAGGCGAGCGTCTCGAGTCCGCCGGGCGGCAGCCACAGCTCCGGCGGCGGCGAGCCCTGCCCGGCGCCGAACATCGCGCCGAACGCCCACGGGACGAGGTCGCCCCAGTGGTCGAGGTGGAAGTGCGTGATCGCGATCGCGTCGACGCGCGGCCACGGCTCGCGCTCGCGCAGGCGCGCGAGCACGCCGGGTCCGCAGTCCAGCAGCAGCCGGCCCTCGCCCTCGACGAGGTAGCCCGATTGCGCCCCGCCGGGGTTGGGCCAGGCGGGCGAGCAGCCGACGACGGTGAGCTTCACACCCCTATCGTGGCGAAAAGCCGCGGCCTCGATGCCGGAGAGGTGTTCCGGTGTATAACTGCGCCGTGGCCAGGGCCTCGGTCGAGACGCTCCAGAACGTTCCGCTCTTCGTCGGCCTGGACAAGAAGGAGCTCGAGAGCATCGCCGACTCGATGCGGGAGCGCCGCTTCGCGGCGGGGGACACGGTCACCGAGGAGGGCGCCGCCGGCGCGGGGTTCTTCATCGTCGAGGACGGCACCGCGGACGTGACCGTCGAGGGCGAGCCGCGCGGCTCGATCGGCCCCGGCGACTACTTCGGCGAGATCGCGCTCCTCACCGGCTCCGACCGCACCGCGACGATCGTCGCCCGGACGGACATGCTCTGCTATGGCATGACGCCGTGGGACTTCCGCCCGCTCGTCGAGAGCAACTCGACGATCGCGTGGAAGCTCTTGACGGCGATGGCCGAGAAGCTGCGCTAGCCGCTGCGCAGCCGCGTCCGGTACGCGCGCGTCTTCGTGCGGTTGCCGCAGACGGCCATCTGGCACCAGCGCGCGGAGCGGTTCCGCGAGCGGTCGTAGAAGAGCCAGCGGCAGACGTCGCGCTTGCACGCCTTCAGCCGCGGCCACGTCCCGTCCGCCATCGCCGTGTAGACGATCCCGACGAGGTCGGCGAGCGCGCCGCGGACGCCGGGAGCAACGGGCGCGAGCACCGCGCGGGCTCCCTCGAAGCGGACGCTGAGCCGTCCGTCGGCGGCGGCCCGCTCGAGCACGGCGAGCTGCTCCGGGTCGACGTCCGCGCCGTTGTTCGCGAGCGCGAGCGCCCGCAGCGCCTCCCGCACGGCGAGCGCGCGGCCGAAGTCGGCCTCCGAGACGGCGTCGTCCGGGGAGAGCAGCCCGAGCTCGACGAGCAGCCGCCGCAGCCGGGCCGGCTCGCTCAGCACCTCGCGGCCGTGCTCGTAGTCGACCGTGTTGACGAACCGCTGCACCAGCGCGAGCCGGCCCGGCGCCGGCTCCCGCTCGGTCAGGTAGGGGATCTCGTCGACCGTCTGCACGACGGCCGACACTAGCAACCGCCGTATAGCGGTGTCGCTCCTGCTACACGCCGGCCGCGTCCGGGTGGAACCCGGGGATGTGCTGCGGCTGCGCGACGCGCGGCAGCGTGATCTCCAGGACTCCGTCGACGAGGCGCGCGGCGACGCGGGCCAGGTCGACCTCGGGCGGCATCTCCACCTCGATGACGAGCTCCCGCTCCGTCTCCCGTAGGTGGACGGAGGCAAGCTCCGGCAGCATCGCGGTCATCTCCTTCTCCTCCCCGGTGGGTACCCGCAACCCTCGACGCATCCGGGCCGGGTCACATCGGGGCGCAGACCGATTCGGCTACGTGCGCTCGCGGACGACGCCGGGGACGAAGCGGTCGTCCGTGAGCCAGAGGCCCGCGATCGCGAGCGCGGCGCCGGCGATCGAGATGACGACCCCGCCCGCCCCGGGCGCCGTCAGCGCGAAGAACTCCCGGACGCCCGGCAGCGCGAGGATGAGCGCGTAGATCCCGATCATGAGCGCGACGAGCGACGCGACCGCGGTCGCGCGGCGGCGGCTCGTTGCCTCGAGCGCCAGGATCAGGTAGAGGCCGACGAGGACGAGCACCGTCGTGGCGATCGTGCGCGCCTCGGCGAGCGGCAGCCGGGCGACGTTGCGGGCGAAGATGAAGCTCGCGAGCACGCCGAGGCCGGCGGCCGTCCCGGCCGGGACGGCGAAGCGGCCGACGTCGAACAGGAACCGCTCCGAGCGGTAGCGGCCCTCGCTCGGCGCGAGCGCGAGGAAGAAGGCCGGGATCCCGAGCGTGACCGCTCCGGCGACGGTCAGCTGGCGGGGCAGCAGCGGATACGGCTGCGGCGTCAGCCCGATCGAGAGGATCAGGAACGTCGCGAACGCCGACTTCGAGACGAACAGCTTCGAGACCCGCTGGAGGTTCCGGAGCACCTTGCGGCCCTCGGCGACGAGTGCCGGCACGCTCGCGAAGTCGCCGCGGACGAGCACGACGTCGGCGACGGCGCGCGCCATCTGGGAGCCGCTGCCCTGGGCGATGCCCACGCGCGCCGCCTTGAGGGCCGGGACGTCGTTGACGCCGTCCCCGACCATCGCGACGAACCGTCCCTCTGCGGTGAGCGCGTCGACGACGCGCCGCTTGTCCTGCGGCGCGATCCGTCCGATCACGGAGTGCTCGGCGAGGAGGCGGCGCAGCGACGCCGGATCGGGGGGCAGCGCGGTGCCGTCGAGCGGCGGCGCGTCGCTGTAGACGCCCGCGTCGGCGGCGACGGCGGCGACGGTCGCCGGCCGGTCGCCGGAGACCACGGTCACGCGGATGCCCTGCGACTGGAGGAACTCGATCGTCTCGCGTGCGTCCTCGCGCAGGTGCTCGGCGAGGACGGCGAGCCCGAGCGGCGCGAGATCGTGCGGCGGCGCGTCCGGGTCGAGCGCGCCGCGTGTGGTGCCGAGCGCGACGACGCGGCGTCCGGCGGCGGCCTCGTGGTCGGCGACGGGCTCGAGCTCGCCGAGCGGGAACAGCTCCGGCGCGCCGAGGACGTACGTCGTGTCGCCGAGCCGGAGCGCGCTCCAGCGGCGGTGCGACGAGAACGGCACCTCGTCGCGCGGATCCTCGGCGGCGGCGACGTCGGCGAAGTCGGCGAGCGCTGCGATCGTCGAGTTGCGGAGCGTCGTGCTCGCCGCGTACCGCGCGAACGCGTGCGCGAGGCCGCCCTCGTCCACGCCGCGCGCGGGGACGAGCGCCTCGACGTGGAGACGCGCGTCCGTGAGCGTCCCCGTCTTGTCGATGCAGACGGTGTCGACGGAGGCGAGCGACTCGATCGCGTTGAGCTGCTGCGCCAGCGCGCCGCGCCGTGCCATCCGCATCGCGGCGACGGCGAAGGTGACGCTCGTGAGCAGGATCAGCCCCTCGGGGATGAGCGTGACGACGGCGGCGACCGTCGTCGGGACGGCGGTGTGGAGCGGGGTGTGGCGGCGCCAGAGCGTCCAGACGAGCGCGCCGCCGAGCGCGACCACGGCGACGACGAGCGCGAGCAGCAGGCGGTTGATCGACGTCTCGAGCGGCGAGCGCGGGTGGCGGAACTCACGGGCCTCGCCCGCAACGCGGGCGGCGTAGCTCGCGTCGCCGACCGCGGTGACGACGTACGCACCGGTGCCCTCGACGGCGAACGCGCCGGAGCGGATCTCGTCGTCGGCGGCGTGCGGGACCGGCGACGACTCGCCGGTGAGGATCGACTCGTCGAGCGCGAGTCCGTTGCTCCGCCGGAGCCGGCCGTCGGCGACGACCTGGTCGCCGGGCTCGAGCAGGACGACGTCGCCTTCGACGACCGCGCCGACGCGCACGGTGCGCGGCGCCCCGTCCCGGAGAACGGTCGCGGTCGGCGCGACGAGCGCGGAGAGCCGGTCGAGCGCCCACTTCGCGCGCAGCTCCTGCACGATCCCGATCAGCGAGTTGGCGACGAGGATGGCGAGGAAGAGGGCGTCCTGTGCCTTCCCGAACGCGAGCGTCACGACGCCGAAGACGAGCAGGATCAGGTTGAAGATCGTGAAGACGTTCGCGACGACGATGCTGTGGTAGGAGCGGCTCGGCTCCTGCGGCCGTTCCGGCCGCGCGGCGAGCCTGCGCTCCGCCTCGCGCTGCGTGAGCCCAGCCGGCGTAGCGGCCGTCGCGGTCACGCCTCAAGTGTCGCATCCGCCGCCCAACCGTCCCGAGGTGCCCGGCACGAGGTCGTGACGAAGTGCCTGGCACCTCAGGACCCCGAAGTGCCAGGCACTCCTCGAGGTCGAGGTGCCAGGCACTTCTCGGGGTGGAAGTGCCAGGCACTTCGGGCGGCGGCGCTACGAGAGGCGTCGCGCGCCGTCGAAGCGGCTGCCGTACCAGCCCGTCATCGTCGAGATCGAGACGACGGTGCCGGTGTGCGGGGCGTGGATGAAGCGGCCGTGGCCGACGTAGATGCCGACGTGGCCCTCGCCGTCGAAGAAGACGAGGTCGCCCGGCTTCATCGCCCAGCGGCCGATGCTCCGGCCGCGCCAGTAGTCCGCGAAGCTCGAGTGCGCGAGCGAGATGCCGAAGTGCGCGTAGACGTAGCGCACGAACCCGGAGCAGTCGAACCCGGTCCGGGGCGTGCTGCCGCCGTACCGGTAGGGGACGCCGAGCAGCCTCCTCGCGTACTGCACGGCCCGCACGCCGACCGGGGGCACGCGCCGCTTCCTCACCGTCTTCGGGAACGCCGGCAGGAACGTCGTCGGCGCCGACATCACCGGGTCGGTGCTCGTCGGCGGCGGTGGCGCCGTCGTGGGGTCGGGCGCCGGGTCGTCGGCCCGTCCGGGGAGCGGCCGCACGAGCGCGACCGCGAGCGCGGCGGTGACGGACAGCAACAGGAGGAAGAACCGCAGGTTCCGCATGAAAAGGTGACCCCCTTCGGCAAGGGCGCAGCCGCGCAGATGGGCGGCCGCTCTGTCGTTGGGCGGGCCCCATGAAAGCAGCGCTCACCGGAAACCGCAGTCCCCCGTATGGGTCAACTGACCAATTTTCCCGAACATTTACATTGCGAAATCTTCAAAAAGCTGCGAACGTGACAAGGATTGGATCCAAGATCGCCGAAAATGGCGCCTGTTGCCGTCCATCCTGCTAATCTAGGATCCGAGATGGAATCCGAGCTCACCGCCGCGCTCGTCGTCGAGCGGCCGCAGCAGCCCGAGAACGCCGTTCCCACGGCCGACCTCGCGGAGTGCACGTGCCCCGACTTCTGCGAGCGGGACCACGACAACGACTAGCCGGCGCCGCCGGCCCGGCCCCGGCTAGCCCAGCCGGGCGCCGTCGACCGGATCGAACAGGTGCGCCTCCTCCGGCTTCGGCCGGAGCGCGACCCGGGTCCCGCGCGCCGGCGCCGTCTTCGTCTCGGCGCGGGCGACGATCTTCATCCGCTCGCCGCCGACGTCCGCGACGCAGAAGAGGTACGCGTCGGCGCCGATCTCCTCGACAACCTCGATCTCCGCGCCGAAGCCCTCCGACGCGAGCTCGAGCGACTCGGGGCGGACGCCGACCAGGAGCTCCTTCCAGCCCGCCGCGGCCGCGGCCGAACGCACCGACTCCGGCAGCGGCACGTCGACGCCGCCGAGCGAGACGGAGCCGTTCGCGCCGAGCGGCACCGGCAGCAGGTTCATCGACGGCGACCCGATGAACGCGGCCACGAAGCTGTTCTCCGGCCGCTCGTAGAGCGCGCGCGGCGTGTCGCACTGCTGCAGGCGCCCGTCGCGGAGCACGGCGACGCGATTTCCGAGCGTCATCGCCTCCGCCTGGTCGTGCGTCACGTAGACGGTCGTGACGCCGAGCCGGTCCTGGAGCGCGGCGATGTCCGCCCGCATCTGGACGCGGAGCTTCGCGTCGAGGTTCGAGAGCGGCTCGTCCATGAGGTAGACGCTCGGCTGGCGGACGATCGCACGGCCCATGGCCACGCGCTGGCGCTGGCCGCCGGAGAGCTGGCCCGGCTTGCGCTCGAGGTACTCCGTCAGCCCGAGCAGCTCGGCCACCTCGCGGACGCGACGGTCGCGCTCGCCCCGCGGCATGCGCGCCATCTTCAGCGGGAAGCCGATGTTGGCGGCGACGGTGAGGTACGGATAGAGCGCGTAGTTCTGGAACACCATCGCGACGTCGCGGCGCTTCGGCGGCAGGTCGGTGACGTCGCGGTCGCCGATGTAGATCGCGCCCGCGTCCACCTCCTCGAGGCCGGCGAGCATGCGCAGCGCCGTCGTCTTCCCCGAGCCGGACGGCCCGACGAGCACCATGAACTCGCCGTCCTCGACGTGGAGGTCGAGCGAGTTCACCGCCGCAGCCTCGGTGCCGGGGTAGATGCGGCTGGCCTGGACGAAGCGGACGTCAGCCACCGGAGCTCCTCGCCGGCTCGGGCGCCGCGAGCGCGACGCGCAGCCGCTCCTTCGCGCCGCCGTCCGCGCCGAGCTCGTCGAGCCCGAGCAGCGCGGCGCCGAGCACGGGCGGCGCCTCGGCCACGCGCAGCGATGCGCGGGGGGCCGCCTCGCGCAGTCCGGCGGCGACCGTCTCGACGAGGCCGGCGTCGCCGGACTGGAAGATGCCGCCGCCGAGCACGACGTCGACGCTCTCCCGAGCGAGCTCCAGCCGGTCGATCGCCACGCGCACGAGCGCGACCACCTCGGAGGCGAGCCGGTCGCGGATCGAGGCGGCGACGGGATCGTCCGCGGCCTCCGCGAGCACGACGGGCGTGAGCTCGACGACGCGCGCCTCGGCGATCCGGCCGAAGTGGAACGCCTCGGCGAGCTCGCTCGGCGTCGCGAGCCCGAAGTACGCGGGCACGGCGCGCTCGAGCGTCGTCAGCGGGCCGCGCCCGTCCTCGCTCCGCGCCGCGGCGCAGACGGCCTCGAGCCCGATGTCTTGCCCGCCGCCCCAGTCGCCGGTGATGCGGCCGAGCGCGGGGAAGCGCGTGTGGCGCCCGTCGGGCGCGACGCCGACGCAGTTGATCCCGGCGCCGCAGACGATCGCGACGCCCCAGCCGCGCTCGGTCCCGGCGCGGAGGACGGCGAACGTGTCGTTGTCGACGGTCGAGTGGAGCGCCCACCCGCGGTTCGCGGCGTGCTCGGTCGCGAGCGTCACCTCCTGCGGGAAGTCGACGCCGGCGAGCAGGAGCTGCGCGACGTCGACCGGCGGCTCGACACGCGCCTCCTCGAGGGCCTGGGCGAGCAGCGCGCCGAGCACGTCGAAGGCGCGGTCGAGCCCGAGGTGGTGCGGCGAGCTCCCGCCGCCGCGGGCGAAGGCGAGCAGCTCGCCGTCCTCGCGGACGAGCGCGAGGTCGGTCTTCGAGTTGCCGCCGTCGACGGCGAGGACGATCCGCTCGCTCATGCCCCTGCCACCGCCTCCGGCAGCAGCAGCCGCTCGAGCAGGCCGTCGACGAGGTCGACCTGGCCGATCAGCGGATGCGCCAGCAGCGCCTTGCGCGCGACCACCGGGTCGCGGGTCGTCGCCGCCTCGACCGTGAGCCGCTCGTACGCGGCGACGTGCTGGACGAGCCCGAGCAGCTCCGGTGCGAGCGGCGCCTGCGGCAGCGGCTCGATCCCCGCCGCCGTCACGCGCGCCGGGATCTCGACGACGTCGTCGTTCGCGAGGCCGGCGAGCGTCCCGTCGTTGCGGACGTCGACCTCGTGCACTGCGCCGTCGCCGGAGACGAGCGAGGACACGAGCCCGACGGCCGCCTCGCTGTAGAAGGCGCCGCCGCGCTGCTCCAGCAGGACGGGCTTCTCGTTCAGCGCCGGGTCGCGGTACATGTCCAGCAGCTCGCGCTCGATGTCGGCGACGACCGCCGCGCGCGGCCGCTCGTCCCGTTGCGCCGCGAGCACGCGGTCGTGCGCGTAGAAGTAGTGGAGGTAATACGACGGGATCGCGCCGAGCTCCTCGAGCAGCGAGCGCGGCAGCTCGACCTGCTCGGCGAGCTCGTCGGCACGGCGGTCGAGCAGCAGCGGCAGGTAGTCGGCGCCGTCGACGTAGACGGCGCGGATCCACGTCAGGTGGTTCAGCCCGACCTGGTCGACGACGACGCGCTCCGGCTCGACGCCGAGCATCCGCGCGATCGAGCGCTGGAAGCCGATGGCGACGTTGCAGAGGCCGACGGCGTGGTGTCCCGCGTCGAGGAGCGAGCGCGTGACGATGCCCACGGGGTTCGTGAAGTCGACGATCCACGCGCCCGGCTCCGCGCGCTCGCGCACGCGCGAGGCGATCTCGAGCACGACCGGCACGGTGCGCATCGCCTTCGCGAAGCCGCCGGCGCCGGTCGTCTCCTGGCCGATGCAGCCGCACGCGAGCGGTGCCGTCTCGTCCTGCAGCCGCGCCGCCTGCCCGCCGACGCGGATCTGCACGAGCACGAACGATGCGCCCTCGACCGCCGCGTCGAGGTCGCCGGTCAGCGTCAGCCCGCCCTCGTAGCCGACCCGCTCGAGCATCCGGCGCGCGAGCCCGCCGACGACGTCGAGCCGCTCCGCGTCGACGTCCATCAGCGCGAGCTCCGTCACCGGCACGCGCGACAGCCCGGAGACGAGCTCCGGCGTGTACGTCGACCCCGCACCGACGACCGCGAGCTTCATCCCTTCACCCCCGTCAGCGTCACGCCCTCGACGAACGCCCGCTGCGCGAGGAAGAAGACGACGATCACCGGCACCATCACGAGCACGGTCGCCGCCATCGTCAGGTTCCACTGCACCTGGTG
>Ga0335077_10011338_pt1 | contig 11132 bp, 10 predicted proteins | sample Lox_Sample_31_FD_207151 | JGI IMG/M metagenome (GOLD analysis project Ga0335077, IMG submission 207151) | Soil microbial communities from Loxahatchee National Wildlife Refuge, Florida, United States - Lox_Sample_3.1 | ecosystem: Environmental > Terrestrial > Soil > Wetlands | place: USA...
CCGGCGAGCGCCAGTTTCAGGGCCCGCGATAACGATTCCGCCTCGGTAATTCCCCTTAGCTTTCCGCGGATCGACTCGTACCGGCCACCTTAGTACTTGCTCACGCGCCGTACTTCCGTCATACTGAATGGGTTCACTATGGGACTTGATCCGAGCGACATTCTATTTATCGCCATTATCCTGTGGCTCATCATCGAGATTATCAACGGCGATTGGGGCGGCGGACACCGGGCGCGAGTCCCGGCACGCTAGCTCTCCCGACGCTATTGTAGTGTAGATGGCCGATGTGATCGTCATCGGCGGCGGGCTTGCGGGCCTGTCTGCCGCGGCCGCGCTCGGCGGCGCGGGGCATTCGGTTCGATTGTTCGAATCGCGCCCGTTCCTGGGCGGCCGCGCGGCTTCCTACGAATCCGGCTCAGACACCATCGACAACTGCCAGCACATTCTGCTGCGTTGTTGCGTCAACCTGATCGATTTTTACGAACGCCTGGGCGTCGCGGGCGACATCCGCTGGTTTTCCGAATACGTGTTCATCGAGCCCGGCGGACGCCGCAGCGTGATGCGGGCGGGATGGCTTCCGGCGCCGCTACACTTCACCGGTTCGTTTGCGAGCCTCAAGTTCCTGAATTTTTCCGAAAAGCTGGCGGTCGCGCGGGGCCTGCTCGCCATCCGCCGCGAATCCGCGCGGACCGATCTCGACAGCATCACCATGCAGCAATGGCTCGCCGAGCACGGCCAACCGCCGCGCGCGATCGAGCGCTTCTGGCGCCAAATACTCGTCAGCGCCATCAGCGAAGAGCTGGACCGGATCGCAGCGGCTCACGCTTTCCAGGTTTTTCGTCTCGCGTTTCTGGCGACCTCGAATGCTTACGAAATGGGCGTGCCCGCCGTTCCGTTGGGCCAACTGTACCGGCCCGAGGCGTGGTCGAAACTCGGCCACGTCGCGATGCGCCTGCGCGCGCCGGTCGATCAGATCAACATTCGCGAAGGGATGGTCCACTGCATTCGCGCTGGCGGCGAATGTCATCGCGCCGATTATTACGTCTGCGCACTGCCTTTTGAACGGCTCGCGCCGCTCGATGTTCCCGTGGATGTTTCCGGCTTCACGCACGCGCCCATCACGGGCATTCATCTGTGGTTCGACCGTCCGGTGATCGATATTCCGCAAGCCACGCTGCTCGACCGCACCATCCAGTGGATTTTTAACAAGAGCGAAGGACGCTACGTGCAGCTCGTGGTCAGCGCGTCGCACAGCCTGGTGGAGATGCCGCGCGCGGAGGTGATCGGACTGGCACTACGCGAGCTGGCCGAATTTTTTCCGGCGACGCGAGAGGCGCGCGTCGAAAAGGCGCATGTCGTGAAGGAAGTCCGGGCCGTGCTCTCGCCTCGTCCGGGCCTCGAATCACGGCGTCCGGCCTCGCGCACCGAAGTTCGCAATCTGTTCCTGGCCGGCGACTGGACCCGCACCGGCTGGCCCGCGATCATGGAAAGCGCGGTGCGCAGCGGCTACCTGGCGGCGGAAGCCGTAACTCAGGCCGCCGGCTCGCCGCGGCAATTCCTGCTGCCGGACCTGGACTCGCGCTCGCTTTAAATTACTGGCCGCCGCGTCCCGGACGTCCCGAGCCGTTGAACCCACCTCCGAAGCCGCGCCCGCTGAACACGAACGTCTGTCCGGAAATGGTGAGCGAGGTCGCGCGCACCACCGTAAGCGCGCCCGCGACGGAACTGGCGCGGCTGTTCCCGGTCACCGACGCGTTCGCGCCGGCCGTCAACACCGACGCCAGCGTGGAGTTCCCGCGCTGCGGGCCGATCACCACCAGCACCGGCGCCGAACTTCCCGAAGCATTGAACAGGAACCCATCCACGCCTCCACCTGCCGAATAATTGAGCTGCGTCACCGTACCCGACGTTGGCCCATAGCTCGCCGAGGTCGATGTCGGCGCCGTGTAGGTCGCCTTCGTCGTCGTGTTGGTGAAACTGCTCACGCGCACTGTTTCAAATCCGGAGGATGCCGTCAGCGCCGTTCCGCTATAGGTGATGCTGTTGCCCGCCGCGCCGAGCGAGCTCACGCCGCCGGACACGTTGCCGGGAAACGTCAGCAGCACATTGGTGCCCACCAGAAAGCCCTGCACATTGCCGCCCGGGCCGTAATTCAACTGCGAAATGGTCCCGATCGCGTTGGTCACCGTGGACGAAGACATGGCCTCGAAGGGCCGCTGCGCGTACACGCACGTTGCGCTCAAAGCCAGCGCCGCCGCGGCGGAAAGAAGAATGCTTTTCATAATGCTCCTTGGTTGACAGCTTTCAAAGGGCGTTTCAAACGCCGTTCCAGAGGGCGCACCCTTGTAGACGCGTTTCAGCGAGACGCGTTTACGCGGGCTGGATATGCCGATCGGAGGCGTCCAATTCCGCGGAGTTACACATCGCAAAAATTTGTAAGCATTTCACCGCGCGAGCACGTCTTGAGTATTTTCGCGGCGAATTCGCGCGGAGGCGGACCCGATATGACTCGGCCGGACGTGATTGTCGGCTCGGCGGGACAGCGATTCGTGCTGGTGCATTACCACATTTTCAAAAATGGGGGCAGCACCATCGAGGCCATTCTCGAGCGCGAATTCCCCGGACGATTCGCCGCGCTCCACGGTCCGCACGCTTCCTCCACGCTCGACAGGCGCGAACTCGAGAGATTCCTGCGCCGCAACCCCAAACTGACCGCGATTTCGAGCCATCACCTGCGTTATCCCAAACCGGCGATCCGCAATACGGTAATTTTCGACTGCTGCTTCCTGCGCCATCCGCTCGAGCGGCTGGATTCGCTTTACCGCTACTTGCGCGGCGTACCGGGCGATGATTATCTCGCCTCCCGGGCGCGGGGCATGACTCCGCGCGAATTTTTCCGCGAGCTGATCGACGAGGCTCCGCACCTGATCAGCAACGTGCAGGTGACCCAGATCGCCTGTGCGGGCGCTTTCGCGCGTCCCGCTCATCACGGCGATCTCGAGCGCGCCGCCGCCATTCTCGGCGACATGGCGGTTCCCGGCGTGGTTGAGCGCTTTGAACAAAGCCTCGCTGCGGCCGAATATTTCCTCCAGCCAGCCTTCCCGGACATCTCCCTCGAATTCGTGCCCCAGAACGTCAGCGGGGGTCACGCTACGTGTTCAGAAGAGCGGCTGACGCGTTTTTGGGGCGCCGAGATTTACGACGACCTGTACCGGCTGAACCGGCTCGACCTTGAGCTGTTCGCCTTGGCGGACGAAGAAATCCGGCGCAGGTTTGCGCTGATCCCGCAGGCTGAACGGAGGCTGCTCGATCTCCGCTCGCGCTGCGCGCGCCTGCGCGGTGAACTTCCGCCGGCGTTCGCCGTCGGAGCGCCATAAACGCTTCCTCGGCCGCGGGGCGCGTGCGATAATACCAGCAAATGCGCACACTGCTGTTGCTTTCGATTTCCGCGCTGCTGCCCGCTTTCGCCGCCGATAGTCACAAGACCAGTCTCACCATCGTGGTCACCAACCAGCGCGGTAAGCCCATCGAGGACGCGAGCGTGGTCGTCAAGTTCGTCGAAGGCCGCTCCATCATTAAAATGGGAGCCAAGGAACGCGAAGCATGGGAACTGCGCTCCAGCCAGGAAGGCATCGTCAAAGTGCCGGCGATCCCGCAGGGCAAGATTCTGATTCAGGTGATCGCGAAATATTATCAGACCTTCGGCCAGACTTTCGACGTCGAGGAGCCGGAGAAGACCATCGAGATCAAGCTGAACCCTCCGCAGCCGCAGTACACCGCGCATCCCAGCAAATAAGCCGGGAATGAACGCAATCTGAATTCGCGCTGATTCGCGGCCAATGAAACAAGGATGTCTGGAAGCCGGCGCCAACGCGCGGCATCACAGCCGCGCCTCAGCATACCCGCTGTGGCGTGAAGCGCGACAGTAGTGGAGCGCGTTGGTCGCGACCGCAGAAATGCTGAATTGCATCAAGGCCGCTGCGTCAGTAGCTCTTTGTACAACGCGAAGAACTTTTCGAAATTCAAATCCAGCAGCACGTCCACCGGCGTCGCCTCGGGCGCGATGGAACGGTCGAGCGGTTTCACCACGCCATAATTCTTCCCGAACGTGGCGTCCACATCCAGATAATCCGACTCGCGTTTGGTGACCCAGGTCGGATCGAGCACATACGCCGCCGCCAGGCAATCCCAGATTCCCGCGCGCGCGTCCGGATTTTTCTTGAAGCGCTTGCCCATGTCTTCGCGATACAGCGCTGCGAGCGGCGTCTTCGCCGACGCGATCTGGTCGAAATGCGCCTTGTCGATCTTGGCGTGATCGCACAGATCGAGCCCCACCATGATCTTCTGCCCGATCGCCGATCGCAGCACCACTTGCGCGGCCTCGGGATCGAACCAGAAATTGAATTCGGCCGCGCGCCCTTCGTCCGCCGGCGGACTGGTGTGCACCGCGCCGCCCATGAAGATCAGCCGCTTGATCTTGGTCTCCAGGTCCGGCCGCATGCGCAGCACGATCGCCAGGTTGGTCATCGGCCCGATCTCGACGATGGTCACCTCGCCCGGAGTCTTTTCGATCGCCTCGATCATCAGGTCCACCGCGCTGCGATGCGAGACGCGCGTTTTCGATTTGGTCTTCTCCGCCGGATCTTGGGCGAACGCGCCCAGATATTTCTCGCCCCAGTCCTTAGCTTCCTTTTCCGCCATCGCGCGCGTGTGCACCAGCGGCGCGAGCGCTCCCGCGTACAGCACCACCCCGGTGCGATTCATCGCGTCGAGCGTACGGAACATGTATTCGGCGCCGGCGTACGGCCACATGTTCCCTGGTACCAGCGTTACGCCGATCAGGTCCACCTGCCGCGGCCGCTGGAGCAGCATCGCCATCGCCGCCCCGTCGTCGTTGAACACCGCGCAATCGGTGTCCAGGATGATCCGCTCCGGCTGCGCGGCGAGCGCGCCCGCCAGCGCTAATAGGGAAAACAACGTCTTCACGCTGACAGTATACGCTCCAGGATGACGGGAATTTCGAACACCGCGCGATTGTTGATCTTTTCCACTCGCGCGCGGTACTGCTCTAGCGAGGCGAGCAGTTCGCGCACCGCCGCGTCGATGCCGCGGAAATCTCGCAGCACGATTCCCACTCCGCGCTCCCGCACCCATTCGGTGTTGTAGCGCTCCTGCGGCATGGTACACGCATTCCGCTCCACGATCACCGGCAATTTCATGGCGACCGCTTCGCTGATGCTGCCGGGTCCCGGTTTTCCGATGAAGAAATCGGCCAGATGCATGTAAGCGGGAACTTCGCTGGTGAATCCCTCTACGAAACGCGGAGCGCCGCCCGGCATGGCGCGCAGCGCGGCGGCAAGCTTCGCGTTCTTTCCGCAGATCAGGATGAGCTGCGTGCCGCTCAGCCGGCGCGCGATCTCGACCATCACCGCGGACCCCTGGCCTCCGAACAGCACCAGTCCCGTGGGACGCACGGGATCGAGACCCAGGTTCTTGCGCTCAGTCGCACGATCTGTTTCGATAGGGGCGTAAAAATTCGGCCGCAGAATCATGCCCGAAACGCCAAAAATCCGGTCTTCAGAATGACCCAGCCCGCGCGCCTGTTCCACCGCGCGTTCGGTGCCGCAGATCAGGAATTGCGGCTGTCTTTCGATCCAGAAATGCGGCGGATAATCGGCCAAATCGGTTAAAATAGTGACGAAAGGCGTCCGCGGAAGCGACCTCTTGAGGCTTTCGAACATCGCGCGGTTGAAATTGGGAATCAGCGAAACAGCCAGATCTGGTTTTGTTTCAATCCAGTGACGTTCAAGCAACGATAACGTTGCGGAGTGGTTTACACGGATTACGCCATGCATCAGGCGCAGCCATTGCGCGAAACCGAACGTCCAGCCGCGCGCGAGCATCAGGTTGTACATGTCCTGGAGCTCGATCCCGCTGATCTTGCGGACGATATCCAGAGGGCGCAGCAGCTCCTGAAGGTTCACCAGGGTGATTTGCCAGGGGCGCGATTGCTGCTCGATCACCGTTTTGAGCGCGGTGGCCGCGGCGCGATGTCCCCCGCCCGCATCGAAATAAAGGAACTGTATCTGTTTCACAAATTCATTCACAAATGTTTTATAGCGAAGTCATCCAGGTGTCACGCAAGGGGATTAAAAGTGTAGCATGGGCGCCGAAGCCGTAATCCGCATGGTCCAGGCCGGCGATCACCGCCTGATGCGGCGGGTGAATCGCTGGCGCGCGCCGCGCTGGCTGCGGCTGTGGATGATCGCGGCGACCCGTGGAGGCGACGGATGGCTGTGGTACGCCATGGGTTTGGTGGTCGCGCTGGCGGGGGGCCAGGAACGGTTCCGGGCGCTGGCGGCGGCGAGCGTAGCAGTCGGTGTTGGTATCGCGCTTTTCCTCAATCTGAAAAAAGCCTTCGGCCGGAAGCGCCCGTGCGCATTGGAGCCGCATTGCTGGGCGACTCTGCTTCCGCCGGACCAGTTCTCGTTCCCCTCGGGCCACACCATCACGGCGTTCGCGATGACGGCGTCGCTCGGCGAGTTCTACCACGCGATGCTGCCCGGCCTGTTCTTCTGCGCCGTCAGCGTGGCCCTGTCGCGCATTCTCCTGGGGATGCATTTCTTAAGTGACGTGATCGCCGGAGCGCTCCTCGGCGGCCTGCTCGGCTATGCCGCCGCGGCGCTGTTCCATCTCGCTTAGCGCGCCAGCGGATCCTCAACGCCCGCTTCCGCGAATCCTTTCCGCCGCAGCACGCACGAATCGCACTGCCCGCATGCGCGGCCCTCCGGGTCCGGATCGTAGCAACTGTGCGTCATCCGGAAATCCACGCCGGCCTCCACGCCGAGCCGCACGATCTGCGCCTTGTTCAGCTTCGCGAGCGGCGTGTGGATGCGCAGACGCGTGCGGCCCTCGACTCCCGCCTTGGTCGCGAGGTTCGCCATTTTTTCGAACGCCTCGATGAACTCCGGCCGGCAGTCCGGATATCCGGAATAATCGATCGCGTTCACGCCGATAAATATGTCGGAGCACTCCAGAACCTCCGCCCACGCCATCGCGAACGACAAAAAAATCGTGTTGCGCGCCGGAACGTAGGTCACCGGAATCCCTTCGCCGATGGCGCCGGTCTTGGGCACTTCCATATCGCCGGTGAGCGCGCTTCCACCGAACGCGCGCAGGTCGATCTTCACAACGCGATGCTCGCGCACGCCGAAAAATTTCGCGACGCGCGCCGCCGATTCGAGTTCGACCCGGTGCCGCTGCCCGTAATCGAACGACAGCGCATAACACTCGTACCCATCGCGCCGCGCCACGCCGAGACAGGTGGATGAGTCGAGCCCCCCGCTTAGCAGGCACACCGCCTTCCGGACTGCGGCCAAGAAATTCGTGTTCATGCGCGGCGCGTGGATCTCCTAAAGATCGTCTTTCCACAACTCCTGCGGGCCGATCGATGTCTTGAACGCCCACAGGGTCAACGCCCCCGTCGCCGCCAGCACCGCCGCTCCCACGCCGAAATACCACGCAGACGTATTGACCGTGTATTGAATGTTGCTGACCGTATCGAGCAGGAAGAACCCCACGATCATCGGCAAGAGCCCGAAGCGCAGCAGGCAAATCGAGATCAGCGAGAAGATGATCGCCGACTCGATGCTCTCCTGCACGGCTGCCGCGGCGCGGTATTGAAAGAAGTTCTGCGCGGTCATCACCACGGTAAATACCACCCCCGCAATCCACTGCCGCCGCAGCAGCACGCGCAGAATAAACAGCATCAGAAAGAACAGCAGCGCGCTCCGGATCGCGCCGTTGATCTCCGCCAGAAAATCGCCCATAGTGGCGCGAAAACCCATCAGGTAAGAAACGTCGCCGAAATTCAGACCGAGGCCGTGCGCCTCGCCCCACACGTCCATGAACCGGTCTCCCACCATCACCACCGTCGCGAACGCGATCCCCAGCAGAACGTCGCGCCCGACGATCGCATCGCGAATGCGCCCGTTGAGCGCGGTGGTCCAGGAAATCAGCGAGTGCGGCCAGTATCGCCGCGCGTACGGCTCCAGCGCGACGTACACCAGCCACAGCGTCGCGCCCCAGAATACCGACGTCGCCACGGCAATCATAAAATCGCCCAGCGTTCCAAGGGTCACCGTGAAATGTTCGCGGAACACCCACAGCGTCATCTGCGCGAGAAAAATGAACGCGGCCAGGCGGAAGGCGTTGCGCCGGTCGCCTCTCGATCGCCGCAGGTTGCGCCGCGCCAGAAACGCCGCCGCGCCGACCACGATCAGCACCACCACCGCGACGATCAGCGGAGTCGCGTCGGCGCGCAGATTCTCCCCGCGCGGAGGCATCCGGCCGGGCGAATTCCACGGACCGAGCAGCACGAACGCCACCGGCTTGCCGCGCAGCGCCGCGGCTTCGATGCGCACCGGCCGCTTCGATCCCGGCCACACTCCCGTCCAGGCCTGCCGGACGTCGGATGCCGCCAGGAAAGTCCATTGCGGCTCGGCCGGCTGGAACGCGGCGGGGTCGAGTTCGGCCGCCGCGAACAACGGACGCCAGTCCGGAGCCGCCACCGCGGCCGTTACATCTGAAAACTGCGGGGGAATCGCGATGAAGCGCAGCAGTCGTCCCTGCGCGTCGATCACAACGTTCACCATCCCCGACATCTCTTCCGGCGGATCGCTGAAATCGACCCGGCCGGGCGTCAGCTTATCATCGTGAAAGCGTTCGCTCGAGAGCGGGTAGGGGCTTTGGCGATAACGAAGAATCAGCGGTGTCGGACGCGATTGCAGAATTTCATTCCAACGCGGTGGATGGTCGTGCGATTCCGCATAATCCAGGAAATCCTTGTCGAAGTCCACCGCGTACCATTCGTCCGCCGGCCGCTCCGCGTACCCCAGGCGCTGAATCGTTTCGCGCGCCTTCTGCGCCAGAATTTCGGGCGAGTAATCCAGACGCATCCGTTCGAGTGCGCTCAAATGCTGTCCCAGGCCCGCTTGCAATAACAGCCCTGCGATCGACGCGACTGCCAGCAGCACGCCCGCGCGCACGCTCAGCGCGACGCCCTCGCCCGCCGCGGCGACCATTTCCGGCGACGGCGTGTCCCCCGCGGCCAGCGCCTCGCCCAGCGGATCGCCGCCCGGCAACGCCGCCGCAACCGCCAGCGCTGACGATGGCCGATTGGCCGGATCCGGTTCCAGGCAGCGCATAATCACGCGCTCTACGCGCGGGTCCAGGTCCTTCACCAGCGTGGACGGATTGGTCAGCGTTTTTTCCGAGCGCACGCGCTGGAGACCGGCGAGCGTATCCGACTCGAACGCGCGCTTCCCGGTCAGGATTTCATACAACACCAGCCCGAGCGAATAAATGTCGCTCTTGACGGTGACTTCGCGGCCCGCGAGCTGCTCCGGCGCCATGTACGCCGGCGTCCCGTTGCGAACTTCGGTCGCGTCAAAGGAATCGGCCAGCCCCGCGAGTCCAAAATCCGTGAGCAGCACCTGCCCGCGCCCGTCGAGCATGACATTGGCCGGTTTCAGGTCGCGATGCAGCACGCCTTTTTCATGCGCCGCCGCAAGCCCCGCGCACAATCGCCGCGCGATTTCGAGCGCTTTATCCTGCGGCAGCCGTCCGATGCGCCGCAGCAGCGCGCCCAGATCCTCGCCATCGACGTACTCCATCGACAGGAAGAAGCTGCCGTCCACTTCGCCGAGGTCGTAGACGCGGCACACGTTGGGATGCGAAACGCGCCGCGCCACGCGGACTTCGTTGCGAAAGCGTTCGAGCGCCGCGGGGTTCTCGGCGACTTCACGCGGCAGAAATTTCAGCGCGACCGGCTGATTAAGCGTGAGGTCGTCAGCGCGATACACCTCGCCCATGCCGCCGCGCCCAAGCAGCGCGATAATGCGATACCGTGCCGCAATCGTGCTGCCGGGAAGAAAATGGCCGTCGCTGGAAGTTCGCGGCGTGGGCGTCGGCGCGGCCGAAATCGCCACGGTCGGCGTCGAGTCCGGATCGAGCATTCGCCCGCAGGCAGGACAAAAACGCGCATTTTCAGAGGCGGCGCCGCACGCCGGACAAGCCATCAATCCGATCATCGCATGCGCGAACTTATCGCCGCCGCACGACCACGCATCGGAAACGATTCTGCATGCGCACTTCGCCCGTACTGGTCACAAACTCTTCAAGCGCGGCGCGCACCGCGGCTTCCACTTTTTCGCGCCCGAAAATCTCCACCACGCGCTGCGACGGTCCTGCAGCCATCTGCCCGCGCAGCGCGATCTCCAGGCTCGGGTACACGAAGGGGCAATCGATCAGATGCGTTTCGACGCGCTCGCCCTCAAACAGATTCTCCACGTCCCCCGGCGCCGACAGCGCAAACACGCCGCGCCCTTTCGGTGGATTTTCGAACAGAGCCAGAATCGCGTCGAAAATCCGTTTCTGCTCGCATTGATCGAGGGACCAGACCACAACTGTAACGGACCCTCCGGGAGCCGTCACGCGCAGCAGCTCGCGCGCCGCCCGCGCCGGATCGGGCACGAATTGCAGCGAGTTGATCGACACCACTGCATCGAATGCCGCATCGGCAAACGACAGTCTTTCGAGCTCGCACAGCCGCAGGTCCGCATCCGGCAGCCGTTCGCGCGCGAAAGCGAGCATCGCGTCGGCGATGTCGCATCCGCTGATAACTGCGCCGCGTTCGCGCGCCAGCACTGATGCGCCGCCCGCTCCGCAGCCCGCATCGAGCATGCGCGTGCCCGCGGCGACGCCCGCCAGGTCCAGCACCGGCAGCCACAGCACCGGCGATTTGCGCTCCTGAATCTCCCGCCAGTCGCGCGCCTCAACTCCCCACAACGCGCCCTGTTTCCGTGCTTTGTCGCTCAGTTCCATAAGAAATCGCCACAGCCACCGCGATCACGGCCACGCATCCGATCGGCGTGAGCCACAAATACGCGACGTTGCTGAAAATCGCGAATCCGAAAATCGCCGCCTGTCCGGCCAGGGTTCCCAGAAACGCGGCCGTTCCGCTCACGCGCTTCAGGAAAAACGCGATCACGAACACGCCCAGCATGCTTCCGTAAAACAGCGATCCCACCTGGTTCACCGTCTCGATCAGCGCGTTGGTGCGCTGAGCCGCG
>Ga0335077_10011339_pt1 | contig 11131 bp, 9 predicted proteins | sample Lox_Sample_31_FD_207151 | JGI IMG/M metagenome (GOLD analysis project Ga0335077, IMG submission 207151) | Soil microbial communities from Loxahatchee National Wildlife Refuge, Florida, United States - Lox_Sample_3.1 | ecosystem: Environmental > Terrestrial > Soil > Wetlands | place: USA: Florida...
TGGACTGAGAAACCGAAACCCCGGCTACCATCTGAACGGCAGGCTGTCGCACACCCTGAACGTCGTGTCATCGTGGCCTGTAGTCGAAACCACGACACCCGACATTTCGATAGTTCTACACGAGAATCCCATTGCCAATGATAGGGGCCTGCCTCCTAGTTCCCGGAAGATGGACTCAGAAGGTGAGGGAGACTGCGGAGCGCGGAGGGAAATGCTATGCGGGCGAAGCGTACCCCCAAGCCGTGAAGGGCGACCGTAAAAGATGACTGGCATCTCCAAGGGCCGGGTCGAACGAAAAGGGTTTTTCGGAGAGTTTCAAGTCGTGTATTCCGTTCTGTTGGTATCGAGTTTCCGGCTTATCCGGGAGGCCGCAAAAGCACTGATTGAGCGCCATGAGGACTTCAAGGTCATAGGCGAAACAGGCGACCGGGACCATACGCTGCGGCTTCTCAGCGATCTCAACCCGGACGTGATCCTGTTCGATCTGGACCCGGAATATGATGCAGCGATTGAGACGATCAGAAAAATCATCAAGGATCATCCCGGCATCAAGATTGTCGCCCTTTCGATGCACAATGAGGATGTAATCGTAGAGAACGCGCTGCGCTCCGGCGTCCGCGGGTACATGTCCAAAGGGGAATCTTCCGCAGATGTGGTCGAGGTTCTCAAGACTGTAGCTCGGGGCGGAGCCTATCTCAGTCCTGTGGCCGCGGCGCGAGTCGTGGACTGGGTGAGAAACGCGAAGGCCAAGCGGAACCGCGTTCTGGAGAGCCTGACCCCAAGAGAGGTGCAGGTACTGCGACTGCTTGCTGAGGGCAGCGTGACCAAGGAGGTTGCCGTCGAACTGAACCTAGGGGTTGAGACCGTCCGCACATACCGAAAGACTCTGATGAAGAAGTTGAAAATCCACAATGTGACTGAGCTCATACAGGTTGCACTCGGGCCGAGGGATGGTGGAGAGGATCCCGGCGGGTACCCTATTTGAGAGTCTGCGTCAGCGGGCCGGAGCCGTCGCATAGACGGCCCGCTCAAAATCCCGAAGTACCGTTACCGCGTTCTTATCGAAAAAGGGCATGATCTGCATCATGAGCACGGCGCACAGCTTGCGCTCGGGGTCGATCCAGAAGTAGGTATTGGCCACGCCCGCCCACGAGAGGCTTCCGGCGGCACGCCTGTCCTCATAGGCCACGGGGTTGATGAGAAAACCGAAGCCGAACTTGTGGGTGATTCCCGGATGGAAATCCACCTCATTCGAGATTTGCGGCATCACGACCTTCAATCGTCCCGCCTCGAGATCTCCTATCTGGTTTCGGGTCATCATGGCCACGGTTTCGGGCTGAAGGATGCGTACATTTCCAAGTTTTCCATGCTGGAGCAGCATCTGCATGAACTTCGTATAGTCGCCGGCGGTTGAGGACAGGCCTCCACCGCCGCTGAATGTCGACATGGGTGCGGGAGGCCTGCGCGGGTTTTCGTGAAGGCTGCCGTTGGCCTGGCGCTGGTGGAGAGTGGCGATGCGCGGATAGTCGTTCGCAGGAACGTTGAAGAAGCTGTCAGTCATTCCGAGGGGCTGAAAGATGTTTCGGTGGAAATATTCTTCCAGCGACAAGCCGCTCACTGTCTCGACCAGTCTTCCCACGGTGTCGGTGCTGCTTCCATACCACCATTTGGTACCGGGCTCGAAAATCAGCGGTCCATCGTCGCCGGTCATGCTCGGAGGGAGCCCGCGCTTCACCAGGTAGTCGTGCAAGTCCTGGCTCAAGAAAGCGTACGCGTATCCGGAAGTGTGAGTCAGGAGGTGACGGAGAGTGATATCGGTAGTTGCGGGTCTGAGTTGCGGTTCACCGTCGCGGAAACCTTCGAGCACTTTCGCTGACCCCACGGCGGGGAGAATTTTTTTGACCGGGTCGTCGAGCGACAGCTTTCCTTGCTCAACCAGTTGCATGGCTGCGACCGAAGTGACGGGCTTGGTCATGGAGAAGATGCGGAAGATGGTGTCCTCAGTCATGGCTACTCCCTGACTGACGTCGCGCTTGCCGAACGCGCCGCGATAAACGACGGCGTCCGGCGTGGCTACCATGGCGACGACGCCGGGAATTTCGCCCCGCTCGACCGCGCCGCGGAGGACGGCATCCATCGGACCTCGGTCCCACTGGGCGCTAGTTGCCGCGGAAGCCAGGCCGGCGAGAAAAACCGCGAGAGCGGCGACACGAACCACAGATCGCAAGGTCATGGCCGGTCATTTTAGCACTGGCGCGGCGACCGGCAGTGACAGGTGGTGATATGGTTTACCCAGGAGACATCACTGTGCGCTTGATTCTTGTTTCATTAGCCTGGTTGCTGGCCGGAGTTCCCTCGTTCGCTGCTGCGCTTCGGGCCGGGACCGCGAAGGTGGACATTACGCCGTCGGGTGGCGTGCCGTTGTGGGGCTTTGAGTCGCGGCTAAAGCCGGCCACCGGCACCTTGGATCCGCTGTTTGCCCGCGTGTTGGTATTGGAAGCGGGTGACAAGCGGCTGGCTCTGGTCACGCTCGATCTGGGCCGTAGCTTCGGGCCCGCGTCGGTGGACCAGATTCGCCAGGCGGTGAAAAAATCGAGTGGAATTTCGTGTCTGCTTTTGACTGCGTCGCACACTCACGGTGCGCCAGTGATTCAGGATCAGTATAGAGACGGCCCGCCGGTGTGGGAACGAACAGCGCTCGAAAAAATCGAGCACGCGATTCAGGAAGCGGCCGGCGGCCTGGCGGAGGCGCGGATCGGGACCGCGACCGGAGCGGTGTACATCGGCCACAACCGGCTGCGCGTGAACGCTGACGGCACGGTGAGCTGGTTCGAGCGCAATCTGACGCGCATTCCGACCGCGCCTGTCGATCCGACGGTGTCGGTGATTCGCATTGACCGGGCGGATGGATCGCCGATGGCGGTTCTCACGAACTACTCCTGTCACCCGGTGGTGTTCGGCTCGGATAATCTTCAATACACCGCAGACTTTCCCGCCGTGACCAACCGCGTAGTGGAAAACAAATTCGGAAGCCACACGCTGAGCTTGTTCCTGCAAGGCGCTCCCGGAGACATCAACCCATTCTACGCCGTGACTCCGATTGAGGAAGACCCGGCGAAGGCACGCGAATGGACCGGCGAGCGGTTAGGCGCCGAAGCGGCGCGAGTTGCCGCGGAGATTCATACCCAGGCGGCTATCGACCCCAGCATCCAATTCGCTGAGGACATGATGCCGGTCCGGCTGCGTTGGAACCAGGAGAAGTTTCGCGAAGCGCTGGTGAAATTTCTCGGTCCAAACGTGATCGAGGAATATGGACCGATCCAACGCGAGTTCCAGGTGCCTGTAGCCACGGTGCTCATCAACCGGCAGATCGCGATAATGACCTTTCCGGGCGAGCCATTTGTCGATTTTCAGATGAACTGGCGCGACCGCTGCCCGGTGGCGGCAGCATTTTTGCTCGGCTACACGAACGGTTACTACGGATACTTCCCGACTATTCGAGCCGCGGCCGCGGGCGGCTACGGAGCGGCCAGTGCGGCTACGTGGGTGGAGCCCGGGGCGGGCGAGCGCATTGTCGATCATGCGGTGATCAAGACGCTCGAGATGCTGGTGCGGCTGACGGATATGCCCGACGATCTGAAGGGCGATGTGTACAAGTGAGTTTGAGACACCTACTTCGCCAGCTTGACACTGCGCCAGTCCATGAGCAGGCCTTCCGGCAAGCGGAAGCTGGACCCTTCCAGGAAGAAGTTGCTGACCCCCGGGATTGGAACAGGCAGATAAGTCTCCGTCCGCGCGGTTGTGAGGCTGCCGCCCATGCCGATGTCCCGCGTTGCGGCCTTCGAAGTACTCAGGCTGAGGCTGACGCCGGTGCCTGGTGTTACGCCGGTCATCTCACCGAAGAACCGGGCGTGATGACCGGGAAATTCGATGTCCGTGAATTCGAGACCAACGATGTAGTGTGGGCGCGGGGTGGAGTGGCGCTCCAACTGGCGAATGCGGCCGCGTAAAATCGCGCCTTTGGGAACGATGAGCTTGTGTTTGTATTCCACGGGCGAAACAATCTCGGCGGTGAGGGCGTCGCCTATCTTAGCTCCCCGAGAATCGACGGGGTTCGCAAGGCGAGCGGAAAATACCAGGCCGGCTGGGATGGAGATTTCGGTTACTGGAGAGACCGTTTTCTCGATAACTGCAGGCTCATCGGTTGTGAGCCGGGCTTCCGCCGCGAACTCGCGGCAATGGCTGAACTCGATCACATTGCGGCTTTGTTGCCCGTCCCATTTCGTGAGCAAGCTCTCGGCAGTTTGCGGCAGCAGCAGGTCTCGCGAGCCCACCCGCATGGGGGAGTAGTCAAGTGAATCGTTCACCGCGGCGATGGGAAGATCGGGTGGAATGTCGTTGGCATTGGTTTCCAGGCGCAGCAATTCGAGTGTTTGGGCGTCGGCCCAGAAAGAACCCGCCTCCGACACTTTCCCCCGGCGCCCCGCAAATCGCAGGGTCCAGTCACTCAGGTTATACGGGATGCTATAGTCCCAACGGGTTGCGCGGCGGCCTCCCAGCTCTTCGTTGCCGCGCCACGTTATGGTGGAGACGTTATTGACCAACACGTTGCTGATTTCAGATATGAAGCTGCCGCTGGAACTCATGCCCGTGCCGATCATGTCGGCAATATCCCGATCTTCAAACTCGTTGGCTCCCGGCCAGGAATAAAGCTCGCGATTGTTGATGACCGCAACTTCGACGCGGACGATATCGAGCAGCCGGAATGGATGATGGGCGTCACGGCTCCGTGAGCGCTGGATGGTTTCCAAGCACGTGTAGTTGGGAAGCGCTGCTAGACTTGCCTTGACGTTGCGTTTGAGCTGGGCAAGCTGGAGGACATCGTTGGGCAAGTCAGACTGCGCACTGGCCAGAACCGAGCACGCTAAAGCGCAGAGTTGACCGCAAAGGACCTTCACTGGGTGAATTCTAGCGCTTGAGGAAGTGCTACGGAAGGGGAGGGAAGCGGGTGAGGGCGTGTTTGGCGGGGTCTGTGGCAGCGAAGAACAGAAACATGCTAAGAGTGGATAAACCCGGTGATGTTAGGCCCGGTGACAGCGAGGCGGTGCAACGCTCAGAAGCCTCGAATGAGCGGTCACTTTCCGTCTGTCGCTGGGTTTCAGCTGGCGGACCCACGAGGTAACGAAGCATGGGACTTGGAATCGCGCTTCAAGATGAGTCGGGAGCCGAACTGGAGTCGCTGGCGGATCCTAAGACCTGCCTGGGCAAACTTTTGCCTGAGTATAGTGATCGTGCCCACCCGATGCTGGCATCGATCGATTTTTATGGTGACACGGTTTTCAACCGCATGCAGATGGATCGATTCTTGGCGGAGTGGGCCGATGTCTCGGCCAAGGCGAACGCGCCTGAGGAGAAGGCCCTCGTTTCGGCGGTGGAGGGCTTGGCGCGCCGATGTCAGGCCGAAGTCCACTTATATCTGAGGTTCATTGGGGATTGATCAGGCGGAAAGCCCGATGACTGAGGCGGAACGTTCACTAGCTTTTCGCCCGTATGCACCAAATACTCATTGTATGGCCGTTACAGTGCACGATTACGTATCTTACCGCTCACAAAAAACGCAAACCTGCTAAAATGGAATGAGTTTGTTGCGTTTCTGGTATGCCTCTGTACGAATATAAGTGCGATTCCTGTGGTGAGACTTTCGAAGTGATCCAGAAGTTTTCTGATGAGCCGCTGAAAGTGCACGATAAGTGCGGCGGCGGGCCGGTAGAACGGCTGATTTCGCCTTCGGCGCTGAAGTTCAAAGGCTCTGGCTGGTACGTCACCGACTACGCCGGTTCGAACAACGGGAAGGGCGCCAAGTCGGCGAAGGACGGCAAGAAGGACACCACGAGTTCCGCTGATTCCTCCACAAAGTCCGAAACCAAGAGTTCGACCAGCACTCCCGCCAGCACATCTGATAAAAAGGGTTAGTGTTCCGCCGAATCGGAAGCGCTCCGCTTCTTGCATTGCTGGCTCTCCCTCTTTGCCCGGCTGAAGACATCCGCGTAGCGGGGCTCTCCGAGCGGGTGGAAATCCTCCGCGACCGCTGGGGTGTTCCGCACATTTACGCGCAATCGGTCCACGACCTCTTCTTCGCGCAAGGCTACATTACGGCTAAGGACCGGCTCTGGCAGATCGATCTTTGGCGGCGCATGGGAACCGGTAAGCTGGCCGAGGTGCTGGGACCTTCGGCGATCGATCGCGACCGGCTGGCGCGCTCGGTGCTTTTCCGCGGCGACTGGGACGCCGAGTGGCGAAGCTATGGCGCGGATACGCACGAGATTGTCACGGCATTTACCGGTGGCATCAATGCCTACATCCAGGGGTTGAACGGCGTTCGTCCGCTCGAATTCCGGATTGCAGGATATGATCCTGGCTTGTGGGTGCCCGAAGACTGTCTCAGCCGCGTGGCCGGACTGCTCATGACCCACAATCTGACGCAGGAAGTGAAGCGCGCCGGGCAGATACGCCGTTTTGGCATCGCGGCCGTTGAGAAGTTTTTTGCGCTTGACCCGGTGATTCCGATCGAGGTTCCAGCAGGACTGGATCTCTCTGAAATCACGCACGACATTGTGCGGGTCTACGAACAAGCCATTGGGCCGGTGGCGTTCTCCACCGAACAAGGCAGCAACAACTGGGTGGTGGATGGCACCATGACGGTGACCGGCAAGCCTCTGCTGGCCAACGATCCGCATCGCCCGGTGCAGATTCCCTCGCTGCGCAAGACGGTGCACCTGGTCGCGCCGGGCTGGAATGCGATCGGCGCGGGCGAGCCGGCGCTGCCGGGCATCGCGCTGGGGCACAACGAGCGGATCGGCTTCGGGTTCACCATCGTGGGGATTGACCAGCAGGACCTCTACGTCGAGAAGCTGAATCCTGCTGATCCAGACGAATACTCGTACCGCGGCGTGTGGAAGAAGGTCGAGACCGAGCGCCAGACGTTGCAAGTGAAAGGCGCGCCTGCACAGCCGATTGAGCTGCGTTTCACCATTCATGGACCGATCCTCTACGAAGACCGGGCGCGCAACCGGGCGTACGCGCTGCGGTGGGTAGGAAGCGAACCGGGCACGGCGGGTTATCTGGCGGGCCTGGCGGTGGCGCGCGCGAACAACTGGAACGAGTTTGCGGAGGCGATGGAGCGCTACAAGGTGCCCAGCGAGAATATCGTGTATGCGGACACCGCGGGAAATATCGGCTGGCAGGCGGCTGGAATGGCGCCGATCCGCAAAAACTGGGCGGGAGTGCTGCCCGTTCCCGGCGACAGTGGCGAGTATGAGTGGAGCGGATTTCGCCGCGCCGCGGAGTTGCCGCGATCTTACAACCCGGCGGCGCATTTCATCGCCACCGCCAATCACAACATCCTGCCGCCGGGCTACACCATCCCGCTGGGCTATGAGTGGGCGCTGCCGTTCCGGTTCCACCGCATCGAAGAGATGTTGCACGCGAAGAAAAAATTCAGCGTTGAGGATTTCGAGCGCATGCAGCAGGATGTGGAGTCCCTGCCGGCCCGCCGCTTCCAGGCGATTTTGAGGAAGTGGGCGCCGGAGCCGGGCACTCGCGAGGCCAAGGCCGTCGAGCTGTTACTGGCCTGGGATGGGAACCTGGCGGAGGCATCGGCGCCGGCGCTCGTTTACGAGTACTGGATAGCGCAACTGCCGCGGTCTGTTTTTGGCCCCGAGATCGGTCCGGATGTCAATGTCGAGACCCTGCTGCGCAACCTCGAACAAACGCCGAAGCCCAAGGCTCTCGCAGCTTCACTCAGCGCGGCGCTGGATCAAGCCGGGCGCGAGTTCGGCCCGGAGATGTCCTCATGGCAGTGGGGAGCCGTGCACCAGATCCGCTTCCACCGTCCGCTGGGGGTTCGGACGTTCGATCGCGGCCCGGTTGCCCGGCCTGGTGACGCCCAAACCGTGAATGCCACCAGCGGCGCCGGGTTCACGCAGACCAACGGCGCTTCCTACCGGCAGATTCTGGATCTGAGCGATTGGGACCGGTCAGTCATGACGAACGTGCCGGGCGAATCCGGGGACCCGGAAAGCCCGCACTACGACGACTTGATCTCGGAATGGGCTGCGGGACGATATCATCCGATGCCGTTCACGCGTCACGCCGTGGAGGCTGCCGCGGCGGAACATATCTGGCTGCTACCGGCGCAGGGCGCAGCAAAATAAGGCGCCCTGCCCACCAGCGGAGTGCGCGTATGTAACCTCTAGTACTGCGATCGAGCGCATATTCCTAAAGCCGGCGGTATTATTTAGGTAAAGGCGCTTCCCCATGCCCAGGAGCAGTATGTCGGAGCAAGACCGTGCCCGCTTAACGAAGTTGATGCAAGGCCCGCTGATTCCGCCTCCGAGCGAACCGAAAATCGGGAATTGGCAGAGCGCGCGCGTCGTGACCGCTTTGAAACGGCACTTCAAAGCGCATTACCGCAGATGGGGGGGCGGCGCCGCCGTAGTGGCGACCGTGGCAATTCTGGTGGTGGCGGTGGCGATCAAGGAGCGCCGGAGCAACGGTTCCATCCAGTTGCAGGCGTCGGACAAAAGCGGCCGGCTCCGGATCAGTTGGGATCCCAACGCTGATCCGATTCGCCGGGCGGTGGGCGCCAAACTTTACATCGTGGACGGCAGCGACCGTCTGTCCGTCACGCTGGACACCGCGCGGTTGCGCCGAGGAGCGGTGAGCTATGCACGGAGCAGCGATCGTGTGGAGCTTCGCATGGCGCTGGCGGAACCCGACGGTAAATCGGTGGAAGGGCAGGCCACGTTCGTGGGGACACGCCCGGATGAGTTCCAGTTGGAAACCAGCGCCCGGCCAGTGGCTGTGCCTGAGCGCCCCTCCGCACCGGCCCAGGCCGCCGCTCGACCCGCACCGTCGCACGAAATTGCCGTGGATGTCCCGGTTTCCGGCCAGCGCGCACGCAAGAAACCGTTGGGGCAGAGCGGCACCAGCCTTCCCTTCACTTGCTCGGCAGGCGACACGTTCCGCAAAACGGACGCGCCCGCAGGATGGGACACGTTCACGTGCCGCGGCAACAACGTGTGGGGTCTCGTTCCGGCTCAGACGCGCGAGGACCGGTCCGCCGGGACTCCCAGCCCCGGCGCTACCACGCTCACGGCAAAACCAACCACCGCGTCCACCTTATAGCGGGCCCTAAAACCGTCCGCCGTTGCGATCTGCACTGCTGGCGCAAACGCGCTGGGTTACAGTATATGGAAAGGAAACCGCTATGCCTGCCACCAGACGACATTTCCTCCAAAGCACGGCCGCCGCGGGGCTTTACGCTTCGGCTCTAGCCGCGCAAGAGAAGAAGGTGCCGGCGAACGACCGCGTGCAGGTCGCGACCATCGGCCTCGGTGGCATGGGCACGGAAGACACGCATTCGTCCACCAAGGTGCCGGGTGTGGAGCTGGTGGCTGTGGCGGACATTTACCAGGGCCGCCTGGATCATGCCAAAGAAGCTCTCAACAAGAACCTGTTTACCACACGGGATTATCGCGAGGTGCTGGCGCGGAAGGACGTGGACGCCGTTATCATTGCGACACCCGATCACTGGCATTCGCAGATCGCCATTGACGCCATGAACGCAGGCAAGGACGTGTATTGCGAAAAGCCGATGGTGCAGCGCATCGATGATGGCAAGAAGGTGATCGAAGCGCAGCGGAAGACGGGACGCATTTTACAGGTGGGCAGCCAGCGCGTCAGTTCTATCGTCTATCAGAAAGCCAAAGAGCTGTTTCGGAACGGCGCCATCGGCGAGTTGAACATGGTGGAGGCCTGGTGGGACCGCAACTCGGCGATCGGAGCGTGGCAATACTCCATTCCACTCGATGCCACGCCGGAAAACATCGACTGGGACCGGTTCCTGGGCCGCGCGCCGAAAGTTCCTTTTGAACCCGTGCGCCTGTTCCGGTGGCGCAATTACCGCGACTACGGCACGGGAGTGGCCGGCGACCTGTTTGTACACTTGTTTTCGGGCATGCACTTCGTGACGGGGGCGATCGGCCCCACTCGCGTCTATGCGACCGGCGGCCTGCGATTCTGGAAAGACGGGCGGGACGTGCCGGACGTGATGCTGGGGGTTTACGATTATCCCGCCACGGAGGCACACCCCGCTTTCAACCTCACGCTGCGTGTAAACTTCGTGAACGGCGCGGGCGAGACTTCAGGTTTCCGATTTGTGGGCAGCGAGGGCACGATGAGGATCGATTCCGGCGTCACGGTTTCCAAGCAGCCACGCGAAACCGAGCCCGGTTACACCATCGACACTTTCACCGACGCCATGCAGAAAAGACTGCTGGAAGAGTACCGGAAGCAGTATCCAGCGCCCGCGATGAACGCCGACAGCATCCGGCCGCAGGACGAAGAGAAATATCTCCCGCCACGCGGGTACAGCGACCACCTGAACCACCACACGAATTTCATCGACGCTGTGCGCACGCGGAAACCGGTGGTGGAGGACCCGGTCTTTGGTTTCCGCGCCGCGGGGCCCGCGCTGCTGTCGAACTTGAGCTATTTCGAGCAGCGAGTGTGCAAGTGGGACCCCAAGACGATGACGATCGAGGGGTAGCCGGACTCACAACACGTCCGCAAACCCTCGCTTGAGATGCCGGAAAATCAGGCCGCCCACGACAAATGCGCCCACGCCGTACGCAGCCACGACGCCGGCGTCGGCGAGGCTGGGCACCTGCCGGGAAAGCAGGACCAGCCGGTAGGCACGCACCACGTAGGCAAGCGGATTGGCGTACATCAGTGGCCGCAGCCTTCGCGGGAACTGGCTCTCGAAAATGAAGATGGGGGTCAACCAGAACCAGAACGTCAGCACCACCATCAGAACCTGCGAGGTGTCCCGCAAGTAGACCTGGAGTGACGCCACAATCCAGCCGATGCCTACAGCCAGCAAACCGAGCAACAGCATATAAAGCGGCAGCACCAGCACGGGCAAGCCTAACGACTGCAACCAGATTTCGACCGCCACCAGCAGCAGCGCGAGGGCCATCAGGTGGCTGGCCAGCGACGACAAAAATACCGAGAGAGGAACCATCTCCGCAGGGAACACTGTTTTTGTAATGAGGCTGGCGTGGTCCAGCAG
>Ga0335077_10011340_pt1 | contig 11131 bp, 12 predicted proteins | sample Lox_Sample_31_FD_207151 | JGI IMG/M metagenome (GOLD analysis project Ga0335077, IMG submission 207151) | Soil microbial communities from Loxahatchee National Wildlife Refuge, Florida, United States - Lox_Sample_3.1 | ecosystem: Environmental > Terrestrial > Soil > Wetlands | place: USA...
TTTATTAAACCAAACGTTTTCAAATGGGTCGCGGTTGTTTCGTAGTTGAGATGATGAATGCTTTTTATTCCCAACCTCTCCGCAATGCTTACGAACATGGGCTGGTCTTCAATATAAACCACTTCACTGGCATTGACCTGTGAGATGTCGAGAGCCATTTTAAATATATCAATATCGGGTTTTCTGAAATGGACAAAGCAGGATGAAATAAAAAAGTCAACAAAACCGGCCAGTTGAAACTTCTGGATCCTGTAGGCATTTAATTCTCTTCCTTCATTGCTCACTACAGCAATTTTCAAACCATACTTTTTTTTCAATCCCACTACCAATTCAATCATTTCGGGGAATGCTTTCGAACGGGCAAACATAAATTCCCTGAATTCTTTTTCCGTATATGATCTTTTCTCATAAAAAATGATGCGATGCAAATATTCCTGCAGCGTGAGCTTTCCTAATTCATAGGTACTGAAGGTAAGATCGTGCCTGTCCTCCATTTCGGATAAATCCAGGTTAAATTTTTGTGAAGCAAGCCGCCGGGATTCATGATCCCATCCGTTGGTCAGTAAAACACCTCCGATATCGAGGAATAAGGTTTTTATTTCCGAATTTGTCTTTGGCATTTTTTACTCAAATATCCTGAATCTACCCCCATGCCAAAAAAGAAGGGACCGTATTATTTTCGAATCTTCCGGTTTTTTTATTTAACCGGATCCGGAAAACGACACCTTTTATTACATTAATATCGTCGGGAGCAAAAGGCCATTCCGGAGAAAGTTTTGCAGTGGAACTGGCTATTATCGGCAGGATTCGTTCGTGCAATTTCTTTAAAGCATGGTGTCTTTCCCGTTCATCAGTCAACTCCTCAAATTCACCCCAGGAAATAACACTTTGCCAATTGGCCATATTTTGCATCGTATCCACTTCAAAACAAATATTACGGTTCTTTCTCATCATTTTTATTTTCATTCCCTCCTGCGTGTGTCCATAGATATATTTACCGTCATAAGCATAACTGATCGGCACCACATATGTCGTATTATCTGCATGACACCCAATCCGGCCGACAAAATGATGGTACAGTACTTCTTCTATCTGTTCTTCAGTCAATTCTCCAAACATTATTAATAAGTTTCTTCAAAATTAAGAATTATTGAAAGCTCAATCATGACCGGAATCAGTAGTGAAAATGATTTTATGCGATCTCAAAACATCTGAATACTGGTTTTCACGGATATAATGATTGATTATGAAAGAATTTTGCGAGCTGATCGTTTAACCGATAAATGCTAATCTTTTTCCCCTGACGGGCTGGTAATTGAGAACTCTTTATTAAGTTGTTATGAATACAATAGTGACTATAATGAAGTGGAGTTGGGCTATCAAATCTTATCCGGCAATTTGTATACTGGTGAGCCTGGTTTCCCTGTTTCTTTTTTCAACTAACAGAAGTTATGCCCAACAGTTTAATTCTGACAGCTGGCTTTCAAAAGCGCATGGTACCATCACCATCATTCCCACCTATGGGCAACGCAGTTCAATGATCATGAACACATATTCACTTTTTTCAAGATGGGAATTTACAATGGCTGCCTATTTGTACAATAACGACAACGATCCTAAAACCAATGACGGATATTCTGCATCCTTTTATGCCAAGTATATGTTTTATGAAAATAAAGCACAGACAGGTGGAGCTGCAGTTAAATTTGGAACAGGGATGTTCCCGGGAACGATCGATGCTCAGGAAAGAGTAAAAGATGCTTTCAAAACCTTTTGGATGAACGTACCGGTAACCATTCCTTTTTTTGATAATAAATTGTCATGGGATATTATGCCGGGTGCAAGTATGACGATCAATTACGATGAAACCAAAACAAACGGCTGGGCATTTACCTATTCAACCCGCCTGGCATATTATCCGTGGAAACCTAATCTATCGATCGTAGGGGAATTGTTTGGTTCGGCAGGAGCAACGGGAACCATTCCGGAATTCAAAATCGGTCCACGTTGGGAACCGAGCCAGTATGCAGTTATTGCGCTGACTTATGGCCAGGAATTTGGAGGAACTCACGGCGCAGGATTTGAAATTGGCATCATGCTATTTACGCCGCCTTTTGCATGCCTGGCTGGTTGCAAAACAAAAAAACCGGAACAATGAGATCAAATTCGCACCGCCTTGTTAATTGTATTTTTTTCGCCTTTCGCGGCAAGGGCCATAATTGAGGTTATTAACGGGTTCAGGTTTTCCGTTTTTACTTCGTCAAAATCCTGCAACATCCTTTTTTTATCGTCCGGGTTCCTGGTCAGTGCAGCTCCCATTCTCAGCAAAAGCCTGTCCATCCATGAAAGGTCTTTCATGATTTTTCTGCCGCGAAGAAAATAAATATCGCAGTGATCCCTGATCTCTTCACGGATATTTTCTCTTATGATTTCTTCCTGTTTCTCCTTTTCATCTGCCGTCGTTCCACTAACGATAAACAGGAACAGTTTTTTATTTTTGATATACATTGCATTTTTCTTAATCCAGTCACTGATAAGGAGCTTCCCGATATAAACAGAACCTCCTAAAACAATGAATTCAGAGTTTGTAAGAATTGTTCCATCAATATCCTCCGACGTCATTACTGGTAAACGCAGCGCTGATCCTAACCACTGGGCATATTGCCGGGTCGCGCCATATTTACTTTTGTAAATTATTATTCCTTTCATAAAAATGCATTTGTTATTTGTGCGCTATGAACAAAGGCGAATTAAGTTCCTGCATCAGCACATCTGCCATGCTTGGCCTGAACCAACGCGACACCATTCCCCTGCGATATGCACCAAGAACGATTAGTTCGCCCTGGTTCCTGTTTTTTAAATGGTTTACGATTTCAATATCAGGCAGCCCTTTCAATATCGTGTAGGTGGCATCATGAAAATGTCTTTTCATGAATTCTTTCATCAGGCGGTTATCGGGAACATGTAATGTCTGATGATTAGGTTTTATCGTCAGCACTTCCGTTTCGATATCAGCTAATGTCGGAAACATATAGCTGAACATCTTAATCGCAAAAACAGAGGAGGGCTCTCCATCATATAACAGAATATTTTTTTTGATCTGTTTGAAATATTTGGAAACCATGAGTACCGGGCATTCCACATTAGCTAAAAGATCTCTGACAAATCGGGTAGGAGGCTCCTCGTCATAATGAGTAAGCGTCTCTTTCCTGTCGATTACTAACAGGTCTGCATAAACGCTCTCATGAAGAAGTTCATGTATAGCGATATTCCTGTCATGATGAATGGAATAATTAATCCCGGCACTTCGGCAGGCCTGCTCGAAGAGCCTGGTTCCTGATTCTCTTCTTTCCTTGTCCTCAGCCTCAGATCTTTCGACTATCGCTTCCAGCACATCACTTTCACTATGGATCAGGTCATAAATCTTGTAACTGTGGTAAGTAAGATCGTCCATGAAGACTCCCACCAGATGGGCATTTAACTGCTTCGCCATCTGAATGGCATAATTCGTCGTGCTTTCAGAGAATTTCAATCCGTCGAGTGCAGCTATAATTTTTTGCATAAAAAATATATTATCAGTTATGAGCAATAAAAATTGGCAGGTTGATAGTTTTAACTACCAGGTCGGCTGTACTCTGCCTGAACAGACTGGAAACCACGCTTCGTCCATACGCTCCAATCACAACAAATATTTTTTCCTTTCCAAGCAGGTAACTGAATAATTCATCTTTTGCATTTCCTGCCAGATGTTGAAAACTGACCTGGGAATAATGGGCTCTCAACAATTCTTCTATCTTCTCGCCTTCTTCAATAGGTTGAATTCCCTTTTCATCAATTTGCAGAACAGTAAGTTTTTTATCATTTAATTCCGGGAAAAGATGCATGAATTGCTTTATTGCAAAAAGAGAGGATCTGCTCCCATCGTAAGTAAAAAGGATCTCGTCAATTCCATAAAAACTAAACGGAGCGATAACCACAGGACATTCAGCACCTGCAAGAATTTTTTTTACAAAATGTGAAGGCGCTCCTTCCTCTTTTTCTACAAACGAGATTGCAGGATTTAAAATGATCAGGTCGGCAAAGCGGCTTTCTGTAATAATCTCCTGTGCCGATGCATTCCTGTTCCTGTGAATATGATAATTGACCTCTCTGTTTACACATGAATCACAAAAAAGCTTTTCATTATTTTGAAAGGCTGATTCTTTCTCCTTATTCTCAGGAAGGTCTCCCGGTTCGATTGTCTCAGCATAAGGATGTCCATGCAGCTGTTTAAAAACAGTCTTTTCTTCCGTAACCAGGCTTTCAATAAAAACAGCTGTAAGCCGGGAATGCATGAGCTTCGCGATATAACAGGCAAAATCTACTGTGCTCATATCGGGCCGGGAACCATCTATCGCTAACAAAATATTTTCCATAAAAAACGATTATTCAAAAATATCAGTAGCGCTGCTTATTGAAAATGATGCTGATTAGCCCTGCTCATGATCGTAATCAGTTCACTTGCCAGGCAGGGTTGATTGATCACAATCATTGCACTGCGTGACGGTTGTCAATCTCTCGGGCAAATTGCCCATATATCTTTGAGGAGTAAAGCATTTTAATATGAATACCGTGTTGACAAACGACGAAAAAAAACTTCTGGATGTGAAGTATCTGCCTGCGGTATCAATTATTTTACCGTTTGAACCGAAAATGTCACTAAAAAAGGAATTGCAATACAAGCTGAAGATTATGCAGGCCAAAGTGGAAAAAGAACTGGTTTCCAACTATCCGTCCGAAAAGGGCATGCCTATTATTCAAAAGTTGCAACGGGTGATCAAGAATGTCAATTATTTTACACACAAGAAAAGCCTTGCGATATTTGTATCTCCCATTGTAGAAAAAGTTTTTTATCTCGATATCCCGGTTGAAGAGAGGATAGTGATCGATGAATCATTTGAAATACGCGACCTGGTATACAGCAAGAAGCAAACTATACAATATTTGATTTTATTGTTGAGCGGCAAATCTTCAAAAACCTATCTTGGAAACTGTTCGAAATTTATTCTTATAAAATCAAATATACCTGATAACGTTTATGCCTACGAGCGGGATATGCCGCAGAAAGTAACGCACTTTTCAGACCCGCATGAACATAAGGAAATTGTACTGGATAATTTCTTACGTCATATGGATGAAGGGCTTTCACTGATCCTGAATGCATATCCACTGCCCGTATTTGTAATGGGCGCAGAAAGAACGCTTGGTCATTTCAGGAAAATCACAAAGAATGAAAAAAGCATCCTGCAATACATCCATGGGAATTATGAGGAAGCGACTGAATCCGAAATAAGACAGGTTATTAAGCCTTATGTGGCTGACTGGAATAAGGTGAAACAGCAAAACAGCCTGCTGCAAATTGAAAAGGCAATGAGCGATGGCAAACTGGTTTATGGAATAAAGGATGTCTGGGAAGCAGCCACACATAAAAATTGTCACCTGCTGATCGTTGAAAAAGATTTTATATATGCTGCCCACCAGGGAGCACATCCCGATGAGATTTATAAAGAGGATCTGAATTTGAATAATCCTTTTTACATTAAAGACGCAGTTGACGACGTGATGGAAAAAGTGCTTGAAGCCGGAGGCGACGTAGAGTTTGTCGACAATGGCGTGTTGAAAGATTATAACCACATTGCACTGATCCGATATTATTGAAAGCTTATCGGCATTATGAATTTTCTTTCTAAATGCTAAATCAATTATATGAAAGCCTTAGTGTATCATGGTCCTAATAGTAAATCCTGGGAAGAAAAACCAAAACCGGTTATTCAGCAACCCACGGATGCCATAGTGAAAATAACCAAAACCACCATTTGCGGAACCGATCTTCATATTCTGAAAGGGGATGTTCCTGAAGTAATCGATGGCAGAATCCTGGGTCATGAAGGAGTGGGAATAATCGAAGAGACCGGAAACGCTGTTACCAATTTTAAAAAAGGAGATCACGTACTGATCTCCTGTATCTCTTCCTGCGGTAAATGTGATTACTGCAAACGCGGCATGTATTCGCATTGCGAAAACGGCGGATGGATTTTGGGACACCTGATTGATGGCACACAGGCTGAATATGTAAGGACACCTTTTGCAGATACCAGTCTTTACCACATTCCCACAGGCAGCGATGAAGAAGCACTGGTAATGCTGAGTGATATTCTCCCCACAGGTTTTGAATGTGGGGTTCTCAATGGCGAAGTCAAACCAGGCGATACCGTTGCTATTGTAGGCTCGGGTCCGATAGGGCTGGCCTCATTGCTCACTGCTCAATTCTACACGCCTTCAGAAATCATCATGATTGATCCGGATGATAACCGTCTCGCGGTTTCAAAAAAATTTGGTGCGACTCAGACCATTAACAATAGAAAAGAAGATCCGGTAAAAAAAGTGATGCAACTGACGGGGAAGGGAGCAGATGTGGTGATTGAAGCTGTCGGCATTCCCGAAACATTTGAATTATGCGAGTTGTTGGTGGCGCCGGGTGGCAGGATTGCGAATATTGGAGTGCATGGCAAGAGCGTCAGCCTTCACCTGGAAAAATTATGGGCCGCAAATATCACAATTACCACCAGGCTGGTTGATACCGTCACCACTCCCATGTTGCTCAAAACGGTCAGGTCAGGAAAACTCAATTCTAAGCAACTCATCACGCACCGCTTCAAACTATCCGAGATTGTAAAAGCCTACGACACTTTTCAGCATGCTGACAGGGAAAAAGCATTAAAAGTAGTTCTTATCAATGATTAATTCTTTTGTAAGAATTGTAAAAATCCCGATAATACAAAGCTGGCGCATCTTCCTGCAAAACAAGTTGTGACCTGATAAAGTTCACCCCGCTAAATGACGATGATCGTTGATTGTGCTGTGTCAGCAGGATAATTTTGTTTCAAACCAGGGATTAATTATGAAAACCTCATTTTCCATCAGTCGTTTTGGAGGAATAAATATTTCGATACACTGGACCTTTATCGTGTTGGCTATATGGATTTTTCTTGTGAACTTTTCAAATGCTTCAGTAATCTCCGGGCTGATATGGAGTGCAGTATTATTGATTACTCTGTTTGCGTCGATCCTGGTCCATGAACTTGCACACCTCGTAGCTGCTAATTATTTTGGTCTTTATCCTTCTGCAATTGTCATTTTACCAATCGGCGGAGTAGCCAGCATGACATCAAAAGCAAGATCGCATTGGCATGAATTTTTTATTCTGCTTGCCGGACCTTTAGCGAATCTGGTTATAGCCTGCCTGCTGATATTCTTTATACATCCCTATCAGGCTTATTGGAATGAATCAGAAAATATCGGCGTCGTGAATGCAGAAAATTTTTTATTCCAGTTACAGGTAATCAATTTGTCATTGGCAATCCTCAACCTTATTCCTGCTTTCCCAATGGATGGAGGCAGAATGGTAAGAACAGTTCTCAGCATCAAAATGAACGCAGTCAATGCCACAAGTATCGAAAAACTTATTAGTACATTCATAGCTTTTGCTTTGATCATTTCAGGAATCTTTGTTGTGAACTTTTATATTATTGTGTTCGGTTTGTTTGTTCTTGCGACAATCAACGCGGTAAAAGCATTTCCGTCCGAAAATATGCAGTCCCAAACCAAAAGGAGGAAATATAAAAGCTTTCAGGGAGCCAACGTGAATGAATAAGTGCTATTCAACCTAATAATAAACGAATATGGAATTAAGAGTAGACAGGGAGATGACAATTAATGGAATTCAGAAAGAATTCAATGGTTTCTATCCCTTTTTGAAAATTGAATTTTTCAGAAATCGAAACCAGGGAAATAAACCTCCTTCCAAAGCAGAAAGAATTAATCCGGAGGAACGGATAAGTACGCTGACCAGAATTTTTGAATCCGGAAGAATCAATATAGATGGAAATAGAACAGTCGCCCAATTCGAGCAGGAATTACTGGATACTTTTGGCCTGTCTGTTCAGGTGTTCCGTAAATCAGGAAATCTTTGGATCGAAACCTCACTGACTGATAACTGGTCATTGGAAAAACAGAATTCGGAAGGCAAATTGCTCAATTCCTCCGACAGAAAATCTTTAAATCAGCAAATTGAAGATAACATCGTTGATTCGGACTAATGCTGCATTATTGGCGACTAAAAGAATGGTCAGCGCTTTTAAAAAAGCAGTCGGATTTTTTGTACTTTTCCATTCATTTACTTTCGTATTCTCCCAGCCAAGTACACAAAAACCGGTCGGCTTTGGCGTATCTGAAACGAATGAACGAATCATTGAAGAGCAACTCGTCAATAAATTTTACGAGTACAACGGGCATCATCTGTTTTGGTTCGCATCCGGAGAACAATCTTATGCCTTACGTCGCGCAATAAAAACCAGTCTTGACAGTTCGGTATATATCGGTCTTTGCAGGACTGATTATCATTATCAGGGAATCGCCCAAAGCACCAACAATGTTTTTCAGCCGGCAGACAGCCTGAAAGCAATGATTGCTGACAGGATCTTCACCGATGCGGCAATCAAATATTGTAAGGATATTTATCAAGGGAGAAATATCAGCAGCTGGGTCAGTACTGATGAGCTTTCAGCTAAATATGCCGAAAGAGATAATGACCATGTGGTAAAAGGTTTGATTGCATCAGGATCCGGGGAAGAGTTGATCATATTCCTAAAATCTTTAGAGCCCTTCGAAAAAGAATATTCCTGTCTTAAATCAGCCCTGGCTTATCAATTGCAAAAAAGAGATTCCCAGCTAATAAATCAATTAAACCTGGCTTTGAATTTATTCCGGTGGATTTATCATTTCGAATTGAACAGGTTTATCGTTGTCAATATCCCCTCCGCCACGTTAAGATATTATGAGTCCGACAGCATCAAATTAAGAATGAAGGTTGTAGTAGGCAAACCATCAACCAGAACTCCACGCTTCTCTGCTTATTGTAACCAGATCATTCTGTACCCATATTGGAATGTTCCCCGTAGAATAGCGACTCATGAATATCTTCCTCTTTTCAAACATTACCCTAACCTAGTTGATTCAATGAATATGCAGATCATCGACAGCCATGGCAATATCATTGATCCCGATACAGTAAAATGGTCCTTGTATAATAAAAATAATTTTCCGTATCAGATCAGGCAATCCACCGGCTGCGATAATGCATTGGGTGTTGTCAAGTTTAACCTGACTGATCCCTATGATGTATATATGCATGATACCAATTTCAAATCTGCATTCTTATCTGATCACCGTTATTACAGTCATGGTTGTATCCGCCTTGAGAAACCCATTGAACTGGCCGGGTATTTATTGGATAAGGGGCTGGACAATAAATTTCTTGAATCCTGCCTGAAAAATCAGTCACCGGTTCCCTTACAGTTGGGCAGTCCGATTCCTGTATTTGTTGTTTATATTCCTGTAGAGGCGATCACACAGGATAACCTGTCTTATTATAACGATATATATGGTTTGTTGAGATAAATGAAAGGTTTGCTTATGATCAGGCCTGATCATGATAAAGATCATTGAGTATGATCCATGAAAAAAATATTTTTGAATCAATATCAAAAATGCCATGAAAATACAGGATGAGTTTAAAAAAATAGAAGAAACAGCAGAGCACCTGAAAAGTTATGTGAACATAAAAATCGCACAGCTAAAACTCAGTGCTGCCGAAAAAACATCTGATGTGATTTCCCTATTCATTGCAAAGCTTCTCGTGGCTGTCGTATTTTTCTTTTTTATTTTTTTTGGAAGTAGCGCATTGGCTTACGGTCTCGGAGATTATTTCGATAAAACCTGGCTGGGTTTCGTTATTGTCGCAGGATTTTACCTGCTCGCGGGGCTGGTAATCTGGTTTGGTAGGGAAAAGCTACTTCGGATACCAGTTATGAATGCAATCCTCAGGCGTTTATTCATCAATGAAACTAAGGAAGATGAAGAAAATTAAGAATGCGGAACATTTACGGTCAGAAAAAATGAGGCTTCAGGTAAAGGAGTTTGAGCTTGAAAAAAAACTCAGGAATGACTGGCAGGAAATCAGGGAGAAAATGGAGCCGAAAAATCATTTCAATCATGCATCAGAGGGTCACGAGTTTAATCACTGGCTGGTGAACGGATTGAGCATTGCTGCATCCACGCTCACCAAGACAATTTTACAGAAGGCAGGAGAGCAAATTGAAGACAGGGCAGAAAAAGGTATTGACTATATCAGCCAGCGTTTCAATAAATTTTTGAAAAGAAAAAAATAACCCGCAATCAACGGTGGTTATCCTAAAGAATATTGACCAGCGTTTGTAAATATGTGTGCGGCTTCTTCAAGCTTTTCCCGATGTGAGGGATGGGCAATATCTATAAGAGCTCTCGCTCTATCTTTCAGACTCTTTCCATATAAATTGGCAATCCCGTATTCCGTTACGATATAGTGCACATGAGCTCTTGTTGTCACCACACCCGCTCCCGGTTTCAAAACCGGAACTATTTTACTTTCACCTCTTCCTGTGGTAGATGGCATGGCGATGATCGGCTTGCCCCCTTCGGAAAGAGAAGCGCCCCGGATAAAATCCATCTGCCCGCCAACACCTGAATACATTTTTGAACCAATCGAATCAGCACAAACCTGTCCAGTGATATCCACTTCCAGTGCACTATTAATGGCAGTTACTTTAGGATTTTGTCGAATTACATGCACGTCGTTTACATAAGCAATATCCAGCATCTCAATCATAGGATTATCATTCACAAATTGGTACAATCGTTTTGTCCCCAGCATAAAACTTGAAACGATTTTATATTTTCTCTTTTTTTTCATCTCACCCGTTATCACACCGGATTCAATCAGGCTGATTACCCCATCGGAAAACATTTCCGTATGAATTCCTAATTTTCTATGCGAAGAGAGCATAGATAATACTGCATTGGGTATTTTGCCGATACCCATTTGCAGCGTGGCTCCGTCTTCAATCAATGAAGCAACATTTTCAGCTATTTTTAGGTTCAAAGCATCGGGTTTTTCAATTTCGACCTGCAGAATTTCATCCTTTACTTCAACCAAAGCATTGATTTTGCTTATGTGAATGAGCCCATCGCCATAAGTACGCGGCATAGACGGATT
>Ga0335077_10011341_pt1 | contig 11131 bp, 12 predicted proteins | sample Lox_Sample_31_FD_207151 | JGI IMG/M metagenome (GOLD analysis project Ga0335077, IMG submission 207151) | Soil microbial communities from Loxahatchee National Wildlife Refuge, Florida, United States - Lox_Sample_3.1 | ecosystem: Environmental > Terrestrial > Soil > Wetlands | place: USA...
ACCGCCAAAGAGTCAAAATCACTGTGATGAACCACTAGGCCGGTCCGGTTGCGATCGGCGGACCGCCGGCCGCACCCCATTCCGACCATGAACCGTCATACAGCGCCGGGTTCTCGACTCCGAGCCGGTACAGCGCAAGCGTCAGCACTGCGGCCGATACGCCGGAACCGCAGCTGGTCACAATCGGCGCATCGAGAGCGACGCCGGCGGTTGCGAAGGCTGCGCGCAACTCGGACAGCGGCTTCATCGTGCCCGTCGCAGCGTCGAACAGCTTGCCGTAGGGAAGACTTCGCGCGCCGGGGATGTGTCCCGCGCGCAGGCCGGGACGCGGCTCTGCCACGCGGCCCTCAAACCGTTCGGCTGCACGCGCATCGATCACCTGCTCGCTCTTGCTCGCGAGATTGGCGACCATCTGCTTGATCGAACGGACGCGTCGCTCATCGAAGGAAGCCCTGAACGTCGCAGGCCTTGGCGTCACCGCGCCGCTCTCGAGGGGACGCCCTTCGGCGCGCCACTTCTTCAATCCGCCGTCCAGCACGCGGACCTTGTCGTGACCGTAGGACAGGAACATCCACCATGCGCGCGGACCGGCGACCCAGCCGCCGGAATCGTACACCACGATCGTATCGTCGTTGCCGATGCCGAGCGCACCGACATCGCGGCCGAATTGTTCCGCGGTCGGAAACATATGCGGCAGCGGATTTGAGTGATCGGAGACGACATCCACGTCGAAGAACACCGCGCCGGGAATGTGGGCGGCGAGATAGTCGTCCTTCGGCAGCGGCATGACGCCGGGCATCTTGAACGAGGCATCGACGACTTTCACGTGCGGATCGTAGAGATGCGCGGCGAGCCAGTCGGTGGTGACGAGCGGGTCTGTCGTGGTCATGTTCAAGATCCTTTCCGCATTCGTCATGCCCGGCCTTGTGCCGGGCATCCACGTTCTTTCGTTCACCGATCAAGACTTGGATGGCCGGGACAAGCCCGGCCATGACGGGATGATGGTGGCAGTTAGCCCTTCTTCTTCGGTTCCCATTTTTCCACGGGCCCGCCGGCCTCGCGCCAGGCGGCAAAGCCGCCGCCGATATGCGCGACCGGCTTCAGGCCCATATCCTTCGCAGTCTTGGCGGCAAGCGCGGAGCGCAAACCGCCGGCACAGTGGAAGATAAATTTCTTGTCTTCCTGGAAGATCGCTTTCGCGTAAGGACTTGCCGGATCGATCCAGAACTCCAGCATGCCGCGGGTGCAGGAGAATGCGCCGGGGATTTTTCCCTCGCGCTCGATTTCCCTGGGGTCGCGGATGTCGACGATCACGACATTGCCGTCGTTCGCAATCTTGATCGCGTCGGTTGCGCTGATCGTCTCGATCTCGGCATTGGCCTCGTCGATCATCGCTTTGATGCCGCGATGGATGGTCTGGGGCATGGGCTTCTTCCTCTCCTGTCATTCCGGGGCGTGGCGCCAGCGACGAACCCGGAACCTCGATCGGATTCCAACAACGTCGAGATTTTGGATCAGCCCGCTTCGCGAACTATCCGGAATGACGCCTGTTTTTCTAGCGCACCAATTCCTTCATCGCGTTTTCCAGACCCTCGATCGTGATCGGATACATGCGCTGCGAGAAGATGCGGCGGATGATGCTGGTCGATTCCGAATAGTCCCAGTGCTTCTGCGCCACCGGGTTGAGCCACACCGCGTGCGGATAGGTGCGGATGATACGCTCGAGCCAGACCGAGCCCGCCTCCTCGTTGACGTGCTCGACCGAGCCGCCGGGCACCATGATCTCGTAAGGCGACATCGAGGCGTCGCCGACGAACACCACCTTGTAGTCGTGCGGGTATTTGTGCAGCACATCCCAGGTCGGCGTGCGGTCGGTAAAGCGCCGCTTGTTCTGCTTCCACACGCCTTCATAGAGGCAGTTGTGGAAATAGAAATACTCCATGTGCTTGAATTCGCTCTTGGCCGCGGAGAACAGCTCTTCGACCTGCTCGACATGGGAATCCATCGAGCCGCCGATGTCGAAGAAAACCAAGACCTTGACCGCGTTGCGCCGCTCAGGCCGCATCACCACGTCGAGATAGCCGTGGTTGGCGGTCTCGCGGATGGTCGTGTCAAGATCGAGCTCATCGGGGGCGCCGGTGCGGGCGAATTTGCGCAACCTGCGCAGCGCGATCTTGATGTTGCGGATGCCGAGTTCGACATTGCCGTCGAGATCCTTGAACTCGCGCCGGTCCCACACTTTCACCGCGCGGAAGTTGCGGTTCTTCTCCTGGCCGATCCGCACGCCTTCCGGGTTATAGCCATGTGCGCCGAACGGCGAGGTGCCGGCGGTGCCGATCCATTTGTTGCCGCCCTGGTGGCGGCCCTTTTGTTCCTCGAGGCGCTTGCGCAGCGTCTCCATGAGCTTGTCCCAGCCCATCGCCTCGATCTGCTTTTTCTCTTCCTCAGTGAGATATTTCTCCGCGAGCTTCTTCAGCCATTCGGCGGGGATCTCCGCCTTCTCCATGGCGTCGAGCAGATTCTCCAGTCCCTTGAAGACCGTGCCGAAGACGCGGTCGAATTTGTCGAGATTGCGCTCATCCTTCACCAGCGCCGCGCGCGACAGATAATAGAAATTTTCGACCGTCTGCTCGGCAAGGTCGGCGTCGAGCGCTTCCATCAGGGTCAGGTACTCGCGCAAGGTCACGGGGACCTGGGCGTCGCGCAGCGAGGTGAAGAATTGCAGGAACATGAGTTACAGATTGCCCGTCATGGCGTGAACGTCAAGCGGCGCAAGGCCTAGACCGAGAGCCTTTTTCTACTAGAATTGGACCTATCGCGTTTTTGGCAAGGGGGGCATCGTCCATGGGTATCATCGCGGCTCTCGTGATCGGCGCCGTCGCCGGTTGGCTCGCCGGCCTGATCGTGCGGGGCGCCGGCTTCGGGTTGATCGGCAACATCGTGATCGGCATCCTGGGCGCGCTGGTCGCAAGCTGGGTGCTGCCGCAACTCGGCGTGGTCCTGGCCTCCGGCACGCTTGGGTCGATCCTCAACGCCACCATCGGGGCTGTTATTATACTCGTCATATTATCACTCGTCAGGCGCGCCTGACGCATCGCCCCATTCGCGCAGCGAATGCTGTGTTCGTAGGATTTTCCTGCTAAGTCAGGCTGTTCCCAGCGTTCAAGAGCACAACAAGGCAAGCGTTACATGAAATTTACCGGCACCAAGGACTATGTCGCGACCGACGACCTCAAGGTCGCCGTCAACGCCTCGATCGTGCTCGAACGCCCGCTCCTGATCAAGGGCGAGCCCGGCACCGGCAAGACGGTGCTCGCGGAAGAAGTGGCAAAGGCGCTGGGCGCCCCGTTGCTCACCTGGCACATCAAGTCCACCACCAAGGCGCAGCAAGGCCTCTACGAGTATGACGCGGTGTCGCGGCTGCGCGACAGCCAGCTCGGCGACGCGCGGGTCTCCGACATCGCAAACTACATCAAGCGCGGCAAGCTGTGGGACGCCTTCACCTCCGAGAAGCGCCCGGTGCTCCTGATCGACGAGATCGACAAGGCCGATATCGAATTTCCCAACGACCTGTTGCTCGAGCTCGATCGGATGGAATTCTTCGTCTACGAGACGGGCGAAAACATCAAGGCAAAGCTGCGCCCGATCGTGATGATCACGTCCAACAACGAGAAGGAGCTGCCGGACGCCTTCCTGCGCCGCTGCTTCTTCCACTACATCAAGTTTCCCGACGCCGAGACCATGGGCAAGATCGTCGACGTGCATTTCCCCCGCATCAAGAAGCGCCTGGTAGAGGAGGCATTGCGGATCTTTTTTGAGGTGCGCGAGGTGCCAGGGCTCAAGAAGAAGCCATCGACCTCGGAGCTGCTCGACTGGCTGAAGCTTCTGCTCAACGAGGATATCACGCCGGAGATGCTGAGGGAGCGCGACCCCCGAAAACTGATCCCGCCGCTGCACGGCGCACTCCTGAAGAACGAGCAGGACGTGCATCTGTTCGAACGGCTGGCGTTCTTGAGCCGGCGCGAGGTCTGAGCGCCTCGCCGGGATCTTGTCACCGATTTCGCCGAACGAAGAATGTGGCCGAAGTTCGGGTCGAGGACCGGTGAGTTCCTTCGAAGCTCAAGACGTAGGCCCCATCGGCCTCGGGCGCCGAGATCGTCAGCGGCAGGCTGGAAGCCGGCGGCCCTGCGTAGCTGACGGATGTATCCACGCCCACCGAAGTTAGCTGGGCGCTCAGCTGATCAGCCGCCACCGAAGCTTTCCGGATTTGCAGCTTGCCGTTAATCTCCGTTGTCTTGTGGTCGGGAATGAGCAAGACGTTCATGCTCTCTCCGGCCTGGAAACTGTGTTTGTTCAGCGAGATTGAAACGCCCGGTTTGACTGCGAGCTCGGGTTTGACAACCATCATTGTGGTGGACCCAAAAATATCGCTCAGTGTTTGTCTGAACGGGTTGCTATTCATGATGCCGATATGGTCGCCCGGCACAGTATAGAGTTTGTCCACATTGCCGAAAGCGGCGCTCCAGTGCGGGACCGTACCATCTCCATCCACCGAAGTGGTGCTCCGATAGACCGTATTGTCAAACTCGTACGTATTCTCAGTGGGGTGCCCGGTGCCGGCGATCGAAATGTACTGAACGCCTTTTGGGCGATTGGCGAAATTCAGGTTTGACCAGGACGTCTGGGCCGCAGACTGGTTGTTGGTGGACAATCCATATTTCGTGGCGACAGGGCCCGCGTAGATGTCCTGCGGGCCGGACTGGCGGTCATAAAGCACGCTGTTGCGGTAGGCCAACGCTGGAAAGAGATCGAAGCCGGCGGGAAAGTCGGCATTGTTCATGATCGTTTTCATGTCGCCGGCCGTTATTGTGGTCGAACCTTCGAGCCCAAGCGCCCTTGCGACCGCGATCGGCGCTCCAACATGCGGAACGCAGATAGCGATAAATCTAGTGATATTCCTGAACCAACTTGCGGAGTTGTACTTGCCGCTCTCCAGCACCAGCCTGGAGACCAGTCCACCCATGGAATGAGCCACGATCGAGACTGATGTGGCCGGATTCGGACCCGAGCAGACCGCGGCAATGGTCTGCGCGAGGTGATCGGCGGACAGCGCAAGATCGATGCGCCAGTCATACCAGAAGTTCGGTCTTATCCCGCCTTGCTCGGCGATGATGGCATCGACATCCTCGATGAGCGGACCATAGATTTGATAGAAACTTGTATATTGATACACGATATCAGTCGCGATCGCATTGCGATCCATCAGCTTGGCTATTCGACGATAGTGGTTGTTGATGATCTCGCCCAACGATGGTGGCCAGATCTCTTCCGAATCCAAATTCAGTTTTGATCCCAGGATACCGTGGACAACCACAATTGCCTGCATCTGGGCACTCCTTCCGCCGTGCGGATCAGGTTTGCAAAGCCGGACCACAGCGGCACTTAGGCCGGCGCAGTTACATGCCGGCAAGCGGACCAATCATAAATGCGACGAACGAGATCACGATTGCAGCACCCGCGCCAACGCGGCTCACTCGGCGGCTGTGGCCGTCATGACCGCTTCCGGCGCGACCCTGCCGCGGATCAGATCGGATGCCTTGTCCGCGATCATCAACGTGGAGGCGTTGAGGTTCGCCGAGATCATGCGCGGCATGATTGAAGCATCGATCACGCGCAGGCCCTGCAGACCATGCACCCGCAACTGGTCGTCGACAACGGCCCAGGTCGAATCAGCCGGGCCCATGCGGCAGGTGCAGCCGGGATGGAAGGTCGTGGTGCCGCGCTGGGTGGCGGCCGCCAGAAGCTCGTCGTCGCTCTGCACATTGGGCCCGGGGAAATCCTCGTAGTCGTAATAAGGCGACAACGGCGCCGATTTGAGCAGCCGCCGCGCGAGCTTCATGCCGGCGACGACGACGCGGCGATCGAGCTCGGCGGTGAGATAGTTGGTCTGGATGATCGGCGGCGCAAACGGATCGGCCGAGCGAATCCGGACATAACCGCGGCTCTCCGGGCGCTGCTGCCAGGAGGCAACCGTCATGCCGGGCTTGTCCTCGAGCTGGCCCTGCACGCCTTCCTTGTAGCTTGCCGGCGTGAAGGTGAGCTGCAGGTCGGAGCTCTCGGTGGTCTCGCCGGAATGCCAGAAGCAATAGACCATGGTCGGCGACAGCGACAGCAGGCCGCGCCGCGTGGTTGCCCATTTCAGCGCTTCCACCCAGAGATGCCATCCTTGCCTCAGCTCGTTGATGGTCTTGATGTTCTTTACCCGCGCGACCGAGCGCGGCGCGTAGTGGTCCTGCAACCCCTCACCCACGCCCGCTAGCGCGTGGCGCACCTCGATGCCGTGCGAGCGCAACAGCTCCGGGGAACCAACCCCCGACAATTGCAGGAGCTGCGGCGAATTGTAGCTGCCGCCGGAAAGGATGACTTCCTTGTTGGCGCGCACCTCCAACGGCGTACCGCCGCGCCCCCCCAGCATATAGCGCACGCCGACCGCGCGCTTGCCCTCGAAAATGATCCGCGTCGCGTGCGCATGCGTGCGCACATGCACATTGGGCCGCTTCCGCGCCGGGTGCAAAAACGCGGTTGCCGCGCTGACGCGCAAACCCTTGCGGATCGTGCGCTGGGCGTAGGAGACGCCCTCCTGGATGGCGCCGTTGTAATCGTGGTTGCGCGGGATGCCGAGGCTTATCGCGCCGGCCATGAAGGCCTCGCACAGCGGGTCCCTCCACTCCATGGTGGTGACGGTGAGCGGGCCTTCGCGTCCGCGATAGGCATCATCGCCCTCCCCGACCCTTCGCTCCATGCGCTTGAAATAGGGCAATACATCCGCATAGCCCCAGCCGCGATTGCCGAGCTGCGCCCAGGTGTCGAAATCCTGGCGCTGGCCGCGATTGTAGATGTGGCCGTTGATCGACGACGATCCGCCGAGCGTCTTGCCGCGCGGCGCGTAAATGCTGCGGCCGCCGGTAAAAGGACCGGGCTCCTGCTGGTAAGCCCAGTTGATGCTGCGCATGTGGAAGGTCTTGATGAAGCCTGCCGGCAGATGAATATAGGGATGCCAGTCGCTGGGGCCGGCCTCGAGCACGCAGACGGTGGTGCCGGTGTCCTCGCTCAAGCGGTTGGTGAGCACGCTGCCGGCGGAGCCGGAGCCGATGATCACATAATCGAACGTTTCCATCGTCTTGTCTTCCGGTTCTTGTCGTCTTCTGCAACACTCAGGCGTCACGCGAAGTGCTTTCGAACATCAAGTCAGCGCGGCTTGTCGTTCAACTGGTAGTTCAGGTGAGCTTTCACCGTCGGCCATTCGGCGGCAATAATGCTGTAGATCACAGTGTCGCGTAGCGTGCCGTTCGGCGCAATCTGGTGACTGCGCAAAATACCGTCCTGCTTGGCCCCCAGCCGTTCGATGCCGCGGCGGCTCTGGTGATTGAAGAAATGGGTACGGAACTCTACCGCAATGCAATCGAGCTTTTCGAATGCGTGGGTCAATAGCAGCAATTTGCACTGGGTATTGAGCGCGCTGCGCTGCACACGCTTGGCGTACCAGGTCGAGCCGATCTCGACCCGCCGGTTCGGCGTGTCGACGTTCATGTAAGTCGTCATGCCGGAAATGATGCCCTCCGCATCGAACACGGTGAACGGGAGCATCGATCCCGACGCCTGCAAGCCAAGGCGACGGTCGATCTCCCTGGCCATGTTTTCGGCTGTCGGCACGGAGGTGTACCAGAGCTTCCACAGCTCGCCATCCTTGACGGCCTCGACCAGCCCCTCGCGATGCGCGTGCGAGAGCGGTTCAAGCCGCGCGTGCTGGCCGCTCAAGGTGACGGGCTCAAGCCAGGGCATCAAATTCTCCTTCTTCCCTCATTGCGAGGGGTGCAAGCGACGAAGCAGTCCATGTTCCGTCATTCCGGGATGGTGCGCCAGCACCAGACCCGGAATCGAGATTCTCCGGTGCGCAACTGCGCACCATCGTTTGATGCTTCGCATCGCCCCGGAATGACGATTGCCCTTCGCGCAATCGTCACCTGTTCAAAAAATTCAACGGCAGGCCGCCTCGCGGCCAGTCCATCGCGATCAGTTCGCCCTTGCCGGACAGCGTGATGTAGGCGGTTTTCAACTCCGGCCCGCCGAAGGCAATGTTGGTGGTAACGCGGTCCCCGGTCGGCACCTGTTCGACAACATTGCCATCAGGCGCGATCACGGAGATGCAGCCCGAGATCAGGGTTGCCACACAGACGTTGCCCGATGACTCGACCGCAAGCGAATCGAACATCTGATAGCCGCCGAGGCCCACGATCGGTCTTCCCCGCTCGCCGCGATAGATCACGTCGCGCGGCTTCAGCGTCCCCGGCGCGGAGAGCTCATAGGCCCACAACCGCGCCGTCGGGGTCTCCGCGACGTAGAAGATGGTCTCGTCAGGCGAAAGACCAATGCCGTTGGCCGGCAGCACGCCGAACACCACCTCGACGATCTCTTTCATGCCGGGCTTGAGGTAATAGACGGCTCCAACATCCATCTCGCGATGGCGGCGCTTGCCGAGATCGGTGAACCACAGGCCGCCGTGCTTGTCGAACACCAGGTCGTTCGGCCCGCGCAAGCCATGCTCGCCGCATTTGTCGACCACGGTCTCGACCTTGCCGGACTGCAGATCGACCCGCTGGATCGAGCCGCCGCGGTAACCCTCCGGCTGCGGGCCGGGCATGATCAGGTTGCGGGTAGGAACCCAGGAGAACCCGCCATTGTTGCAGATGTACATTTTGCCGTCGGGGCCGAGAGCCGCACCGTTGGGACCGCCGGGTATCTTCGCGACCACGTCCTTGCGTCCATCGGGATAAACCCGCGTCAGCCGTTCCCCCCGGATTTCGACCAGCACCACCGAGCCGTCCGGCATCGCCACCGGCCCTTCCGGAAATTCGAGATCGGTTGCAAGCACGCGGACGTCGGGCATCGGAAAACCTCCCGCTTTTCTTTTGGCTGCAGGCGGTATCCAAGACATCCCGCGCAGGCAACATGATGGTTGGGTGCGGTTATGGCAAAGTCGCCCCCGCTTGCCAAGCAAGCGAAGGCGGCTGCAAGGCTGCATTGCGGCGCAGTCGTTCTGCCTTCGGGAACAAAGTCATTCTGCTTGCGCGCAGCAGCAAATGGCAGCAGGCTCGTTGCTATTCCCGCCCCCTCTCCGTCACGGCGCGCTCTATGCAAATCACCGACATCCGCGCGCATCACCTGCGCATCCCCTATGACGCGGGCGTCGCCCGCTTCCGGCACGGCAGCTCGGGACAACAGGCACTCGACATGGTCATGGTCGAGGTTTCGACGGATGGTGGCATCACCGGCTGGGGCGATGCCTTTGCCTATGTCTGTCCAAAGACCACATGCACCGCGATTTCCGAGATGATCGCGCCGCAGGCGCGTGGCCGCGATGTGCCCGATGCCGCGCACATTTCTGCCTTCATGGAGCAGATCCAGCGCGACCTGCATCTGTTCGGCCGCTACGGCATCACCATGTTCGCCATCTCGGGCCTCGACATCGCCTTGTGGGATATCGCCGCCAAGGTGAAGAGCGTGCCGCTGCATCGTTTGGTCGGCAGCGCGCGGCGAGCGAAGATCCCTGCCTATGCGAGCCTGCTGCGCATCGGAAACGACGCACATATTGCCGATGCGTGCGAGGCGGCACGACAACAGGGTCTTGGCGCCATCAAGCTGCACGAGATCACGGTGTCGGCGGTGTTTGCCGCGCGCCGCGCGATCGGCGACGGCATTCCCTTGATGGTCGACATGAACTGTCCGCTCAACGGCACGGACGCGATTGCGTTTGCGAAGGCCTGTCGCGACGCGCAGCCGATGTTTCTGGAAGAGCCGGTCTGGCCGCCCGAGGATTTCGCGACGCTCGCGGAGGTGCGCGCCAAGGGCGGGCTCGATATCGCGGCCGGCGAGAACGCCTGCACCTCGTATCAGTTCCATCAGATGATGACGGCCGGCGCGGTGAGCCACGCGCAACCTTCGGTCATCAAGGTCGGCGGCGTCACCGAGTTCCTGAAGGTCGCCGACCTCGCCGATGCGCTCGGCGTCAAGATCGTTCCGCACTCGCCCTATTTCGGTCCGGGCTTTCTTGCGACGCTGCAGCTGCTGTCGCTGAGATCCGATGGCTTCATCGAGGTCTTCCGCATGAAGCGCGCGGGATGTCTCTGGGGCGAACGCATCGCGGTCGGTGCCGATGGCACCATCGAGGTGCCGACAGGACCCGGGCTCGGCTACGAGCCCGACATAGCCGTCATGGAGCGATACCGCGTGTCGTGATCCTACTTGCCGTCCTTTGATGGCGGCTGATCCGCTTTCTTCTTCAGATCGTCAGACATCTGCTTTTGCGCGGCCAGCAGGTCGCCAGCCATCTTCTGCAGGCTCGCCACCTGAGCCTTCAGCGCCTCGATCTGCCGGTTCGCGGCGTCGATCTTCTGCTGATGGTCGGCGGACAGCCTGGTGATTGTCTTCTGCAGGAAATCGATATTGCTTTGCAAACACGAGGTGCGCCGCTCCATCGTCTTCTCGACCGTACAGATCTCGATGCCCGGAATGTCCTGCGCGCGGAGTTCCGCTTGCGCGATGAACAACGACATCGTTGTTGCCGCAATCGCGGCGAACAAAATCCTCACCTTCATCAAATCCTCGTCCAAAAAGGCCGCGCTCTTCACGGCAAATTGCTCATGCCCGACGCCTGTCGCGGGGAATACCACACTCATACCTCATTCCAGCAGTGTGGTTTCGGAAAAGGCATTGAGAGAAGGCGCGGGGGACAACGCAAGCGCGCGAAGAGCGCGTCAAACGGGGAACATGCTATGGCAACGCGCGAACGACGACTGGCTGAATTCGATGGCGCCGGAAAGCCGCCGCCGGGCTTGCCGGTCCAGGTATTGTGCGAGGATCAGAGCGGGACCTATCAGCTGCCGTTCGCCTGCCACTACATCGACGGCCAATGGCGCAATCATGAATCCGGCGGCGCGCTGGAGGCGACCGTGGTGGGTTGGCGGCTGCCGAGGTTTTCGCACGCCAGATTTTCGCACGCCAAGTAAGGGGGCTGTGCCAAAATGCGACGGGCCGGGGCTCGTACGTTAAGTTTCGGAACGCTCCTCGAACG